>WNFM01318512.1_pt2 | contig 20096 bp, 40 predicted proteins | sample 5400271 | NCBI WGS metagenome assembly WNFM01 (sample SAMN13153352, study PRJNA577476) | soil metagenome | isolation source: 60 cm saprolite on Douglas fir-dominated hillslope | place: USA:California | collected 2013-09-17
TCGCCGCTCTTGCCTGGGAGACGGGCGTTGGCATAGGCTCCACTGTCTACGTCATAGGAGAATACATTCGCCATCAGGGTAGCCGTGAGAGCGCCGCCCAGACAGGACAACGGGCCGCACGGATTCACATCCTGTTGTCTCTGGCCCTGGTCGTTGTCTACACGATCCTGGTAGTGTCCTTGCTCATCCAGGGGAAAGTGTAATGAAGCGACCCCACATGACCCAGGGCCTGGTTCTCATCGCCCTGGGTCTTTGTTGCCTGGCACTCTGCCTGGCCAGCCCGGTGCGTTTTGAAACCTGGTTAACGGCAACAGTCACTTACGTTATCGCCATTGTAGGAAGCCTGGCCTGTGGCCTGGCATTGTTTTTTATTCTGCCCTTACTGGAGGTACCCCATGACGACTGACGACAAGCAGGCCATAGAGCGCTTTCAAACCCACTACAAATACTTCCTCCGCGACATGGAGGCAGCTCTGGCGGAGGCCAGTGAACTGGCGCAGCGCTACATTGCCAAGTTCACCGAAACTGACGCCCAGCTAGCCCGCGCCCAGGAACGCGTCAAGCACCTGGAGGCAGCCACCCGTGCCCTGGAGGCCAAAATCAAAAGCCTGACAGCCACCGCTGGGCCAACCATCACCGTCTATGGCATCTTTGGTGACATGGAAGACGATACGCCGTGCGCCTACTGCCAATCCAAAGCAGACGCTGACGCGCTGCTCAATGGCAACACGGCGGGGGATGCCATTCCCTTTGAAGTCAAAGAATCCGAATGGGATGCGTTCTGGCAACGCCACCCAAGGAGTGAAGCATGAACAAACGACAGAAAAGCATCGTGACCCACTTGATCACTCATGCCCAAAAGCATGACCGCACAGAGATCAAGCTGACGGCGGTCCCGATAAGCCTGCTGGCGCAGACCATGTCCCCGTCAGAGATTCGGGAAGCCCTGGACGCCGGGGTGGAAGACCACCTGCTTGCATGCATTGCGGGTGGGCTGGCCCCGGTCTACCGCTTGCTCTCGCCAGAGGAACAAGCCGCCCACCGCCGCGCTGTGCCCATCTGTATTGCCTGCCAGAAACGCCCAGCGCGGGAAGATGACTACTTTTGCTCAGACAAGTGTGGCTGGGGCGCAGCCCTGGTCTACTACCAGGATTACCACTGGTCAGCAACGCAGGGGGCCTGGGTCGAACACGAGGAGGACGAACAGCCATGATTGATGAGTTCTTTGTCCGGCATGCCGCCCGCAAGGCAGCAAAAATCTTGCGCGACCTACACGAACAGGAAGGCAAGGTGGTTACTATCTCTGTGCTCCGTGAAGCGGCCATCGATTCCTGGGCCAGGTATCGCAAAAACCGCCTCATCTGGCATATGGGCAGCCTTCCTGAAGGAATACAACAAACGGGGGATACTCGCAGCCCCCAAAGAGTCAGGCAATGAAGATGCGTTCTACCATAGCTAACTGAGTTTTTGCGCTTTTGCTTAAATGTCATTAAAAACTATTGACATTTAAGCATGATGGCGCTATACTTCGCTTAGATGAATTATTCCAGCGAAGGAGAAACACAGATGGCGATCAAAGGCGCAAAGCGGGCGAGAATCCAGTACACCTGGGTCACCTGCAAGAGGTGTGGACATTCAGTTACCAGCTCAGAGGTACTCAACGGCGTCACCCTTCAGCCGTGTGGCGTGTGCCAGGACTGCCGGGCAGAAGAGTATGGCGTGGCACCCCACATGGTGTGGGAGCACGAGAAACAGTACACTATTTCCAATCAGGAGGACCAGACATGCGACTAAAACCCAGCGAGACCATCAAAATCACCATGAAGTCCTTTGTCGTCACCAATGGCGTCAAGGACACCGATACCACGGTTGGGGGTGGCCGTTTCATTCTGGTGGCCCCCAATCGCTTTGGCCCTGGCTACCTCAGGTTCGTCAGCCCAGAGGGCATCTGGACGGCTGACTTCAACAAGAATCAGCAGCTGTACAACTACATGCACAAGCCGCTCCAGGAAGTACAGGGAGGTGTTCAGTGAGCGGTGATTGGACCAATCTATTGGCAGAGACCCTGGGCGACCTGGCCGGAAACGGCAAGACCTCCAGGGATGTCGTGTGGGTGGGCACAGCTGACGGAGAACGCAGCACCAGCTGGAGTGACTTTGCGGAGTTTGCCAAAGGCATCAATTATGACTCTGGCTATGGGTCAGAGGAAATCCCGACCAACCTTGTGGTAGTGGGGTACAATTGGTGGCTGGAGCGCTGGGGATATGATGGCGCTGAGGGCTGGACGTTCAAAACGCTGCCTGTGCGCAAGGGCGTAGGAATCATGGAGTTTTCTCCAAAACTAGTGGAAGGACCAGGCATATGAGATATGCGTTGCTGAAAGTAACAGGCCGGGGGCCAAGTCCTGAGTTCATCCCCCAGTGGAGGCGTGGCGAGCAGAGCAAGTGGACAACCTTCTCTGCCTTTTCTGGTGCCTGGGGCTTTCCTGGGCATGAGCTGCCTCTAGGGACTGTGGAAGAAGGCCAGAACTGGCTACAAAAACACGCAGCGCTGGCGCGTGGCGTCTATGAGGGCATAAGGAGCGTATGATGAAACCTGTGACCAAGGAAGCCCGGCGCATCTTGATTGAAGAGCTGGGCTTTGCGCGAGACGATATCTCTGTAGAAGCCAACCGCCATGGCCTGGCAGATGTCTACATCTTCAGACCCTTTGAAGAGAAGTTGGCGCGGGCTGAAGAACTAGGAAAACACTTCTCCATGAACATCGGAACCAAGAACGGGGTGCCCGCCATTATGTTCCTCAAAACGCCGGGGCGTGAAGGTCTGGTGGACTACCCATTAGGCGTCCACCGTTGGGAGGTCACCTGGAGATGACCCACAAAACCACGGCAGATATCCACGCCTGGCTGGAGCACATGAGCACCTGGCCAGAAGGGTGGAACGGCTACAACGCCTTGCCGCCCAAAGCGGAGGCCCTCGCCCACACCGAGCGCTGGCTGAATGAGATCATCCCGCTGCTGGGGGAGCGCTGGCTCCCTGTCAACATCACCGCTGGCGGTCAGGGGGATGTCGCATGTTCCTGGAGCTATGGCGTCTACACCCTGGAGGCGATTCTCGATGGCCTGACCATCGACTGCATGAAAGTGTGGGGCAGAGATGTCAACTGCCTCATCACCGATGCAGGCGTAGAAACCCACGAAGACTTTGTGCTCTTGTGGAACTGGCTCTTGGAGGAAAACGCATGAAAATGGAAGAAGTGGAGCAGCTTCTCGCCACCACGGAGAGAGACTATACGCAGAAACAACACGTGTTGCGCGGCCTAGTCATCCTGGCAAAGTATAACGATAACCTGTTGCCTGACTTTGAGCACGACCAAATGTGGGCAGGCAATGCTGAGAAAATGGTCGAACACATGAGCCGGGAAGACGTGGTTGAACTGGCTGTGTGTGGCTGGTTCCTTGATGAAGGCAGCTGGTCGCACTTCTAGGCCAAAGGAAGAATGAAGCATGAAAAGAAACCTTGGCATCCTGGTTCCACGAGAGAAGCTGCCTGATTGGGCGCAGTTTCTGGCCAGCCTGAGCGACCACCCCATCATCCAGGATGAACAGGGGACGCTACGCTTCCAGGCCAATCCATTTGTTGACTACCTGTACAGGAAAGCCCCAGACTTAAACGGTATGGTGCTTCTATACCAGCACGGTGTGGGGACCCGCGACCAGTTTATGCAGCTGTACCGCGACCTTGGCTACAGCCTGGCTGGGTTTTACGACGTGTGGGGGGAAGTGCTGGACGAGATGGAGGGGGTGGCTGAAGTACTTACAGAGAAGGGAGGAACACTATGATAAGGTTAAAACAAACACTGGCGCACGCCGTCGATGGGTATTGGGACGGTGGACCCAAGAAGGTGTTCCGCTGGAGGGTGGATGCAGACTTCCCAGACGGAAAATCACGGGTGGGGTCCTGGGAGGCCAACCACTACTTCGAAGTGCGGACGGGTAAAACCGCCAAACAGACGCTTGGTTATGCCAAACAGCACCTGCGCAGTACCGTCAACATTGAGAGCACGTTTGAGTACGTAGAGGAGTAGAACCATGGCGAGTGACCTCTGGTATGAGTGGCGCGAGGCCATGGTACGACAATATGGACACGACAATATGGCCCGCAGCACACGGCGCTGGTGTTGGGGCTGCCTCTGGCTTCGTTGGCACAGCGTCCACCTGGAAACGATCCGGGGCGGCAGGCGCACCCGCTACGTGTGCATGGCTTGTACCCATCATGTAGTTGAGGACACAGAAGAGTGGACAGGCCGCTCATGAAAAAATGGGAACTGGAAGCCATTGATGCTGCCGCCCAGGCGATTGGCATGCACGCACGCCTTGATGAAGATGGTACGCTGCGCATAGAGAATGTACATGGGGTCTGGGCCTATAAACAGGAAGACGCAACGCAAGCGCTCACGGATATTGCAGCCGTGGCCTGTCTCATAGAGAGCGATAAAAAGAACGACTTTCTCAGGCAGGCCCTGGAAGAGCTTGACGGCTTTGATGGGGCGCTGCTGGCCCAAGACTTTTATGCCTATATTGTGAGACGTGACGGGTCGTGCCCCTACTCCCTTGAGGAGCTGGACACCTGGCTCGATGAAAAGTAAAGAGAAAGACACACAGATGGAAAAGACCCAAGAAGAACTGATCAGAGAAAACGCCGCTTTGCGCGAACTGGCCAAAGAGCTGTTCGAAGAACTCAAACTCCAGTACAACCCGGCTGACGCGTATCTCCAGCCACCAGAGATGAGATTGGCCGCTATGCAGCAGCAGCAAGACATTACCAAAAAGGTGTTTGATGCGCTTTACCCCGACAAAACAGACCTGGAGAAATACCAGTTGTCGCTGGGAGACAAACTGCCGTGATTGAAGTTCCCTTTTCCAAAATACCTATAGGCATGATCTTCCAGCTGAAGGGGGGCGGCAACCAAAAATATGAACGCATTGCTGTCAAGGACCTCCGTTCATTGTTTCCCAACACGCCCATCCGGTCTCTGGTCAACGCCCGCAAGCACCCCCAGAGACTCTTTGGCGCCAGGGAGCGTGACTTCTTGTACCTGAACCCGCTTCAGCCCGTGCTGGTTCCCGTTGTCGAGTCGGCTGGACTGTCTGGGGAAGAAGCCCAGATCGTCAAACAGACTGTCCATAACCTCTATGCCTACGCGCAACACTTGGAGCTGACCCTGCTCCAAGAGCACTATGCGACCAATAGGCTGATGGTTGCCGAACAAGGCGCACAACTCATGGTGTTAATCTCTGGGGTCAACGCCATTCTCACCAAGGAGAACCGATGAACTATATTGGAAGGTTCCGTAGCAACTACTTTGCTGTCAAGGACAGAGACGCCTTTGAACAGTGGTGCAGGCAGTACCACCTGGAGCTGATCACGGAAAATTCCGACCCCAGCCTGGTCGGATTCCATGACCGCAGTGGCGAGGGCATTCCTACCCACAAGCCCGCTGAGACCGAGGATGAAGATGAGGAAGAGATTGACTTCATCGAAGAGCTGGGAGAGCAGCTGGCTGATGGCTATGTGGCCGTCGTGATGGAGATTGGCTGGGAGGGCTATCGCTACCTGGTAGGAAACGCCTACGCGATCAACAACCAGGGTGAATGCCGCAACATCATTCTAGACGATGAAATCGACAGACAGGCGCGTGCCCTGGGCAAATATGTGACCCCCTGCCAGTATTAGCAAAACACCCCGTATACGCCTGATCTACGGGGTGTTTTCTTTCAAGGTCTTCATCTCTATTGGGTCTCCTCAGGAAACCGCGAGAATCCCATTTAAACGCGTTTTTGACGGCATAGCGCGGACGCATTGCGCGTTTAAAGCTGCTGTGCTAATATGGCGCAATATCAAGGTCACAAGGCCAATAAACGTAAAGGGAAAAACATGAATTTTGTACGTGTCGGCAATACCATAATCAATCTCGAACTCGTAGCAAGCATGAGTATCGAAAACAATCAAGTGTCTATTCGTATGGTCGGAAGTGTTGGGCCTATAGTTGTCCATAAAGATGAGATTAAAGAACAGTACGAAGAGTTGATCAAATGGACCAAAAACATACCAGAACTCTTGCGCGGGACAACAACAAAGACAACGGTATAAGAATGTTGTAACCCTGTGCCAACTTTCTTTGTTTTCATGAACCGCATAGCTATTGAGGGTTCATAGCAAAGCACCCCGTGTGCGCCTGATGTACGGGGTGCTTTGCTTCAAGGTAAAATCTCCTGTCTCTCTTCAGGAAACCGCGAGAATCCCGTTTAAACGTGTTTTCCGGGCCATCCTGAAGCCCCTCACCGCAGCGGCATCTGAGCAAGCCAGACCAGGAAGGCACCCCACAAAACCACCTCTGTGATGATCGCCAACGCCACATAGTGAACATGGTCCTTGGCCAGCTTGCGGTGGAGACGAAACAACCAGATCGCGTACACCAGGGCCAGCACCTGGACGGCGCTGACTACTCCCAACCCGACCAGTTGCCAGAGCGGCAAGTGTGTGATCCCCATGGATGGTTCCTTCCTATAGCCAGCGGCTACACCTTCAAGTACGTACTGGACCCCTTGCCGGGGCGGACATGCGTATAGTGGGCCGTGGTGGTGATGCTCCCGTGGCCCAGGGTTGCCTGGACCAGGCCGATGGGGGCACCATTTTCCTGAGCATGACTGGCATGGGCGTGGCGCATCCAGTGCGCGGAGACCTTTGCGCTCAACCCGGCGCGGGCGGCTGCCTGTTTGACCATGCGCCAGACCGCTGTCCCGTCAAGCTTGCCACGGCGGGGGCCAAACGAATGAAACACCGGACTGTCGTCTGGCGCATCCTGGCGGCTGACGATGAGTTCACGCCACGTCTCTGCGTCCAGGAGCACATGGCGCGTCTTGCGCCCTTTGCCGAAGACCGTCAGCTGACCTGCCTCCCCATGGGGCTGGACGTGGCGCCATTCCAGGTCACACAGCTCCGATGCCCGCAACCCGGCGCGGTAGAGCAGCACAATGATCAAGTGATTGCGCGGATTCGTCTCCAGCGCCAGCAGCCGGGCCACCTGGCTCTCCAGCAAGATGCGCTCAGACAACGTATCCTCCAGCCGGGGCACCAGCGCTGCCGCTCCTACATTAAAGGGTAGGTAGCGCGTCTTGCTGCCAAAGGTACACACGCTCTTGATGGTGCTTAACTTCCTGGCGATACTGCGCTGTCCGTATGCCTGGACCACCAGATAATCGTGAAATGCCTGGATGTCGGCCAGCGTCACCTCACGCAGCGCTTTGCGGGTAAAGCGGTAAAACTGGTTGATATCGTAGACATACACCCGCTGGGTGGTTGTGGGTCGTCCGTGTAGCCACTGGTGCAAGAACAACAAATCTTGCTGGGCTTCCTCCGCTACTGTGTAACTGATGGGATGGCCACGCTCATCCAGCATACTGATGGTACGCTGCAAGCGACTGTGGCTATACACATCCACCTCTTGTCGGATCATATTGGCTCCTTCCTCTTACCAGGGCATGCCCTTTAGCATCAATCCTACCACAAGTCCCAGTAAGATCAACAGGTTGGCCCCCACCCAGAGACTAATGCCGATGATATCTTTGCGGGCGGTAAATGTCTCGTCAAAGCCACCCAGAATCCTGGTCAGGACATGGAGGCCAAGCAAAATCAAGGTCCCAAGGCTCAGCCCTTCCAAACTATGCATCATAAACCGCACCCCATCAGGCTCCTTTTTCGGCATCTTCTCCTGGATCACTTTTCGCTCCAGTCACGTTCACCCAGGTTTTGCCGCTGCCGATCAAGTAAGCCACGGTGTAACTCACCTCAAAACGCCGGGCCACATCTGCGACTGGCTCTCCCTGCTTGATGGCCTGGTAGAGGTCACGCACCTGGTCTTCACCCAAACGCCTGTGGGACAACGCCGGGTCCCGCTCAGGATGCTCTTTGGCCAGCTGGTAGATGCGCTTTTCACTGGCATGAAAGTCCCTGGCGATAGCCCGTTTACTGTCTCCCCGTTCAATGCGCTGAAGAATGATTTCCTGTTCCTGGAGGCTAAACACCGGAGTTGACCGGGGCTGGCGGGGCTGGTTCAGATGGGCCGCTTTCCTGAAGTCAGGGGGCTGCGCCTGGAGAACACTGAGGTCCAGGCCAGGAATGGCGCGTCTGCCCTTGAGAATCGCATAGATGGTCAGAGGGTGGCGGTGGTACCGCCTGGCCAACTCAGTCACCCTTTCCCCAGCCAGATAGGCATTGACCACCTCCTGCGCCTCCTGCAAACCAAGCGGCTGGCCGCGATTGCCCGGCAAAGGAGACAACACTGCTTCATCCACCATCCTCTGGCGCAGCTTCTGGACAGAGGACACCGACACCCCAAAGCGGCGTGCAATGGCCCTGGTGTCCTGACCATCCTGGAGCGCCGCCCGAATCTGGGGAGCCAGACGTTCCACGCTGCCGCGCAGAATCCGGGGTTTGACCTCTGCATACGTAGCGCCTGTGGCATGGTTCCAGCTGCGGCCCACCTTGATGCCGCTGATCACGGCCTGACTCACGCCGTAGCGTGCTGCCAGGGCGGCGACCTTCTCCCCATTCCAGGCAGCCGCATAGATGGCCCGCACATCGTCATCAGCGAGCGCGGACTTCCGGGACCGGGAAGGCAGGTTGAAGCGCTCCTGTTCCAAGAGACGCAGCGTGTGGTCTTTGAGAGCGTAGTGGGTGCAGATCTCCTGGCGGTCTACCCCTTGTTCCAACAGAAAGCCAATGCCCGCAATCTCTTCCTCGGTGAGTCGCACCCGTTTTGTCCGGCCTGCCACCATCTGATGATGGTAGTACCTGGCGGGACGTGGCGACTGGAGAGCGCTGCGATCAATGTGGCGGCGATTGCGCCCCAGGATAAAGAGCGAAATGGCCTGGCGGGTCACCCCATACTCACGGGCCAGATCATCGTACGTCACGCCGCCCTTAGCATAGCGGTCACAAATGTCCTGCACCTGGGCGTCCGACAACTTCCTGGTATTGCGCAAGACAGGCAACTCCTTGGGAGGAATGGTGCGGCGTACCCGGCTGACATAGCGGGTCGGCACACCCACACGCCGGGCAATCTCACTGGCAGGCGTTCCTGCCCTGAGGCTTGCCGTAATCTGTGCGTCTGCTGCCTCACCCAGGACCACCAGGTAGCGCATCCCTCTGGCCCGCGTGCGTTTGACCTCCAGGGTGGGTAGCCGCTCCTGGTGCCATCCTTCTGGGTTGTCCACGTAACGCCGCATGTCTTGGGAAGCCACCTCCAGCATATCCGGCAACATCACCGGGGGCAGACCCATAAACTCAACAACCGCCGCTGGAAAGTCAGCCACAGCGGGAAACGTCACCACGCACACGTGGCGCGGGTTGGTTCCCTGCCGAGTGTGGACCTTGAGTGCAAATCTCATCCTATCCTCATTTCTTCCCATCCCCCTGGGAAATAGCTCACTCTTGTGTAAAACGGCGCGGGGAATCTGGCGCCTCCCTCTTCACTTTCCCTTTTGGTGAGCGCAAGATAACGCTACTTATCTTGCGCTGTATGCTTGTGGGTAAGTGGCACTTTTTGGTTCATTATGAAAGCGCCAATCAACCCCCGTATCCCGTAACTTTTTGCGCGTTACAATGGTCCTCCGATGACTGACATATCTATTGGCAGTATTCCCATACCTTACCATAAGGGCCAGGATGACATTTCCTACTTCCTCCACAAGTTGCACAGGGAGGTAGTAGGGGACAAACTCCGGAAAATCTCTGCCCTGGGCCATGTTTTTGCACAACACTTCATACACTTCAACGGGCATGCCGCTATCGTCCCAAGTAGCTTCTGGTTGATCGCTCATCCCCTTCCTCCTCTTCAAACCAATCTTTCTTGCGATACCGCTCACCCTTCAGCAAGCAATGCCACTTGACCACCGCCTGGTGGTCTTTGCGTTCCATAAAATCGCCCATATAGGAAGGCATGTCGCTCAAAAGATCATAGAGCGTCTGATACGCGGTGTTGAGCTGCTTCACCTCATTCTTGGTCAGCACCACGCTGCCATCTTCGTTTTTCTTCATTCACCGTTCCCTTCGTGCTTCAAGTCTTTGACCCAGATGTTGTAGTATGCCTGGACCTGGGTCATCAGCTTCTGGAGGGCTGCCAGCTCTTCCAACTCTGGATGGCTATCCAGCGCTACCCGGTAGCTGCGCAAAAGGGCCATGTGGCTCCAGTACGGCAGCTTACAGCCCTCACGAGCCAGATTGATAATGTGGTCGCGCAGATCCGATATATTGGCGCAACACATCGGCAGGCCGTCTGCCTCTTTGTTGATAATCAACAACCACTCATCGCCGCTCAGGTCGATGGCTTGTTCTTCTTGGCGTGTCATGATGCCTCCTTCACCCACTGGAGCAGCCCAGTGTGGTCATCCGCGTGGAAGAAACGCAGCCCGGCTGCCTGGGCGGCCTGCTGGTCACTCTCCATGTCCCCCATATAGCAGGTATGCTTGCGGTCCACAATGCCCGTCAGGGCCGAACAAGCATACCCCAGCATACCAGGCTTTGGCTTGCGCCACTGAAACGATGAACTAATAAACACGCTGCCCAGCAACCCCCGCCAGGGGTGGTGTAAATGCTGGTACAGCTGGAATTGGACCCGTTCTGCTGCCGCCATCACATCGTGGCGGTGAAAGGTTTTCAAGGCACGCTCATCATTGACGGCAATCACCCACGTGGCGCTGCGCAATCTCCAGCACCCGGTTTGCCACCGTCTCCACATCAGGGTAACGGTCCTCTCTGATCAACAGCCCCCACAGCGGACCCGCCTGATTAGTCGCTACGCTGACCCGCACATTGCCATGGCGCTGGACTTCCCGTAACAGCGTCAATACCCCTGGCCGGGGCGTGGCCGTCCAATGCTCCACCAGCGTCCCGTCAACGTCAACAATAAGATGTTTTGTATCCATGTCCTTTTTTGTCAATTTCTCTCAATCTACCGCTCTTCCGCACAGCTATGGAGCAGGTAGGTTAGTATACTCATTTCGACGCAGGATTATCTACGAATCGCGGTAGCCGCCGACTATAGGAAAGCGCTATGACGCCGATTCTGAGATGAGGGCAATCAGGCCCTGGGAGTCCACTTCGATGACGCTGACCTGCTCTGGTGTCTGGACGCTGTAGCCACGGCAGGCCAGGGAAAGCTGGTGTGACCCGGCGTCAACCAGCCCCAGTCCCGTCAGCGTGACGTCCACCGCCCCGTCAGGCAATTGTTGCCACAGGTGATGGTAGCGTGCCAGGGGGACGGCATCCAACAGCATGACACAAAACAACGTGACCGCAGGATATGCCTGGATCGCCGTCCTGTGCGCAATGACCATCGAGAAGGAGGCGACGGTCGCCACAGTGACGCTGGTGCTAGCGATAAAAGCAACTTGCCCCAGCGCTGTCTCTGGGGCAAAGTCACCTGTGTGTCCGTTCTGGAGGAGTGCCTGGTCTACCTGGGGCGCTGCAAGCATGTGGACTGGAGTCAGCAGCCCCTCGCCACCGCCTTTCATGAAAAGCAAAAATAACGTCAGCAACACGCCAATACCGAGAAAAACCGCAGACGGGATCGACAAAATAGCATACCCTTTATATGACATTTACCACTTTCCTCTTTTTCGTACCATATGGCCTGTCTACCCCCTGTACAGGCGTTACATGAGCTTTCCGCCAGATTCCCAGGGTGTGGGAATGCTCAGATGAAGTGCGTGGGAAGTGTACAAAACCACGCCCCATCTGTCAAGACACCTCTTGACGCAACCCATCAGATCATGGCATACTCTGTCCAGGTATGGCCTCCAATTGAACATCCGTACCAGCCACCTAAATAGTTCTCAAAAATTAAAAGGAAAAAACGCATGGATGTGAAGATGAACAAGCTGGCGCGTGCCCTCTCTGGGCTGCACAGCTTGAGTTCCAACATTCGCGGCTACGCCCTGGTACTGTTCCTCATGACGGGGTATGCCGCGTGGAGTGTGTACTCCTCCATTGATCAGCTGCTCGTCTCCAAACAACTCCAGGTCCCCGCCATCGATGGTTGGGGCTTGAAAATCTTTGGAGCAGGCGCGGTCTTTGCCTTTGGCTGGCTTATCTTGAAGCAGTACTTCGTGCTGCGCCAACGTCTGGAACACCTCAATGACGCGGGGGAAGCCAAAGGAGATATCAGCTCCAAGCCCAAACACAAAATCCCCAAGGTTGGCCTGTGGATCTCCGTCAGCCTGATGCTGGTGGCAGAGATTGCCGCCAGAGCATCGGTGTTCTTCACCAACGGCTTCAACGTCAGCGCCGCCACCTGGATGGTGGTCACCTTTGTGACCCTGTTCTTTTCAATTCCTCTTTTCCTTGGCCCTTCCATGACCATTGTTGGGGAGGAAGCCCGGCGTATGGCCCAGGCCGAAAAGTACCGCATTCAGGAAGAACAAGTCACCCAGGCCACGCTGGACCGGGTCATGGAGGCCCGCCTCAAAGCCATCAAAAGCATGCCTGATGATGAAGTCCTGGAAAAGTATGGCGGCTTGCTAGCCCCACGCATCCAGAGGATCGATGAGGTTGAAGGAACCATCCAGCAACTCACGACCACTGGTGATGTGCTCCAGATTGAGTCCGCCAGCCAGCGCAAAGCGCGGAAAGCCCTGGGAGATGACGTCAGCCGTGGTGAAATAACAGGTAACTTGCAGAACGCACACACCACCAAGGAACTCCCGGTAATCGACCATGCTGATTTTATTGAAACTCGTAGTGACACGGAAGAGGTGCCATCATTATTCAATCCCATCCCCATCAATTCGGAGGAGCGGCGTCAGGCGGCATTGCTGCTGAACATCAACCAGCTGACGGCGCAACTGCTCGAAATGAAAGAGCAGAAACATCGCGGACAAGCACGCTAGTAAAGGAGGTGCGCATGTTAAAGCGATTTGGCTTTGTTTTTGCACTGGTAGACGGGGTGATTATCACCCTGTTTGCCCTGTTTTACGTGCGCCCATTTATGCCGCAAGTGGCCCTGGTGCTGGTGGCAGCCTTTTACGTGGTGTTAACGGCTGTGCTCGTGACGGGGTGTATCTGGGTCATCCTCTGGCTGCGTAAAACCCACCTGCAAGCGCAAGTGGTCTACCCCAGCCAGCACGGAGCCTGGATCAAGCACGGAACCCAGATGGTGCCCCTGCCAGCAATCACCCAGTCCTTGAACGTCCAGGAGATTCGCAAGTTCACCAACACGGTGACCCCGGCTGCGGCGGTCAACCTGCTGCCTGAGCTGTCGCAGAGCCTGGATGTGCCCGTGGCCCCGATCTTTAAAGATATCGAGGCCGAAATCACCAAAGACAGCATGATCCTGGGCTACGACGGCTACGGAGAGCCAGTGCTGGGCACGATTCTCGACCTCTTGTCGACCAACGTGGTGGGCAAGCCTGGCCGGGGCAAGAGCACCGCGCTGTATTTCTTTACAGCGCAGCTGATGCGTATTGGCGCCATCGTGCAGATTTTTGACCCCCATGGTGCCCTGGCGTCTCTGGCCAAGGCCACCATCTACGAACACGACTATGACCGCATGTCGGCCTGCGTCAACTACATCCGCAAGGAGATGACCCTGCGCAAGCGGCGTTACGTGGACAACGGCAGCAAGTGCTTTGACCGCCACTACCTCTTGATCGTGGACGAGATGCCCGCCATCGCCAGCTGGGAACGCAACCAGAACAAACTGGGCAACAAGAGTGTCAACTCCATCCTGGCGCTGATCGAGGACATTGTGCTCCAGGGGCGCAAGTTCAACATGTATGTGATGGTCTCTGGACAGGGCATGCCTGCCACGGTACTCCCGACGCTGACCAGAGATAGTCTGTCCAGCCACTTTGTCTTTTACACCACCGACCGCCACGCCCAACTGGCGGGCCTGGATAAAGACGTGGCCAAAGCTCTCCTCCCCCGCATCAGACATGCTGGACCGGGGGTGTGCGTGCTCGACGCCGTGACCCGCGAACCAGAACTGGTGGCGATCCCCTACACCACCGTGGAAGATGTCTATGAGTGTGCGGCAGTAGCAGCCAATGAACCCACCACCGATGGAGTGCTGGCTTTTCCCTTCCCCACTTCCACAGCAAAACAAGTCGTTTCTGACGAAGAGTATGCATTCCTGGAAGAGGATAAATCTGGGGAAAAGGAGCCTGTGGAGCACTTCCCTGGGGTGGGAAATGTTCCCGTGAAGGTGGTAGAAGCCATCGTCACCCTGGCCCAATCTGGCAAGGTCAAACGGGGCGATATGTGCGCCGCTCTGGGCTGGGGCATGCGCAAATACACCATCGTCAAAGCCGTGTTGGACTCCAGAGGGTTACTGATCGACAGCCCGGCCAACCGCCTGCCCCAATTCCGCAATACTCCAGCCCTGGAGCCGTTACAAAACAACACAACCGCCGTCCCGACAACCTGAGAGGACGGGCGTGAGAAACAAGAGACCTGCGTGGGGCGACAGAGATGTCCTCCACGCATCTTTTTGCGCTGAATTTTCGCAATTTCACCAACTTCTCTCTTAAATGTCATGAAAAACTATTGACATTATACAGTTTCTGCGTTATACTTCGCTCAGAAATAAAATTTCACGAGGAGAAACGCATGAAAGCCATTATCACTGAGACCACCAATGGATTTCAGAAACCCATCTTTCTCATCGGCATTGCCGACGATCAGGGGAACGTCCTGGTTGAGCGCTGGCAGCTGCGCGGTGTCTTTACCAAAGTGACCGCCCAGCGCCGTCTTGACAATCTCCAGCGAGATATTGACCTGGGCCTGGTGGACCTGGCTGCCGTCGAACGGGCCATTGCCCGCAAGCAGGAAGAAGAGAGTCCCATCCAGGCAGCGTACGAACACTTTGTGGCCCTGGCCAAGAAAACCAGCGACCTCCCAGAGGAATCCTGGAACCGCTGGGAAGACTTGTCTCCAGAGAAGCAAGGGGAATTTGAGGACCTGTACCGCCATGTGGTGGTCATGCGCGACCTCACCTTTACGCTCCAGCAGCAGGGGGAGGAAGCCTAATGCCGCTCCAGAACGCCCATTTGAACCATCCCTCCCCGGCGTACCGGGCGGGCTACCTCCAGGGTATTGAGGACCACGCCTATGACGTAGCCGCTGGCCTCGTGGCGTACACTGATAAACATATGGGCGAGGTGGCCCATAAACAGGCTGACTATATGCTGCTTGCCCGCGTCTTTGCTGAGCCAGAGATGCGGGTGGAGCCTGACGGAGTATTCTATAGAAACTTCCGCGCCGGGCACCGGGCGGGCTATTTATCCGCCGCGATGATGGCGGCATTGGATCAGATGGTGCGCGAGGAAGACGAGCGCATCGCCAAGCAGAAGGAGGAACAATCATGAGCGAAGAACTGGAAAAAGCTGTAGACGCTCTTATGAAGCGCTACCAATGGCGTCTCCACGAGGGCACTGTCCAGGTGCTGGCACACAAAAACCAGACATACACCTGGTTGGCTATCGCTAGCACAGCCTATCTCCACCAGGATGGCCGTGAGGAACAAACCTTTGCCGTTATGGCTGTGGGGCAGGACGCCCAGGTCCTGCCGCTGGAAGCCATTCCAGCCATGTTGTCCTGGTCAGAGAACGTGGTGAGGGAGATGTATCATGGCACACTCTAGTTGGGGACCAGTGCTGCCCTTTGAAGTAGACCCAGCCTGGCATACACCAGAGTGTATTGCCCAGGCCCTGGCAGCCATTGATGCGCGGGAAGCATTTCTGGAGGCACACCCACAACTCTGTGTGAAGTGCTCTGGCTATGGGCTGTTCGTCAGCCCGGCTACGCAATGGGAACCAGAGAACACTGATCCGTGCCCGGAGTGTACGGAAAAAGGCATTTGCCCGCTGTGTGGCCTGTGGACGCTGAGCCATGAGGACAAGGGTGACGGAGAGACCGGAGCTGGCCCGTGTTCCAACCCGAAATGTGGCTGGAATTATGACCAGACCCTGCCAGAGTTCGATGGCTGCCCAGGATGCTCAGAGCACGCTCTGGAACAACAGAGCCAGAGGTGCTTTGATGGTAGCTGAAAGCCAGAACTGGGAAACCAGAGAGACAATCAGATGGCTCATCAATGATGAATACAGCTGGATTACCCTCCAGAACTGTGGCGCCGCCACGATCAGAAAGTTTGTAGTGGAACACGAAGAGGCACCAAAAGGACTGTATCAGCAGTTTACCCGGCCACCCGCCTCTTCGTTTGATCACGTGGACTGGAACGCGGTAGCCCTGTCGCTCAAAACCCAATGAGCGACGATTCTCGCCGCCAACAGCTCAAACTACACGTGACGCTAAAAAACGCCCGGATTTGGCGATAAACGCGTTTTCGGGCCATTCGAGAGGGAGGTCATCTCAGCGCAACCCGCCTGACGCAGGAGAGAAAAACGTCAGTCGGGAGTATCATAACTTTTCGTTATCATTTTAGCGTGATTGAGACTAGTTTTTTATGAGCGCCAAAAAGTGGCATAATTTTTCTATAATTGGCCCGCAATTTGGGTATAACTCACGTTAAGGGGGCCGAAAGAAAAAAGGTTTTGAGAGAACAGAAGGGGAACACCTCATGAAGCCTGGTCTGAAGCGCTCTCAAGCCACTTTCTGAAACACACCAAAACACACTGAACGCCTCAAACGGGGCCATTACGCGTTAAAAAGTGACAAATGTCAATAGTTTTAAATGACATTTAAAGAAAGAACAAAAGAGGGGGAAAACCATGCAACTATCAGCCACACCACTGCCCGTACTGAAGAGAAAGACCCAGCCCACAGCGGAACTGGTGATCCAGAACCTGGCGGCGCAAGGACGCAGCGTCTATAAGGGGAGCTACAAAATAGGCTGCATCTATACGGAGACGCGTCTGGTCAGGATTGCGCCCCAGATCTACCAGCTGGAAGATGAGATGAGGCGCGTGTCTGCCCAACCGCAGAAGCTGGGTGAAACCAGCCTGGTCAAGGCCCGGAAGATGCTGGAGACCCTGCGGCCACGCTTTATCAGTGAGCTGCGCAAGGCGGGATTTATCCGCACCATTGTGGGGGACGCCGAGTTGTGGCGTGCCCCCGCTGTTCTGGCCTCATAACCTATACAACCCAATAGACCATGCTCTGGAGAGCACCCAACGCGGTGCTCTCTCCTGCTTTTTGGGCGATCATGTGAGTTTTCTGCTCTTTGCGAAATATCCTATAAATGTCATGAAAAACTATTGACATTTAACAGAATGGGGGCTATACTTCGTTTAAGCTGAAAAGCTGAGAAGCACCTATTTCACACTGAAAACGAAAAAAAGCGAAGAGCTTAGAGGAGAAAACAGATGACTACCCAGATCCAGACTCCCGCCATCCAGGTGATCCCCGCACCGAGCAAATACCAGAAAGATGTGTTGGCCTTTGTTGAGCGCTACAGCGCCAAGAATTTGTTCGTCAAGGCCGTGGCAGGCGCGGGTAAAACCACCGTCCTGCGTCAGTTGGCCCGCAAGCTGCAAGAGCTGGCTGGTAACCGCCGCGTGTTATTTGTGGCCTTCAACAAAATCATTGCTGATGGTCTAAAAGTGAAGCTGGCGGCTGATGGCTGCTCAAACATTGATTGCTCCACCATCCACGCCTTTGGCATGAAGGCGTTACAGCGGGCGTATACGGACTACCAGCAGGCCCAGGCCATGAAGGCCCGCAAAGCTGGCAAGCCCGTCCCCAGCGCTCCCAAATGGCAGGAAGTGGACAAAGAGAAGTATAGCGTCCTGTGCGCTGACGTCATGGCGCCATACGAATCCCAGTTGATCGAGTTCAATGAGGCCCTCAACGGCCTGAAGAGACTGGTCAACTACGCCCAGCTGACCCTGACCGACCCCAAGAACGAAGACGCGCTGCGTGACCTGGTCTTCCACTACAATTTGGAGATTGAGGTGGCCGATACGTTTGTATGGGATATCATCTGGACATCGGTGTCTCCGGTTCTGGATTTGGGCAAGAAAGTCTGGATTGAAAAAGGGATAGTAGATTTCAACGATATGGTCTACTTGACCGCCCGACTCAAAGAGGTCAAAGTGCCGTTGTATGATGACGTGATGGTGGACGAATCTCAAGACTTGAACCGCGCCCAGCTGGCGGTCATTCGCAAGGCGGGCAAACGTTTTATCATGGTGGGTGACCCCCGCCAGGCCATCTATGGCTTCAGCGGCGCGGATACGGATAGCGTGAATGAGATCGTGGCGGCGCTGGATTGCACCGTTCTGCCACTCTCAATTTGCTACCGCTGCCCCAAGTGGGTCGCCCGGCTGGCGGCGCAAGTCGTCCCGCAAATTGAGGCCAGTGAGACGGCTGAGGAGGGTCACGTGGAGCGCATTGAACTGGAGCGCTTCCGCGCCCAGGTCGCTGATGGAGAGACCATCGTGCTCTGCCGCACCACTGCCCCGCTGGTGGCTGAGTGCCTGCGCTTGATCCGTGAAGGCATCAAAGCCCGCGTGCGCGGGCGTGACCTGGGCCGTGGCCTGGTCGCCATCGTCAAGAAGATCAAGAAGACATACAAGGGCGTGTCGATGGACACCATCGAGCATTACCTGCAAGAGTATGCCTCCCGCCAGCGGGCGGTGCTGGAGGGCAAGAAGGACGCTGAAGAGAAGATTGCCGCGTTGAATGACCGCATTGAGACGGTCCAGGCGTTCATTGAGGGCTACATCATCGACCAGGCCAATGGTACCATTGATGGCTTCTACGAGTACGTGAATAGCAAGTTCTCTGATGATGAGAACGGCGCGGTGATCCTCTCGACCGTCCACCGGGCCAAGGGTCTGGAGTTCGATAACGTCTATATCTTGAAGGGGGAGCAGATGCCCCACAAGATGGCGAAAGCGGACTGGCAGATCGAACAGGAGATGAACCTCTTGTACGTTGCTATCACGCGGACCAAAAAGAATTTATACTTTGTGGGTATTGTTCCGGCCAGCCTCAATATTGAGGCGGCACGGGCCGAAACCGTTCTGGCACTGGCTTCTTAACCAGTGCCCCGTGAGGGAAGGAGAATCAGTATGTATCTGGTTACGATTGGGATCAGCGAGCTTCCGGCGCCAGACCTGTATGTACGCGATCAGGCCGGACTGAAGCACGTGGACGTGGTGGTCATTCTGGACAGAGTTGTGGGCTACCCGGTGACGCTCGCAAAGGTGAGACAAACGCTGGCTGGAGTCAAGGGAACGAATGAGGTGGCGGCGCTGCTTTTCCACCAGGAGGGGCAGCACCAGCGCCTGGTGGCTCTGGCAGCAGTGGTGTTGACCCAGTACACAGGACACTCCCCCATTCTTATTGAAGTTGATGGCGGGTGGGACCGCAAGACGCAAAGGTACAAGCACACGGTGTCCGAGATGGACTATCTGGAGGAGCGAAAATGACCCAAGAAGAACTGTTGCAGTACTGCCTGACGCGCTGGCAGGAGAGCGAAGGAAGCCCGGCGCGGTCTCTGTATTACCACCTGGTGATCATGATCCAGGGGACGCAGCCAGACAACCTGGGCCTGATTGATGCGTATGTCGGAGAATACAAACAGGCTCTGGAGGACGTGATTGCCCAGATGCCTGAGGGGAGTCGGAGCCGTCTGGTGAGCTACCCACCGCTTGTCCAGGCGTTTGCCCTGGCAGTGACGCAGCGGGATGATTTTATCGTTTGGGTCCAGAAACTGCGCAACCAGAAGCTTGTTCTGGGTAGCGCCCAGATGATGAACTGGAACCAGGAAGCGGCGCGTTGGGGTGAGCCTCAGAGAAGCTTGCCTTTTATTCCCTGGCTGGAAAGCCTGATTCGCAGAAGTGACCTGGTCCTGGTGGGCATGAAGGGTGACACAATCTACCTGCGTGATGTCTATTGGCACCAGTACGAGGTGCCCCGGCCCCAGTGGATGGGCAGCTATCTTGGAGCCATGAATAGGCGCTATGAGGGGGAAGATATCAGCGTGGAGCGGATGCTTGAATTGATCCGCCAGGAGGAATCATGACGACTAACTGGTTGGCTTTCTGGATTGTGGCGGGACCAAGTCTGTTCATG
>WNFM01025253.1_pt2 | contig 20088 bp, 21 predicted proteins | sample 5400271 | NCBI WGS metagenome assembly WNFM01 (sample SAMN13153352, study PRJNA577476) | soil metagenome | isolation source: 60 cm saprolite on Douglas fir-dominated hillslope | place: USA:California | collected 2013-09-17
GCCGCCGAATCTGGAACCGGCGACGATGCCGCCCGGGAGGAAAGCGAGGTCGTTCCAGCTCGCGAAGCGCAGCGTCGAGTCGGCGCGGACGAACACCGCCACCGGGTTCGAGAAGATGGGCGTCGCCGCGAAGGCGAGGGTCGCCTCCCTCTCGGCGTTGCGCTTGAGCTCGACCACCACGTCGGCGCGGCCTTCGGCAGCCTCGTAGAGCACGCGCGTGAACGGCCCGACGTCGCGAACCTCATAGGGCAAGCCGATGCGGTCGAGGGCGCTGGTCACGACGGTGACCGCGGCGCCGCGCAACTTCCCTTCGTCGGACCAGGAAAAGGGCGGGTAGTCGGGGTCGCCGGTCACCACCACGCTGCGGCAGGCGGGCGGGTCGCCTGCCGCCGGCGATGCAGCCAGCAGGGCGGCGAGCGCGAGCTGCGCAAACCTCGGCATGCCCGCAGTCTACCGCTCTCCGGAGTGGAGCCGACGTCCGGATTTGAACCGGAGACCTGCTGATTACGAATCAGCTGCTCTACCAACTGAGCTACGTCGGCCTGAAAAAGGGACGCCCTTCTAGCAGCGCGCGCGCTCGCCGGTCAAGACGCTCACTGCCGGGCAGCCTTCTCGAGCGCCGCCGCCAATGGCTGGCCCACTGCCTCTCCCGCGGGGGCTGCGAAGAGCACGGCCCCGGTGCTGACTTCGATGGCCCGCAGGCCGGCGCTCGCGCTGCCGACCACCACCACCTCCGCCACCCGGCGGGCCGCCTCGCGAAGCTGCGCATCGGTCATCCTTGCGATGCGCCCGGCGCCGAACTTGTCGATCAACGCCTGCCCGTTCTGCACGTCGAACCCCAGCAAGGTGAGCTCGCTGGTGATCTTCTGGGCCGCGGGCACCTTGCCCTGCTCGTGGACCAACACCAGAACGCGCGTGGTCGCGACGCTCTTCTTGAGAGCGACCGCCGAGATACCCGCCTTGCCCGCGGCGATCCAGGCCGGCACTTTGCCGGCGGCGACGCCGAGCAGGCCGGGCCAGTCGACGGCGATCTGGATCTGCTGCTCGCTGCCTGCGAACTTGCCGATGTCGTCGACGCGAACTTCGGCCTTGCCGTCGGGCCCGACCGTCACGTTCGAGGCGCGGCCGCCGTTGGGAATCGCCACCGACATCGGCAGCCCCGCCGCGCGCTTTCCCTTCAGCCAGGCCGTGAAGACGACGGGCTGCGGGAGCGGCTTCCCCTCCGCGGCGCGCTGCTGATCGCCCTCCACCACCGAGAGCGTCAGCTCGCCCAAGAGGGACGCCACCTTGCCCTCCGCCTGCGCCATGATTCCGGAGAGGTCCGCCTTGCCGCCCAGCGCGCGCACGAGGAGGACTCCGTCGATCGAGGCCGCGGATTCGGTGCGCGCCCGCGCGTAGGACCGCAGCGCCTCGGCGGGCCTCTCGGCCTCGGCCGCTTCGCCCTGCGCGAGGAGATCCTTCGCCTGCTTCTCGTGGTCGGCCACCTTGCCCTGCTGCAGCGTCAGCGCCTTGCCCTTGTCGAAGACGGCCCAGGCGTAAGCCGTGTCGCCCTCGCGCCAGCGGCCCTCGATCTCGATGGCCGCGGCGAGCTCGAACTCCTGCATGATCTGCGAGACGCGCTGCTCCGCCGAGAGCGTCTCGCCGGCCTTGCCCGTCTGCGCGCTCTGGTAGCTCTTCACTTCCGAACTGATGGCGCTGGTGAGCGCGGCCGCCACCGCGGCGCGGGCCGCTGCGTCGACGGTGGCGAGCAATTCGGGCGCGGGCTTCACGCCCACCGGCGTGCTCCCCACCTGCGCGATGAAGCGGTCGGGTGAAAAGCGCACGTCGCCGTAGGGCGTCGAGACCCACGCAGGCTTGTCGCCCGCCGGAATCGGGCCCTTCCCGGCGCAGGCTGCGCAGGCGGCGAGCAGCAACCAGGCTCTCTTCATCTCGACCTCTCCGATTGCAGTTGCGCCGGAAAATTCCCTGACGTTTTCGGGGACGCAGGAGTTATCAGCCGCCAGAATTTTGCTGTCAATCAGTGAGCAAATGGAATTCCTCGCGCTTGCGCGCAATATTTCCGTTCTCCTGCGTTGTTCGTTGACAACCCTTCCTCGTGGGGGAAACTCGCGCCATGAAGACACCGCTGCGGATTTTTGCGGTGCTCGCCGCGCTGCTGGCGGCGTGCAAGGAAGCCAGTGCGCCGGCCGGTCCCGCCGAGGCGCAGCTCTCGACCGATCTCAACGCCGCCACCATCGAAACCGCTCTCGGACTGGTGGCTCGCGGAGGCGGTCCGCGCGCCGAACGTGTCGCCGGCATGCACGCGGGAGTGTCCGCGCTGCCAGGGGCCGCGGGTGCGCCCGTCTCCCTCGACGGCGGCGTCGCGCAGCCCGCTCCCGCGCCTCCGGCAGCTGAACCCGCGCAAGCCGGCGACGTCCGCTGGGACGACGAACCCTACGGCGCGATCGCGGCTGCGGCGCGCGGCGAGCTCTTGCCCGCTCCCGAGACCGGCAAGGACGTCCCGCCGCTCTGGCGCGATCCCGGCGGAAACTGGATCGCGGTGGGCGGCCGCGCGGAGGTGCTGCTGGTCGCGGTCGATCAGCTGGGCGATCACGGCGCGCCGGTGCGGTTCACCGCGCTCACCGAGCCGTGGCTGAAGGGGATGGTGGCGCTGGCCGCGCCGACGGGTGGCATGTCGCTGGCGCACTTCGCGGCGCTTTATCAAGCGTGGAGCGCCGAGCGCATGGAGGCCTGGCTCAAGCAGCTCAAGGCCAACGAGCCGCAGCTCTACGCCACCGACTCGGAAGTGCGCGACGCGGTGGTCTCGGGACGGGCCACCGTGGGGATCGTCTCCAGCGACGAGGCGGCCAAGGCAGCGGCCAGCGCGGCGCATGTCCTGATGATCTATCCGAACCAGCGATCGATCGGCACCTTCGTCTGGCCGACCGCGCTCTCGATTCCGAAGAACGCGAAGAACCCGGAGGCGGCGCAGAAGCTCGCGGAGCGCCTGGCCGACCGAAGCACCGAGCAGCTGTTGGTCGCGCGCCTGCCCGGCTACCTGCCGCTGCGAGCGGACATCCCGGTGCCGCCGGGCGTGCGCTCGGCGGCTAATCTCGTGGTGGTGTCGGTCGATCCCTCGCGCATCGTCAGCGAGATCGCGCTGCGCAAGGCCGCGCTCGCCGAGTGGACGGCGTCGATCCCGAAGCCCTCCCCGCCGCAGCCCGCGCAGGCACAGAAGAAGTAGCGGCTTCAGATCAACCGCGAAGAATTGATCAATCGATGAACGAGTGGGCTCCCGAGGTTCCGGCGACGGGGGCGATGCGCGGCGAGTCGTCGAGGCCCAGCAGCTCGCGCAGAGGGAGCGCCGCGTCCATCTCGTGCCGCGGCCGCCCTTCCCGCACCACGTAGCGGTTGCGACGCCCGTCGCGCGCGCGCAAGAGGTACCCGGCCCCCTCGAGCTCGGCGACGATGCGCTGAACCGCGCGCTCGGTGATTCCGATCCGCTCGGCCACCTCGCGCAGCGTCAGCGAGGGCGTGAGCGCGAGGCAGCGGAGGACGTAGGCGTGGTTGGTGACGAATCCCCAGGTCGGTTCGCTCATGCCGATCATCCTGCACGGGATCGCGATCCCGTCCAGAAAATCGCGACAGATTTTTCGGCAGATCGCGGCTCTCTTAGTCTGGTTTCCCGAGGGGCGCTTCGCGCCGCGTCTCCGGAAGATCGATCCGCGGCAGCTCGGGCAGCCTCGGCAGCGGAGGCGGAGGGGCGGCGGCAACGGCGACCGCCGCGGCCTTCCCGATGTCGTCCTCGCGCGGTAATGCGCCCGAGATCGCGGTGATGATCCGCTCCAGGCTCTGGAAGAAGCGCAGCCGGAAAAGCGGCTCGTTCAGCCATCCCACCGTGATGCAGTAGTACTTGGCGTACGGCGGCGAGTGGTGCACCGCGTGGTGCTCGGGCGGCAGGACGAGATTCGCCCGCTGCAGAATTCGCACGAGGCGCGGCGGCTCGTCCATGTGCGCCCACTTGTGGAACTGGTTCGTCCCGAAGATGGCGAAGCAGAGCGCGAAAGTCATCGCCGAAACGAAGAACCAGCCCGCGCCCGACACCGGCAGGAGAGCGGCCCCCGCCGCCGGCCCGATCGAGATGAAGCAGTTGTTCCCGTTGGTCTCGACGAAGTCGTGGCGGGTGATCTCTTTCTGGTCGACGTGGTGCTCGCGGAAGGGGCGGATGAGCGCCTGCCCGACCAGCGGCACTTCGGGACTGCCCCAGGTGTCGGCGGCCCAATGCACGAACCCCGAGACGAAGTCGGCCAGCAGGAAGCCCACCATCACGGCCGTCAGCGCCAGCCACGGACTCGCGACCGCGCGCGGCGCGAGGCGCAGCAGCAGGGCGCCCATGGTCAGCGTGTAGACCGCGATGCTCGCGATCTCGAACTTGCGCACGGTGGGGCTGTAGCCCTCGCGCAGGGCAGACTTGTCGCGCTGCCGGATCTCCGGATGGTTCATCAGGCCACTCCCCCGCAAACGTGCAAGTCTTGCACAGACCGGGCCCAGCGGGAATACGTCTGGACTGTGCAGCGAGTTTCGCGAAAAGCCTTGCAGCGGCTGCGCGCGTCGATGAGAACCGGCCTCATGCGCTCTGCTCTTCTGGGTCTCGCGGTGCTCCTTTCCTGCAGCGATCGCTCGCCGGCGCCGACCCGGCCCGTCGGCCCCGATGTCAGAGAGATCGCGGTCACCGCCAAAGGATTCGAGCCGGCGCGCGTCGAGGTGCCTCCCGGCAAGCCGGTGATCCTGCGCTTCACGCGCAAGGTACAGGACACCTGCGCGGACGCGGTCGATCTGCAGGGCGATCCGGTGCGCCACATGCTTCCGCTCGATATGCCGGTCGAGGTGAAGCTGACGGCGCCCGCGTCCGGCCAGGTCGCATTCGCCTGCCCGATGCAGGGGATGATCCACGGCGCCGTGGTGGTCGTTCCGAACTGACGCGCCTCCAATGCGCGGCACGCACCTCCGGCATCGGGCTGCATCGGTCATTCAGCGGAATCCCAAAGACATTGCGAGGGGGTAGGACCCGTGTCGTGCGCGGACGCTCGCGCGCATTGAGGATCCCCATGCCGAAGATCGCCCTCGCACTTCTGGTGGCCTTGCTCGCCTCGCCCGCATTCGCGCAGTCGCGCGGGCCCGTCATCCCCAATTACGAGCAGCCCGACAAGCAGGCAGCCGCGCCCGCGCCCACGCCTTCCGACATCGATCTGGTGGGTCCGACCGCAGCGCAGCAGGCGCGGGCCAAGGCCGCGGCTGACGCGAAGGCAAGAGCGGACGCGGAGGCGAAGGCAAAAGCGGATCAGAAGTCGAGCGAGGAGGCCACCGCGCGACTGCGCGCGCAGGCCGATCAGATGGCCAAGGCCGACGCGGAAGCGAGGGCCCGGGCGGACGCGGAAGCCAAAGCGAAGGCCGATGCCGCCGAGAAGCAGCGCCTCGAGGCCGAAGCGAAGCAGCGCGCGGCAGCCGAGGCGAAGGCCGCGGAGCAGCGCAGCGCCGAAGAGGCGAAAGCCGCCGCGGTCCGCGCCGTAGAGGAAGCGCGCGCCGCCAAGCTCCGCGCTTCCGAGGATGCGAAGGCGCGGGCCCGAGCCGCCGTCGAGGCCGCCAAGGAAAAGGCTCTGCAGGCGGAGCTGGCCCGCCGCCGCGCACTCGAGGAAGCGCGGGCCGCCGCCAAGGTGGCAGAGGAAGCGAAGAAGCAGGCCAAAGAGGAAGCTGCCCGGCAGGCTCGCGAGGAAGCCGCGGCTCGCAAGGACGAGGCGGAAGCGAACGCGAAGGCGCGCGCGATCGCGCTCGCCCGCAAGCGCGAGGAAGCGAAATGCCGCACCGGCAAGAAGGCCGCGAGGTGCCTGGCCGCGGTCTCCGCCAAGTATGACGCTCCCTCGCTGCCGGCAGCCGCCGCCCAGCCTGAAGCGCTCGCCCTCGCCCCTCTGATCGCTCCCGCCGCCGTTGCAGCTCCGGCCCCTGCAGTCGCTCCTGTCGCCGCTGCCGCTCCTGCCGCCGTTGCCCCTGCGGCCACCGTTACTCCGGCCCCAGCTGTCGCTCCTGTCGCCGCTACCGCTCCTGCCGTTGCCGCTCCGGCCGCTGTTGCCGCTCCTGCCGTTGCCGCTCCGGCCGCTGTTGCCGCAGCTCCCGCACCAGCCACATCCGCAGTTGCTCCCGCGACCGCCACCGCCGCACCGGCCGCTCGCACAGTGGTCTCTCCTGCTGTCGTCGCCGCTCCGGCTTCCCCTCTCGCTTCGAATTCCAATTCCACCCCCGCTCCCGCTTCACGCACGGTCGCCGTCCCCGGCGCGCCGGTCGCAGCGACTCCTGCCGTCGCCGCCACCGTCGCTCCTGCCGCTCCGCCCGTTCCCGCCCACGCCGCCCCCGACGCTCCCGTCCCCGGCACGCATGTCGCCTCCGCGACCTTCGCTCTCGCGTCGCCCGCCGCCAACACCTCCTCGATGATCGCCATTCCCCGCGACGAGCAGCCGCGCCGTCCGCGCTCCGCCGAGGTGGTCAACGATCTCCAGCTCGGTCCGCAGTCGCTGATCCTCGACCGCCTCTCCGCTCGCGGCGACATCCTCCCGGGCGCGATGCAGCTCGACTTCGGCTACCGCTTCGCCACCGACGACGCGAGCGCGCCGCACCATCTCTTCCTCGCCGGCCTCGAGTCCGGCCGTTGCGCGCCGGGCGAGGCCTGCGGCCTGCGCTGGTTCGCGCGCGGCGGCTTCGGCCCGCACAGCGCCAGCGACTACCAGGTCGATCGGCGCGTCAACGGCACCATCGGCACGCACCGCGACACGCTCGGTTGGGGCGCCAGCCTCCTCCAGCTCGGCCTCGGGTACGCCGCCTCGACCGTCTCGTTCGTCGCCGACGCTCAGCTCGAGGGCCTGACCGCGGAATACCTGCGCAACGTCGATCTCACCGGTCCCTCGCGCGTCAGCGGCTCGCTCACCCAGACCCGGCTGCGCGGCACGCTCGGTCTGCAGAGCGGCTCGTTCGGCGTGCAGGCGCGCCTCGCCGGCTACCTCTACAGCGGCGACTCGACCGCCACCTTCAAGGACGTGCCGATGCGCGGCGCGCTCATCGACGACGACCAGCCCGGACTCGCCGGCGCGCTGCAGGCATTCTCGGCGAAGCTCGAGGGCCGCTGGGAAGCGCGCTCCGGCACTGCGCTCACGCTCTCGTACGGCTACCTTTCCTACGCGGGTCCGACCTGGTCGAACGCGCACATCTTCGCCGGGCAGCTCTCGCAGCAATTCGGCCGCGTCCGCGTCGGGCTCGGCCTTGTCGCCGAGCAGGAGCTGGACGCGCAGGGCAACGGGTATCCGACCGTGTTCGGAACGGGTAGTGTGGGGGCGGCTTTCTAGCCCCCGTCTCACGACAGAGGGGCAACGCTCTGGGGGACTTGCGTATGCACCTCGCGCTGCTGCACGACGGACGCCCCGCCCTGCTCCGGGTCGAGGGACCGGCAGGGGCGCCGATCGCTCTCTTCTTTCATCCGTTCCCGCTCCACGCCGACGTCTGGGAAGAGATGCTCCAGGCCTGCGCGGCTTCGGGGCTCTGCGCGGCCGCGCTCGACGCGCCCGGCTTCGGCGGCACTCCGCCGCTCGGCCAGCCGCTGACGATGGAGAGGCTGGCCGAGCTGGGCGTCTGCGCGCTCGACACGCTGGGCGCGCACCGGGCGTCGGTGGTCGGCTGCTCGATGGGCGGCTACGCGGCTATGGCCTTCGCGCGCCTCTTTCCGCAGCGGCTGAACGCGGTCGCGCTGCTCGCGACCAAGGCGGCGCCCGACACCGAAGAGGGAAAGAAGAACCGCGAGCGCCTCGCGCAGCTGGCGCTGATGAACGGCCCCGATCCTGTGCTGGCGGAGTTCGTGCCCAAGCTGCTCTCGCCTGATCCGCCGCCGGGAACGCGCGCGCGCGTGCAGGATCTCGCCAAACGCGCCACCGCGCAGGGGCTGGCGGACGCGCTGCGCGGAATGGCCCTGCGCCCCGACTCGACGCCGCACCTCGCGGGCGTGCAGGCGCCGACGCTGGTGATCGCGGGAGAGAACGATCAGCTGATGCCGCGCACCGAGATGGAGGCGATCGCGAAGGCCGTGCCCAAAGCCCGGCTGCACGTGATCGCGGGCGCGGGGCATCTGCCCTTCCTCGAGCGCCCCCGCGAAGTGGCTTCGCTGCTGACCGCGCATCTGCAGATGCGCGTGCGCGACTAAATCTTCTCGGCGCTGGTGACGGTGATCTTGTAGACGCGCCGCTGGCCGCTGCCGGCGCCGCTCGCCGCCGAGCAGAGCGTGGTGCCCGGCTTCACGCCCTTGAAGACGAGGCCGGCGTCGGTCGCCTCGGCTGTGGCGACCGAGAGATCGTCGCAGATGGGCGCGACCGCGGGGCACTGGATGGTGCCGGTCGTGCAGATGTCCACCGATTCGCCGACGCGCACCGAGAGCGGAAACGGGGCGTCGGCGGCGGCGAGAAGCGACACGAGCATGAGCGCGATTCGCATGCCGTGAGTGTAACGCACCTCGCGCACCGGCACCTGACAGAACCTGGCGCCGACCGGTTCAGAAGCCGATGCGTTTCTTCGGAAGAACCGGCGGCGCCATCAGCTTGCGAATCGCTTCGAACACCACGCGGAACTGCGCGTCGTACTTTTTCTCGAGGGCATCGAGCTTGCGCGACAGCCCGGCATTCTCCTGCAGCATCCGCCGCAGCCGCACGAACGCGCGCATGATCTCGATGTTGACCTGCACGGCGCGCGGACTTCGCAGCACGCTCGACAGCATCGCTACGCCCTGCTCGGTGAAGGCATGTGGAGCATTGCGCCGGCCACCGTGTCCGGGGGGTCTTGAGATCACAGTCTGTGATCTCAAGATCGCGAGCTCCACGCGGGTCTGCAACGCCGCCGTCGTCATCGCCGTTCTTCCGCCCAAGGTCACAAATTGTGACCTTAGCCGAGGGGTCCGACATCTGACGGGACGAGGGCGACGGCTGCGCCGCCGGCGATGATCAGCGCGCCGCCGAGGAGGCCCGCCGGGCCGAGCGGCTCGGCGAAGAAGAGCCAGCCGACGAGCGCGGCGACGAGCGGCTCGAGATACGTCAGCACCGCCGCGCGCTGGGCGGGGATGATGCGCAAGCCGGCGTAGAAAGCCGCGGCGCCGGCCGCGCCGAGCAGAAACGCACCCGCGAGCGGCGACCAGAAGAACGCGGAGAGCGGCGGCGGCGGGCCCGCGAAGATGGCGACCAGCGCGGCCGACAAGAGGCAGTGGTACGAGAGCAGCTCCGAGGCGGCGAAGCGATCGAGCAGCTTCTTGGTCAAGAGCGTGTTGAGCCCGTAGAAGATCGCCGAGGCCGCGCCCAGCGCCGCCGTGCGGCCTGGCGCTCCCGCAAGGCCGCCGCCCCCGAGCACCAGAAGCGCCAGCCCGCCGAGCGAAACGGCGAGCGCAGCGATCGTCCGCCGCGTCAGCGCTTCGCGCAGCAGCACCGGCGCCAGCACCGCGACCACCACCGGAGCGAGGTAGTGCGTCAGCACCGCGAGCGCGATCGGCCCCCGATCGAGCGCGCCGAAGTAGCAGAGGTAGTTGCCGGCGTCGGTGAGGGCAGCGAGCCCGAGCAGCCCCCACGCGCCCGCGGAGCGCCGCTCGCGCCGCAGCGACGCGACCGCCGCGGCCGGCAGCCACACCAGCGCGATGGCGAGCAGGATCATCACCGACTGCCACGCCGGCGCGAGGCCGCTGCCTCGCAGGAAGAGCGCCCACGTGCCCCAGCCCGCAGCCGCGAGCGCGACCAGAATCGTCCCGAGAAGCTCTTGCCGGCGCGTCATGCGGCGGGCGTTCTCTCACGGAATCCGTCGGGCCGCCGTGCATTCGTGGCGAGCGACGTGCTTGACCCCGCGTGCGCGCAACGGTACGACACCGGCATCCCACCCGGAGGAGCATTTGGCCGCGTCGATCGAGATCCTCTACCTGCGCTTCCCGGTTCACCCGAACATCACCGTCATCCAGATCGGCCCGGGCATCGCGCGGATCGACAAGGAAGGCGACAGCTACTTCGTCATCGGCACCGAGGACGGCCCGCTCGCCGGCAAGAAGGTGGAGATCCCGGGCGACAACGTGGCGGCCGTCCAGTGGACGCTCGAGAGCGACGCGCCGGCGCCCGCCGCGACGTCGTAGGCCGGGAGCGATGGACCGGACCGAGCGGCTCCTCGATCTGGTCGCGCTTCTGCTCGATGCGCACGACCCCGTCTCATTCGGCGAGCTGCGCCAGCTCTTCCCGGACGAGTATGGCGGCGCACGCGCCTCGGCCGAGCGCAAGCTGGAGCGCGACAAGGCGGACCTGATCGCGCTGGGCGTGCCCGTCGAGTACCTCGATCCGCAGAGCGACGAGCGCGAGCTGGGCGGCTACCGCATCGATCGCAAGGCGTACTTCCTGCCCGATCCGAAGCTCGCGCCCGAAGAGGCGGCGGCGCTCTACGCAGCGGGTGCGGCGGCGCTGGGCGCGCGCGATTTTCCCTTCGCGCAGGATCTGCGGGTGGCGCTGCGCAAGATCTCGCTGGCGGGCAGCGGCGAATCGTCCATCGGCAGCGCCTCCGCACGCAGGCTGCTGATCGTGCGGCCGGGCGATCCCGACCGCGGCGGCAAGCTGCAGGCGCTGGGCGGCGCGGTGGCGCGGCGGAAGACAGTATACCTGGTATACCAAGCGCCTCCCGCGCTCGACGGCACGCGCGGCGAGCGCACCGAACGCGACGTCGATCCCTATGGCCTCGCTTTCCGCGGCGGGTCGTGGCGGCTGGTCGGCTACTGCCACTTGCGCAAGGCGCAGCGCGTGTTCGTCGTCGATCGCATCGAGAGCCTCGAGGTCCGCGAGGAGAAGCCGAACACGCCCGACTTCGAGACGCCCCAGGGCTTCGACGCCGGAGCGGTGGCGGGACGCAAGCCCTGGCAGTGGGTGGGGACCGCGCCGCAGACCGTGACGCTGCGCTTCGCGACCGGCAGCGAGCCGCTCGCTGAGCGCGTCTTCGAAGCGCCGGACGGCAAGCTCGACGTCACGTACCTCGACGGGCTCATTCCATTGGTGTTGTCGCTGGGCGATCGCGTCTGGATCGAATCTCCGGCGGCCGCCCGCGAAAAAGTGGTGCGCGCATTGAAGGCGCTCCAGGCCCGCCTCTCGCGCGAGCCTGACCCTCCTGCGACCACGACCACGACCACGACCTCGACCACGACTACGACCTCGAGCACGAGCACAGGCACGAGCGCGAGCAAGCCACCGCCTGTGCTGCCTGACGACAAGCGAGAGAGACTGCGACGGCTGCTGTTGGTCGTGCCGGCCGCGCGACGCAAGCCCGGCATCGCCCTCGACGAGCTGGCCCGCGAGTTGGGCCTCGACTCCGCGCAACTCCGCTCGGACATCGATCTCCTCGGCATGGTGGGCCGCCCGCCCTTCTCGCCCGACGACCTGATCGACATCAGCGTCGATGAGCGCGGGCGCATCTCGGTGGCGCTCGACCAGTCGTTCTCGCGGCCGCCGCAGCTCACCGCCGTCGAGGCGCTGGCGCTGGCGGCCGCCGCGGAGGAAGTCGCGCCGGCGGACCCGGCGGTGATCTCTGCCCTCGGGAAACTCACCGCAAAACTCACGCCGGCCGCGCGGCAGCTCTACTCCGCGCTCGCCCGCAGGCTGGCGGCGGCGACCCCTCCACCGCGCGGAACCGGAGAGATCCTCGCGCAGCTTCGCAAGGCCGCCGAGCAGCGACGCGAGGTCGCGCTCGACTACGACAAGGAAGGCCGCGGCGAGGCCCCGGAGCGCAAGCTGCAGCCGCAGGGCGTGCTCGAGCACGGCGGCGTCTGGTACGTGGTCGGCCGGGACGTCGGCCGAAACGCCGAGCGCACCTTCCGCGTAGACCGGATCATGGCCGTCCGCGAGACCGGCGAGCACTTTGCCGACCTGGGGCCGCTCGACCCGGCGCGCTTCCAGCGCGACAAGCTCTTCTTTCCCAGCGGAAGCGAACGACCGGTCGTGCTTCGTTTCTCCCCGGGCGCGACGGCCTGGGCGCTGGCGCGGTACGGATCGCGGGCGCAGCTCCTGCCCAACGGCTCGGTCGACGTCGCCATCGAAAGCGCCGGAAGCTCTTATGCGGTATCGCTGGCGCTCTCGCTCGCGGGCGAGGCGGAGATCGTAGGACCGGCCGAGGCACGCGAGGCGCTGCGCGACGAAGTCCGCCGGACGCTCGCGAGGTACGCCACATGAGCGAGTCGAGGCGCGGGCTGCTCGAGGGCCTGGCGCTGGGCGCGGGCGCGGCGGCGGCGGGCGCAGCGGTGTGGCCGCTCGCAGCCGAAGCGATCGATCCGCTGCTCGACCGGACGCCGCGCGCCGACGCTCCCTGGGTCGAGGTCGCCGGCGAAAAAGAAGTTCGCGGCGACGCTCCGCTCAAGGCGACGCTACGCGTGCCGGTCCGCGACGGCTTCTTCACTACACTGGTGGAGCTGGGCGCGGTCTGGCTGCTGCGCGGCGCAGACGGCCGCATCGCCGCGCTCTCGGCGACCTGCCCGCACCTGGGCTGCGGCCTCGGCCCCGATCCCAAAGGCGGCTTCGCCTGCCCCTGCCACGACAGCCGCTTCAACACCGACGGCAGCTTCCGGCGCGGACCGTCGCCGCGCGGCATGGACCCGCTCCCCGTCCGCGTCGAGGAGGGCCGCGTGCTGGTGCAGGCCCTGCGCTTCGCCACCGGCAGCAAAGTGCGGAGGCAGATCTGAAGCGCTGGCTCGAAGAGCGCACCGGCTGGGTGTCCTTCTTCGGCCACTGGGTCGAGGAGCGCGTGCCGGGCGGAGCGCGCTGGGCGTACGTCTTCGGCAGCGCGCTCGTCTTCCTGCTCCTCGCGCAGCTCGCCTCGGGCCTCGCGCTGGCGATGAGCTACTCCGCCTCGGTGCCGGCCGCGTGGGCGTCGGTCGCGCGCATCGAGCAGAGCGGGCTCGGCCACCTCCTGCGCGGGCTGCACGCGCAAGGCGCGACGTTTCTGCTTGCGGTCGCGGGCCTGCACTTGCTGCAGACCGCGCTCTTCGGCGCCTACCGCGCGCCGCGCGAGGCGACCTGGTGGCTGGGTCTTCTGCTGCTGGCGATCCTGCTCGCGTTCTGCCTGACCGGCTCGCTGCTCCCGTGGGACGAGCGCGGCTACTGGGCAACGCGCGTGACGGTCGGCATCGCGGGCACTGCGCCAATGGTGGGGCCTGCGCTCGAGCGCCTGCTGATCGGAGGGCACGACTTCGGCAACCTGACCTTGACGCGCTTCTACACCGTGCACGCCATGCTCCTGCCGCTCCTCCTGCTCGCCTTCGGCGTGGCGCACGTGGCGGCGATGAAGCGGCACGGGATTACCGCGCCGGCGTCGGCGAATCCGGCGAGAGACGAGCCGTTCTGGCCGCGGCAGGCACTCTACGACGCGGCCTTTGCAATGCTGCTCCTCGCCGCCCTGATCTTCGCCGGATCGCGAGGCGCAGCGCTGCAGGGTCCGGCCGATCCGGGCGGCGCCGCCAACCCGCGCCCCGAGTGGTATTTCCGGCCGCTCTTCCAACTGCTCAAGCTGATGCCGGGCGGTCTCGAGGAAGCGGCGTCGTTCGGCGCGCCTCTGCTGGCGGCGATCTTTCTCTTTGCACTGCCGCTGATCGACAAGACGGCGCGCACGCGCAAGCCGGCGCTGGCGGTGCTGCTGGGCGGCTTTCTCACCGCGGCGGGCCTCTGCATCGCGAGCTATCGCGCGGACGCGCACAGCCCGCAGTTCGCGCGGAGCGAATCGATGGCCCGCGCCCGCGCGCAGAAGGCGCTCAAGCTCGCGCGCACCTTGGGCGTGCCTCCCGACGGTGCGCTGGCCCTCCTGGAAAACCAGCCCGACGAGCGCGGCGCCCGGCTCTTCGGACGCGCCTGCACCGAGTGCCACAGCGCGCGCGGCACCGGCGGCGAGAAAGCGCCGCGGCTCGACGCCTTCCTCTCGCGCGGCTGGATCCGCTCGGTGCTCGAGCATCCAGAAGCGAAGGAGAACTACGGCAACGCGAAGATCTCCGGCATGGAGGGCTACGCGAAGCTGGGCGACGACAAGCTCGCGCGCCTGGTCGAATACCTCTACGCGCTGCGCTCGCACGACGCGCAGGACCCGTCGCTCGAATCGGGCCGCAGGCTCTACCTCGCCGAGGGCTGCGCCGAGTGCCACGCGCTCGAGAAGGGCAAGAGCGCGGGCGGCCCGACGCTCGCCGGCTACGGTTCGGCGGGGTGGCTCCTCGGCCTCATCAAGGACGCGGGCGCTCCCATCTACTACGACGCGCAGAACCGCATGCCCGACTTCGGGAACCGGCTGCACCCCGACGACATCAATGACCTGGTTGCCTTCCTCCTCTCGCTGGAGCAAGAGGACCTCGCTGCCCAAGGAGACTAAGTGATCTTCGCACTCGCCATCGCTCTCGCACAGGCCGCTGCGCCCGCGCTCGCCGGTCAACAGGAAATCTGGGACAAGCGCTGCACCTTTTGCCACGGCGCCGACGGCCAGAGCCACACCAAGAAGGGACGCCAATACAAGGCGCCCAACTTCACCAAGGACCGCTGGCAGAAGCACACCACCGACGACGAGATCGTCTCGGCCATCACCGACGGCGTGCCCAAGAGCAAGATGCCCTCGTTCAAGGAGAAGCTCACCGCCGAGGAGATCAAGTCGATGGTGCCTTTCCTGCGGGCTTTCGCTAAAAGGTAGCTGCCACGGGTGACGCGTCGCACATTTCCCGCAGGAGGCAGAGTGAGTTCGCGACCCCCCAGCTCCGAGTCCAAGCCCCAAACCGTCTACCAGGAGGCGATGGAAGTTTTTCATCGCGCCGCCGACCTGATCGGACTCGACCGGCGTGTGCGGATGGAGCTCGAAGAGCCGGACTACGAGCACATCTTCTACGTGACGGTGAAGCTGCACACGCGGCTGACGCCGCTCACCGAAAGCGCCGACAAGTACAAGGACCTGGGCGAGAGCGAGCTGCTTCCCGACGGCCTCGAGCCGCTGCTCGACGGCAGCTTCGTCTTCAAGCGGCGCGCGCTCATCGGCGCCAACGTCGCGATGCGCGACGGCGTGGTGCGGCTGAAGGGCAAGGGGCTTTACAAAGTGGTGCCGGGCCGGCCCGAGCGGTTCAAGGCCTATCGCGTGCAGCACAACCAGGCGCGCGGTCCGTACAAGGGCGGCATCCGCTTCCACCAGGACGTCTCGCTCGATTTGTTCAAAGTGCTCGCCGCCGAGATGACCTGGAAGACGGCCATCGCCGACGTGCCGTTCGGCGGCGGCAAGGGCGGAATCAAGGTCGATCCGCGCTCGCTATCGTCCGAGGAATTGGAAGCGCTCACGCTGCGCTATATGTATCGATTGAAGCCATTGATCGGGCCCGACCTCGATATCCCCGCACCCGACGTCGGCACCGACGGAACAATCATGGGCCTATTGCTTCGCCAATACACCGATGGCGAGCGCGAGCGGCATCGCCTGCGCGGCGTAGTCACCGGCAAGGACACGCGCATCGGCGGATCCGAGGGGCGCGTCAAGGCCACCGGGCAGGGGCTCGCGTACTGCATCCAGGAGTGGTTCGCGGAGCGCGGCACGACGCCGGCGGGCAGCACATTTGTTTTACAGGGCTTCGGCAACGTGGGCTCCAATGCCGCCGAAATCCTCTGCGGCCTGGGCGCGAAGCTGCTGGCGGTCAATGACGCGGGCGGGACCATCTTCAATGCCAATGGAATCGATGTGAATGATTTGATTCCATACGTCTACGATAACCCGCTCAATCTGCGGCGCACGGTGGCCGGATTCGGGAAAGCGCAGCAGATCTCCAAGCAAGATCTATGGGACGTGCAGGCGGATATCGCCATTCCGGCCGCGCTGGGCGGGGAGATCACGGGGCCCGTCGCCGAGCGGCTCAAGGTGAAGCTGGTGGCCGAGGGCGCCAACGGACCGACGACGCCCGAGGGCGATCGCGTGCTGGAGAAGCGGGGCATCGAGATGATCCCCGACATCATCGGCAACGCCGGCGGCGTGACGGTCAGCTACTACGAGTGGATTCAGAATAAACGAATGGAGCATTGGAGCGAGACGGAGGTCAATGGCCGCCTCGAGCAGGCGATCAAGTCGAACTATCGAATCATCCGCGATATCGCCCGCAATACCCCGCGCCGCACGGCCACGCATAATTCGACGCGCTATTGCATCGGCAAGGAAGTCGACATGCGCACGGCCGCGATGGTCCTCGCGCTCAAGCGCATTGAAGCCCATTACCAGCTCGAGGGCTTCAGTCAGTAACCTACCCTCGGACTGACGGATCTCATGTACGAGGTCGTATTCGACATCTCGACGCAAACCCCTCCGTCCTGGATTCTGGGGATAGCGTTCGCATCGTCTGCAGTAGGATTGATTTGCGTCCTGATGCGCTATTTGCGTGTGGGCGTGTCATCGCTGATCGCGGGCGCCCTTTTGGCGCTTGTATTCGGCTGGCAAGTTTATCAGTTGGCCCATTTACAGGGCTTGCTTTCCCAAGGCGGAGTAGCCGTAGCGCAAGGCGCGGTGCGAGCCTTTCAGCCTATGCCGAAGAGCGGCCACGGCTCCGAGCAGTGGTGTGTGGAGAATGCGTGTTTCGTATATTCGCAATACGAGACCGTCCCCTGGTTCCATCGCACGGAGTCGGAGGGAGGTCCAATCCACAATGGACTATTTGTTCGTGTCCACCACGTCGGCAATGCGATCGTTCGTCTTGAGGTGCGGAGGGATGGAAAAGGATAGAACCTAAAGACGTGCCTGGACGTCCGCGAGGCGGCCCTGGCGCTCGAAGAGGAAAATGCTCCAGTGGCTCCAGCCCGCGTCGGCCGCAATCGCGCGGCAGACGTGGACGCGGGCTTCGGTCGCTGACGGCAGCGGATCGTCGCAGTGGAAGCCGTGGTCGGTCATCCACTGGCGCGCTCCCGCGATGTCTCGTCCCTCGGGGATGTAGACGAGCAGCCGCGCGCGCAGGTCCTCGATGTTCTGCGGCATCGCGAACTCGCGCAGCCTCGGCTGAGAGCAGCCGAGCGCGACCAGCAAGAGGAATGTGCTGCGCGTCACTGGGTTCGGCCTCCCTCCCTCTGATAGCATCGTGGCGATGCGCCGTCTTTGTTCCGCACTGCTGCTCTCCTGCGTCGCGTGCCAGAGCGCGACCGCGGACCAGACGCCCGATGGCGGCCTCGGCGACGGCGGACATGCCCTGCCCGGCCTCGGCTTCGCCGCTGCGTGGCAAGTGAAGAACCCCAGCGAGCTGATCGGCGGACCCTCGTCGTCGGGACGCGTGGGCGACTGGGAGCTCGCCAACGCGCGCGTGCGCTACCTCATCGAGGACGCGCGCCCCTCGGACGGCTACGATCCCTACGGCTGCGGCCTCGCAGCCGCCGACCGGCAGCGCGACGCGGGCGAGCCCGGCGAGGGCCGCTGGGGCGAGATCTTCATGTCCATCAACTTTCGCGCCGCCGACTGTTCGTCGATCGGCGTGGTCAACGACGGCAGCGACGGGCAACCCGCCGTGATCCGCGCGGTGGGCCACGACGCCGAGTCGCCCTTCATGGCCAGCCTGTTCGCACTGAGCGCAACCCCGGCGCCGCTCAACGCCACCATCTTCCGCGAGTACTCGCTCCTGCCCGACGTCGACGCCATGCAGTTCAACCTCAGCATCCGCAACGACGGCAATGCGACGCTCAATATCAACGCGCCTTACGTCGGCATGGCCATGAACCGGGGATTGCGCCATTGGATCAATGGCAGCGGCTTCGATTTCGGCAGCACCTATGACTCGACGGTCCACCTCAATACCAGCGCGGAGTTCTATGCAGCGGTGGGCGACAGGATCAGCTATTCCGTATTGCTGCTCAATTCGCCCGATTCATTCTCTCCTATCATCAATTTCGCGCACGTCCTCATCGCCCAATATCCGCAATTGCAGATACCGCCGGGTCAAACGGCCACGTTGCGCTTCCTCGCCGCCGTCGGGACCGGTGATACCGGAACGCTGCAGACGGCTCATAAGGAAATATTGGGAAACCTCTCCGACCTGCTTCCGCTCTCGGGGACCGTGACCGACGCCGCGGGCGTACCGGTTGCGGCGGCGCGCGTTCACGTCACCGACACGGCCGGGACGCAGGCCGTCGCCTTCGCGCGCACCGCAGCCGACGGCACCTGGACGGCGCCGGTGCGGATCGGCAGTTATGGAATCCGCGCCATCGCCGACGATCGCCCCGGCAGCGCGCCGCAGACCATCAACGTGCCGGGCGCAGGACTCACGGGCGTCGCATTGAAGGTGGGCGCGCAATCGACCATCGTCGTCAAGGCGACTGATACCTCGGGCTTCCCGCTTCCAGCCAAGATCGTGCTCGAGCCCGGCCTGGCCAATCCGCGTCCCGCCCTGCCAGCAGCATTGGGCGAGATGTGGGACCGCCAGCCCATCGTGATCTTCAGCGCCGACGGCACGGCGACGGTGCCCGTATTCCCCGGCAGCTGGCGCGTTACTTTGTCGCGCGGCTTCGAATATTCGCTCTACGCGGCCGACGTGAACGCAGTCGCCGGCGGCAGCGTCAATGTCACCGCGCCGCTTGCGCGCGTGGTCGACACCACCGGCTGGGTTTCGGGTGACTTCCATATCCACGCGCAGCACAGCCCCGACGGCGACGATCTGTTCTCGTTGAAAGTGCGCGCATTCGCGGGCGAAGGCGTGGAAGTGCCGGTCTCCACCGAGCACGAATTCGTCGGCGACTTCGGGCCCGCCGCGCAAGCGCTCTCATTGACGCCATTCATGCACACCATTGCGGGGACCGAATTGACCACCACCGCCACCGGGCATTTCAACGTCTTTCCGTTGACGCCGATGGCCGGCGTGGTCAATGCGGGCGGGTTCAGTTGGTATAACAAGACAATTCCGGCGGTGATGGCCGAAGCGCGCGCGCGACTCACCGCCGACGGCGACCCGCCAATCTTACAAATGAATCACCCGCGGACGTCGGGCATGGCCTATCTGGACGCGGTCCATTTTGATCCCGCGTCGTTCAGCGCGCAGGTCGACGCCGCCGATTACATGACCAGCTGGGATGCAATGGAAGTATGGAACGGCACGCCGCTGCCCAGCTTCCAGGGCTGCATCGCCTCGCCGGGGTGCGTGTCCCCCAAGTACCCGACGGCGTACGATTGGTTCTCGTTTCTCGATCGCGCGAAGTACCAGGCGGGCACCTGGACGAACCGCATCACCGGAACCGGCAATTCCGATTCGCACAATGCCGAGCTGCGGGAAGTCGGGTATCCGCGGAACTATCTGAAGACGGGCGTCGACGATCCCGCGCAGATCACCGACAAGCTGGTCACGACAGCCTTGCGCGCGGCCAAGGTCAGCATCAGCGGCGGGCCGTTCCTCACCATCGAGGCGCCCACTGGGGGAGCGGCCGGCGGCGCGATATCCGGAATCGGCGGTCTGGTGCAGCCCGACCACAGCGTCTCTCCCGTCGTCGTCCACCTCACCGTCAAGGTGCAGGCGCCGAAATGGATGGGCGCTTTGCAGCGCGTCGACATCTGGGTGGGCGACAGCACCAGCGTTCCCGGAGCAACGGTGGTGCAGAGCATCGACCTCAGCGCCGCCCCCGTCGTCGACGGCCTGCGCTCCAGCACCACCGTCGACATTCCGGTGACCGTCGATACCTGGATATTGGCGACGGTCACGGGCCCGACCGACAGCCAGGGAAATTCGCACGCGCTCTGGCCCGTGGTGCAGGCGCCGGTGCCGCCATACGCCATCACCAATCCGATCTGGGTCGATTACGATACTGACGGCATGATCAAGCCGCTGAGGTAGCTTTCGCGCGCCGGGCGATCGCGCCGAGGCCGTCATAAGCGGCATACTTATAAAGCTCGGATAAGGTCGGATAGTTGAAGACCGCGTCGATGAAGAGATCGATGGTCGCCCCCTGCAGCAGCGCGATTTCACCGATGTGGATCAATTCGGTCACGCTGGGCCCCATCCCGTGCACGCCGAGGAGCTTCTTGTCGGAGGGCGCGAAGATGAGCTTCAGGAACCCG
>WNFM01355364.1_pt1 | contig 20087 bp, 11 predicted proteins | sample 5400271 | NCBI WGS metagenome assembly WNFM01 (sample SAMN13153352, study PRJNA577476) | soil metagenome | isolation source: 60 cm saprolite on Douglas fir-dominated hillslope | place: USA:California | collected 2013-09-17
GATCCAGCGCATGGAGGCCGACAAGATCGTGCGGCTCGGCTTGAGCCATGTGCCGGAGGGGCGCGAGGTGTTTCCGTTCCTCTCGGTGCGCGAGAACCTGATGATGGGCGCTTATCCACGCCGGGATCGCGACGCCGTCGCCGAGGATCTCGATCGGGTTTACGGCTATTTCCCGCGGCTGAAGGAGCGCCTCAACCAGCCGGCCGGGCAACTTTCGGGCGGCGAGCAGCAGATGCTCGCAATCGGGCGCGCGCTGATGAACCGGCCGACGCTGTTGCTGTTGGACGAACCCTCGCTCGGGCTATCGCCGATCCTGGTGAGGGAGATCTTCACGATCATCCGCCGCGTCAATGAAGAGCAGGGCATGTCGATCCTCCTCGTCGAGCAGAACGCCAAGGTCGCGCTGGAGACGGCGCATTATGGCTATGTCCTGGAGATCGGCCGGGTGGTCATGAACGACACTTGCGAGCGGCTGATGCACTCCAAGGACATTCAGGAATTTTACCTTGGCGCCAAGGAAGCCGGCGCGCGGGGCGAACGGCGCTGGAAAAAGAAGAAAACGTGGCGTTAAATACGCCTCTCCGCTTCGGGCGAAAGACTGGCTGTCAAAGCCGGCATCCGGAGCGGGCGAGGAGAGGGAGGGATTAAGCATGGCCGGACCGGCAGTGCTGACGGTCGCCGACACGATCGCGAAGAGCTTTGTGCTCGCGGCAGGGACGCGCGGCGACCGGCCGGCGATCCGCGAGAAAAAGTTCGGTATCTGGCAACCGACCAGTTGGCGGCAGTGGCTGCAGATCTCCAGGGAAATCGCCTACGGCCTGCATGCGGCCGGTTTTCGGCCCGGCGACGTCGCCTCGATCATGGCCAATGCCGTGCCGGAATGGGTGTTCGCCGATATCGGCATTTTGTGCAGCGGCGGCGTCTCGTCAGGTATCTATCCGACCGATTCCGCGGCGCAAGTGGAATATCTCGTCAACGACTCCCGCACCAAGGTGATCTTCGTCGAGGACGAAGAACAGCTCGACAAGGTTCTCGCGTGCCGCGCGCGCTGTCCGACGCTGCAAAAAATCATCATCTTCGACATGGAAGGCCTCAGCGGCTTCTCCGATCCGATGGCGATGTCGCTTGCCGAATTCATGGCGCTCGGCAGCAATCATAGGGTGGGCCGCGAGTCGTTGTGGGACGAGATGATCGCAAGCCGCGCTAGCTGCGATCTCGCCATTCTCGTCTACACCTCCGGCACCACAGGTCCGCCCAAGGGCGCCATGCATTCCAACCGCAGCGTGACGCATCAGATGCGCCACGCCAGCGATCTCATTCCCTCGACCGATGCCGAAGAGCGGCTGCGGCGGCTACTACACCTCGCTGGCGCTGGGATCGGTGATGAACTTTGCGGAGAGCCCGGAAACCGTGCCGGATAATCTGCGCGAGGTGCAGCCGACCGCGTTTCTGGCGGTGCCGCGGATCTGGGAGAAGTTTTATTCGGGAGTCACGATCGCACTGAAGGATGCGACGGCGTTCCAGAACTGGATGTATCGCCAGGCGCTGGCGATCGGTTTTCGTGTGACCGACTGCAGGCTGATGGGCGAGGTGCCCTCGTTATCGTTGCGCCTCGCCAATCGCGCTGCTTACTGGCTGGTATTCCGCAACATCAGGCGCATGCTCGGGCTCGATCGCTGCCGCATCGCCTTCACGGGTGCGGCGCCGATCGCGCCGGACCTGATCCGCTGGTATCTCGCGCTCGGCATCGACATGCGCGAGGTCTATGGCCAGACCGAAAATTGCGGCATCGCGACCTTGATGCCGTCGGACCGAATAAAACTCGGCTCGGTCGGCAAGGCCGTGCCATGGGGCGAGGTCGCAATCTCGCCGCAAGGCGAAATCCTGATCAAGGGCGATTTCCTGTTCATGGGCTATCTCAACCAGCCCGAAAAAACCGCCGAAACCATCGACACCAAGGGCTGGCTGCATACCGGCGACGTCGGCTCGTTGGATAACGAAGGTTTTGTCAAGATCACCGATCGGATGAAGGACATCATCATCACCTCGGGCGGCAAGAACATCACCCCGTCGGAGATCGAGAACCAGCTCAAATTCTCGCCCTATATTTCCGACGCCGTCGTGATCGGCGACAAGCGGCCTTATTTGACCTGCCTCGTGATGATCGATCAGGAAAACGTCGAAAAGTTCGCCCAGGACCACGACATTCCCTTCACCAATTACGCGAGCCTGTGCCGGGCCGCCGAGATCCAGGATCTGATCCAGCGCGAGATCGAGGCGGTGAACACCAATTTTGCCCGCGTCGAAACCATCAAAAAATTCTTCCTGATCGAGCGCCAATTGACGCCCGAGGACGAAGAGCTGACGCCGACCATGAAGCTGAAGCGGAATTACGTGAACAAGCGCTACGCCATCGAGATCGACGCCATGTATGGCGAGCGCGCGGTGGCGTGAGCCATGTGAGAGGCGAGAGGTTTGAAAACGGCGAAGGACCAGAGGCCCCACCCTTCGCTCAACACGGGCCTAGGAGAGGAGACTTGAAATGTCGAAATCGTTCAAGGCGCTGGGCCTTGCGGTAGGCGCGCTGGCGCTGTCCCATCTGCCGGCCGCGGCCCAGACCAAGGTCACCAATGAAGGCATCTCGGCAACCGAGATCGTGATCGGCACCCATCAGGATTTGTCCGGCCCGATCAAGGTCTGGGGCGTTCCGGTTTCCAACGGCATGAAGATGGCGGTGGAGGAAATCAACGCGGCCGGCGGCATCCAGGGCCGCAAGCTCAAGATGATCCTCGAGGACAATGGCTACGACCCGAAGAAGGCGGTGCTGGCGTCGCAGAAGATGGTCGAGCGCGACAAGATCTTTGCGATGATCGGCCCGATGGGTTCGCCGACCGTGCTTGCCGCCCAGGACATCCTGTTCGACGCCGGCGTGCTGCAATTGTTTCCGCTGACGGCGGCGGAATTCACCTTCAAGTTCGACGCTGCAAAGCCGCAGGAGAGATTGAAGTTCAATAACCTGCTGCCGTATGTGGAGAGCACGCGCGCAGCGCTGAAATACATGATGGAGGCGAAGAATTTCAAAAAGCCCTGCATTATGCATCAGGACGATGAGTACGGCAAAAACGTGCTTGACGGTTTTACCCAGCAGCTCGACGCGATGAAGGTGACGCCGGCCTCGGTTACGAGCTACAAGCGCGGTGCGTCGGACTTCAGCGCGCAAGTGGCAAAGATGAAATCCGACGGCTGCGATCTGGTGGTGCTTGGGACGATCATCCGCGAAACCATCGGCGCCATGAGCGAAGCCAAGAAACTCGGATGGGACGTCACTTTCCTTGGCGCCACCCCGACCAACGTGCTGGAAGTGCCGGCGCTGGGCAAGGACGCTGTCGAGGGGCTCTATGCGGCGTCGGGCTTTGAAATTCCCTATGAGGACACCGCCAAGGGCAAAGTGAAGGATTGGCTGATCAACTACAAGAAGATGTTCGGCACCGACGCCAACACCCAGGCCATCATCGGCTACAATGCCGTGGAGACGTTTGCGTTTTACGTCAACAAGGCCGGCAAGGATTTGACGGGACAGAAGGTGCTGGACGCACTGGAGTCCGGCGACAAGTTCTTGGATATTTTCAGCTCACCGCCAACCAAATTCTCCAAGACCGATCATCTGGCCAATACGATCACGCAGGTCCAGCAGGTCAAGAACGGCCGCTGGGCGCTGGTGAAGGACAATCTGATGTTCTGACGGATTGGCCTAAGAGCGGTCTAGTTTGCGCCTTGTAGCAGAACTCGTCATGCCCGGGCTTGTCCCGGGCATCCACGTCTTCTCTCCGGATGCACGGTCAAGACGTGGATGGCCGGGCATAGGCGAGCGGAAGCGACGCCGTTCTTCGGACGGCTATGCCCGGCCATGACGAGAGGCGAGATCCCCATCACTTCCGAAGCATCCGCTGCATCTCGTCGCCGAGGATCGCGGGCTCTCGGGGCGGTAGAAAAGTGAGGCCGGCCGCCCGGCCGAGCTCGGCGATCGTTCCTGCGCCTTGCAAATCGGACAGCGCCTGGTTGACCGCGACGAGCAGCGTCGGATCGCTGGCAAGGCCGACATAGCCGCGATTGGCGCCGATCGGATAATAATATCCTGACGGAGCGAGTTTTGTATCGGGATGGGCGGCGCGGTAGGCATCATACCTTCGAAGATCGAGCAGCGTCGCGTCGAGATCGCCGCGATCGAGCGCGCCCAAGAGATCGTCCCGGCCGGGGACCAGATGCGTGATGTCGTCGATCAGCTTTCCGTTTCCGAACGTCATCAGAATCGCGTCAGCCAGCGTTCCGCTTTCGATGCCGATGCGCAAGGTAGCCAGGTCACCGACGCCGGTAATGCGGCGGTCGCGCGCCTTCGCGCCGAGCACGATGGTCAGTGGGGAATAGACATAAGGTTGGCTTGGCGCGAGCACGCCGAGCGGCACGCGGCGCCTGCGATCGTCGCGCGTGGCGCCCTGGAAATCCGGGAGTTTTGCGGTCTTTAGGCCGGGTACGACGAGGGAATCCCTCGTCAACGCATAGCTGCCGACCAGCGAGCAGCGGCGGTCCGAAAGCAGCGCATTGGCTTCCAGCGCCGGGCTCGAATCCTCGTCGAGCTTGCTTTCGAACCATTGGATCGTAAGCTGCCGCCCGAGTTTTTGCGCGACCGCCTGGGCGAGGCTGACATCAAAACCGCTGCCGGCCGCGCCGCGATGATGCACCGAGAGCGGAGGCAGATCCTCGTCGAGGCAAACCTTCAGCTCTTCGCCGGCGGTAGCCCTCACCGGCGAGATCGCCGTCAACACAAGTGCCGCTGCGGATGCCAGGAGCCAGGTCCTCATGGATTTCTCCGGCTCGATAGATAGGCCCACAGATCCGCGATCTCATCGTCGCTCAAGAGGTCGCCCCAAGGCGGCATCTTGCCGTTCTTGCCCAACTTCACCGTGGTGGAGAAGCGTTCCTTGTCGTCCGGGAACTTGCGCAGATCGGGCGTGATGGTGCCGGCATTGACCATGTTGGGGCCGTGGCAATGCGAGCATTTCTGAGCGAATGTCACCTTGCCCTGGTCGATCTGCGCCTGACCGGCGTCAGCACTTTGTTGCGCGCTGGCGGGATGTGTCGTCAACGCGGGTGCCGTCATCGCGACGGCGGCAAAATGCGCCGCCGCCCATTTCGAACGTCGCTTGATCACACGCGAGCCCCTATTGAGGCTTCACTGCAAAAACCCACAACGATCCGCCGGTCGGTATGTTGGCCAGCCGTTCATCGCCGGAGAACAGCGAATAGACGCCGCCATAACCGCTGGCCACCGCGACGTACTGCACGCCATCCTGCTGCCAGGTGACGGGCTGTCCCTCGATGCCCGACCCGGTCTGGAACTGCCAGAGCTTCTTGCCGCTGTCGGCGTCGAAGGCTTCGAACTCGCCGGTCAGCTGGCCGGAGAATACCACCCCGCCAGCGGTCGACAGCACGCCGGAGAAACGCGGGAGATCGCTCGGCGCCTCCCACTTGGTCTTCCCGCTCAAGGGATCGATGGCCTTGAGGTGGCCGCGCGGCCCGTTACCCCACTCCCACAAATCGGTCAGGTCCATGCCGAGATACCATTCGCCGGCCTTGAAAGTCACCGGTTCGGTCTTGTAGTGGCCGCCGAACGCGAGCGTGTTGGCATAGGCGAGGCCGGTCTGCGGACTGAACGACATCGGCTCCCAATTCTTGCCGCCGAGAAGGGACGGGTACACGACAACCTTCTTGCCGTCCTTCGCGTCCTTTACGACGTCGGTTTCGACCGGGCGGCCGGTCTTCATGTCGATGCTGGTAGCCCAGTTCACCTTCACGTAGGGGTTGGCCGCGAGCAGTTTGCCGTTGGTCCGGTCGAGGACATAGAAGAAGCCGTTACGATTGGCGTCCATCAGGACCTTGGTCGGCTTGCCTTCGACGTTAAGGTCGGCAAGCACCATCTCAGCGACCGAATCATAGTCAAACGCATTGTTCGGCGAGAACTGATAATGCCATTTGATCTTGCCGGTCTTCGGTTCGAGCGCAAGCACCGAGCAGGTGTATAGATTGTCGCCGGGCCGTACTGCCGAGTCGAACGGCCCCGGGTTGCCGACGCCCCAATAAACCGTGTTCAACTCGGGGTCGTAGGAGCCGGTGATCCAGGTCGATCCGCCTCCCAATTTCCAGGTGTCGCCCTTCCAGGTGTCGCCGCCGGGCTCATCGGGGCTCGGGATGGTATTGGTCCGCCAGAGATGCTTGCCGGTCGCCGGATCCCATCCATCGATGAATCCGCGGATGCCGAACTCGGCGCCCGAGATGCCGGTCAGGATGACGCCGTCGGCGACGAGTGGCGCCACCGTCATCGAATAGCCCTCTTTGATGTCGGCCGCTTTCTGGCGCCAGAGTTCCTTGCCGGTCTTGGCGTCGAGTGCGATGACATTGGCATCGAGCGTGGTGCGGAACAGCTTGCCGTCATAGATCGCAGCACCTCGGTTGATAATGCCGCAACACACGATGCGCGCGGTTTCCGCGGGATATTCGATCTTGGTCTTCCAGACCTGTTTGCCGGTCTTTGCGTCGATCGCCATCGTGGCATTGTGGCTCGTGACATAGACCACGCCCTGGTATACCAGCGGCTGTGACTCCTCGCTGCGGTCGTCGGCGAAACTATAGTTCCACAACGGCACCAGGTTTTTCGCGTTGTCCTTGTTGATTTGCGTCAGCGGACTGAACCGCTGCAGATTGTAGCCCATTCCGTAATTGAGGACGTTCGACGTGTCCGTCGCGCCCTTGATCAATTGATCTGTGGTCTGAGCATTCGCGCCCAACGGCGCGAGGATGGCAAAGCTTACGGCAAGCGCCAGGCGTTTCATGCGTTCCTCCAATGATCTCTTAGCGGATCGGAGGCGATGCTATGCCCGATGAAACGATGACGTCAATCGAAGGACGACAAAAGAGAAAATTCGTCTCGTCATTTTTGCCGAGTGACCAATTTTTCGCCAAACGACACGTGACGAATTTTTCGCTGAGCGAAATGTCACCAGTATTCGGATGCGCTGCAACAAACGATTTGAAACTGTTTCGTTGGCGACGGAACGAATTGATCGTCAGCGAGTTTACGGGCCGCTCTGCGACACGCCAAAATCTACCGGCTGGAGTGCGGTCGTGGTGCAGCGCCAGCCACCGCTATCGGTTTTCTGAAACGCGAATGCTTTCTCGACCCTCAACTTGTGCGCGACTAAAAAACTGTCCCTGCTTCCCGGCGACGGCGGCGACGACTTCGCCTTCCCCGATTTCGAGTCCCAGCAGGTCCCAGTGCAGCTCGATGCGATCGGGCTGCAGACTGCAAAGGGAGACAGCACGATCATCTCAACTTCGGCGATAATCAGCGCCTCCTTCTCCGCCACCTCGTTGTCGATTTGAAACACACGGTTGACGCTGAGGAAATCATCGCAGGCATTGGCCGAATGGATTTGCGCGACACATAAGTCGACGGCGTCGGCGTCGGGCAGGGGCGAAAGCCTGGGCTGTCCAAAGACTTTCTTGGGGTCGCCTTTGGCGGCACGGATCTCGGCCGTCTTCTGGCTCATATAGTCGGCCAGACAAGCCTCGGCGGGGGCCAACTCGTCGAGCGGCACGTTGTCCTTGTCCACCAGATTGCACTTTCGATCGCGCTCCCGGCTCCATCGTTCATATTCGGCGAGCGCCTGCTTGGTGTCTTCCGGCTTTAACTTGGCGAAGAGGCCGAGAACGAGGCTGTTGAGCTCCATCTTGGCGACGGCCAATGCAGGGTCGCTGCAGATCAGCATCCCGGCGGTAGTATTGGTCGCCAGGCAATCGAAATTCGCATCCTCCAGTATCGCTATCCTCTCCTCGGTTTCCTTCAACAGACAGGCCTCGATGGGTTTGAGCTCCTGCTTTGTGATCGTTTGCGCGCTGAAGATACCGCAGCTCGAATTGCGGTCCTTGATCCATTCGGCGTTTTCCTCGATCGCGAGGCGGTGGTTGGGAATCCGGTTCAGCCTTTGCTGGATCGCGCCGTTTAGTTTCTCGACCACGGCGTTGAGTTCGCCGTCGCCGCAAAACAACTGCTCCGCCAGGTCGCTGAAAACAGCGCAATGATTCTTTTCGAACAGCGGCAGTGCTTCGCGGACCGCTCGGTCGGAAGTCGGCGCATCCTCGGCCAAGGCGGGAAGCGCCAGGCCGATCTGGATCGCAACGGCAGCCAGCACAAATCCCCGCATCCCGCTCCCCGCTCGACGAAAGCCTGTCGACTTTATCACGTGATGGAACATATCATCGAGACGCGCCGAGACATGTCAATCTCTTTGGCAACGCGGCGGTCCGCCGCAACCGGGGCGTTGCGGAGTTCAGTTGGCGGACGAGATCAGCCCTGGCTCTGCGGCCAGATCCGGCGCCACCGTTGGCGCAGGGCCAGGGGCGCTGGCAACAAGTGCGCTGGCGAGCAGCGGGGTATCGGCAAACTGCATGATGCCGGTTTGATCGATCACGAAGGTCGGCCGGAAATTCCGGGCATTGGCGTCCTCGACCATCGCCATCCGGCGATTGTCCAGCATCAGCCAATGCCCATCGAGCCGCACTGCTGCGACCGCGTGGTCCTCGCCGTGGATGGTGTCGCGCATGATCACGATCCGCAGATCGTCCGGCGAGATTCCGGCCAGGCGCAACGCCACGAATTTGGCAATGGCATAGTCTTCGCAGTCGCCGGCGCCGCGGGCGAAGGTGGCAAGCGGCGAGCTCCAGACATCGATTTCACCGTATTGGGCGAGATCGCTCATTGCGCGGATCGCAAGATTGATCGCGCGGTTGGTCTCGCCGAGCCGGGCGCGTCCCTCGCGGGTTCTGGCGACGTCCACGATGGCAAGCAGCCGCAGCGCCGCCGGGGACACGCAGCGATCGCGGTCGCCATCGCACAGCGCCAGCTGCACCCGTTCATCGTCGAGCTTGCGTTCGAGATCGAACCATTTTTCCCGTAAAGGCCCCGCCGACAACGGCGAAGCGAAGAGCCCGAAAGGCTCGGCGGATTTCTGCATCAGGTTCGCCGCGCCGGGCGAAAGCAACGTTCCGGCTGCGAGGTCAGGCGCTGGTCCGAACCAGGCCATGCCGCAGGCAATGATGACAGCACGCCACGCGTGCGAGTGACTGAAGATACCCATCTGACGCCCCATGTCCGGGCATCGGCGAGGCCGTTTGGCCTGCGCGTGACCGGATCGTTTCTCGGGCGATGATGGGCGGCGGGGCTTTTGATCTACTTAAAACCGGCCGTCGCCGAGTGCGAAAGCGCGAAACAGGCTGAAATCCGTCTCGCCATTTTGCTTAAAATCTTAAAGATTGTCCGCTTCCAGAGGCGAAAGCCCTGGCGAGGCCGCGCGAAGGCATGCAAAGGTTGTATTTTCGATGAATTCCGCCTGATATGGCTAACTCGCCGGGAATCGCAGAATTTGTTATCTATCCCACAGTTTTAGCGCAGAAAATGGCGCAGTATCCTGCAGGGAAATGCAGGGGAAAGACGATGCAAGTATCGGGGCGGGATTTTATACACAAGAATACATCACGTCGTCCGTCAGATTGCTATCAATTTGCTCCTGCATTGAGGATGGCGGCACGCAATACTTTGCTGCTTCAAGATTTGGTAGGGCGGATATTGGCTGACTCTGCTGCAGAATCCCGCCTGCCCAAGATTTGCACAAGCAGGAGATGGTTTCGCAACGCCGGAACCGATGCTAAGCAAGCTTAGACTCTGAAAATTATATAGATATTAACTTTTTGCGGTGGGGCCCATTGAATTTCGTTAGCAAATTCGACGCCAAGCTGCCTGTCGACGGTCCGGGCGCGCATCCCAGTGCGAACGCCCACGTTGACGCTTTTTCTCACCACGCCAGCCATATTCCGTCCGACGCGATTATCGTCCCGGACACGCAGCTGCTTTTCAACGGCGATTTCAAGCGGTCTGGCGTCGACCTGGTGCTTTCCAAGGACGACCACGAGCTGGTGCTGCACGATTACTTCAAGGGCGAGAAGCGCGCGGCGCTCGCTTCGCCCGACGGCGCCCAACTCACCGGTGACATCGTCAACGCGCTGACCGGCCACGTCGAGATGGCCCAGGCAGGCGGCGCGCCGGCGGCCGCCGCCGTGATCGGCCATGTCACCAAGCTCACCGGCACCGCGACCGCGGTGCGTAACGGCGTCTCGATCATCCTGAACAATGGCGACAACGTCGAGAAGGGCGACGTCGTCCAGTCCGGCTCCGATTCGACGCTCGGCATCACCTTCATCGACGGCACCGTGTTCGGCCTGTTGTCGAATGCGCGGATGGTGCTCAACGAAATGGTCTACGACCCCAACGGGTCGAACAATTCCTCGCTGCTCAGCCTGGTCGCCGGCACCATCTCGTTCGTCGCCGGCGAGACCGCCAAGCACGGCGACATGAAGATCGACACGCCGGTCGCGACCATGGGTATCCGCGGCACCGCGGTCCTGGTCGAGATCGACTTCAGCATCCCCGGCACGGGCGGCGCGCCGGATGCGAAATTCCAGGTGCTGGTCGAGCCGGACGGCCATACCGGCTCGTACATTCTGTTCGACAAGAACACGCTGACCCCGATCGCAACCGTCGATCAGGCCGGGCAGCAAATCAACATCCATCAGGGTGTTGTGAGCATCACCAACACGCCGCTGCCGCCGGAGATTCAAAAGCTCATCACCGACGTGTTCGCGCAAAAGTTCACGGACAACAGCAACCCGAAATCGAACACGCAGTTCACCGATTCGATCAACCCTCTCCTGCAGGAAGCGCCGATCAAACTGGCGGACGGGACAACCGCGACCCCGGTTGTCCTGACCGTGAACTCGGTCGACGCCACACTGCACTCAAGTTCGACCCCGCCACCGACTGGGCTGCAGCATATCCCGGGGGGGCCGAACCTTGCTATCCTCGACCCCGGCGGTCACGTTGCTTCCGGCTTCGGTATTACCGAACTGGCTGGCAAGACCGGCGATGCCGCTCCCGATAAGGTCATCGTCCAGATCAACTGGGCCGACATCAATCCCGGCGACGTCCCGACGGTGACGGTGACGGCCGACACGAATGCGGTCACCTACCATGACGCCCACGGCAACAACATCGCGCTGAACGCGCTGCAGCGTGCTGACATCGCCAAGGTGGATGTCAATTTCACCCCGGTGCCAAGCCCCGGCAACAATAACAACGGTTCGGCGACCTGGACCTACAGCATCCCTGACAATGCTTTCGACTTCCTCGCCGCCGGCGAGACGCTGACGATGACCTACGTGGTGGTCGTCCAGAACAATTTTGCCTTAAATAACGAGACGACAACCCAAAACTTTACGATAACGGTCACCGGCACCAATGACGTTCCGGTCATTACCACTTCCGCGCCCGCTTTGGCCTTCACGGGTGACCACGAAGTCGTCGCTGGATTTCTTTCGGCGACCGATCCGGCCACCGGCAAGCCCGCGCCGACCCAAGGCACGCTGGATTTCAACGATCCTGATTTAACTGACACCCACTCGGTTTCGGTAGCCCTTAAAACCCCCGCATGGTCGGGGGGCGCCGTTCCGCCGGGTCCGCTCGCCGCATTTGAAGCAGCGCTGACAGCCAAGATCGGGACGGACAGTACTGGTTCGGGTCACGGCGCGATCGACTGGCAATTGGCTCCGTTGCCGGATTTTCTCGCGGATTTCTTGCCGGAAGGCGAGACCCTGACGCTGACCTATACGATCACGGTCACCGATTCTCGGGGGGCGCCGGCGACGCAGGACGTCACGGTCACTATCACGCACACTACTCCCCCTGATGTTGCCTGGATCCATCCAACCGACGGCCTCTGGAGCGATGGCGCTAACTGGGAAACCGGCAACGTACCGACCAAGAATGACGATGTCGTCATTCCCGACGAGCAGGTCATTGGCGGCACCGGGCACTACGCGGTCACGGTCGCAGCCGTCGGCGACACGACCGCCTTTGAGGCAAAGTCCGTGACCTTGGACGCTGCAGATACGACCGGCGCGCAGCTCATCATCGACAAAAACATCACCTTGACCATCAGCGGTATGCTGACGCTCCTTGCCGACAGCTCGCTGCAGAATTCCGGCCTCATCACGCTTGGCCAGGGCGGCGATTTCCAGGATCAAAGCGCCGTTTCAAATGCCAGCACGGGAACGATCGAGATAGCCGGCGGCACGCTCGATGTTCTGGTCGATATCGCGAACTCCGGTCGGATTACGATCGATCCCGATGCGACGCTGGCGCTGAACGGCGTCATTACCGGCGGCATAGTGACGGACAACGGTAGCATCCATGTCATCGGAGACAGCGCCATTAACGGCGCGGCGGTCAATGGCGGCCAGGTTACGATCGATTTCGGTAAAACGCTGAAACTGAACGGCGCTACGGTGACGGGTACGGCGATCGCCGATAACGGTACGCTCGAGGTCGATCTCGGCCAGACGCTGAAACTGAGCGGGGTCGCGCTGACCGGCGGCGCGATCAGTGATTTCGGCGCCCTCGAAATCATTGACGACAGCAGTATCAACAGTGACAAGCTGGTGAACAATCAGCTGATCATCGATAGCGGTAAGACGCTGACGCTCGCCAATACTGCCGTGGGCGGCGGCGTCCTCCTACAGACCGAAAGTGGGCTGGTGCTGACGGGAACGATCAGCAACCTCGGCACGATACATATCGCCGACGATAGCTCGATCACGAGCGACGTGCTGAACAACAATCAATTGACCGTCGACATTGGCAAGACGCTGACGATCAATGGCACCACCATCATCGGCGGCACCGTTACCGATAGCGGCATGATTCACGTCGCCGGCGACAGCGCAGTCGACGGCGCGATCGTCAATGGCGGCCATGTTACGGTGGATGCCACCACGACACTGACGCTGGACAATGTGACGGCGACCGCAACCGTATTCACGGATACCGCGATCGGGGCGGCCCTGTCGGTGGATAGCGAATCTACCTTGACGCTCCAGGGTGGCGCCGACGTCCACGGCGGCAGTCTTTTCAATGCCGGAACGGTGCATATCGAAACCCTGGCTGGCGCAACGTTCGATGGTGTCGACGTCGTCAATGCGGGCGGGGTTGTTCAAGTCGATATAGCCGTCGCACCATCATTGGTCACCCTGACCTTCCTGGACAGCTCGACCGTTACGGGCGGCACGCTTGCGATCGGCAACAGCGGCAAGGTCGAAATCGCGTCCGCGGCGACCGCAAATTGGGACGGCGTCACCGTTGATAATGGAGTCGGAATAAATCCGGACGGACATATCCAGGCGGACGGAACGCTGGACGTCAGCGGTACCACCACCATCAGCGGTGGCACGCTTGGCATCAGCGGCACGCTGCAATCCACAGGCATCAACGCCATCGACGGAGCTGACATCATCAATTCCGGCACCTTCGAGGTGAGCGGTGGCACGATGACCATCGATGCGGCTAGCACGGTGATCAGCACCGGCACGTTCGAGGTGAACGGCGCAAACCTGATCGTCGATGGGATGTTCTTCGGCACCGCGACGATCCTCGGCGCTTCGCTGCTCGAGCTCGGCGCCGCAAATTCGACCGCGGACACTACCTTCGCGGCCGCGGCGACCGGGACCCTCCAGCTTGATCACGCCAAGACGTTTGGCGGGACGGTTTCCGGCCTCGACGACAACACGCTTGATGTCCGCGATATCGCGTCTGGAGACAACCCCACGGCCAGTTATGCCGGGAACGCTTCCGGAGGCACGCTCTCAATCTTCGTCGGCGGGGTCGACGTTGCCGACATAAATCTGTCCGGCGACTATCTCGGTGCGCATTGGGTGCTAGCCGATGACAAGTCATCCGCACACGGGACTGCCATAACCGAAGTCCCCGGAGCGATCGCCGGGCTCGATTCCAACGGCAATGCGTCCGAAGGCAGCGCCATTACGGCCTCCATTACTGATGGCGGCCAATCCGTTACGGGTGCCACCTACGACTGGCAGATATTCGACAATACCAAAGGGTGGGTCGACGGATCCGGGACCGGGGTCACCAGCGCCAATTACACGCCGGGCGAGCAGGATGAAGGACGCGCGCTGCGGGTCTCCCTCTCATTCACCGACGCCAACGGAAACACAGAACACACAACGGCCTCGGCCGGGACGGTGAACCCGGTTGCGGATCAGCCCGTTGTGACGGCCTCCGCGACGCCGATCGACGAGAACGGCACCAGCGCGCTGACGCTGACGCTCTCCAATGCGAGCGATCTGTTCGAGGATGGTAATGACAGCGTCACCGTGACGGTGACGCTCGACCATAGCGCGACGCTGCACGGCACCGGCGTCACCGAAAACGAAGACGGCAGCTTTACCCTGACGGCGACTTCCGCGGCCGATCTAAACGGCCTGACCATTACCCCGGCATCCGAGTTCGAGGGGACTGTCGCAATCGGCGTATCGGCCGTCACCCGTGACGGGACGGCTGTCTCGGCCGCAGGCACCGCTTCGACCACGCTGACGGTGAGCCCGGTGGCCGACACGCCGTCGGTCGCTGTCGCCACCACGACGGTCGCGCTGCACGAGGACGACACCAACGTCGCGATCGGCGGCGTGAGCGTAACGCCAGCCGCCGGCGATGAGGCCGACCCGGTCACTGTGACCCTGCACGTCGCGAACGGCACGCTGTCGCTTGATGGCAACGCGGATCCCGCGGCCACGGTTGTCGCCAATGGCGCCGGCACGGTGACGGTTTCCGGCGTGGCGAACGACGTCAACACCGTTCTGGCCAGCCTGACCTACACGCCCAGCAGCGATTATCAGGGCGCTGACACGCTGCATGTGACGGCGACCTCGACCGACGGCGGTGCGATGCCGAGCGCGCCGACGGCCGATCAGACCGTTGCGCTGACCGTTACGCCAATCAACGACGCGACATTTTCGATTGCCGGCCTGAACGGCAACAACAACGCGGTGCCGGACCAGAAGATCACCGTGACGGTGACCGACACGGATGCGCCGGCGAGCGGCATCACCTACGCATTCCAGATCTTTGACGGCACGCACTGGAATACGGTGCAGAGCGGCCCCAGCGCCAGCTATACGCCGAACGGTGCCGACGAAGGCAGCCCGCTGCGTGTGAATGTGTCGTTCACCGACACCCACGACAATGCCGTGACCGGCACCGTCGCCGCCGGCACGATACAGGAAAGCCCGACCGAAAATGCTGATATCTCGCTGAGCGGCCTGACCGCCGGCAATGCGGTTCAGGGCACGCCGATCACGGCGACCGTGACCGAGGCGGACGCCCCGGCGAGCGGCATCACCTACACCTGGACGGTTGGCGGCGCGACGGTGAAGACCGGAACGGACGCCGCGGGTGCGACCTATACGCCCACCGAGGCCGATGAAGGCAAGGCGATCAGTGTCGCGGTGGCGTTCACCGATACTTTCGGCTTTGCGGAGCACGGCACGACCTCGGCCGGTATGGTGCAGGAGAGTGCGGCGAGCGATCTCGTTGCAACGCTCGACAGTGCGATCGCGAAGCAAGGTGTGGCGATCAAAGTTACCGGGGTCAAAGACGGCGGCATCGCCGTATCGACCGGCCTCAGCTACGCATGGCAGGATTCCGGTGACAACGGCCAGCACTGGACCACCGTCGGCACCAATCCCAGCTTTACGCCGGGTGAAGCCGAGGAAGGAAAGTTACTGCAGCTGGTCGTCACCTACGCGGACGTATTGGGCCACGAGAGCAGCACCTACAATCTCGGGATGCCGAACGATCTGGTCGCGACGGTCGACAGCACGACCGCGCAGCAGGGTCTGGCGATCCACGTCACCGGGGCGAAAGACGGCAGCGCCGCCCTATCGGCCGGCCTCAGCTACGCCTGGCAAGATTCCAGCGACAACGGCCACACGTGGACCACCGTCGGCACTAATTCCAGCTACACGCCGGTTGCGGCCGACGCCGGCAAGTTGCTGCAGGTGACCGTGACCTATATGGACCCTGGCGAAAAGGAGAGTGTGACCGATTCCCTCGGCACGGTCGCACCGGCCAAGGAAGCCGCCGGGGCCACGCTGGAAATTGCAAGCGCGGCCATCTCCGGTGCAGCGACGCTCAAGATCGATGCGGGGGGGACCCTGCAGCTTGACCATGCGGACGCGCATAACGTGACCTTCGCCGGCCCCTCCGGCGAGCTGATCCTGTTGGACCCCGCGCATTTCACCGGCCAAATCGCCGGGATTACCGGAAGCGGCGAAGTGCTCGACCTTCGCGGCTTCGCCGCCGCGACGACGACGGCCAGTACCGGCGCAGGCAGCTATAACCATACGACGAATATCACGACGCTGACGGTGACAGACTCGTCGGACCACCGGACCGAGACTTTCAAATTGACGGGAGATTTGTCAGGCTCTGCCTGGACAGTTTCGAACGACCACAATGGCGGCGCCAATATCGTCGATCCGCCGGCTTCCGGCGGCCCGGCCGTGGCTGGCGTGGTCGCGCATGATCCCGGACCGGCGCCGAGCACAATCGTTGCAAGCGCCCCGAACCAGACGTTGACCGGTTCCGGCGCCAGCGACAACTTTGTCTTCAACTTCGCCAGCGTCGGCCATGACACGGTAACCAACTTTCATCCGGAAACGGACACGCTTCAGTTCAGCAGTCCGGTATTTGCGAACGCGCAGGCGGCCTTGAGCGCAATACAGGATGACGGTCACGGAAACACGGTCGTTGCCCTGGATGCCCACGATGCGATCACCTTGTCAGGGGTCCTCAAGGCGCAACTGCACGTTACCGATTTTCACTTCGTTTAGCGCGTCTGCCAGACGAAATCGGGCGCCTACGCATTTTCGAGAAGACAACAAACGTGATCAATCCGCCCGGGCGTGATATCTGGATGGCATGAAACCCTTACGGATATTGCGGCGTTGGTTCACGCGGACGTTCGGGTATGCGCGACTGGTGTGTCTGGCGCTATTAATCGGCTTTGCCGCACTGCGGATCGCCGATTTCGCTCCGATCGAAGAGATTCGCGTCAGAACCTTCGATACGTTCCAGCGCATTGATCCGCGCAAGAAGCTCGCGACCTCGCCGGTCGCCATTATCGATATCGACGAACCGAGCCTGGCGAAACTCGGGCAGTGGCCGTGGTCGCGGACAAAGATCGCGGATTTGGTCGCCGACCTCACCAGGCTCGGTGCCGTCGTGATCGCCTTCGACGTCATCTTCGCGGAGCCCGATCGGCTCAACCCCGACGTTGCCGCCGATACATTCCGCAATCTCGATGAGGAAACCAAAGCAAAATTGCGGGCGCTGCCGAGCAACGATCAGGTGTTCGCCGATACCATGCGGCGTTCGCGCGTCGTGCTGGGCGAGTCCGGACTTGCCGAGGTCCAGGCCGAGCTCGATGAGACGCTTCCGGTGACGGGGCTCGCGATGCTGGGTGAAGAACCGCAGCGGTTCATGTTCACATTCGCGGGCCTGTTGCGCAATACCCAGGTGCTGGAGCAGGCGGCCGCCGGGCGCGGCCTGCTCACGATCAACCCCGAGCGCGACGGCATCGTCCGGCGGGTGCCGATGATCATGCTGGCCCAGCGCGTGACGATGCCGATCACCGGTACCGACACCATCTTCATCAGGTCCGACCAGGCCGGGATCAAGAGCATCGGTGTAAAGGGTTTCCAGGTTCCGACCGACGCCAACGGCCAGCTCTGGGTGCATTTCGCCCGCCGCGATGCTTCACTGCTGATTCCGGCGGTGGACGTGCTCGAGGGCCGCGTCCCGCCCGAAAAGATCAAGGGCAAGCTGGTGCTGATCGGAACCTCGGCGGTGGGGCTTAACGACCTCAAGACCACGCCGGTGTCTCGCGCAATGCCGGGGGTCGAAATCCACGCCCAGGTGATCGAGAGCGCGCTGACCCACGCGGTGCTGTCAGAGCCGAACTATGGCATCGCGCTTGAATTTCTCGCCGCCATCGTGCTCGGAATCCTGGTGCTGATATTCGCGCCGCAATTCGGGCCGGTCACCCTCGTTGGCGTCGGCGCACTGTTCGCGACGCTGTTGATCGGAACGTCCTGGTATTTTTACGCACACTACCGGCTCCTGATCGATTTTACCTATCCGTTGATGTCGACGACCGCGATCTATCTGGCTCTCATCTTTTTCAGTTTTGTGCGGGAGCAGAAGCAGCGGAAACAGATTCGTATGCAATTTGCCCAGTACATGTCGCCCACGCTGGTCGAACAGCTCGCTCAATCGCCGGAAAAACTCGTGCTCGGCGGCGAGGAGCGCGAAATGACCATCATGTTTTCCGACGTACGCGGCTTCACCACCATTTCGGAGACCTTCAAACACGACCCTCAGGGGCTGACGCGCCTGATGAACCGCTTTCTGACGCCGCTCACCAATGCGATCCTGGCGCGCAAGGGCTATATCGACAAATACATGGGCGACGCCATCATGGCGTTCTGGAACGCGCCGCTCGACGACGGGCAACATCAGCTCAATGCCTGTGAGGCCGCGATCGACATGCTGGAGCGGATCGACGAGCTCAACGAGGTGCGCGCGTACGAGGCCAAAGAAGGCGGCCATCCCTACATTCCGCTCAACGTCGGCGTCGGGCTCAATACCGGCGCGTGCGTGGTCGGCAATATGGGTTCTGACCAGCGATTCGATTATTCCGTGCTCGGCGACAGCGTCAATCTCGCCTCGCGCCTGGAAGGACAATCCAAGGAGTATGGATTCCCGATCATCGTCGGCTCCAAGACCGCGCTCGCGGTCAAGGACAAGTTTGCGATCCTCGAGCTCGATTTCATCATGGTCAAGGGCAAGAAGGAGCCCGAGGTCATCTATGCCATCGCCGGCCGCGAGGATGTCGCACAGTCCGGCAGCTTCCAGCGCTTGCGCAACCTCACCATCGAGATGCTGGCGTGCTATCGCAGCCGCGACTGGGAGGGCGCGCTGGCCGCGATCGAGCGCGGCCGCAAGACCGACGACGCGCACGCGCTCGAATATCTCTATAATCTGTATGAGGCGCGAATTAAGGGATACCGGAAAAACCCGCCGCCGGAAGACTGGAACGGCGCCTTCGCGTTGTTGACGAAGTAGGATGGGTTGAGCTCTCGCGAAACCCATCAGACGCATCGGCAAAGATGATGGGTATCGCAAGAGCTCAACCCATCCTACGCGGGCTAGAGAGCACACTCCAGGTCAAGCCCTCCGCTGTCGTCCCGGCCTTGAGCCGGGACCCATAACCACCGATGCCTGTGTTGCGCCGCGCTGGGGCTACAGCTCTATCCTCAGCTAAGAGCGGTGGTTATGGGTCCCGGCGTTCGCCGGGACGACAGTGAACTACTCCACCCCGATCGTCGTCAAATCCTGGAACCAGTGCTGCGCCTGCACGAACTTCTTGATTTTCGGCGACAGCGCGTGCGGATTAGTGTCGTGCACCACCCACACCAGCACGGCGTCATCGACGATCAGCGAATGCGCCTGCGCCAGCAGTTCGTCCTGCTTGGCAGTATCAAAAGTCTGCTTGGCTTCGTCGATCAGCGCGTCGACCTTGGGATTCTTGTAACCGCCCCAATTGACGCCGACCGGCGCGATCTGGCCGGAATGGAAAAACCGCACGATCGAGTAGAGCGGGTCCGAGGTCACATAGGCGATGTTGTTGGCGGTGATGCCGGCGTTCATCTCGTCCGCCGCTCCCTTGCGCCAATGGGTATAGAGCGTCTCGAGTTCCACCACCTTGAAGTCGATATCGATGCCGATCTCCTTAAAACTCTGTTGCAAAAATTCGTTCATCGGCAGCGACAGCATCTGCCCGGTGCCGCCTTGCGCGATGATGAAGGTCGTCTTCAGCGGCTTTTCCTTGGAATATCCGGCTTCCTCGACCAGCTTCTTGGCGGTCGCGAGATCGTATTTGATGTCGAAAGTCGGCTTGCCGAACCACGGGCTCGACGGATCGACCTGACCCTTGGCGGGTTTTGCAAGTCCATTCATCAATCCAACCACCGCATCGCGGTCGATCGCGAGATTGAGCGCCTTGCGCAAG
>WNFM01030018.1_pt2 | contig 20082 bp, 19 predicted proteins | sample 5400271 | NCBI WGS metagenome assembly WNFM01 (sample SAMN13153352, study PRJNA577476) | soil metagenome | isolation source: 60 cm saprolite on Douglas fir-dominated hillslope | place: USA:California | collected 2013-09-17
CTCGAGCTCGGCGCGACGACCCTCCGCGATGCCGTCGCCCAGCGCGCTTTCCGCACCCGGGCCCCACAGGGAGTCCGCCGCCCCGGCGGCCCCGACGAGTGGAGGATGCTGGTCGGGACGGATGAAGTAGATGTAGGCGCCGCGCGGCCCGTGTACGGGCGCACACGCCCCCAACCCCAAGGCGATCCAGGCGGCAATCGCGCGACGAGAACGCGTGGCCAAAGAACAAACCTCACGGGGGGCGGGACGGACTCAAGAGACGGGGCCGTACCACTCGACGCAAGGAGCACTTGACGTGTGCAGCTTGCGCAGTTCCGACGGCCGCGATACGTTGGCGCCTGCGATTCCCCGAAAACATGCGCATTCCGGCGTTACTCAGAATTCGGACCGTGTCCCTGACGTGGCCCGTAAGGGCGGTGCTGCTGTTCGCCGCCTACTTCGTCATTGCAAGACTGGGATTGCGGTTCGCGACGATCGGGGAATCGATCTCTCCGGTCTGGCCACCCACCGGCTTCGCCATCGCGGCCCTGCTCCTCTTCGGCTGGCGCTACTGGCCGGCGATTCTCGCCGGCGCGTTCCTCGCAAACGCCACGACCCATATCCCGGTCCTCGCCGCCGCCGCCATCGGCTGCGGAAACGCCGGCGAGGCTTTAGTCGGCGCCTACCTGATGCGCGGCCGAGTGCAACTCGACGACCCGGGTGCGGTGCGGAATCTCGTCCTGTTCGCGGCCCCCGGGGCGGCGCTCGTGAGTGCGATCACCGGGGTGTCGGCGTTGGCAGTCACCGGGGCGCTCCCGGCCGACGGATTTCTCGCTTCGTTCGGGTTGTGGTGGGCTGGAAACGTGGTGGGCGCACTCACGGTCGCGCCCCTGATCCTCAGCTGGGCCGCGCCTTCGCCCAGTTTTGCGGGCCGCCGGACGCTCTTGGAGATGGTCGCGCTGGCCGTAGGGTGCGTCCTCGTGTCGATATTGTTGCTCGGTCGCCTGTTCCAGCACTCGTTCCTGCCTCCCTCGTCGTATCCGTACCTGCTCTTCCCGCTTGTGATCGCCGCGGCGGTCCGCGCGGGGCCTCGGGGCGCCGCCCTCGCCACACTCTTGGTCGCGCTCGTCGCCGTGAGCGGCGCCGCGCAGGGCGGCGGCCCGTTCGCGCTGCGGACGTTGCCGAGCACGGCCGCGGTGCTGCTCGTGTACATCGCGGTGTTGGCGGTGACCGGGCTCGTGCTCGGCGCGGAATCGGCGCATCGCCGCCATGCCGAGAGCGCGTTGCTCGATGCGCACGAGAATCTGCGCGTCATCATCCAAAGCTCGCCGCTCGCGATCTACACCCTCGGGCCCGCGGGGACGGTGCTCACCTGGAATGCCGCCGCCGAACGCCTGTACGGGTGGAGCGCCGCCGAGGTCCTCGGCCGGACGCTCCCGACGTCGCCCGAGGGAGAGCACGTGATCCTCCGCAACAACGTGCTCGGCGGCCACGCGCTCACCGGCATCGAAGTCACTCGGCGGCGTAAGGACGGGACGGAAATCACGATCAACCTTTCGCTCGCCCCGCTGCATGGACCGGGCGGCGCCGTCGTCGGCGTGCTGGCGATCGCCGCCGACCTGACCGCGCTGCGCCAGCTCGAGGTCCAGTACCGCCAATCGCAGAAGGTCGAGGCGGTGGGCCAGCTCGCCGGTGGGATCGCCCACGACTTCAACAACATCCTCACCGCGATCCTGAGCACGACGCAGCTGCTGCTCAAGGAACTACCTCGCGGCTCGGCCGCGCGCCCGGACGTCGAGGAGATCGCCGCCTCGGCTCGGCGCGGCTCCGGCCTCACCCGCCAGCTGCTCGCCTTCAGCCGCCGCCAAGTGCTCGAGCTCAAGTCGCTCGACCTGAACGCCCTCGTGCACGACCATGAGCGCATGCTGCGCCGGTTGATACCGGAGAACGTGGAGCTGCGGACCGCCTTGTCCGCCGACCTCGGCACGGTACGCGCCGACGCCGGTCAGCTCGAGCAGGTACTCATGAATCTCGTCGTGAACGCGCGCGACGCGATGCCGCTGGGCGGCGGGATCACCATCAGCACCGCGAATGTGGACATTGATCGACCGTATCTGGAGGGCTCGGTGCCCGTCCAGCCCGGCCGCTACGTGCTGCTCGGCGTCAGCGACACCGGCGTGGGGATGGATGCGAACACGTTGACCCACGTCTTCGAGCCGTTCTTTACGACCAAGGAGCCCGGCAAGGGCACGGGCCTCGGCCTGGCGACCGTGTACGGCATCGTGAAGCAGAGCGGGGGCTACATCTGGGCCGACAGCGCGCCGAATCGGGGGGCGGCCTTCAAGATCTATCTCCCCCGCGTGGAGCACGCCGTCGCGGCGGCTCTCGATCTGCCCACGGGGGCGCCGTCTCTCAACGGCAAGGAAACCGTGCTGCTCGTGGAAGATCAGATGGACGTCCTGCGCGTCATGCGCCGCGGGCTCGAGGCGCTCGGCTACACGGTGCTCGCCGCCAAGGGCGGCCCCGAGGCGTTGGCGTTGGCCGGGCGCCACGAGGGGACGATTCACCTCCTCGTCACCGACGTCGTCATGCCGGGGATGAACGGCCGCGACCTGGCCCTGGGACTCGCCGCCACCCGCCCCGATACGATGGTGTTGTATGTCTCCGGCTACCCCGACCAATCGGTCGTGCACCAGGGCTTGCTCGCCCCCGGACTGGCGTTCTTGCAGAAGCCGTTCGCGCCCGATGCCCTGGCCCGCAAGATCCGCGACGTGCTGAAGACCGTCACCCGTTGACGGTGCGCATCGCCGCTTCCGAGTAGCGCTCCCCTGCCGCGACCCCTCGCGGCGCCACCTCAGCGATGCGCCGCAGGTCGGAATCCTTCAGCGTCAGGTCCGCCGCGCCGACGTTCTCTTCGAGAAACGTGCGGCGCTTCGTCCCCGGGATGGGGACGATGTCGGGGCCCTGGGCGAGCAGCCAGGCGAGGGCGAGCTGAGACGGCGTGCAGCCTTTGTCCAGCGCGAGATGCTCCACGCGCGCCACGAGATCCAGGTTTTTTGGGAAGTTCGCCCCCTGGAACCGCGGGTGATTGTGGCGCCAGTCGCCCGGGACGATGTCCTCGGGCTTCCTGATCTTGCCGGTGAGCCACCCGCGACCGAGGGGACTGTAGGGGACGAACCCGATGCCGAGCTCGCGGCACGCGGGCAGGATCTCTTCCTCGGGGTCGCGGGTCCAGAGCGAGTACTCGGTCTGGAGGGCGCTGATCGGATGGACGGCGTGAGCGCGACGGATCGTCAGCGGCGAGGCCTCGGAGAGGCCCAAGTAGAGCACCTTTCCAGCGTCGACCAGCTGCGCCATCGCGCCGACGGTTTCTTCGATGGGCACGGTGCGGTCCACACGATGCTGGTAGTACAGGTCGATGTGATTCAGACCGAGCCGCTGCAGCGACGCATCGCAGGCGGATCGGACGTACTCGGGGCGGCCGTTCACGCCCAGGAACTCCCCCTTCGGCCCGCGCATGTTGCCGAACTTCGTGGCAAGCACGACGCGGTCTCGCTTCCCCTTGACCGCCTTGCCGACGAGGACCTCGTTCGTAAACGGCCCATAGATGTCGGCGGTGTCGAGGAAGGTGATGCCGAGGTCGAGGGCGCGGTGAATCGTGGCGATCGCTTCCTGCTCGTCACGCTCCCCGTAGAAGTCCGACATGCCCATGCAGCCGAGGCCCAACGTCGAGACCGTGAGGCCCTGCGCGCCGAGTGTACGTGGTTGCACGAACACCTCCATGAGAGGTTCCTTCAGCAGCTGTGACCCCGCATCTCCATCGCTGAAACAAACTCGAGCGCGGCCCGCGTCAACTCCGCGTCGCTGATCTTCGCCCGGCCGCTGCGCTCGAGCGCGCGGTCGAGTGCCACCCACAGGTCGCGCCGGTGGGGGTCGAGCTGGAGCGCGCGGGCCAGCGGCCCGATCGCGTCGCTCGCCCAGCCGTTGTCAGTATACAGCCTTGCCACGTCGAGCATGGCGTCCACGTCACGGGCATGCTCCTGCAGGTACAGCATCAGCGAATCGATACGACGGTCGATTTGCTGCAGCGCCGCGAACGACGGCGATTCCGGCCCACGCGATGCGGGCCACTGAACCGCCTGCGACCGCGCAGGCGGCGGCTCGGTCGCGAGGAAGTCGGGACCCACGATCACAGCAGCATCGAAAGCAACGGCGATCAAGAGACCAGTCCAGTAGCGCATGGTATCCTCCCGGCCAGATGAGAGGCACACCACGCACCACCAGGATTCGTGAGGGACGACGGGCCGGCCGTGTCAGCGGGGACACGGGGCGCGAGGCAGCGCGTGTCCCGCCAGACACGCACGGACCTATGCTTTGGGCCGGATCCAGAGAGGCACGATCGTCGCCCCCCAATGCAGCCGCAGCAACGCCGAGTCGGGCGTGACGACGGGGAAGTAATACGCGAGCGCTTCCATGTGTGCGCCCTGCTCCGCGGCCACGGTCACGCGCAAGACGTCGGACGCCTCACCGGGATAGGGCGTGTGCCACACGCCGAGGGCGCGGCTGAAGATGACGGTCCACGGCTGCGGTGGTTCGGCGGGGATGGTCCAGAGGGTGTAGCGACCGGCAGCGAGAGCGTGGCCGGCGATCGAGACGTCACGGCTGAAGGAGATGGTGGTAGGGGAGTCGGCGCCGGGGTGCCACACGTGTCCCCACCGGATGATGCCGCCGCTCCCGAAGAGCTCGCGCCCGCGCGCCACGGGGCGGTTGTAGGAAATCGCGATGTCGGTGCTGCCCACCCGCTGCGTGACCGAGCCGTGCTGGCTCCGAGGAACCTGGAGCAGCAGGGCAACGGCGAGGGTGAGCGAGACGCTCACCCTTCGGCGGGTTTCTCTTCCGGCTTCTTGTCGGTCCACCGCTTGAAGGCCCAGACGCCGAACCAGACGAGGGCGACGAGGAACGCGATCTTGAAGACGGTAAAAAAGAAGCCGAGCAACACACCGGCGAGGAGCTTCCAGAGGATGACGCCGACGACGCCGAACGCCGCCAGCTGGAGGATCGGTTTAGCCATGATACGCTCAAGGATAGGGACCCGATCTGTACGAAGCGAGGGGTGGGGATGTGTCACGGGAACCTGGGGAACTCGGGAACCGAGGAACGACGGGCCCGGAAAGCAGTATGTTCAGGACCGTAACGTCCTCAGCCAGGGAGCTCCATGCGTAAATTCAACGGTGTCGTTCTCGCCGTCGTCGTGTTGGCCGGCCTCGCCTGCGCCGCCAAGCGCATCCTCGTTCCGGCTCGGATGGACCTCCATCCGTATGGGAAAATCGGTCTCGTGACGTTCAGCGTCGAGAACGCCAAAGGCAACCTGCACGAGTTCGCGACCGAGCGCTTTTCGGAAAACGTGCTCTCCGCGCAGCCGGGGATCGAGATCCTCGAGCTGGGCAACGTTGACACCCTGATGCAACGGTTGGGCGAGCGCGAGCTTGGGCCGTTGACGGCGCAGGAGCTGGGCAGGCAGCACGGCGTCGCCGCGGTGTTCGCCGGTCACCTCAAAGTCACCAATCCAAGCGCCACAGGCGGGCTCGGCGGTCTGCTGACTCCGCATCTCGAAGCGACGGTCAGGACCGACTTGACGGTGCGCCTGCTGTCGACGCAGTCCGGTGGCACGGTGTGGCGCTCGAGTGCGTGGGCGACTCAGCGGGTGGGCGGCGTCTCGATCGTGGCGGGCCAGCTCAACTTCGCAGCGCGCGATCCCAAGACGGCGTACGGGCCGATGGTGAACACGATCGTCAATATCGTGACGCAGGACATGTGGTCCACCTGGCAGAGACAGTAGCTTGGTAGGGCGACGATCGGAGGCCTTGGGGCATCTTCGTTAGCATGCCCCTCTCTCTGCCGGCACTCGTTCTGGCGAGCCTCCTCGCCCAGACACCCGACCTCTCCGCCCGTCTCGCCAAGACGCTCGACAGTCTCGTGACGGCGGGCGAGTTCTCAGGCGCCGTGCTTCTTGCGAAGGACGGCGCGCCCGTGTTCGAGCGGGCCTACGGCTTCGCCGATCGCGAGGCCCATACCTCCAACACGATCGAGACCGCGTTCAACCTCGGGTCGATCAACAAGTTCTTCACGCAAATCGCGATCCGGCAACTCGCCGACGCGGGCAAGCTCGACGTCGACTCGAGCCTGGCCCGCGCTTGGCCCGACTATCCCAATCAGGATGTGGCGCGGCGCGTCACGATCCGGCAGCTGCTGCAGCATCGGTCGGGCGTGGGCGGCAACATCTTCGCCGCGCCTCCGGGCAAGGCGCGCGGCGACATCCGGCGGTTGGCCGATTACTTGCCGCTGTTCGTCAACGCGCCGCTGCAGTTCGAGCCCGGAACGCAGCAGCGGTACTCGAACGCCGGCTATATCGTGCTCGGACTCCTGGTCGAACACCTGTCGGGCGAGGACTACTACGACTACGTGCGGCGTCACATCTTCGAGCCGGCGGGGATGACGCGGACCGCCAGTTGGACGGTGGACTCCCTCCCCGCGAACACGGCGAAGGGCTACACGCGCGGCGCTCAAGACGCTCCCCTATCGACCCCGCTCGGCCCCAACACCGCCCTGCTCCCCGGGCGGGGCAGCTCGGCGGGCGGCGGCTACTCGACGGCGCACGATCTGCTGCGTCTGCTTAACGCGCTGCGCGCGGGCAAAATCTCCTCCGCGCCGCCTGCCGGTGTGGGTATCGCGGGTGGGGCGCCGGGGCTCAACGCCGCGGTCGAGGGCGGACTCCCCGGCGGCTACGACGTCATCGTACTGGCGAACCTCGATCCACCAGCGGCCGAGAAGGTGTCGCGGATCGTCAGAGGTTGGTTGAACGCGAGGGATTAGGGCTCAACCCCTGATCGCTGCGAACAGCGACACGACCGCAATCACGACGCCGACCGCGATCTTGGCCGCTGTCGCCGCGACGCGGCCAAGCAGTGCGCCCCACCCCGCGCGCACCGCGGTTCCGGCGGCGGCCGACTTGGAGTACTCGAAGATCACAGCGCCGGCGAATGACCCGATGAACGCGCCGATCACGCTACCGATCACCGGTACCGGAACGCCGATGATGGCGCCGACCAAGCCCCCGAGCAGCGCGCCCCACCCCGCCCGCTTCGATCCGCCGTAGCGGCGCGCCAGCCCGAACCCGAGCCACGCTTCGAAGATCTCACCGATGGCGGCGAGCGCGACGACCGTGACGATCGTCCAGAGACCGATTGTCCGAAAGTCTGTGAGCCCGCCGTAGGCGATGACTGCCAGCACCATCAGCCACAGCCCCGGGAGGCCGAGCGCGACGAGCGCCAGGGCGGCGACGAAGCACAGCGCCATGAGCCAGGCGAGGAGGGTGGAGTTCATGCGACCTTGCGTTGCATCCAGACTCCCACGTGATTTGCGGCGTGATCGTCGTCGAGGCCTGCGTCGAATCGCTCGAAGCCGCCGTGGCCGCCGCCGTCGGCGGCGCTCAGCGCCTCGAATTATGCGCCAATCTCGCCGCCGGCGGCACATCGCCGGATGGCGCAACGCTGGCGGCCTGTGTCTCTCAGTTGGCGATCCCCGTTTTCGTCATGGTCCGGCCGCGCGCGGGTGACTTCCACTACTCGGACGCCGAGCACGCGCGGATGCTCAACGAGATCAGGCGCGCGAAAGATGCAGGGGCGGGTGGGATCGTCACGGGCGCCCTGCGGCGGGGTGGCACCGTCGACGAGGCGCGAACGCGGGGGCTGATTGACGCGGCGCGGCCTCTTCCTGTGACGTTCCACCGGGCATTCGACGACTGCCGCGATCCGGCGCAAGCGCTCGAGACCGTGATCGGGTTGGGCGCCGCTCGAATCCTGTCGTCGGGCGGCGCGGGGGCAGCGACGCGCGGCGCGGCCCTGATCGCGGAACTCGTGCGGCTCGCGGCGGGACGGATCGGCATCCTTGCCGGCGGCGGGATCAACGGGGACAACGTGGCGGGGCTCGTCCGCACCAGCGGTGTGCGCGAGGTGCACCTCAGCACCAAGGACGCGGAGAAGATTCGCCGGGTCGTGGAGGCCCTCGAGCGTTAGCACTCTCCCCACATCGCTGCTTGTCCTCACGCCCTGACCCCCGTTCGTGCTCGCTAGTGACTTGCCTCACACGCCGAGAAACGCAATTGTGCTACACACAGAGCATGATCACACCGCTGATCCATCGAGCGCTGACGCGCGAGGACCTGGCCCGCCTGGTCGCCGAGATCGGCCGGCTGGACCAGGCCGAGGCGCGGGCGGCCGAGGAGGCCATCCAGGCCGGCGCGGTGGATAGCGTGCTCGACTCTCCGGTGGCGCTCGACGCGGTGCGCGGTCGGGGCGGAGCGCCTGCAGCGGTGCCTCTGCCCCTCCTCTGGTACGTTCCGGTGCGCGCCGCGCTGCGCGCGCGGGGGGTCTCCGACGTCGAGCTGGCCGACTACGCCGCCACACTGCCCGTCGTGTTCGCGACCTGGCGCGCCGTGCGGACGATCGCCCGCGGCGAAACGGGCATCGACGTGTGGTGGCGCTACGTGGCATCGCTGCCCGACGGCACAACGGCACAAGCGGAGGGCGCGGCCGACGTCGCGGCGCTCGCGCTGTGGTGGGCGGGGTGCTTCCCCGAGTGGGTGAGCCGGCGAATGGCGGGCGAGGGAATGCTGCGCGCCTATGTGACATTCGCGGCGCAGGCGTTGGCGCTCGCGGCCCGTATCTACGGACCCATCGGGCCCTTCTACGGTCGCGCGGCCGAGCAAGTCGACGCGCTACACGCCGCGCTCACCGAGGCTCGACGCGATTATCTCGGTCGAGACGTGCACTCGCCCGAGCGCCGGCTCGAGCGGTATCTAGGTCGGCTGAACTGACGAACACGACCCGAAAACAGCGTCCGGCCAGAGACGTCGTGACGTAGCGCACTTCGCAGAGCGTGATGAACGACCGATAATGTCGTTAGCACAGCCCCGTTGCGCCCGCAATCCGGCCAGCGGGGCTGTGCCGTTTTCAGCGGACTGCCGCGCCCCAGGACTGCGGGTCGATCACCAACACGAAGGGGGCATTTATGCGAAGGATATCCTGCCTAGCGGCCGTCCTGGCGGCCGCGACGGCGCTACCAAGCGTAGCCGAGGCCCAGAACGGGAACGGCGCGCCGAGCGGCACGCACTACAGCCTCAACATCATCGGTGTCTCACACGACAAGAGCGTCCAACCAGACTGGGCGAGCGGCCACGTCATCTTCGTGGGGCTCGGGACCAAGAACACCGCCGTCAGTACGAAGATTCTCCTCAGCCAGAGTGCCGACGGGTCGTTCGACGTCCTCGACAAGAACGGAACAGATGGAGAAGCGTCGTTCTCACTACCGGCCCCGGGCGGCTACACGGTCTGGGCGCGTGCCCTCGGCACACCGGGCGGCCAAGCCAAGATCACCACTTGCGCCGAGGATGTCGTGCTCGGCGACGCGGGCGTGATCTGCTCGACGCAGAACGAGGTGTTCGTGCGCGGGACCGGGAAGAGCAGCTTCCGGAATGTGACGCAGGCCCTCACGACGATCACCCTTGATGCGGTGGCCGATTCGGCGGCGGTGGCGGCGTGCGGCGGCACGAGCGTGAATCTCTTCGACGCGTGCCTGCTGGGCTTCTTCTGGCAGTACGACAACAACGGCCTGAAGCTTTTACAGGTGCGCTTCTATCCTAATCCCAGCTAGGGGACGCATGGAGCGGGGAGCGCAAATTGGCTCCCCGCTTTCCTTTAGTCCTTACCGACCCTTTGGAGCGTCACCCGGGCCTCCCCGGCCCGCGCCGGCCAGCGCGGCGTGTAGGCGTACCCCTGGACCGTTTCCTCGAAGCCACGCTCCGATCGCGACACCGTAGCGAAGGAGACCGGCGGCACGTCGAGCGCCAGCTTCTTGGACACCGAGATCTCCGTACAGAAAAAGGCGTCGGCTGGGAATGCGGCCGCATCCCAGCGGTAGCTGACGGTCAGCGCGCCGTTGGACGTGAAGCTCATGCGCTTCTCCAGGGAGCCGGCGCGGAGTACCAGCTCAACCGCCGTCGCGGTCGTCGTGACGCTCACGTCGAACGCCGCCGTGGCCCAGGACGCAACCTCGTGCGTTCCGTCGCCCGTCAGGACCCGGTCCACGAACAATGCCCGGTTCACCTGATCGACCGGCGGTAGTTGTTGCAGGCGGCTCGAGCGCTCGAGATCGTGAATGCTGGGCGCACTATCGGAAGAGGCGGCGGCCTTCGCTTCCTCTGCACTGACCGCGTGGTAGACTTCGGACCGGCGCGTGAGCACGTCGGCATAGTTGACGCCCGATTCGAACAGCGTGTACTCCTCGATCACCCCGCCCCGCTGGGGGCACACAACGGCCGAGAAGGCCGCCGAATGAATCCAGATCTCGACCTGGCCGTCACAATCCAAATCCAGCTCCTGCGCAACGATCCCCTCACCCTGCCGAAGCTCCCCCTCGGCCTGGGCCAGGTTCCGCCAGATCGCCGCCCGGAGGTGCGGCAGATACAACCCCCCGAACACGCCGTGCCAATAGGCATCATTGCACTGGGCGCGGCCGATGGCGCGCCGCGCTGCCGGAGGATCGCCTCGCTCGCGGCACAGCGCGGACAGCGCCAGCATCTTCTTATGCATGCGATTCGCTTCCGGGTACTTCACCAGGAAGTTGCGCCAGTGCCCGCCCCGCACGAGCGCTCCGTCCGGCCCCGCCACACGTTCTTCGCCGAGGTCGCGCTCGAGCGCCGCCAGCCGCGCCGCGGCGGCGGGTGGGAGCGCCCAGGTCTCCATCTCGCGGTACGACGCCGTCGGGAGATAGACGAGCCCCGCACTCGGTACATCGTTCAGCGCCCTGCCCGGGGTCGTGAGCTGAACCTCCCCGTCCGTCACCAGGGCCGCCATGGCGTCCAGGAACTGATCGAGCCAGCCGCGCGTGTAAACCCAGTCTTTGGTCCCGGGCCAGCCGCCGAACTTCTCACCGTCGTCCACGAAGACGGCGAGGGGACGGCCGGCCGCGCGCAAGTCGCGCAGATACGCGGCGATGCTGGCCGGTGGCTTGAACGGAATGAGATAGCGGAGCCGCTCGTCGATGGAAAACACGGCGACCCGCTTGCCGCCGCTCTCCGTCCAGAAAGGCGCGTGCAGCGATTCGCGTTCGAAGCCGCTGACCAAGAAATGGCGGTCGTCGACGAGCACGTAGCGCACCCCGGCGTCGGCCAGGTCGCCGGCGAGGTCCGGCTCCCACACCCGCTCCGTGAGCCACAGCCCCGTCGCCTGGACGCCGAAGCGCCGCTCGATCGCCTCGCGCATCCAGCCGATCTGCTCGATCCGGTCCTGGCGCGGCAGCGAGGCAAGCACCGGCTCGTAGAAACCCGCGAGCAGCAGCTCGACGTGACCGTCCGCCGCCAGGCGACCGAGCTGGTCCAAGTACTTCGTGTCGTGCGCCTCGAGCCATTCCAGCAAGGGCCCGGAGACATGCAAGGCGAACGGGAAGAACCGATGCGCCGCGAGCCGCTCCACCAGCGGCCGGTACACGTCGCGCAGGTGGTCCTCGAAGACGTGGTCGAAGTTCCCCACGGGCTGGTGCAGGTGCACGCCGAACACGAAGCGGACGGGATCCATCTCAGACCTTCACGCGCTGCAGATACAGCTCCCGGCCGGTGCCAACTGATGGATCATTGCTCGGCGCCAACGCGAGCCGCTCGAGCAGGCCCGCTTCGAGCCGGGGCTGTTCCGGCGGGGGCCCCGCCAGCTCGATCGCCCGCGCAGCGGAGCGCAGCACGATCACGGATTCGATCCCGGCGATGTCGTCGAAGAACCAGCCGCACGACGTGAACATGCGCAGCAACTGATGCTCGAGCTCCGTGGGCAGCGCGCGGCGCTCTCGCTCGAACTTCGCCCGCACCTCTTCTGACAGCCACTCGAGGGCCGCGCGCAGCGGTGCCCGCCAGCGTTGCTGCGTGGCCCGCTCCGGCGCGGCGCGACAACCACACTCCGCCCGCCACCGCTCGACTCCGTGGGGGCAGCTCCACGAGCTCGGCGACACGATGCCCACCTCTGCCTCGGGCGGCCGCCGGGCGAGAAAGCTCGCGAAGTTCTCAACCCGCACGTCGCTGCGCTGGGCCAGGGTCTCGAGCACGCGCGCCAGCGTGACGTCGCCGCCCTTGTGATGGTGCCCGTACGTCTCGCCGTCCGTCGCGATCGCCACGAGATCGCCATGAGCAGACGTCAGACGGTCGACCCACTGCCCGGCGTCATTCACGAGCGGGCCGAACGCCACGCCGTGCGAGAGCGCACCGTCGTACGTGAAGATCGCGATGCGGCCCCCTCCGGCCGTGCGATACCAACCGGGGAGTCCGCCGGCCGGCGCGCCGTTCACCTGGTGCGGGGCGAGGATCGTGAAACGGATGCCCTCCTCGGCCAGCACGTCGAGCGTCTCATGGTCCACCGCCGTCTCCGGCAACCACATCCCTTCCGGATCCCGTTCGAAGCGGCGCCGGAAGTCGGCGATCCCCCAACGCACTTCGGTCGTCTTGTCGCGGCGCGGGCTGAGCGGCAGGATCACATGGTGGTACGGCATGGCCACGGCGTTGCCGCCGGCGCGGTCGGCCGCGAGCACGGCGGCGTAGGTGCCTGGCGCGCGGTGTTCCATCCAGTCGAGCAGCGTGGGCCCGAAATCAAAACTCACGGAAGCGAGCGATCCGGCCACGCGCGCGTAGCATTCCTGCTCGATGCGCTCGTTCCAGTCGTGATAGGGCGCGGCGTTGAGCTCCACGGGGATGATCCCTGTGCGTGGGTCGTCGCGGGGTGGCTGGTAGAAATGGCCGTGGATTACGATGGACCGCGTAGAGCCTCTGCCACCTGGGCGAGTACGTTGGGGAACAGGTCGTCTCGCTTGGCAAGCTCGTCCGCCATGCGTGCACCCGACTCGAGCGATCCCTTCTTGATCGCGTCGATCAGCCGCTCGGCGTCGTCGCAGTGCAGCGTGAAGCGACGCTCCGCGTAGTCGACGACGGCGCCCGTCGAGATGATGAACTGCCAGTCGGACGATTGCGCCAGCAGCAGCTCGCGCGCCGCTTGCGCGAGCACGGGGCGGGCCGCGGGCTTCTTGAGCGCCGCAGGCGCCGCCTTCCAGAACGCGGCCTCCAAGGGCCGGAGCCGCTTCCAGGTCCACGCGGTCCGGTCGTTCAGCCACATGCTGTGGTCGCCGTTCGCGCCCCAGGAGCCCTCCGCCAGCTGCAGCGCCACCCGGGGCGGATGGTCCTCGAGGTGCTGTGATGCCGTCACCGCGCGCACCGCTCGGCCCCGCAGCGCGCGGTACGTCGCGGCCAGAAAGTCGGGCCCCTCGAACCACCAATGTCCAAACAACTCCGTGTCGAACGGCGCCACGACGACGCCGTCACGCTCTTTGGGCTTCCCTTCCGGGAGACTCTCGAGCAGATGCTCGAAATGCGAGGCGTGATTCGTCGCGCGCTCGAAGGCGACGCGGGGCTCGTAGGGACGCTTGGCGCCCAAGTCTACGTTCGGACCGCTGACCTTCCAGAGCTTGAGGCCGCCGGGCCAGCGGATCTTGTGGAACTCGAGGTACGCCTCGTCGCCCGGGTAGCCCTGGTGCCGGCTCCAGATCTGCATTGAAGACCGGGGATCGCGCACCAGCGCCGCGACCTTTTTGCTGCGAGCAACTCGATACGCGCGGTACGGGGAGCGCGCGGCCTTGCCCGGCTTGAAGTGCATCTCCTCGCCGTAGGCGACGAGGGGCGTGCCGGCGTGGGCGAGATGGGCATCGGTGAAGAAGTAACGGAAGCCTGCCTCCGCCAGAAACTTTTCGAGCCCCGGGCGATACGCGCACTCCGGCAACCAGCAGCCCGCCGGCGCGACGCCGAACAAGCGGCGGTGCTCAGCCTGGCCCACGGCCAGCTGCAGCCGGATGCTTTCGTCCTTCGCGAGCAGCGGGAGATAGCCATGCGTGGCCGCGGATCCGATGATTTCCAAGCGGCCGCGCTCCTGGAGGCGGCGAAACGCGGAGACCAAGTCACGGTCGATCGTGCGAAACAGCGCCTGGAGGCGCTTGAATCGCGACCGCCAGAATTCCACCAGCGGCCCGACCGACGCCGGCACCTCGTCGCACGCCGCCAAGCGCTGGACGAAGAACTCTTCCATCTCCCGGGCGAAGTTGGGACTCGCCAGCTGGTTCGCGAGGACGGGAGTGAACCCGATCGTCACCGGAGCGGGCGTTCCCTCGACCGAGAGCTGCTCGAGCTCCTCCAACAGGGGGAGATAGGTGTCGAGCGCCGCCTCGCACAACCAATCGCTGCCGTGCGGCCAGCGGCCGTGGTTCAGGACGTACGGGAGGTGACTGTGGAGTGCGAGGACGAAGTCCATTACCGCAGCGCGAGCGCTTTACGATAGAGGGCGAGGTACTGCTCGGCGGACCGGTCCCAGCCGAACGGCCGAGCCATCGCGGCGCGAACGAGCTTCCGCCACGCCGCGCGGTCGGCGTAGGTCTCCACCGCGCGGGTGATCGCCTGCTCGAGCCCCGCCGGCGTGTACTCGTCGAACAGGAATCCCGTGACGCCGTCCGTGATGCTGTCAGTGAGGCCCGCGCATCTGCGTCAGACCGCACGGCTCGTACTGCGACGGCATGAGCAGCGCGTCGGCGCCGGCGAGGAGCCGGTGCTCGACGTGATCGGTGAACATGAACTCTACCGCCACGCGATCCGGGGCCGCGGCGGCCAGGTCTCCCAGCGCCTCATGGTAGCGGCGCTCGCCGGCACCCAGAAAGATGAACTGCGCATCCGACGTCTCGAGCAGATCGGCGCCGAGGATCAGGTCCAATCCCTTCTGCGCCACCATGCGCGCGCTCATGCCGAAGAGCGGCGCGTGGCCCGCGGTCAGGCCGTAGGCCTTCTGGAGCGCGGCCTTGCAGCGGCGCTTGCCGGCAGGATCGTCGCCCGAAAAATTCGCTTCGATCTCTGGGTCGGTCGCGGGGTTCCACAAGACGGGATCGATCCCGTTCAGGATGCCGGTGAGGCGGTCGCCCATGGCGGTGAACGTGTCGTGCAAGCCGAACCCGCCCTCCGGCGTGCACAGCTCGCGCGAGTGCGTCGGGCTGACGGTCACGGCGACGTCGGAGAACGCCAACGCCCCCTTGAGCGCGTTCATGCGACCGTACCACTCGAACACGCCGACGTTGTAGAGCGCCGCGGGCAGGCCCAAGTCGGCGACTGTCTCAGGCGGGAAGTGCCCTTGATAGCCGGCGTTGTGCACCGACAAGACGACCGCCAAGCGGTCGTAGAACGTCTGGCCGGCGAGCGCGTTGCGCAGATACACCGGCGCGAGCGCCGTATGCCAGTCGTGTGCATGCAGCACCTGCGTCCCCGGCGCGACCTCGGGGAGCGCCGTCAGCGCCGCGAGACAGAAGCACGCGAAGCGCCGGGCGTTGTCCGGGTAGTCGGCGCCGCTGTCGCCGTAGATGCCCGCCCGGTCGAAGAAATCGGGATGCTCGATGAAGAACACCTGCGGCCCAGGAGTCGCGACGGGGGGGGGCGGCGTGCGGTACAGCCACGCGCGCTCGATGCGGCCGCCGAGCGTGATCGTGAGCGGCGCGCCGGTGCGCTCGAGCGACGGCGTCGTCTCGCGCACCTGCTGATACAGCGGCATGAAGACAGTGGTCGGGTGACCGGCAGCCGCCTGAACGTTCGCCAGGCCGGCCACGGCCTCACCCAGTCCGCCGGTGCGGGCAAAGGGCCAGTACTCCGCCGTCAGGTGCGTGACGCCGATCCGCTCGGCGGCGGCGACCTGCGCGACGGCCGCCCCGACGGCGGCCGCCCGTCGCGGCCTCGCGGCGCTGCGCCGATGTGGCTTCGACGCCGGTGTGGTCACGCGGTCGGCGGATCGTCGGCCATCTGGCCTCGGATCGCCGGCTCGTAGTACTCGGTGACGTATTGCCGCACCATGCGCTGGGCGGTGAAGCGCGCACCGGCGGTGTGCATCGTGTGCTTCATCTTCTCCACCCAGCCGCGGGGGACACCCTGCGCGTCCCGGTCGTAGTACAACGGCACGACCTCTTGCTCGAGCAGGCGGTACAGCTGCTCGGCGTCGGCCGCGTCGTCTTGGCCCGGCTGGATCGCCCAGCCGTTGGAGCCATCGTAACCTTCACTCCACCAGCCGTCCAGCGTACTGAGATGTGGTACGCCGTTGAGGCCCGCCTTCATGCCGCTCGTCCCGCAGGCCTCGAGCGGTGCCCGCGGTACGTTGAGCCAGAGGTCCACGCCCTGCACCAGGCGGTGGGCGACGTGCATATCGTAGTCCTCGATGAACGCGACGCGACCCTCGAACCGCGCTTCGCGCGTGTGCGCGTACACCCGCTGCAGGACCTGCTTCCCCGGCTCGTCGGCCGGATGCGCCTTCCCGGCGAACACGATCTGCACCGGGCGCCACGGGTTGACGAGTAGGCGCTGCGCGCGGTCGAGATCGCGAAAGATCAGGTCGGCCCGCTTGTAGGTGGCGAATCGCCGGCCGAAGCCGATCGTCAGGGTTTCCTGATCGAGCAAGGTCCCCGCACCCACGAGGTGCAGCGCCTCCTTCCACTGATCAGCCCAGCGCCGCCGCGCCTGCTCCCGGATGCTGCGCATCAGGCTCGACTTCAGCTCGTTGCGCACCGCCCACAGCGCGGCGCCGTCCAGCTCCAGCACCCTGTTCCACAGCGCCGGGTTGTCCATCCGCGGCATCCAGTCGGGCCCGAGATGCGCATTGAGGAGGGTGACGAGCGGGTTCGCCATCCAGGTCGCGACGTGCACGCCGTTCGTGACGTGACCGATCGGCACGCGGGCGACGTCGCGGTCGGGCCAGAGCGGTGCCCAGATGCGGCGGGACTCCTCGCCGTGGCGGCGCGATACGCCGTTGACGCGCGCCGAGAGGCGGATCGCCGCGACCGGCATATGGAACCGGCCGTGGTCGACGACGGGGTGATACCCGAGACGCAGGAACTGCTCCCGGGTGATCCCCATCTCCTGCCACACCGGACCGGTGCACGCCTCGAGCTGCTCGGAGGAGAACGTGTCATGCCCCGCGGGCACCGGTGTGTGGGTGGTGAAGACGCTGGTCGCGCGCACACGGCGAATCGCTTCGTCGAACGGGGTGCCTCCCGTGACGAGCTCCCGCACGCGCTCGACCAACATGAAGGCGGCGTGTCCTTCATTGGCGTGCCAGGCGCTGGGCCCGAATCCCAGAGCCCTGAGCACGCGCACGCCGCCGACGCCCAGGATCCATTCTTGCCGCAAGCGCAGCTCGGGTCCGCCGGCGTAGAGACGACTGGACAGGCCGCGGTCAGCCGGGTCGTTCTGCTCGAGCCCGGTGTCCAGCAGGAAGATCGGCACGCGGCCTACGTTGAGGCGCCACGCCCCGACGCTGACGGCGCGGCCGGACACCTGCACCGTCGCGAGGCAGGCGTCGCCTTTCGGCGTCCGCACCTGCTCCAGGGGCATCGCCGCGACTTCGACGCGTTCTTCGGCGTCCTCTTGCCAGCCGTCGAGCCGCAGCCGCTGGTCCGCGTAGCCCTTCGTGTAGAACAGCCCGACGCCCACGAGGGGCACGCCGAGGTCCGACGCCGCTTTACAGTGGTCGCCGGCGAGAACGCCGAGGCCGCCGGAGTAGATCGGGACCGAGGTGTGGAGCCCGAACTCCGCGCAGAAGTACGCGATGGGCTGCTGCGCGACTTGCGGAGTTGGCGCCGCGGCCACGACGGCGTCGTACAGCCGCAGGAACTCCGGGTCTTGGGCGCTGGCGGCGAGGCGCGCCGGATCGACGCGGCGCAGCATCTCGACGGGATTGTGACGGCTGAGGTGCCAGAGCGCCTGATCGATGCGACGGAACAGCGCGCGCGCATCGCGGTTCCAACTCCACGACAGATTCGCGGCGACGCGCGAGAGTTCCTTGATGCGCTCCGGAAGACTCACAGCTTCAGTAGGGCGCCTTCGTGTTCCAACAACCAGCGCTTGCAGTCGAGGCCGCCGCCGAACCCTGTCAGCTCGCCCTTCGCCCCGATCACGCGATGGCACGGGACGATGATGGGGATCGGGTTTTTGGCGTTGGCGGCGCCGACGGCGCGCGTGGCGTTGACGTCACCCAGACGGCGCGCCAGCTCCCCGTAGCTCAGCGTGACTCCGTACGGGATCGTGCGCAGCGCGTTCCAGACGCGGTGCTCGAACACCGAGCCCAGGGCTTCGAGCGGCAGATCGAAGGTGGTCCGGGTACCGCCGAAGTACTCCGTGAGCTGCTGCCGGGCACGCGCGAGCAATTCGCTCGCGCGCCCGTGCCCGTCGTCGTCCGTCCAACCCGCGCGGTGCGTCGGCGGCGGGCCGCGGCGCGAGGTCGGGAAGAAGACGCCCGTGAGCGCGGTGTTGGAGGCGGTGAGCAGCAGCTCGCCGATGGGGGTGGCGAGGCGCGCGAGCGTCACGGCGGTGGTTGGCATCATGTACTCTGAAAATGTAACGGGTCTCTGAGGTTCTGTAGCTCTCGATAATAATAGAGGGCGGTCGGGTGGCGGCCCCGGAACCGCAGGCCCGTCAGGAACTCGAGCTCCTGTGGGGTCGCGCTGCCGCTCAGGGAGCGATCGGTGAGAAACTTCTGCAGTCCCGGCTGAACCTCGGCATCCCACTCCACGAACTCGAAGCGCTTCACCCGCTCCGAGGCGATCCGCTGGCGCAGGACGATCTCGAGGCTGAATGTCGCGAGGTCCATGGTCCAGAATGCGATCTGCGCGTCGAGAAGGGCGACGTGCTTGGCCCATAGGTGGAAGATGTCGGTGTCGAGGCCGGCGACGTCGAGCAGCTTCTGTGCGACGAGCCGCTCGACCTCGCCGAACGGCTGCCGCTGGAGGATCGCGCGGATCTCCTTCGCCTGTTCGCCGCGGCATTTGCGCAGGATCAGCTCGCGCACGTGCGGGAACAGCGGCTCGGAGACGTCCCCCAGCTTCCGCTTCAGCTCCTCCTTGCGCGCCACCTCGGCCACCTTGGCGAGCTCGCCGGGTGGCAGCTTGAGGAACCGGTCCATCCGATCGTACATGGCGGTGCGATTGGGCGCGGGGGCGGCCTTTTTCCGCGTGAGCAGCTGCGACACGTACGACTCCGTGACGCGAGCGGCGCGGGCGAGATCGCGCTGATCCAACCCCAGCTCGTCGAGTCGCTCCCGGATCACGGATGCCACGTCCACGGCGCGGTGCCCTCGCTATTAACTGGTATGGTTAATCACCTTACCAAATATGGCGATTCACTTGACAATTATAGTACAGCGGGGGTACGTTGCACCAGTCGGTGACGTGCAGCACATAGATCGAACGGGGGCGGCGACTCGCCGCCCCCTGTTGTTTTGCCGAAAGGAGCATGCCCATGAGTGAGATTCATTGTCACAGCTGCGGCGGGTTCATCACGGACCCGGGGACGGTGTCATATCAGGCACCGTCCGGTGCGGCCCCGGCGGAACCGCATAGCGCCCTGTGCCCCTGCATCCCGTCGGTCGTGTACGGGCTGCCGCCAGGCTACTTGGCGTGGCCGGGGTTGGCGAACCTGGCGAGTGTCGAGCGTAGCCGGGCGGCGGCCTGGAACTAGGCTCACGACACCCTGGAGTTCGTGGCCGTTAAAACCCCGGGGCGCGCGCCCTGGGGTTCACGACCCTGGCGAGCCTGGTTACTATCGTGGGTCCCGAATCTCAACGGTGCCCGATGCCTCCGCAGCCCCCGCGCCCCTACCTCCTCGATGAGCTCACCTGGAAGACCGTAAAGGACGCTCGCTACCAGGTCGCGGTATTGCCGTGGGGAGCGACGGAGGCGCACAACTACCACCTGCCTTACGCCACCGACAACATCCTGACCGAGCGGATCGGTGCCCTCGCGGCGGCGCTCGCGTGGGACCGGGGCGCGAAGGTGGTGCTGCTGCCGACGGTGCCGTTCGGGGTGAACACGGGCCAGCTCGACATCCCGTTATGCATCAACATGAACCCCAGTACCCAGGCGCTGGTGCTGCGCGACGTAGCGCTGTCCTTGGCGGCTCAGCGGGTCCCGAAGCTCGCGATCCTGAACGGGCACGGCGCCAAC
>WNFM01248675.1_pt1 | contig 20073 bp, 16 predicted proteins | sample 5400271 | NCBI WGS metagenome assembly WNFM01 (sample SAMN13153352, study PRJNA577476) | soil metagenome | isolation source: 60 cm saprolite on Douglas fir-dominated hillslope | place: USA:California | collected 2013-09-17
AGTCATACTCCACACCGAGACGTTTGTTGGTGGAATAGTTCAGAAAAGGTAACACTATTCGGCAAAACTTTGGGTGATTTACTCCGTTTAGTACCATAAAGAATGGTTGCATATACAAGGCGACCGTGAAATGGTTGGTTAGGTACAGCCTCGAATTGAATGGAACTACAAATTTCGTTTAAATAGTCAACAAGCCAAGCTCCATGCTGTTTTGTCTCTGCCTGGCAATGTGGGCATGTCTTCATCTCTCTATTTTACCAAGCCCCATTCCCTTAGCCACTCCCTTCAGCACCAATGACTTGAAAAATCTGACGACATGCTTTACGGCCTCGTTCAGGGCGATTCTGTGTTGTCCATGCTGCATATTTTGCGCTTCTCTGACAAGTGCCCGGCGCTGCGATTCCCGATGATCGTCCCGCATTTTTAATTTCGCTAACTCGTACAGAGTGTCAGGGTGGTAGTGGCTCATCTCATTGTTTCCTCACCTCATTTCGATGTGTTCAGCATAGGCGGCGGGCAGTGAGGTTGTCACCTCACCCGAGTGAGGAGGATTTCGACAGGTTGTTTGGGGGATATTGGCAGGGTATACAGGCATCGTATAGACTCAGACAATCGCACCGTTAGGGAATGTCTGAGATGTCTTATCAACCGCCACTGGACGCTCTCACCGAGCGCGAACTCGACATCGCTCGTCTGATCGCGGATGGGCTATCCAACCACGAAATCGCTCAACAATTGGTGCTGACACACGGCACGGTTAAGTGGTACTGCAGCCAGATTTACAGCAAGCTTGGCGTCAATTCGCGCGCTCAGGCGATCAAATCTCTGAAAACGCCGAGTCTCTCAGATAACCCGACAGTAAGGAGACCCCCATCGTCGGGTATTGTTCGCCTCCCCACGCCGCTAACCCCATTGATTGGTCGGCAGCGCGAAATTGCTGCCATCCACCGCCTGCTACAAACGAACCGCCTGCTCACCCTGACCGGGCCAGGTGGAACGGGCAAGACGCGGTTAGCCCTGGCTGTCGCAGGGGAAGCTGCTAGCGAATTTGCCGACGGGATCTCATTTGTTAACCTCGCGTCGCTTTCCGATGCAGCGCTGGTGGTAAAGACGATTACCCATGCGTTAGGCATCATGGAAAATCCAAATGAACCAGCCCTGGAGACTTTGAAACGCGCCCTGGCTGAACAAGAACGTTTGCTGTTGATTGATAATTTCGAGCATGTCATCGAGGGTTCCTCGGTCATCCCTCAACTGTTAGAGAGTGCGCCCCAAGTAAAGATCCTCGTTACCAGCCGAGAAGCACTGCGGGTTTCCGGTGAACAGGAGTACGCCGTTCCGCCGATGGCCCTGCCGATTCTTGAAGGGTCATCCATTGTGGAGATCGAGCAGTCAGAGGCCGTAACCTTATTCCAGCAGCGGGCGACGATGATACGACCTGACTTTTTGCTGACCGAGGATAATATTCCGGTGGTCGCTGAAATCTGCGTCAGACTGGATGGGCTTCCGCTGGCGATTGAACTGGCAGCGGCCCGCTGTAAGCTACTGACACCTCAGGCGATGCTGGCCCGGCTAAGCAGCCGTTTGAATACATTGACAGGTGGCTCACGGGATGCCCCGGCGCGGCAGCAAACGCTCAGAAGCACCATTGAGTGGAGCTATAACCTGCTGGACGACAGTGAGAAAATCCTGTTCGCCCGGCTGGCAGTGTTTCGAGGAGGGCGATCCTTAGAGGCGATAGAGGCAATTTGCGGCGAGGGTTTACCAACCAATGTTCTGGACGCGCTGGCATCGTTGGTCGATAAGAATCTGGTAATGTTTGGTTCTCCAATGCAGCAAAAAGTGGACGCCGCAGGTGAACCGCGCTTTTTCTTGCTGGAAACGCTGCACGAGTTTGCTCGGGAGCGGCTGAACGAGAACACTGAAGCCGAGGCCACGCGCCGACGCCATGCTGACTATTTCGTTGCGCTGGTGGAACGTGCTGAACCCGAACTGCAACTTTCCCATCAGCGTTGGTGGTCTCAACTGCTCGAAACCGAACGGGAAAATCTGCGGTTAGCGCTCGAGTGGTCGATAAGGGAAGATGTGGCTATCGGACTCCGAATGGCTGGTGCCCTGTGGTGGCACTGGTTCTCCTATGGTTATCATGGCGCGGGCTATCAATGGACCCAGCAATTGCTGCTTCATATGGATGAAGCCCCCATCATCTACCATCCGAAATTCCTGATCGCTGCGGGGCAGATGGCGAGACTACAATCTGATCTTCTCGGTGCGCGGGATTTGCTTCAACGGGCGCTGGACGTGTCCCGCGCGTTAGGCGATAAATGTCAAGCGGCCTGGGCGCTCGTCCTGATTGGTCTTACCACACTGGATGAACCGGATCAAGCAAATAGGTTAGCGGAAGAAGGTCTGGCGCTGTTTCGAGAAATGGATGACAGGTCGGGGATGGCGACTGCGTTCAATGGGTTGGGGGAAATTGCCCGCGTGAATGGTCACGATGAACAGGCCAGGCGTAACTATGAAGCGGCGGTGGCTGTCGCCGAACAAACTGGAAACATCCGTCGAAAGTATATATCGCTGGCAAATCTGAGCTATATCGCTCAACATGAGAACGATCACGGGCGGGCTATCGCGCTCATACGTCAGAAACTTGAACTTGCCCGCGAGATGAAAAATTACAATGATATAGCAACGGCTATACAGGTGTTATCTGGTTCGCTGGCGGCAGTGGGTGAGCCGGAGCGGGCGGCCCGGCTGCTGGGGGCTGCGGAAACGACGCTGAGTCGCATCGGAGCACACATCGAAACGACGGACAGACCCGAATATGAGCGCATCAACCGGGAGGTGCGCACCCTTCTCGACGAAGCGACGTTCCAGGCGGCCTGGGCCGAAGGACGCAAGATGACGTTAGAGCAAGCGGTTGCCGACGCCCTGGACGAGTAAGATAGCGGCGATTCGGAACGGTAGCAAAATCATAATGAATTACCTTCATTTGCAGGTGGGCAGTTCCGTTGAGTCATGGGACCAGCCCTGTCCATAGAAGGCCATATACTCGTCAAGGTGCGATTGCCAATAGGCCGCGTCATGTTCGCCGGTTGGATAGATCAGATAGGCAAAATTGACATTGCGGGAGCGGAGCGTTTGGGCGAAAACATCCAAATTTTCCCGTGTGTCGGCGTCGTCATTGCCGACATCAAGCCATATATCCGGTATCTGTCCCATCGAAAATGTAACCGTTTGCGCCAGATTCAGCGGATTATTCGCAGGTGGCGCATTCGTTGGATCAAAATATGCGCTGTGTCCGCCCAGTTTTCCAAAAACGTCAGGGTGGAGAAAACCAATCTCAAACACCCAAAATCCACCGCGTGATATTCCCCCAGCACACGTCCTGCCTGTGTGTTCAAGGTGCAATAATTGGATTCGATCTCAGGCATCCAACGCGTTCAAAAAGTCATACCGCAGACCGAGACAGTATATTGGCGCCTCTCAACCTGGCTGCTTACTCCGCAGTCTCTCGGAGGGTATGACGTATCACACCGAATGAACTACTTATCCGGCGTCAGCGTGAGGGTTCCCTTCAGTATCTTTTGGGGATCTTCCTCACATTGCTGCGTAAAGGCAACAATCAAGCCCTCCCCCTGCTGCTCGATTGTGAAATCCCCCAGGACGCGATTACAACCGTGATCCGGCGCGTCAACAAACATCCCCGGTAAATTTCCCGGATTACTTGGATAGCGCGTCGCATTGACATAATGCTGGTCCCAGACAAGGGCCGGGGCATAAAACCGGAAGCGCCACGTGCCTAACTGGGCCTGAGTGCCGCCAGAGCTTAAATCTATCGCCAGGGCATGATTATCGTAAAACAACCGGACGGGGGCGTCGAGTGTAAAACTCCCCTTGCCGCCCGCGATTGGGTCGCCGGGCGCGGAATACAGATCCGCTGACAGCTTCCATTTTGTAGCGTTGAAACTAACCAATTTCTCTGGCACGATTGACGGCGTCGGGGCATAGACCGATTCAGGCGTAAAGGTAATCGTCCCCTTTAGCTCCTTTGCGTGGTCCGGACCGCAATCATGCACAAACGTGATCACCACGATGGAAGACGGCAGCTCAGTAATGCTGAACTCGCCATCTACTGTGTCGCAGGCAGCGCGAGATGTTCCTATGCGCATAGTTGGCCTATCGGAATTGTCTCCTGTCGCCAGTTGGCGTACATCCTTATACACATGCTGCGCCAGCAGCGGAGTCGCCCTGAAGTAATAATTCCACTCATACGCTGACATCGTGTTGTCGCCCATCGACAAATGCAAGGTCCCATTGTTGAACTCAATTGTGCTGGGTCCATTAATCTCGAAATTATCAAAGCCATTGCCGAGCGGATCATTAAGGGAGGATTGAAGTGCGGCGGAAGCCTTCCCATGGACAGTTTTGAGATCCAATGGTGCTTCGGGGCCAGGCGCTGCTGTTGAAAACGGCGACGATGCCCGGTTGAACTCCAACTGGCCGTCGAGTTCTTTCCCATCGCATTGCCATTCAAAGTACATGGTAACAACCGGCACCTGTTGCACGATTCTGAAGCCTTGCCGCAGGTCTTTGCAGGTGGCTGTGGTGTACGGCGACTTGATGAGCATCGCGCGCGCGTCAGTCTGCCCGGTCCACGGCACCGCAGCATAGAGACCGTTCTCAATCTGATTTGTCAGGCTCAGGAAGGTAAAGGCCCATTCCTCGTCAGGCTTCTCTGGCCGCGTGACGGTGAAGGTGAACGTCTTTCCATTTACCGCCAACTTTGCCGGACCATCAAACATTACGCGTGTGTCGTCGATTAGTCTATCGAGGCGGACGGTCAGATGTCCATCCTCATTGTTTGGCACGAAAATTTTGTCGGGTGGCAGGGTTGCTGTGGCGATAAATTTCTCGTCAGGTTCGTAAGTCAGGGTACCTGTCAACGACTGCGTTGCACTGCCTTCGCAGTCTTGCCAGAACGAAATAATGATTTTTGGCCACGCCTGCTCAACCTTGAACTGGCCGCTGACGAGGCTGCACGTGTGACCATTGCTAGAAACACTGAAAAATGGTTGGTCACGATTCGTGCTGGTGGCAGTTGGTAGGACATCGTATTGCCGTCCAATCTCCATTTCGGGCGCATAAGCGGTGAGGGACCAAACACTATTAGTGCTGGTTTCGGTCCATTTGAGCGTCAGCGCACCGTTGACGCTCCGCACCTCTCCGGGGCCACGTGTAAGGCCACTGCCGGGACCTTTACCAATAGGATCCTCAAGGCCAGAAATCATCGACATATCCACATTGCCTGTCGATGGCGCAACGTTGACCAGTTGCGCCCGGGCAACCGTCGCGGTGAGCATTGAGGCCGAGGAGTCGGTAAACCGAAGCGTCCCCTTGAGCACCGTTTTAGGGTCGTTGTCGCAGATTTGCTGGAAGGAGATTACCAGCACTTTGCCCTGCCGTTCAACTTCGAAACTGCCGGTGGTTTCGTCGCAGGCGCGGCCCGTTCCTTCAACAGTAATGTTTGGAAGATGGCGGTCGTGAGCATAGGTGGGAATCTGGTAGATTTCTCCCACCCGGATAACGGGCGCGTAAAATCGGAATGACCAATCGGTAAATTGTGTAGGCTCGGAGGTGAGATAAATCTCGCCCTGCTGCACGGTAATATCTGCTTTTGAGGTAAAGCCAATTCGCCCTTTTCCCGCGCCAATGTACTGTCCAGGCGGAGAATCTAGAATCGCATTCAACAGTCCCTTGGTCGTCTTTATATAGACAACTGCTTCGGCCGGGGAGGTGGGACGGGGCGTGATCGTTCCCAGGATAAGCGCTGAGGTGCCGATAGGAGCTGGTGTACTTGGTGGTTTGCTCGCCATTGTGGCAGGAGCACTAGGCGTCGATAAGCTGGCAATACTGTTGCTGGTCGGCAAAACTGGAGGTTGGCTCCCGCGCTTCATCAATAAAACAAAGAATACCACGACAACAATAGCTGCCACCGCAATCCCCGCCAGGACGACAGAATTGGTCCATGAGCGTGTTTTTTGTAGCGGTGTAGCGACAACAACACCTTCCTGGGGCTCCAGGTTCTCTAGCGCCTTCCTGGCAAGTTCGTAGCCCGGATCTATGGTCAATGCGCGTTGCAACACCTGACGTCTTTTATCAATGTCGATGTAAAACAGACTGCTGAGATACCAGGCGGGTGCGTTATTGGGATCATTCTTGAGGACAGTAATGACGAGTGCTTTAGCTTCTTCAAATCTGCCAGCTCGGATAAGCGCTGCAGCTTGTTTGATCTGAGCCTCATTGTGGGGTGTTGTCATAGTCTCAATCAGGGTTGCCAGAAAAATTTGAGCGCATTGTAGCATAGACACTGTGTACTATCCATTGCTAAACATCACCACTTCGAGCAGATATGTCACTGGGATGTTTAGATCGTAGAATTGCGCATAGTGTCAGCCCGGTTACGACTGTGGCAAACTCCACAACCGCACCGACCCATATTTAAGAGAAACGCTGATACAGATCTCTTTACTCTGTCTCTTTCCCCTATAAAAACCTGTAGTAGCAAAAAACCTTATCCCGCTGAGCTATTAGAAGATTATCGAAGCTGCCATAACACTGCTACGCTCAATGCTTTTGGGGAGCATAGTCAAATAGTTGTTGATTGACTGGATCCACCAGAAACTCCTTCCAGATCGCGGGTTCGACCCTCACTCGAACCCGCACTGGGTGCGAAATAAAAATTCCGCAGTATACTGCGGAATTTTGGCGTTAAAAATTGAACGGGAGCGACGGGGTTCGCTCGCTTGCTGGGTTCCTAATCATTGCCGCATTTGGAAACACTTTTCAAAACCGCATTGTTGGCATTATAAGACAACATATTCCCCAATGAAAGTCGATTTCCATAAGACTTTTCAACACCCTGTGTACATGTGAAACAGAAAGACACGAATGACCTCAGTTGCGCACATTCACTGCCAACAACACGGTCACAACCATAACCCAGTGTATTCGACATTTTCTCATGAGTTCCCCAGCGTTTATTTCAGACATCGCTTTCCAAATGAGCATCGTTTTCCGGTTCGGAAAGCTCATTCCGTTAACCCGATAGAGCTATTCCTCTTGCATGATAAAGTGTCGCTGTAACACTAATCTCCCATACTGTCGGACGTTGCCATAGCAGTTGCGGGTCGTTCTAGAGTCTGTTAAAGACTATTAGCACTGATTAGGGCAAAGAAGCGAGAAGCCAAAAGCATGGCAAAAGCCAGGAAGTGGAAAGCCGCGAGCGTTTCAGGCAGGCGCTCGTAATCACGAGCCAAGCGACGAAAGCGAGCTAACCAGCCAGCAGCGTGCGGCAATCCAAAATCACGGCACTGGGATCTTCCGCTCGTCCGAGTTCAAGCCGCAGCAACATGCGCAAGTCATCCACCACCGCTGGGTCTGCTGATAAATCTTTCCCCAGGGTGGCAAGTCGTGGGGCATCATTCGCCACGTCGCCCCTGTCTTGATGACATACCGCAAGCCGTTGAACACTACTCGCAAGCTGTGTTCTCGCTGTGGCGCGTCTTCTTTCATCAATGTCAGGTAGGGTGCGACGAACGCCCATTCTTCGTCGCTTATATCCGATGGATAGCTTTTTCGTGTTTTCATCCACTTACTTTAGCGCTAACACGTTTTAAAGTGCATAACAGGCTCAAGAGATGTAATACTAGGGACGTCAACGAATTTGCGCAGCGAAAATGCGTAATTTCCCACTGGCGCTCCGCATGGGATGTATAAATTGGATTGTACCCACATGGTTTTGCCGTCGGCACTTATGAACTTTGACGGGATTGTGGTTGCGTAACCGCCAGCGCTGACTACCGGAATCATTCAGGCCTGCTTTGACTTGCTGTCTGCTTTCGCGGCAATATGGACATCGGTTCATTGTCCCATTTTACCTGCATCCTGCTATTTAGACACTCCAAGATGCGCTGTCACAGCTCATAACTTGATATGCTGAATTGGTAGCATATCATCTACAAATTGTTAGTTTACCCATGCCCAATTTACCGCATGGCTCAAGTTCACGATCCACTTGCTGTTATCACTTAACTTGATGAGATTCAAATTACCGTCTTCGGAAGCATCTTCGTATGCTAACCAGCGGCCATCTCTGCTGAAGATCGGGCAACGAGGGTTCTGTCCGTCGGCAAGAATAGGCTGTACTTGCCCGTTCCCGGTGAGCAGCAGGTGCAGATTGCCGCTTTGGTCGTCGCTAAACACAATGCTGCCCGCGTTCGGATGGTAATCGGCCCACGAGACTGAATAGGGAATCGTTGCAATATTCCGACGGCTGGCGAGACAAGCCCCCTGCGTTGCACAATCTGGATCGATGGTATAGAACGTCGTTTGACCCATGCCTACTTTTTCGACAATCAACAGACGCCCGGTAGCGGGATTAGCAACCGGAGGAGCGGCGATTTGGGATACAGTGAGCAGGACATCTGCCTGCCACGCCGAGAGCGAAAAGCGAATGATGCTATCGCCCGTCGACTCTCGCTCGACGACTGCCAGGTATTTACCGTCTGCACCCCATCTGGGCATAGTGAGCTTGCCGGAGAGCGGAGTTTGCCGCTCTCCAGTAGAGTCATGAACATAGAGAATTTCGTTCCGCACATATGCCAGCGTATACCCATCTGGTGACACAGTGGTTTCGCTGCCACGCAGCCCTGTGGGGAGGAGCGTTCCATTTTCGGCGCTGGTGGTGAAAATATCGCCGCTGTCCAGTGTGACTATCATTTTCACACCTTCGGGATGTGCTGTCAATCGGCGGATTCAGGAGTAGCTGCCAAATTGTCCTCACGCTCAACAGCACAAGTGTAACCAGGCCGCCAGCTAGCAGAATCAGTCCGAGCCGTGCGACCAAACTCGTCTCGCCGTGTTTACGCTTTCGCTTCATCACTTTTTCTCCGCCGTGCCAGGAATGTCCCACCCAGTCCCGCCATCATGAGTAGGGTACCCACAATCATTAGCGCCGTATTCACGGTTCGATAATTATCCACGTACAGGAAAGGCATTCCTGTTTTAGGAAAGGTCGTTCCCAATCGGCTAGGCGTGGGTGCGGCCTTTTTGACAGATTTGTCGGTCACAATAAACGACGTGTATGGAGTCACGATGTGAAATTGCAGACCGAGCGCCTTGACCTGCTCCATTTTCTTCTCGTCGTCGCCGTGAATTGCTAGGTCTTCCACGAGGCTGTCTACCTTACGCTGTGCCCATAGACGCGACACATAACTGTACGGCTTCGAACTTACCGAATCGCCAATGAAGGCGATGTCTTTGTAAGTGGACGTTTGCTTCTGACCGTTGACATTCCCGGTAAGGGTAATCGTGGCGGTGCCGCCTGCCTTATAGCGCCCGGTCACAACCACCTGCCCCTCCAAAAACATGTCCGGGATCGGGTTGGGCTGCATGTCGTAAACGTCCATCGAGCCAAAATCAAGACCGAGATCGACCAGGACAGGACTGTTAATCGCAGCATAGAAGGCATCGAGCTTTTGTTCCAGTTTGTCGGTTTGCGTCACCATCAGGGCAGTGCCGCGATTGTTCTGCGCCAGCGCATCTAACAGGGGTTCATTGACATCCTCGCCCACGCCAATTGTAAAGAGTCGGCTGTGGGAAGATATGGCCCGCTTGACATTGTTCAAGATTGCAGGCAAGGCGGTTTCCCCATCGGTTGGTTGTCCATCGGTCAGGAGGACTACGATATGCGGACGCTCTGTGTCGCTATCGACGGTTCTGAGCGCGGTCAGCAGCGCCTGATTGATGTTTGTCCCGCTGTCAGCCGAAAGACGGTCTACCCAGAGCTTCGCCTTATCAGATTGCTCGGCGATGACTGGCAGCAGCTTAGGCGAAAACGCCGTGACATCTGATGAAAAATTGATGATAGTGAAGCGGTCGCCGGGATGCAGCGCATCAAGAATGTGATTCAACGCGGATTTGGCCTGCACTAGCTTCGGCCCATCCATACTGCCCGACGTATCCAATACGAACACAAAATCCTTCTGTACAATGTCACTGGCTTGGGCCTGAAGCTGCGGTGAAGCGATCAACACGAAGTAGCCGTCCTGGTCATTGGCTTCGCGGTAAGAGGCAAGGTTGATCGCAAATTTGTCCTCCGATTGGGTATAGACGACTTCAAAGTTCTGCTTTGGAACGACGTTTTGCGCATGGTAGACGAGTTCCGCATCGCTGTCATCAGGTCGTGTGATCTGAACGTCGTCGCCATGCGAGGGCGAGTACAGGGCGCGTATCTGGCTGTTCTCGACAATGTTTACGTGGATAAGTAAGTCCCCTACCGCCTCCTCAGTCCAATCAGTGCTGCTAAGCGGATAGCTGTAGCGCGTTAGGCCCAGGCTTCCCACAAGTACCTGGGTGTAGGTCAGGCGTACAGAACGTGTACTTTGGGCAGGCAATACCACGCGAGTTTCGAAGGTGGTTGATGGATCAACTCCTGATGGAGCTTGGCTAACGATGCCGTCTACGATGGCGGCATCTTCGCCTTTGCTGGCTGCTGAATCATAGCCAAGCTGTGCGGATTCGCGAGCCTGGATGTCAGCAGTTTGCCATCGACCGTCAATCAACTCGGCAAAACCGGAGATCGTGGCCCCGCTCGGTGCAGGGGCAATATAGATTGCCGAGACTTGCTTATCGAGCGGATTCTGGAAAGTCTGCTCAAGTTCAGTCGTCGCGATCTTGTTTTTGATTGTTACGGTCACATGGGATTCAAGTGGCTGGCGAAAGACACCGTTCGAGAACAAGATGCCATCAGCCCGGGCCGACGTTCCTGCAACCAGCATTGGCAAGGTCAGGCAAACAGTAAGCAGCATTCGGATATGCGACATAATCAGACGTTGCATGGTAATTCCTCCCTTATTTGGGACGTACAGTGACAGGCTGCGCGATGACTATCACACGATAGAAGGCGGTATTCGGGGGCCAACAGGTAATGAGAGTCAGGCGCTCACTGTTGCCCCGTTCGAGCCAGGCCAGACCATCAGGCGTTGACGCCTCGAGGGCTTGTAGTGCAAAGACGTTTGATACGGCGTAGACGTACACCCACCTACCTGCGGTCACTTCGATCTGGTCGCCGAGCGAGAGATAAGGTAACTGCCGAAACACGGAATGTGCCCAGGTGAGCGGATCGAGCGAGGGGCTATGCCCAGCCAGTACCACGTTGCCGTTCCAGCCGGGCCAGCCGGATGGTTTGTGCCAACCGGCATCTGCAACATCCCAGATCATAGTGGCCTGCTGGCCCTGCCGTTCAGCTAGTTGATCCACTGGCGTCAAGGAGGTGCATCGGCGGGCACAAATGCTCCGCGCTCGCCCCGGACGGCAGCGGGTGATGGCGGGACAGCTGCGATCAACCGCTGCTCTGCCTGCATCAGGTTGATGCGCGCATAGACCCGCATCCCCGCACCGCCCATGAATAAGGCTGCGCCGAGTAAGATGATGGATTTGAAATGACGCAACTGCATCACAGGACCATTTCCCATGTTGATCGGTAAATTTCGACATGGTGCTTGAGCTGATGGGGCTGGCTGGCGTCGCAATCTTGAAATGTCAGACGTTTTAGGGCGAGCGATGACTGCTCCACTGGTGTTCGGAGATCGGCCCGAAGAGGCGATCCAACTCCGTAGGCACGTCTATCTTCGGTATCCGGGCCCGATGTACCTTTGCTCGCCCCCCGGTTAATCTCGTCAAGGAGCGCTTGCGTTGGGTGGCAAAAAGCTAGCATGGCAAACAATACTGTGAAGCTACCCACCAACACTACCGCAATGAACATACTTAAACTGTTAAACATGACCTAAACCCCTCCCTCATTCGTTCTTTGCTACCTCTATCCTCATATTAGGCTAGGAGCGTGTAGCAGACGATCAGGGATCGTTTAGGATTTCTAAGCGCTAGAACCGTAGGGGCTGAAAGTGGATTTGAAAAACAGGAGCAGGGCTAGGATTCCAGGAATTCAGCCATAATATGATCACACGTTGACGCTTCCGGGTTGGCTGAAAGAACTGGATTCTGGGGATTTTTCGTTAGTAAAGTGTCGCTCACAACACGCGCCCGTTCACGGACGTCACCCGCAGTCGCAGGATTCTGTTGAATGCAGTCGAGCAGTTGTAGCGCGCGTTCCACCTGGCCCTGGGCATCAAAAACCCTGGCGATGTCCACTAACACGCTGACTGAAAGGTGCGTCTGACCCGTAGCGTTAAAGATTTTGAGGCTCTGGCGAAAACATTCTTCAGCTTCTTGATATTCTTCCGATGAGTACGCAGTGTTTGCCAGATTCCAGTAGCTGACGGCTATACCCCAGGGCTGACCAAGTTTTTCGTAAAAAGCTAGACCTTGCATAAATTGCTTCTTCGCTTCATTATATGAGCCGAGGGCGAAATCTGCTCTGCCAAGCAAAACACAGAGGCAGGCATTCAACCACAGGTCGCCGCAGACCGAAGCGATCTGCAAACTTTCCTGGGCAATTTTCCTAACTTCTTCATATTCTTGTTTCTCCAGTGTGACCAAACCCAGCCAGTACAGGAGCCAGGCTTCTTCCCACTGGTCAGGAATCTGTCGGGCGGCCTGTATTGCTTCGTGCGCGGCCTGCCACGCTTTTACGATCTGGCCTGAATGCAGCGCCGACTCGGATAGGCTCTCCAACGGAATCAACATATCCTGCGGCTTCGCAGCGCGAGGAAGCACGCTCAGGCTTTTCTCGATAGCAGCTTTGCCTTTTTCATGTGCTCCCGTCGCGATCAGGAATCGCCCTTGCAGCGCCAGCAGGTGAGCCAGAACAATCGACGTTTCCTCCTCTGCCTCGGCCACTTTTAGGGCGTCAACTGCTTCGGAAAAAAGTGCTACACCTTCCTGATACTGACTGCGCAGAGAAAGGAAGAACCGCAAGCTGGGCATTGTCTGGCGAAGCGCTACGGTCTGACGTGAACGCACCATGTGGTGCCACGCAGCTCGGATATTATCTATTTCGCCTTCAATTTCATTGAGTGCAGTTGGCTGGCGATCCGTTTTCAACGTGTCCCACTGTTGAGCCATAAAATCTGCATAATAATGGCAATGCGCGTCCATGATGGCGATGCGATCCTCATCCGAAGCATATAAATACTCCTGAGCGTACTGGCGCAGCAGCTCGTGAACGTCATAACGCCCTGTGTTTCCATCGCGCCGCAACAGCGATTTATTCACCAAGGTCATTAACACTTTTAGCGGAGCATTCGCCACCTGTGAGGCAGCCTCGCGCGTAAAACCGTTGCGAAAGACAGACAAGTTTTTGAAAACGTCTCGCTCGGCTTCTGAAAGCAAGTTCCATGAATACTCGAAGGCCAGGCGCATACTCCGCTGGCGCTCAGGTACGTCGTGCTGATCTATCTCCAAAAAGTTCAGGTTGGTCTCGATCTCTTTTACAATTTCTGGCAGGGACAGGACTTCCACCCAGGCCGCCGCCAGCAGTATCCCCAGGGGCATTCCGCCAACGAGGCGGCAAACGCGCACGAGGTCTTTGAGGTTATGCTGCGTGACTGTGAAATCGGACTTTACCCGCCGAGCGCTTTGCAAGAACAACTTCATTGAGCTGTATTCCAGCGCATCTTCAGGTGTTTTCCAATCCGGGCAATCCAGACTTTCAATGCGAAATAGGTTCTCCCCTTCGATGCTCAGGCGTTCGCGCGAGGTCACCACGATCTTGATTTCCGACGAAACTCGCAAGATGTCTGCAACGATATCGACACCTGACAAAAGATGTTCAATGTTGTCGAGGACAAGAAGCATCTTCTTGGTGCGCAGAAAATCCAACAATTGCTGCCTGGGATCGCCCTGCGGGTAAAATACAAAATGGATGGCCTCTGCAATGGCAACGACAATCGAAGCTGGTGCATTGAGCGGGGCCAATGAGACAAAATACGCCTCGTCTAGAAATGCGGCGCTCTGATTGGTAGCATATTGCAGCGCCAGACGGGTCTTCCCGATGCCGCCTGGCCCCAGGATGGTGAGCAAGCGGCAGGATGGGTCAGCAAACCGGGCTTCAAGTTCGCCGAGTTCGCTGTCTCTGCCCACAAATGGCGTAGCCTGCTGCGGCAAATTTTGCCGTCGCCCAACCGCAGAAATTTGTACAGGTTCGGGGTTAATCCGCGCAGCCGAAAACGTACCCGACTGGATTTTTTGATACAGAGCGGTGAGTTCTTCGGAAGGGTTGACGCCAAGTTCCGATTGCAGCACCGTCTGGCATATACCGTATTGTTCCAGGGCAGCGCTTCGCTGCCCGGTCAGCGCCAGGGCGGTCATCAACTGCCCGTAGGCTTCCTCACGCAGCGAATCGAGGTGCAATAAGTGCCTCGCTTGCGTAATGGCCTGCTCATATAGTCCGTGTGCAATATAGCTTTCGATGAGATGATGTGATCCTTCAAGAACCTTCTGCTGGAGGCGCTCTCGTTCCAGGATCATCCAGTCCTCGAAGCCCCGGCTGTCGTAAATTGAAAAGCCGTCCAGAAAATCGCCATGATACAAAGCAAGCGATTGGTCTAGTTTTAATGCCGACTCGTGAGATAGCTTACGCCCCTGCTGCCACTCTTTGGAGGCTACCATTAGACCTGCCTCCAACTCGGCTGCGTCAATGTGCAGGCTGTCATAATCCAGGCTGACTGCCTGGTGCGTTGAGAGAATATAGGGCTGTAACTGCTTGCGTAGACTGGCAAGAATGGTGCGCAAATTCGACAGCGCCTGATCGGGCGCGCGATCATCCCACAGCAGGTCGGCGAGGACTTCGCGCGATTGTTGACGGCGCGTGCAGGCCAGGTAGATAAGCAATGCTTCCGCTTTACGAGAAACAAAGCCGGTTACAAGTTTGCCATTGCTCCGAATGCTTATCCCGCCCAGCGTGACAATTTCCAAGACGTTGGCTTGCATCGTGATTTCCTGCCGACGGTATGATGAGACTCGCCTCATTATAATCTGAAGTCGCCATTTATTTATACTCGTCTATACTGACTCTAGGCGATCTCTAAGCGCGGATTAGGCGACCAATATTGTAAAGTGTGGGGCGACAGAAAAATCATGCCCTGCGCGACTCACCTTTCACAGCGATGAGCGGCGATTGGCACCACCGTATCTCAATTTACACCCTTAGGAGGTCTCTCATGCGTAAACCCACTTATTTGTTCATCGTCTCGCTTTTGTGTGCCACCCTGTCTTGGCAGGAAACCAAGGTGGCTACCGCCGCCACAAAAGTTCTGCGTATTCAAGGGCGAGAGTGGTCTACCTTGGATCCGCAGATGACCGCCAACAACGCCCAAGCAACGCTTGAAGGGGCGCTGTTCCGAGGGTTGCTCCGCTATGACGAGAATAGCAATCCCGCACCGAGCATCGCGCTAGAAGTGCCAACCGTCGCCAACGGCGGTATTTCCGCCGACGGCAAGACATATACTTACAAGCTCCGTGACTGGAAATGGTCTGATGGCAAAGGCATCGTCACCGCGCAGGACTTTGTCTACTCATTTCAGCGCCTTGTCGATCCCAAAACAGGGTCGCCCTATGGGTCGCTCCTGAACGGCATCGTGGTCAATGCTGACGCGATTCAAGCCGGTAAGCAGCCCGTTTCGTCGCTAGGCGTCACGGCGGTAAATGACAAAACCCTCCAGGTCAGCCTAGTAAAGCCTGCCATCTACTTCAACGCCATGGCCTCGATGTGGGTCACTTACGCGGTTCGCAAGGACAACGTTGAACGCGATGGATTGCCCAAACCAACCGCCTGGACAGACCCGGCTAACGGCGCAGTAGTTGGCTCTGGACCCTTCATTATCACGAACTGGGACCACAACAACAAAATCGTATTTGAGCGCAGCCCCAATTTTTCGGGCACGCTGGCGAAGCTGGACGAGATCGATCTGAGCATTATCACGAATAGCGAGATCGCCTATGCCTCATATAAAAATAATGAACTGGACGTTGCTGGCTTTCCGGCAACGGAATTCGGCAGCATCAAGGCCGATCCGATACTGGGCAACGAGTTGCATCAATACAAAGTGGCCTGCACGAATTATCTGGCTATGAACAATGCCAAACCGCCCTTCGACAACAAGTTAGTACGTGAAGCCTTTAACTACGCGCTCAACCGCGATTTGCGGGAGAAAGTGGTTGACCAGGACATCAATGTGAAGCAGTTGAGTTGGTTGCCTGAGGGTGTTCCGGGCTACGATCCTAACCTGGGCAAGGACTTCGATTTTGACGCCACCAAAGCCAAGAAAGCGCTTGCTGACGCTGGCTATCCCGATGGCAAGGGTCTCCCTGATGTGACGTTCAATTACGCCAACAGCAATGACGGGCAGCGAACGGCGGATTGGTACAAAGAACAGTTCAAAGAGGTTCTCAATATTGACCTCAAGCTGAATCCAATGGAAATCGGCGCCTATTTGGATACGTTCAACGACCCTGGCAAGCGCCTCACAGGGCTATATGAATGGGGCTGGTGTGCCGATTACCTGCACCCGTCGGACTGGATGCAGTTCGTATTCGGCACCAATCAGGCCAATAACGTGGTTGGCTACAGCGATCCAACCTTTGATAAGCTCAGTCTTGCTGCCGATGGCGAGCTAGATTCCCAGAAGGCAATGAGCGACTATAAGCAGGCGCAGGCAATTTTAGTTGCGGACGTTCCTGTAATATTCATTAATACACCAACTGCCACCAAGCTGGTTAAATCGCGTGTACTTAACATCAAGCCGAATGCGTTAGACGGCGGCGTGATTGGCGGCTTCTTCTGGGAAGAGATTGATCTTTCATCCTGATCGCTGGTGATCACTGCCTGGGAGGTGCCGTGTAGTGCGCCTCCCAGGGTCGGAAGACTTCACATGCATATTCGGAATAAATTCGGTTGCATTCATACAACTACTTCTGAAGGGAGTCAGTCATGAACCGCTTTTGGCTCGGCTGCTGTCTCATTGCTTTGTCCACAATCTTATATGCCGTTCCAGTAATGGCCCAGGAAGCTTTGCAACTTGACGCGACATATTCCAGTCAAAGTGGTGCATTTAGCATCAATTATCCAACAGGCTGGTTCGCGCAAGGAACAGAAAAGAACACCGTTGTAACGGCTTCCATCGCCAGCAGTCAGGCGGCATTGAAGCAGACCGGTATAAGTGTGGCTGGTGAGGATGTGTTAATTCATGTCGGCACGATCATGTCGAGTGGTTCAACATTGGTAGCGAATGCAGCGCAGCCGTTCCTCAGCAGCCTTTCCGATAAAATTCGCACCAAGTGTAAAGGGAAAACGTCTGTTGAAGGACGCAGCGCTGAACAGGTGGAAATTAAAGGAAAGAACTTTGACAGTACGTCAATTTACGTCCAGTACGGAAAGGGTGTTTTTGCCTTCGTTACGCTATTTGCAGCACCGGACAAACTCGATCAATGGCGACCTACGGCCCTAGCGATGGCTAAGTCTATACATTACCAGACGGCAAAAACCAGCAGCAGCCCCAACGCGGAGCCAACCTCAACTTCGCCACAGGCCACTGTAGAACTCCCTCAATTGTACACTGCGCCCTGGTTGTCTGACGTTTCTTCTTCTAGCTTTTGCTATCCAGCCGGGTGGGTTATCCGTAACGATTCTGCAGATGACCCATTTGGATCATTACCATTCGCAGCGACCATTGCGAGCGACCCTTCAGTGCTGAGTAAAGACCTCAATAATGGTGACACTTTTGCGTCCGGTGAAGTCAAAATTAAGCTATGGGTAGGATTGAACCGGGGCTTTGTTGGAACGCATGTGAATGTCGACATAAGCATAGACAAAGCGCTCACACAATGTCTCGCAGATTATTGTCATGTTTCCAATTTAAAGGTTGGGACTGTGAAATTACTCCGCCCAACGATTGCGAGGGTTGAATTGACTGGCAAAGGTGGAGAAGGCATGATTTTGGTGCAGGATATGGGTTACGAGATTTATCGCGCTATTTATGTGAATACGGCCCCTGGCGAACTTGCCCAATGGGAACTAAACGCCGCGTCAATTGCTGGATCGCTAACACTGTGTCCGCAAAACCAGCCTTGTGTCGCGAGCTCAAAATGAAGCATCCAGTTGGTTGAGTGTTCAACAGGGGCTCTATGTACCAATACGTTCTGCGCCGAATATTGTGGACAATTCCGGTACTTCTGGCAGTTTCGCTGATCACGTTTACGTTGATGCACGTTATGCTACTCGTCATTCCTGGCGGGCCTTGCAATCCCGACAATAGCCCGAGGCCAATTCCCGTTGCCGCCCAACAGGCGTGTGAAAAGGAGTATGGCCTCGATAAACCACTATATTTCCAATACATTCAATATATTGGCAATCTTTTGCATGGCGATCTAGGAGTCTCCACTTCTGATTCTCGCACGGTGAATACCATCATTGCCGACGATTTTCCCGTTAGTGCGGCCTTTGGCCTGGGAGCGCTCATCATCGGTCTCGGCCTGGGAATTCCGCTTGGCCTTTACTGTGCCCTGAAGCGCAACAGTACCCTCGACCGTGTTTGTACTTCCGTCGTTACCCTGATTATCGCCACGCCAAATTTTATATTTGCGATCTTGTTGATCATCCTGTTTGCGGTCAATCTCCATGTCTTTTACGTCCTGTTCGCACGAGATCGATGGCAGAGCTGGGTACTCCCGTTAAGCCTCCTTGCCGCACGTATTGCTGCCTTCATGCTCCGTTTCATACGAGGCAGTGTACTCGATATTCTCAATTCAGATTACATCCGCACAGCCCACATGAAAGGATTGACCAATGGGGTCATTTACTTTCGCCATGTTCTCCGCAACGCCCTTTTACCTCTCTTTACTTTGCTAGGGCCGTTGGCCGCGGACTTGCTAACTGGGTCGTTCATCGTCGAATCGATATTTGGCATTCCGGGTCTAGGTCGTGCTTTTGTGACCTCAATTGTTGCCCGTGATTACCCTTTACTAATGGGAGTGACATTGTTTTATGCGGTACTGCTCATCGCCTTCAATTTGCTGGTCGATCTCAGCTACCAGATCATCGATCCGCGAATCACCTACGGATAACCCTGAAGCATGTCACCCACTTCTAGTCGACCAGTCGACGTGCCGGAACTTGTTGACTCTTTGGGCTGGACACCCCACGCCTTGAAACCGACGATCGTCGGGCGCCTTCTAAGAAGAAAGGCCGTCGTCTTGAGTTCCCTTGTCGTTATTTTTACGGTGCTGCTAGCCCTGTTCGCAGATCAGATCGCGCCCTTTAACGACCACCAGATGGGCGCACTGATCAACGCGCCTGCGGGCGTCCTTGATCCGACATCGCACTTAATGCACTGGATGGGCACGGACGATCTGGGGCGAGATATTTTCAGCCGCCTTCTATATGGTATACGGATTTCTCTGACAGTTGGCTTCGCCGCCGACGCCCTGATTACAGCAATCGGCGTTGCAGTTGGACTCACTTCGGGCTATTTCAGCGGCGTGGTTGATAACCTGCTTATGCGCTTCACTGACGTCATGTATGCTTTTCCGAGTCTGGTGCTGGCGATGGTCATGGTAGCAACCTTTGGACGTTCGTTTGGTGCAGTTCTCATCGCGCTCGGTGTCTCCAATTGGGTTGGCATGGCTCGTTTGGTACGAGGGCAGGTACTACAGGTTAAAGAGCTGGATTACGTGTTGGCAGCGCACAGCTTGGGTGCGCGACCACTCGCTATCATGCTGCGCCACATACTGCCCAACGTTCTGGGGCCAGTGATCATTCTCGCGACGTTGATTATTCCCGGCGTCATGACGGCGGAAGCGGCATTGGCCTACCTCAATGTCGGTATGGATCCTTCATTGCCGACGCTGGGAGGGCTTATCAATTCCGGCTCGGTTAACATTTTTTCACATCCCAGCGAAATTGCGTTTCCTGTCCTGACACTGGCAAGCTTGACGCTTGCCTTCACACTCCTAGGTGATGGGATGAGAGACACTTTAGACCCGCATCTCCGCTAACTGTCCAGGCTATCCATTGGATAAATGATAAGGAGCTACCCACTTGGATATTTCTAGCTT
>WNFM01254779.1_pt1 | contig 20071 bp, 23 predicted proteins | sample 5400271 | NCBI WGS metagenome assembly WNFM01 (sample SAMN13153352, study PRJNA577476) | soil metagenome | isolation source: 60 cm saprolite on Douglas fir-dominated hillslope | place: USA:California | collected 2013-09-17
ACTATTTTAACTATCTGTGGAAAATACCTGTCTTTTCCTCTTCATTATACCAGGTTTTAACGGTATTATTGAACTATGTAAGCCGACTAATATCAAACGCGCGGCACCTATTGAGAAATAACAATCTAGAACAAGGAGAAAGATATGCTCACTATTATCACTTTACTAAGCCTATTCATTGTATTAGATATAGCAGCACTGCGCTGGGGGTTTGACAGTACCGATAAGACCACCAGTTGCGAGTGGGAGCGAAGATGGCACAGGCATGGATCATGGTGATGACCCAGTGGAGTTGTGTCAACTTTTCTGGTCGCTGGCCTGTGGTCTCCTATGAGAGCCGTTAGAAGGGGCTAAAAAGATGCTACGAAAGATTGACTGTGTAATGATCCGTGTGGATGATGTCGAGGCAGCAGCAGCGTACTATACAAAGGTCTTCGGTCTCCGCCCTCAGTGGAGTGGGGATGACTCTATAGGACTCGTGTTTCCAGAGACTGACGCAGAAATTGTGCTCCACCGCGCCCCCGATATCCCCTCATCAGTAGAAGTACATTACTTAGTCGATGACGTGGTTGCTGCCGTGGCGCACTATGGGGCGCAGGGGTGTCAGGTGCTTGTAGACCCTTTCGACATTACCATTGGGAAATGTGCGGTGATTGAAGATCCATTCGGCACGCGGCTTTGCATTCTCGACATGACGAAAGGACCGCGCCCCCTCAACCTTGCAGGAACGACGACAAAGGGATTTGAACTTTTTGATGATAACTAGATGGGCGCCAGGGCAGATTCGCCTTCTGCTTTTTCACCAGCAGCAGGGACTCCGGGGCTCGTTGGCCGCTCAGGTATTCCCACTTTCCGAGGCCTTCCTCGTACAAACAGGGTGACGATCATAGCAAGGGCAACCAGCGCCACCGTGAGCCGGAAAGCGTCTTGCATGGCCAGGTCATAACCCTGCCTTTGCACCAACTGGACCAGCACCTCGATGGCTGCTCTTCGTGCTGCATCCATACTTGCACCATGAGCAATGAAGAGGGCCTGCAGGCGTGGCACCAGTTGTCCAAGAAGCGAGCCAGCGGTAACCTGCTCGGCCAGGTGTGTGTAGTGGACCTTCGTTTGCGTCTGGACGAGTGTCGCCAGAATGGCGATCCCGAACGAGCTGGCCACCGAACGGGTCACGGTGTTGATTGACGAGGCCTGGGTGAGCTGCTGGGGGCGAATCTCTGCCATCGTTGAGACGACGAGCGGCTGACTCACCAGACCAAGCGAAAGGCCTCGTAAGATCAGCATGATCTGGATCCACCCGTAAGGCGAAGAGAGGGTGAGGAACGAGAGTTGCCAACTCGCCAGGCCCAGAATGAGCAAGCCCGGAATCACCACTGCCCGTACGCCAATACGGTCGACCAGCCGCCCACCCACCAGGACGCTGACCGCCGAGGCGAACGCCTGCGGCAGAAGCACCAGGCCCGCCTGAAACGCACTCAGCCCGCGCAGATTTTGCAGGTAGACCGGCAGCAGGAACAGCCCACCAAAGAGGGTAAAAATGGACAATATGTAGGCAATTGTGCTCGTGGTGTAGAGGCGGTTGGCGAAGACGCGCAGATCAAGCAGTGGCGCTCCTCCTCGATGGGCGATGCTCAGTTCAGTAGCCACGAAGAGCGCGAGAGCTACTACTCCGATCCCAAGTAAAGCAAGGACGTTGGTCGACCCCCAGCCATATGTGCTCACCTCGGAGAGGGCATAGAGGATGGAGGCAAGACCAATAGCCGAAAACAGGAACCCGGCCACATCAAAGCTGGGGCGCCGCTCTACTGGCCGCTCACGTAAAAATACCATGGCCAGGATGATAGCAATGATGCCAATCGGCACATTGATGTAGAAGATCAACTGCCAGTCCTGCCACTACGAGTCCCAGGAAGACGGGAATGCTGGTAAGGCTATAGAGAGGCCAGAGCAGTACAAAGACGATGAGCATGCCATTGATCGCCCAGCCGAAGCGAACGCGGCGCTGGATGGGCATGCTCAGAAGGGTGCCGATAATGTTGCCGACGCCTCCCAGGGCAAAGATCAAGCCGATGATGCCGGGCGAGACCTGGTGCTGCTGGGCCACGACCAGTACAATCAGGACGCTCCCGTTCATCAAGACATAGAAATACCCGGTCAGAAAGGCCAGGGCACGCAAGACGGGCTGAGACCACAGCCAGCCTATCCCTTCCCGTACCTCTGCCAGCAGGTGACGCTTGGCGATATCGCGCTCCCGCTGCAGGGGATTGCGAAGCCTGAGCAGCGAGACAAACAGGACCAGGTAAGAGACCACATCGGCCACGAAGGGGAACAACCGCCCCACGCTGAAAAGAAGGCCGCTCAGCGAGGGGGCCAGTAGAGAGACGGTGCTGTAGACGGCCTCGTTCTGCGCAACGGCGGCAGGTAGCTGGGCCTTCGATGCGACATGGGCCAGCGCGCCGAGTTCTGCCAGCTCATAGAAAATGCCGAATGTGCCTACGAACAACGAGACCAGGTAGAGCTGGAGAATGGTGAGGCGACCGATGGCCACGGCGATCACGATGCTGGCTATGCTGAGGCCGAGCCCAAGTGTGCAGATAATCATGATGCGCTTGCGGTCCCAGCGGTCAACAAGAGCCCCGGCAGGCAGGCTGAAGAGCACGTAAGGGACGCGCTCCAGGGCTGCGGCAAACCCGGCAGCAGCGGGGGAATGCGTCAGCGCCAGGATGAGCAGCGGGAAGGCCAGTTGTGAAATGCCTGTGCCCAGCGAGGAGACGGCCTGCCCCAGCCATAACAAGAGGTAATCATGGTTGCGCCACAGGGGGACCGGTTTCTGGGAGACAACTTCCTCTCCCATGCTTCGAGGCCTTTCATAGAAACAGGTCGAATGCCCGTCTTGTTTGGAATGAGGTCTTTATCGACTTATCCAGTATATAAAGCGAAACCTTCAGCCGTCAATGCTAACTGAAGAGGATTAAGCAATTTAAAGCACCCAATTACACCACGAATCTACCATCCCTGCTGAACAATGCGCCATCCACACGAACCTCACTGCCGGAACGCAAATCGCAGACCATATCCCAGTGCAGCGATGAATGATTGACGCCGCCCGTCTCAGGATAGCTTGCGCCGAGCGCCAGGTGTATCGTGCCGCCCATTTTCTCATCAAAGAGGATGTTTTTCGTGCAGCGATCCACGTTGAGGTTGTTCCCAAAGGCAAATTCTCCCAGGCGACACGCACCCTCGTCCATAGCCAGCATTTTCTCAAGGTAATCCTGGCCCTGCGCAGCAGTAGCTTCGACGACAACACCATGCTCGAAGCGCAGCCGCACATCTTCGACAGAGCGGCCGCCGTAGGATGCCGGGAAGCTGAAGCGGATGTACCCATTCGCCGAATCCTCAACCGGGCCGGTAAAAAACTCACCGCTGGGGAAGTTGTGTTTCCCATCGCTATTGATAAACACACGATCTGCAACTGAGAGCGTCAGATCGGTATCCTGACCGCGCACGTGAACGGTGCGCTTGCCTTTGAGCCATTGTACGAAATGCTCTTGCTGTCGAGAGAGTTCCTGCCAGCGAGCCACCGGGTCCTCGTCGTTCAGAAAGCAGGCGCGATACACGAACTCCTCGAAATCACTCAACGACATCTCAGCATCTTGAGCGTGGGCATTAGTGGGAAATAAAGTAGCACACCAGCGCAGTGAACCTGCGGCGCTGCGCTTCATGAACGTCTCAAAGAGGTCATGTCCTGCTTTCTGCGCTACTGCCATACGGGCCGGGTCGATACCGCTTAAGCCCTTGGTATTTTCGCTTGCTGCAATGTCGAGGATGGTTTCATATTCCTCGACCTGTATACGCCGGTAAGCGGGGATATATGATAACTGCTCGTCAGAACTCTCTTTAAGCACAATCTCTCGCACTTCTGGCAGGAGGATGAAGGTCTCAGGATAGGCGCCTGCATGAATAGCCTCTCGTACCACCTCGCGCACAAGTGGAGCAGCGAGAGGTCCCGTCTCAATCGCCAGGCGGTCACCCTTTTGCAAACCCAAAGAATAATGCACTAAAACGCGCGCCATGCGCTCTAAGCGAATATCAGGCATATACGATTCTCCTTTTGCTTCGTATGGTAATATCGCGATGATTTTGCTCAAAGCTAATCGATATTACCAATTACTTGACTTTTTTTGCTATTGATATGACCAATACTAACATGGAGCATTTAGTTGTGTCAATTCATTGACATTATTTACCAAGATCTCAGCAGATTTCAAGGGTGAAGACTGAAATGATGTTTGTGGTTAGCTGGAAGATGGCTCTGCACTGTCCTTCGTCAGTCTCACACTGCGCAGGCTCACCATTGCATAGAGCCCCCCGAGAATGGCGAGTATGCCCGTCCCTGTGAAGATGGTGTCTATTGGACCCAAGGAGATACCCAGTAATCGAGCATGAAAGCTATGCAGGACCGTGCTATCCAGGTAGCCAGCAATGGCGAGCGAGAACATACCGACGAGGCTGAAAAGCGGATTAAACACGGCCATGACACGGCCAATAAAATTCCGTAAGGTAGACTGTATGATCAGTGGTGCAGCCGTAGCATTGAAAACTGCATTCATCACGCCCAGGAAAAACAATACTACCACTGCCGGGAAAAAGCTCGTCAGCCGTGCGTACACCAGAGCAACCACACCCCAGCCCACAACTGAGAGCCAGAAGGTTCTCGTTACTCCGATGTGCTGAGCAAACAATGCTGCCAGCACTGAGCCTGCAATTAAACCACACCCAAGTGCAGAACCCAGGAAACCATATAGGCTTACCTGCGCGTGCAGGTTCTGGGTCACAAAGAAAACGTCGAGCATTCAATCGTCTCCGATCTGTCATTAAGTCGCATTTTATAGATGAGAGGTTGCACAATTTTTTGGGGTTTTCCAGCATGTCTGAGGTTATCCACAAATTAGAACATTTGTACACATAGTTATCCACATTCGAGTCAGCTCTTTTTTATACCAATGTGCTTGTATTTTCAAGGCTATCCAGAATATAGCCCTATCATTAGAATAGAATAATAAAGAGACGCATCAAAGCCCTCTCACATTACTACGGCTTCTAACAAAGGATGATGCACAGTTATGGAAGATTCGCCGGATAAGTATGAAACACCTCTACATATCGATTTAGATGAAGCTCGCCTGGAAAGCCTGCGCCTGGAATTCGCAGACGCATCTAGCTCGCGATCACTTGTGCGTACCTTGCCGTATTCAGGAGAGCATGGCGAAACATTGGCAGTCTTTCTGAACCAGGAGAGCGTGTGGTTGATGTACCGCCGCCATGAGGATGACTCATGGCTTAGCGCGCGTAATCCTTCCTAACACAGGTCCCCGGAAGCAAACATATCGATATCCACTCGGCAATGAGAGATGGGATGAGTTTCCCGCCTGTGGCAGAATCTTGCCCGATGAGGCACTACGTGTGACGGAGTACTTCCTGCGTACTGGTGAAAAAGCTCCCTGGCTCGCATGGCACACCAACCTGCTAGAAGACGAGTATGACGACACTGCTCACCTGAAGACTCTGGAGCAAGAATTCGCTATTGCTCGCACCTCGAAGCCAGGAGACCTCTGGTACGAACGTAATAGCGGAGAAATTCTTAACGTGTTTGTTAACGGTGATCGGGCCTGGCTTATGTATCGCCGGAACGAGGAGGATGCAGGATTCAGCACGCGCAATTCGGCCTACACCGGGCCGAAAAATGCGACGCTTCCTTATGTCCTCAACAATGGCCAGCGGGACGAATTTCCTGTTGCCTGGACCATCTCTACAGACGAGGCCATGCATGCCGTCGAGCATTTTCTGCATACCGGCGAAAAAGCTTCCTGGCTGGCTTGGCATGATGACTATTTCCCTCAGGAATGCGTACGTAAAGAATGGTAAACTACTGAATATATTAGCAAATGGCGACCGTGTTTGGTTGAGGTTCGGCTCTCTACAGAGGTAGAGTGCGGATTTATCCAGCACGTGGACTGGGCTTGCCCCAGCGCTGAGAGTGATATATGGGAGAGGCTACATCATCCTTGCTCAATGACCGCCTCGCCTGGCCGGCCTGCCGCGCCTACATCGATCCCGCGCAGCATCAAGAGCGCAACTACACCGGCCAGTGCAAAGAGCGCACCGGCGATATCCAGCGCCCCTACTACGCCAAGCAGTCCCCCCAGGACACTGCCGCAGCCTATACCGAGAATATAAAAGAGCGAACTCGTCGTACCATATGCCCCCAGGACGCGCCCGCGATACTCGTCAGCAACAGCGCTTTGAAGCAAGGTCTGCTCGGTGATAAAAAAGCTGACAACCAGCACGCCTACCACAGTAATCAGCGCGAGCGTCAAGACAATATTAGCAACATTGACAATGGCCAGCACCGCCAAGCCAGCGGGCACAGTACCCAGCGCGAGCAGGTAGGCCGGTTTCAGGCGCTTTCCCAGCTGTCCGACGAGCACTGCACCGCCCAGCATGCCAATGCCCTGGAAAGTGATCAGCAGGCCAAAAGTTGACGCATCTCCATGTAATATAGCCTTGACGAAGACGACGATCAGTACGTTGATGATGCCCTGGCTGAGCATGATGATGGCTCCCGCGACAAAGAGTGTCAGCAAAATGCGCTCATGTATGACCAGCCGCAGCCCGTCAAGCCATTCGTGCCAGACGCCCGCCAGGGTCGCGAGCATACCCGATTTCGTTTTCCGCTCGGTCTCTTCCTTCTGGTCGACCGCCAGGGCTTCTCCTGCTAGCAGCGAACGAGCTGGTATAGCGATCAGCAGGATCATCACAGCGGAGACCAGGTAGGAGGCCGAGTCGATGAAGACCGTGCTGCTCAAGCCCAGCAGGGCCAGCAGCGCGCCTCCCAGCGGCGGACCGACCAGGCGGGTAATGGCGTCGCTTGTCGAATTCAACGAGTTGGCAGCCATCAGGTGCTGCTCTTCGACAAGGTTGGGGATGATCGCTCCCTTTGCAGGAATGAAGAATAGGGAAATAAGTTGCTCGGTAAACGCCACGACGTAAATAATCCAGACGAGATCGCGGGAGCGGACGAGGAGTAAAAAGAGCAGCACACCCGCCCGCAGCAGGTCGGAAGCGATCATCGTCCAGCGGCGGTCCCAGCGATCCACGAACACGCCCGCCAGGGAACCTAGAAACAGTCCGGGTAGAGCCTGCACGAGAAACATGACGCCGGTGGCAAGCACAGAGCCTGTAAGCTGGTAGGTATAAAATGGCAGGGCAACGATGAGTACGTAGTCACCCGTCAGCGAGATTAATTGTCCGAACCACAGCAGGGCGAAATTGCGCTGGCGCAAGGCTGCGAGCATTACCATATCCTTTCCCATCATTTCCATGGTCACATTCGCCATGGTATCACACATTGATGAGAAAGGCAGGGACAACCATTATTGCATCATTGGTCCGTGAACGTGAGATAGTGCCAGAGCAAGGCATAAAAATAAGGGCGGGGAGCTTATCTCCGCCCTGTAAGGTTGTAGATCCTTATTAGAGACCTGTAGTTATTATTGCTTGGGCAGTTTATTCATTGTGCGCATGCAGCGAGTGCAGATATTGACCCTGCGCATCTGACCATCTATGTGGATGCGACGATTCTGCACGTTTAACACAAAACGGCGGCGGGTGCGGCGCTGCGAGTGGCTCACATTGTTCCCATGCAGCGGCTTACGCAGGCATATTTCGCATCGACCTGACATATTTGGCTCTCCTCCCTATTTCAACAGGTCTTCCAAAGCCTGGTTCTCTTGATTATCAGCAGTGGCTTTGATATACTCTTCTCAATCTCAATCGTTTTTTTCGTTCCCATCCCGTCACAGGGATTTAAAACTATTTCATTGCGATGAGAACCTGAGCGTGCCATGCGAGTATACCATGGGTCACTCGTTTTGGCAAGAGCGGGAGAAAATAAGGCATATGACGAAAACATCTGCCATCCAGCCACGGCAAGGATCGCGTTCCCTGGGCAAAATTGAAGTGTTGCCCAATGCTATACATACTATCGCCACGCGGGCAACCAGCGAATGTTACGGGGTGGTAGGGATGGCTGCTCCGCGCCTGCGCAATGGGCAAGCTATACTACTGCCGCCTGAGAAGAGCAGCCAGGGGGTACAGGTACGCCTGGTCAACGATCAGATCGTCGTTGAGGTCTACGTTGCCCTGGAATATGGCCTGCGCATGTCAGAAATTGCGCATAACATTATGAGTAGCGTCAAATTCTCTATCGAGAAAATGCTCGGTGTCCCTGTGCTACAGGTGAACGTCAATATACAGGGGCTGGCCCATAGCACAGCCTCGGAAACGCGCTAGCAGAGTTACTATGCAGGAACAATCGCCACGTTCTATACGGCTCCATCGCCCCCGGCACATCAGCGTTTTCGATGGACAGGATCTCAAAAAGGCACTCCTGGTAGCAGCCGCGTGGTTAGAGGAACACCGCGAAGTTATCAACGCCCTCAATGTCTTCCCCGTCCCCGACGGCGACACTGGTTCCAACATGTCAGCCACCATGCAGGCTGCCATTCGCCAGATTGCCGATAGCGAGGAAACTTCGGCGGGAGTAATCGCCTCCAAGCTGGCTCACGGCGCGCTGCTCGGGGCACGTGGCAACTCCGGCGTCATCCTCTCACAAACCCTGCGCGGACTGGCGCAAGGATTGGACAAGAAGGACACGTTCAGCGCTCCCGATCTCGCCGCCGCGCTGCAAGAAGCATCGCGCCTCGCCTACCGGGCCGTCATCAAACCTGTGGAAGGAACCATTCTCACTGTCGTGCGCCAGAGTGCCGAAGCCGCGCAGAGAAGCGCTGAACGCGGCGATGACCTGGTCGGCATGCTCCAGGAGGTCGTCACCGCCGCTCGTCAATCGGTGGCCAATACACCTGAGCTTCTGCCAACGCTCAAACAGGCCGGTGTGGTAGACTCCGGCGGCCAGGGTTTCTGCACTATCCTCGAAGGTGTCTGGCGCTACGTGCGCGGCGAAACGGGCGCTCTCGATAGTATGGTAGCAGCCGGGTCGAACAATGCGACCGCTGTGGTATCCCCGGCAACCGCTATAGCTCAGTCGACCGCTCCGGGTACTCAACCCAAAAAAGGCCGTGTGACGATTGAGGAAGAGTTTGGCTACGAAGTAGTCTTCCTGCTGCGCGGCGAGCGACTCGATGTCGAGCGTATTCGCCAGACCATCATCGATATGGGCGGCGTCTCCACCGTTGTCGCCGGAGATGAGAAAATGCTCAAAGTGCATACACACACCCAGACACCGGGCAAAATCCTCGACTACGGCGTAAGCCTTGGCAGCCTGCTGGATGTCAACATCGAGAACCTGCAAGAGCAAAGCCTTACATACGCGGCTGCAAGCGAGGCTGAACATACCGCAGGGTCCGCCGAGGAGGAGAGACAAAGTCCTGCCCTGCACGCCGAGATTGCCACGGTCGCGGTCGTCGCAGGAGCGGGCTTTGAGAAAGTCTTTCGCGGGCTGGGAGTCAGCGCCATCATCCCTGGCGGGCAGACCATGAACCCCAGTACCGAAGAAATATTGGTGGCGGTCGATACTGTGGATGCAGACAAAGTGATCATCCTCCCCAACAACGGTAATGTCATCCTCAGCGCGCAACAGGTACCTCACCTGACGAGCAAAGAAATCTACATTGTCCCGGCAGATACTATGCCCCAGGGAATCGCTGCCCTGCTCGGCTTCAACTTCGATGCCGATTTCCCCACCAATTGCGCGGCGATGACCGAGGCAGCGAAGAATATCCAGACAGCGGAGATCACCACTGCTGTGCGCTCCGTATTTATCGGCGGAGTGCGCGTGCGGGAGGGCGATTTCATCGGCCTCATTAACGGCAATCTGACCGTTGCAGGCCAGAACATGGAATCCGTGATCCAGGATACGCTGCAGCGTATGGGTATGGATCGCTACGAGATCGTGACGCTCTACTACGGCGAAGATGTGACCTTACAGCAAGCCGAGGAAACGGCCAAGCGTATCAAAAGGTGGCATTCGCATCTTGAAATCGAGGTTGTCGATGGAGGTCAACCCTATTATGCCTACATCTTCTCGGCGGAGTAGGAGTTCGATTGTCAATTGCACCACATTCATCCGGCCATGGTCGGAGGAGTAGAATTATTGAAAGGCAGGTGAGCCATGGCTGTTCGTATCGTGACAGACAGCACAGCAGACATCCCGCTGGAGCGGGCAAAGGCTCTGGGTATCACTGTGGTACCACTCACCGTTTTCTTCGGTGATGAAGCCTACCTTGATGGAGTAGAGCTGGACAACCCCGACTTCTACAGGAAACTCCAGGCAAGTAAGGTATCGCCTCGCACCTCGCAACCCTCGCCAGGCTCATTTCAGGAAGCCTTTACCCGGCTGATCAAAGAAGGCGCTGATGCCATCCTGTCAGTTCATCTCTCTGCAAAGCTGAGTGGTACGTATCAATCCGCCTGTACAGGCCGCGACTCGCTGCCAGAGGAGTTGAAGAAGATTCCTTTCGACATTGTAGACTCGCAGAGCGTCAGCCTGGGCATGTCGGCGGCTATTATGCGAGCAGCTGAGGAGGCGCGACAGGGGGTAGGGCTAGAAGAGATCAAAGCGCACCTGCTTGATCAGATTTCGCGCTCACACATCCTGTTCGCACTTGATACCCTGGAATATTTGAAACGGGGCGGGCGTATCGGCGCCGCATCGGCGCTGCTGGGCGGCATGCTCAGCTTCAAACCTATCCTCTCGTTGAAAGATGGTCAGGTTGTGGCAGTCGAGCGACCGCGCACCCGCAGCAAAGCGTTTGAACGTATAGCGCAACTGGTCGGCGGTATGGGCGCCCTGGAAGAGGTGATCATCGTGGAGTCCGACGATGAAGTAGGCCAGCAACTGGCCCGGGTGTTGAGAACCACCTACCAGGGCGCCATCTCCAGCTACAAACTTGGCGCAGTCATTGGAACCTATACCGGGCCTAACACGGCAGGCGTCGTGGTTATTACCGCAAAATAAGAATCGAGGTTATATGTCACAATATTACGTTGTCCCAAACATATATCAGGATATAAGCAATCAATCACAGGGGTACTTCGCTTTCCGGTTCGTGTGCCAGGAATGCGGCTGGTCGGTGGACTCAATGCCCATTCGCTCAACGGTCAGCACAGTGACTAATGTGATGGACATCGGAGTGGGTTTACTTGGCGGATTCTGGGGACGCGCTGCCGAGGCTGGCGAGCAAATTTATGGCTCCAAGTGGCACCAGGAGCAAGCCGATGCCCTGCAAAAATCCTGGGGCGAGGTTCAACACCAGTTCCACCTCTGCCCAAAGTGTCACCGGACGGTCTGTATGCGCTGCTTCAACGTTCAGCTTAACCTCTGTACAGGCGCTGGCTGCGCGCCCGACCTGAAGGCCGATGGCACTCAGTTCCAGCACCAGATGAATATCGACGCACAGCGCCAGCAAATCCAACAACATTACCAGGTGCCGCAATTCAACACCAATGCCATTCCTTCTGCTGCTACTCCAGATATGGTTATGCAGCCGCCCCAGCAGCCTCGCATCCCACAGCAGACTCCATCGCAAGCCATTACGACCGGCGTGATAGCAGGTTTCCCCAGCTATCCACAGGCGGTGATGTGTCCTACCTGTCGCCGCATGGGGCCACCGGGGAAATTCTGCCAGGACTGTGGGGCGAAGTTGCCAATGCCTGACCTGTTCTGCCCGCAATGCTCGGCTCAATTAGACAACAATCCCCGCTTCTGTCCCGACTGCGGCACCAAGTTGCAGCAGGCAACATGAAGTGATTCCCCTCCAGGAGTGCCTGCGCAAGCCATTGACGTATTGCAATCTGTCACGTACAATAGAACATATACGAACTATGTTCGTAATGTACCTTCCCATAAACGGGCTGGTGAGACAACCCGCTAGAACGATACGTAATCTACATGGGGGCCTTACGGGGTACCCACTTCTCTGTAACTGAACTGAGTGTACCATGTAGTTCGTTTTTGTAACGACCGGTGTTCGTATTCGTTGAAAGCCGCTCTCCAAGAGCTGCCTAGATTACGAAGGAGGAACGACTGTGGGAATGTTACGGGTGATGTCGCGGCGCGGTGATGACCGTGTCACCTGGGATGTGCAAAAAGTTCTAGAGGGAGATCCTGAAGCGACTGCCGCAGTGCGTGAAGCAGAGCGTATTTTCGCACAAGAGCGTGCACGAGGAGCTACGGCCTTCCGCACCGATCCTGGGAAGCCGACACATCGCATCGAGCAGTTCGACAAGACAGCCGAACAGATCATTCTCGTCCCGCGAGTCGTTGGCGGATGAGCCTGATCACTCAGGTGTTGCCTACCCTGGGTTGGATCGTCATCGCTCTTGTTATCACACCAATGGTATGGTTGATCATTCAGCCATACCTCAAGGGGCTATTGCGCGCTGAGCGCAGGGCGGCTGACCTCTTACGCGATGTGCTCACCCCTGAACAATTTCGTCAACTTGCCTGGTCTGGCTATCTAGAGATCCCAAGCTCTACCGAGCCACAACGGGTGTATCGTGTGCCGATGGCGAAGGGATATGTTCAGGTCGTAGAGAACGGCAGGACAGTCATGCGCCTCTGTGTGCAACCAATCGAATACCTGCCTGATGCTGATGTTGTTGCGCTGCATAAGCTGATGATTGAAGCTGACGAAGAGAACTATCTTCTAAGGGCAAATAAATACCTGTGCGTTGATTAGCAACATTGACCTGGCACCTTTCTGAAACCTGGATTATTAGCGGAGTATAAACATGCGCAATACATACTCCGCTAACATCCTGGAGGTTATGGGGGTGCCAGTTTTCATTCCTCTTCGTCATCTTCGATCACAGGCACGATCTCGCGATGGCCGTTCTGCCTTACGCACGCATGCGGGCTGCCGTCGAGTGGAGCACCACATAAAGGGCATACCGGACGCCCCGCTGGCACAATAGCGGCGACGGCGCTCGTCAATGCCTGCGCCTGCTGCTGTGTGAAGAGCAACAAGACGGCCTTTTCCTCGTCTAGTAACGCTGCCGGTTCCTGGCCGGGTTCCATAATAATCTCCAGTGGAATAGCAACCAGCAGGAACAGGGAACGACGATCGTCGTAGCCGATTCTCAACTCCGCAACCTGAAAATCCTGGTCAGGCGATGCAGGAAAATCGGCAGGCATATTCATCGTGGATGCGTGCAATCCTCCTGCCTGGGCCTCCGTACGCAGCACCTGTCCTTGTGTCAGTTGCGCCAGATACCGGTCTACCCTCAGCGAGAGTTCATTGAGCTGCTCTTTTTCCATCCACATGATAGCGGAGCCGCGCTTGCTGCGAGCAAAAAGGCGGAAACGGCGCTGGCCGGGTTGGCCGATGGCCTCGGCCCCAAGCACCTCCACTGGCCCTAAGTCTGTACTCATCTAAATCCTCCTTCTTGACCTTATTCCAAACTACTCTAGTACCCGCGTTTGGGGTCATATGGATTAAGAAGTTCCCGGTTGGCGCGATAGCGCCGCAGGTTCTCAGCAAAAAGCGCGGTGAGGCGCTGGTCGTAGTTGTCAGTTGCCCCCGAGATATGTGGCGTCAGAATCACATTCGACATCGAGAAGAGTGGGCTATCAGTAGGCAGAGGTTCCTCCGTGGCGACATCCAATCCGGCCCCCGCAATCCATCTCTCCCTCAGAGCGCGAATCAGAGCTGGCTCATCGACTACCCCACCGCGCGCAATATTCACAAGGTAGGCATTGGGGCGCATAGCCCGTAGTTCAGGCTCACCGATCATCTTTGCGGTTTTGGGAGTCAGCGGCATAGCAAGCACAACATAATCACTACGGCTCAACAGGTCGTGCAACTGATCCAGTGTATAAACTTTATCTACATCCGGGTCTTTCTCCCCGCTTGTCGCAGAATGCCGCGTGCCCAGCACAGTCATTCCAAAGGCGCGGCCCAGTTGTGCGATGCGCCTGCCGATGCTCCCCAGCCCGACAATGCCCAGTGTCTGGCCCGCCAGTTCGCGAGACCGCAAATTGAACCAGTTCGCGTTACGCGGCCATATATGACGATCTTGCAGGCGTACCATCTCCGGCCAGGCTCGATTAAACATGAGCATACTACCAAAAACATATTCGCTGATGTTGGTCCCGTGGATACCCGACGCGGTCGTCACAATCACCCCACTACCGGCCTCGAGCAATCCAGTCGCTTTCAGCGAGTCGACACCGGCGCCCGGGTATTGCAGCCAGCGCAGGTCTGGCGCCAATGCACTCACGTTATCGGGCAACCTGTACGCACAAAGAACTTCAGCCTCCTGCAGATGAGAGAGGAACTCGTCTGTGCGTGTCATACATAGTATCTTTCTATTGGCCGCTTCGCTCAAGATCACCTGTGATGCGGGAGAAAACGAAACCGTTGTTACCACTATTGGGCTATCAGTCACGATAAATTACTCCTTACATGGGAATCGTGGGTGCTATTGCCTGTATTTTTCCCTCCTCAGTCTATCGCAATCGCACTCTCTGTGGCAAGACCGTCGCACAGCACCCGTTTGTTGCAAAGTTTTTCGCATATATGCTATAATCCTGAGTGTATAACATGAGAGACAGCAGATGGGATTAAAAGGATGAGTAAAAAGCCGCCACCCTCTGTTTGGGAATCTCTAGGGGCTCTGGCTGGAATTGGCTTCACCATAGTTGTTCCGATTGCTCTGGGGGCTGGCGTGGGATACTACGTCGATGGCCTGACCCACACACGACCATTATTTACACTGCTCGGGCTGCTGCTTGGCCTGATCTCGGGGTTTTATGGAGCGTACCGTTTAATATCACGAGTATTCTAGAGGGGATAAACGAGACGAGACCATCAAAGACGAAACAGACCTGGCAGGGCTCGGCTTGTAGGGAGGATGCCGAGTGTACCCTTTTTGGAAACTTCCTGAGATAAAACTTGCGCCGGACGTAATTTTCAACATTGGTCCACTTCCGGTCACCAACACATTATTTGCTACTTGGATAACGATCATTGTACTGGTAGTGATCACCTTTTTCGCCACACGTCGACAAGACCTGATCCCGCGCGGCATACAAAACTTCGCTGAGTGGGCTGTCGAGTCGCTGCTGGGGTTGGTAGAGAGCGTAGCGGGCAAAGAGAGAGGGAAAAAGTTCTTCCCGCTGGTGGCTACTTTCTTCATTTTTATTCTCTTCGCCAACCTGCTCGATATCCTTCCCGGCGTGGATACCATAGGGTGGGTAAACCTGACCGCGATCCAGCAAGCGCACCTTGCCCCACCGGCAAGCATTTTTCTGTTCGGGGATTACTCTAACAAGATCGTTCCATGGCTGCGACCGGCTACTACCGACCTCAATCTAACGATCGGCATGGCGCTTGTCTCGGTGATTGTCACCCAGTTCTTTGGCTTCTCTATGCTCGGGGCAAAACATTACCTGGGCAGGTTTTTCAAATTCACAAGCCCCATAAACTTCTATGTGGGGCTGCTGGAACTTGTCAGCGAGATAGCACGTATAATCTCGCTCTCTTTCCGTCTCTTTGGCAATATCTTCGCAGGCACCATCGTGCTGGCAATATTCGCCTTACTGCTGCCGGTAATCGGTGGTGTTGTCTTTATCCCCTTTGAATTGTTTGTCGCATTCCTACAAGCGTTCATCTTCGCGCTGCTTACACTTGTCTTCCTGCAAATCGCTACCAGCGAAGAAGAGCATAAGCCTGCTAGTGAGAGCGAGGCGCGTGAGGAATTTGCGCGGAATGAGGAGAAAGAAGAGAAACTGGCAGGGGTAACGGACTGAATGCATATACGCGGTGTATATGCTCGCTTACTCTTACAGCAAGTGCTACTCGCAGTTATCTTTAACTGCGATTGCATAAATTGAAACGAACAAGCTCGTACTTGAGGAGGATTTTCGTCATGATTCCAATACAACTCGCTGCGGCACTGGCAATTGGTCTGGGAGCCATCGGCCCGGGCATCGGCATTGGACTTCTTGCTGGCCGCGCATTCGAGGCCATTGGTCGTAATCCCGAGGCCGAACCATTGATCCGCATCAACTTTATCATCGGTATCGCTCTTGCCGAGGCCGTCGCTATTTATGCTCTGGTGATCGGTATACTGATCCTATTCAGAGTTGGTGGCTGACATCCCCGGCGTATAGGGCTGTTCGGAAGTCATCCCAGCGTTCGTAGGTGCGCGATTCATCGCGCCTGAGAAGCCGAGCGAGCAAGTCATAAAGCGCCATAAATGTCGCGACTACGCCCAGGGACACGACTTTCAAAAAGCCCTGCCTGACATAGAGATGCAAGTTGAACCGCATCTCTCATGCACAAGGATGTAGAGTACCAGCTGTGACGAATATAAGGATAAATACCTGGAACTTCCTCTCGCAACTGATTAGCTTTGCTATCATCTTCCTGATCTTGTGGAGATGGGGGTTTCCAGCCATGCTCAAGATGCTCGAAAGGCGGCAAGCCATTATTCGCGAAGGTGTAGAAAGTGCAGAGCAAGCGAAGCGCGACCTTGCCGAGGCAACGGCGCGAGCCGAGCAGTTGATTGCAGAAGCTCGCAGGCAGGGGCAGGAAGTAATTGAACGGGCCGAGATAGCTGCACAGCGTGAAGCTGACCGCATCCAGGAAGAGGCTCTAGCTCGCACCGCGCAGTTTGAACAGCAGCAGATTGAACGCATTCGACAGGAAGCGGCCCGCGCACGCGCGGAGATCAGCCGCCTGGTCGTTAACCTTTCGATCGGCGCGGCTGGCAAAGTAATTGGTAAATCAGTAGATAACAACGACAACCGCCGCCTGGTGGAAGAGTTCGTTAGTGCCACCCAGATAAAGGATGAGTAATGCTTAAGGGAGCGATTGCACGTCGCTACGCTCAAGCGATCTTCGAGATTGGTCGCAAGCAGAATACGCTGGACCGCACGCTCGACGACGTACGCGAGGTTGCCAGGTTGTTTGCTCACCGCAAACTGGCCTATCTCCTGCGCGAGCCGAAGATCCCCGTGCAGCGCAAAGAGACAGCTATACGCCAGGCGCTGGCGTCTAAGGTGCTGCCTACATCGCTCAATCTCGCACTGCTGGTCGTCCAGCGAGAACTGGTCGACCTTATGCAGAACATTGCGCGTGAACTCGAACAGCTTGTGCTCGATGACAAGAACCAGGCCATAGCGCAAGTTACCACGGCAACGAAGTTGGATGAAGCGCAGCTCACCCTTGTCAAGAAAGCGCTAGAAGGTAGAACCGGCAAAACGATCCTCATGCAAACGAAGGTTGAACCAGACATCCTGGGGGGAGTAATCGCCCGCGTCGGGGACCAGATCATCGATGGCAGTGTGCGCTATCGCCTGGCCGCCCTGCAACAACAGCTGCTGACAGGTGTCGCCAGTAGTAATGCTGACCTTCCCTTTGCTAGAGATACCATGGAGCAGCCAACCAGTGTGGTAAGCAATGGGAGCGATGCTACCGCTGGTGCGCCAGTACTGACCAGTCAGGAGCCTGAGACAGATAACGTAAAGCCAAAACAGCGGGCTAAACCGCGTAGGAAGCAGAAAAAATAATTACTTTGCAATTTGCATCTCGCGTGCAAAACGAGATGTGGGTTATACAGATCAGGAGGAACAGCGATGGCATCTTGGGCTGATGAAATCAGTGCCATCATAGAAAAAAACATCGCAGGCTTTGGCGAAATTGGCACATCAACGGCCAGTGTCGGCACCGTGATCGCGGTACAGGATGGCATCGCCCGCGTCTATGGCCTGCAAGATGTGAAATATCTCGAGTTGGTAGAATTTACTCGCACCGGGCTGATGGGCATGGCCTTCAACCTTGAAGAGGAGACGGTTAGCTGCACTATCCTGGGCGATTATACACACATCAAAGAAGACGACGAGGCGCGTACCACCGGGCGCATCATCGAGGTACCCGTTGGCGATGCACTGATCGGCCGCGTGGTGAACCCGCTCGGTGAACCACTGGACGATAAGGGCCCCATCGTTACGAACAAGCGCCGCCCGATCGAGCGCGTTGCTCCGGGCGTCATTTTGCGCCAGCCGGTCAATACGCCAGTACAGACAGGTCTGAAGGCTATCGATAGCATGATCCCCATCGGACGTGGTCAGCGCGAACTCATCATCGGTGACCGCCAGACAGGTAAGACGGCTGTTGCTATTGACACCATCATTAACCAGAAGGGCAAAGATCTCATCTGTATCTACGTTGCAATCGGACAGAAGAACTTCTCGATTGCACGCACGCAGGCCATTCTGGAACGGCATGGTTCAATGGACTATACCATCATCGTCGCCGCAAGCGCTTCTGAACCGGCTCCTCTGAAATACCTGGCTCCCTACGCGGGCTGCGCCATGGGCGAGGAGTTCATGGAATCTGGTCGTGATGCACTGATCATCTACGATGACCTGACAAAACACGCTGAAGCGTATCGCAACATTTCACTGATTATTCGCCGCCCGCCCGGACGCGAAGCGTATCCTGGCGATGTTTTTTACCTGCATTCGCGCCTGTTGGAGCGCGCGGCTCGCTTAAGCGATGAGTACGGCGGAGGATCCCTCACCGCCTTACCCATCATCGAAACGAAAGCGAACGACATTTCAGCATATATTCCGACCAATGTCATCTCGATCACTGATGGGCAGATCTTCCTCGAGACCGACCTGTTCAACGCAGGCATCAGGCCAGCCATGAACGTCGGTATCTCGGTCTCCCGTGTAGGTAGCAATGCCCAGTCGCAGGCGATGAAACAAGTCGCAAAATCGCTGCGCCTTGACCTGGCACAGTTCCGCGAGCTTGCCGCGTTCGCGCAGTTCTCCTCGGACCTGGACAAGGCAACGAAGAGCCGTATTGAGCGCGGGCGGCGCCTGACGGAAATATTGAAGCAGCCGCAGTACCAGCCCATACCAGTCGAAAAGCAGGTTATGATCATCTACGCGGCCACGAACGGCTACCTGGATGATGTCCCGGTAGAAGAGGTTTCGAACTGGGAGGTGGCATTCTACCGCTACGTGGACGCCAACCACCCGGAGATCGGCGAGGCCATCGTCGAGAAATCCGTCAAGGGCAAAGAGAAGATGTCCGATGACCTGTTGGGGCGGTTGCGAGCAGCTATCGAAGAGTTCAAGCAGATAGCGGCGCCGGGCGGGAACGAGAAGATGTTTGCGACGGCTGATACAGCCAAAGCGCGTTAGGAGGCAACTCTATGGCATCAACTCGAGAGATCCGGCGGCGCATTAAGTCAGTAAAAAATATTGCTCAGATCACCAAGGCCATGCAGATGGTGGCGAGCAGCAGGATGCGCCGGGCACAGGAGCGCGTTCAACAGTCGCGCCCTTATGCCGAGCAACTGCGAGCGCTCGTCTCGCGCCTGGCCAACTCGGCGGATGTCGACATTGGCGCGGAAGCAGCACTGTTGAAGCAGCGCCCGGTACATAATATCGGCATGGTGTTAATCACCCCGGATCGGGGTCTTTGTGGAGCGCTGCCCAGCAATATTAACCGAAAAGCTGCAGCCACCGCAGTGGAGTTGCAACGAAAGTCGATAGAGCAAGGCGAACGCGCAGGTATAGAGTACATCGCGGTCGGCCGCAAAGGACGCGATTTCATTACACGCAATCGTTTGCTACTGGTGGCCGAGTTCACCAACTATGGCGATAGGCCATCGCTAAATGATGCTGCAGCCATTGCCCAGGTTGCGACGGAGGCCTTCCTGAAAGGGGAGGTGGACGTAGTCTACCTGATCTATGCCAGGTTCATCAATACGGTGACGCAACAGCCAACTGCCATACAGCTTTTGCCTGTACAGCCACCTGAAGAACAGAGCAGCGAACGCATAGATTATATCTACGAGCCAGATGCCAGAAGCATCTTCGAGGCTCTCCTACCACGCTACGTAGACGTGCTGGTTTACCAGGCGATGCTTGAGGCGGTGGCAAGCGAACAGTCTGCAAAGTACGTGGCCATGAAGAATGCCACTGACAACGCAAACGACCTTATTCACGATCTCGACCTCACCTATAACAAAG
>WNFM01299476.1_pt2 | contig 20061 bp, 21 predicted proteins | sample 5400271 | NCBI WGS metagenome assembly WNFM01 (sample SAMN13153352, study PRJNA577476) | soil metagenome | isolation source: 60 cm saprolite on Douglas fir-dominated hillslope | place: USA:California | collected 2013-09-17
CAATAGTCAGGCTGTGCTGGATGATATTGAGCGCGAAACGGGACTGCATATCAACATCATTCCTGGAACAGTTGAGGCGGTCTTGACCTATCATGGAGCGACCTACGGACCGAATATATCGCCAGATGCTGGAGTGTTGGATGTGGGTGGTGGCAGTACAGAACTGATTATCGCACGCCAGCGGCATATTATATGGTTGACCTCTCTGCCTATCGGTTCCGGCTGGCTCCATGATCAGTATCTGACCGCCAATCCACCAATGGAGGACGAGGTAGAAGAGGCACAGGATTTTCTCCGTCGATACATACAGAGCTTACATCTACCGCACCTTCCTCCTACATTGATGGTCACAGGATCAAGCGCAAAGGCATTGCTGAAACTTGCAAAGCAAGCGTTGAAACTGAACGCAGACAGTGATCGACTGACACGTAAAGATCTATCTGGTTGCCTGGGAGTGCTGCAAAATCTGAGCGCACAGGAGATTGCACAACGCTATGAGCTAGAGACCGAACGAGCGCGCGTGCTGCCAGGAGGAGCGCTGCTCATGCTGGAAATGATGGCATTTCTGCACCTGGACGAGATGCGTGTCAGCCATTACGGAGTACGCGAGGGAGTTCTGCTGGCATATGCGCGGTATGGGGAGCAATGGCTTGATCATGCAGAAGTCAAAGTGGACGACTCAAGGATAGGAGAAGCTCCTCCGCTGCCCAGGAAGGTAACGCAGGAACATAAAGGCAACCAGACATTCGCGCAATCTGGACACGATGAACTGCCCAAGCGCGCACAGAAGTTCCTGGGTTGGCGTAACAAGGTGCTCAAAAATGAGGATGTTGAAGCAGTGCATAAAATGCGCGTCGCCTCGCGCCGTCTCCGTGCCACCATGGATGCCTATGAGCCAGCCTGTAAGCAAAAGCCATTTAAGCAGGCCTATAAGTGTGTGAAAAAGGCGGCTGATCTCTTGGGAGCGGCCCGTGACACCGATGTGATGATGCAGCACGTAGGAGGTACGCTTGAGCACGCACCGATAGAGGAAAGAACAGGGCTACAATGGTTCCTCGATCGACTTAGTACGTGTCGCAAGCAAGAGCAACAGAACCTGGAGACATTCCTTCAAAACTTCGATGAAGATGCCTTCGAGCAGAAGATAGAGTCATGTATTGCAAAGGGAGGAACCGCAAATGGCTAAAGCGAAACCCATCACTGGATTGGATGTACAGGCCCCGACTGGCCAGAATGCTTGTATCATCGCGATCACACGGCTCGAAGAAATGTACGACTGGAGCGCCTATGTAGATAGCCCCTACGCTGTTAGAGAATTGCATAATCTACGTATCGCCGCCAAACGACTACGCTACACGCTAGAAATATTTGCGGATTTCTTGCCCGGCGACTGCAAGCCTCTAGTGAAAGAGTTAGAGCAGGTACAAGAGGAACTGGGACAGCTGCATGATAGTGACGTCATGATTGCCTTGCTACGCCTGTGCCTGGGAAGCCAGGAAAACCCGATCACGAGCCAGGAAGCGACAGCGGGGCGGAAAAGCCAGGTGAAAAAAAAGGTGGTAAAATCGTTCCTGCGACCAGAGCTTGTGGCGGAACTACTTGACCCTTCGCTTGCTCCCACAGCCGAGGAGCGATATGGGCTGGAACAATTCCTACGTAAGCAGGAGCTGGCTCGCGAGGAGCAGTACAGAACTTTTCGCCAGCACTGGTATCGCTTGCAGGAGCAAGATTTCCGTCATCACTTGCTCGCAATCCTGGATAAAGAACTTGTAGTTGCATGATAAAGAACATAAACGAATGAGGAGCTTGCGGGTCGCCCGCAAGCTCCTCTCTTTACTTCATAGGCCGTGCATCTCAACCGCCCTTATGAAGCCCCGTGTAGATGGCGTTAATGAGATCCAGCCATGTCCATAGAATGGAATATACCCATAACCAGTTGCCGTGGCTGAATACCAACCGGAAGATAGGCGTCTATACGTCAGCCATAAAGAAGGTCCGTACGGCAACACTATCGATAGTCACCGGCCCAAAAAGTTCTTTCAGGAGAGAACACATGCATCTTCCTACAGCCAGCTCCATATATTCCTGCGTACGCGGTAGCAGGGCGAAGGATTGATAAGAACATTGAGCTTGTATCTTGATAGAACAGTCTCGCTGACCCATGTGCGAGGCAGAAGAGAAGCAAACAGTCACATCATCCACGTTCACCTCATCAAAGAGGGTGAGCAAACCATGGCTCACAGTGTCTTCTACCATGAGTTCAGCATTCTCTACCTCCTCCGGCAAAACTTCAAAAACCCTACTGCAACTTTGTACGTGAATGTCCAAACGTAACATACGCGGTCCCCCTTTCTAAATAGGCCGGGCTGCTTCCCAGATTCATCACAAGTGTGAGACAAGGGAGCCTCCCGGCAGCAACCTTTGTGGTGGCTTTTTCACGGCGCGAGTGGGTGGGCGACATCGCATCAAATAGAGGCTGGATAAGTAGTGTTCTACCACTCGCTCCTCCTACAAAAATACTCCTGCTTGATCTCTGAATTCACCTGGAAACAGGTAATCAGGTCCCCCAAGCAAAAATATGTAACCCATCCAGTCCGATTTTCTATTGATCTACGTATATCAATTTAAGTATACTTACCGCAGCCTCATTTCTCCGGGTTTTGGTAACCCAAAAGTCTACTCAAAGTCTACTCGGTCATTGCTACTGAAAGGGAAGCCATCGCTGTCTGGCTAGAGTCACAGAGTGAACACGATATGCACATAGTCTAGAGGAGAGAAACACTGCAAGCAGAGCTAGATTTTAGCCAGGATACAAGAGGGATTTGAAATCCATTTCATCTTCGTGAACGTGTCCATTATGGGGGTGTCGATGTTAGGTAGGTCAACGGGGGCAACGCTACCTGCTACATCGGCACCAGCTGCACTCACCCGATCTTGCGGCGAAGCCCTGGCTCTCTACTTCACTGCATGTAAGCCGGGTCGTTTTAAGAAATTATCACCACCAAATAACTCGTAAAACTCTATCCTCTTTTCGAGTGAGCCCACACCCACACCTAAGAGGCACGACAAAATCACTCCATCGCATGATGTGCAATAGAACACTTCGTCCTATACTACTCTCATGGGAAATTGCCTGCATGCAGGCCCACGAAGGAGAATTACAATGGGAATGTTACGAGTTATGTCGCGTCGTGGTGATGACCGCATCACCTGGGATGAACAACTGGTCGCAACAAATGACCCCGAGACCATTGCAGCTATCGAGGAAGCGGAGCGAATTTTTGCACAGGAGCGGACCAAGGGTGCAACCGCCTTTCGCATCGAACCTGGTCAAGCAACACAGCGCATCGACCAATTTGACGCCTCAGCCACCCAGATTGTTATAGTGCCGCGCATTGTGGGGGGATAAGGGCGCATACGAAGTTAAGCGAGGTCGCGCCAGCCTCGCTTTTTCTGGTTTTGGCGGTAGGTTCCACCTCGCTATGACCTTGCAAATATAATCTCATGCGCAAGGAAATTTGCTGAACCGGTGAAGCAAGCGCAAGAAATAAACTATGCCTCCGGCACAATAACAACGCGTTCGCGTTAGTCGGAACGCTCCTAAAAAGGCATGTGCAAAGAGTACTCTTGAGAAGAGATATTCCTGTATATTTTATCGTATATACCGTCAGAGAATATGTAAACAAAGTAAAGCAGTTTACAAAGGTAGAGTATACATGGCACTTTCTCTTCCGCTGTACTGTCATAGCTGTGGTGCAGCCAACCAGGCACAGGCTATCCGGTGTTTTGCCTGTGAAAAATATTTGCAGGCTTCAAATCAGGAGCCTATGCTCAAGCAACGCTATCGCCTGCTCGCTTCCGTCGGACAGGGCGGATTCGGTATTGTCTACAAGGCAGAGGATACACAGTGCGAAAATCGCCTGGTGGCTATCAAGGATTTCCATATAGGCGCTCTCAGCAGCCAGGAAATGCTTGAAGCCACAGACGCCTTCGAGCGTGAAGTCTTTCTCCTGGCCGACCTCGAGCACTCTCATCTTCCGCGATTACATGATTACTTCAGAAATGCCGGACATTGGTATCTTGTAAGAGATTTCATCGCAGGCGAAACATTGGAGGAGTACCTGGAGAAAAGGTCCGCTGGATACCTGCCATGGCAGGAGGTGCTCACCATTGGTATCCAACTTTGTCACGTCCTCCACTACCTGCACACGCAGGTACCACCCATCATTTTTCGTGACCTTAAACCAGCTAATATCATGCGAACCTCTACAGGGCACCTCTACCTGATCGATTTCGGCATTGCCCGCCAGTTCAAGCCTGGTCAGGCCAGAGATACCATAGCCCTTGGGTCTCCAGGTTATGCCGCACCGGAACAATATGGAAAAGCGCAAACCACTCCGCAGGCAGATATCTATAGCCTGGGCGCAATACTGCACCGCCTGCTGACAGGGAACGATCCGGCACAGACGCCTTTCCGCTTTGAATATTTCAGTGTAGAGGCTCAAGTTATACCTGACAGGCTCTGGTCTCTGCTGTGGCAGATGGTAGTCATAGATGCCAACAATAGACCAGCCAGCGTTACAGTGGTCAAGCGCGAGTTAGAGCAGATTGCAGCATCTGCAAAACCTTGCGGAACCATACTCTCTACCTACCGTGAGCATGACCGCCTGGTGTTAGCGCTAGCATGGTCACCTGACGGGACCAGCATCGTCTCTGGCTCTTCTGATGGCAGCATGCATATCTGGGAAGCCACCAACGGTCGCAACACATTTACCTATCGTGATCCCTCCAAATGGTATGCGTGGGCATGCTCCCTGGCATGGTCACCCGATGGCACGTGTATTGCCTCTGGAGGTGACGATAAAACGGTTCAGATATGGCAGGTAAATTGTACGAGCAATGGGGATATTTCACTGAAACTCAGCTTCACTTATCGGGGGCATACAAACTGGGTCACAGCCGTGGCATGGTCACCTGACAACCAGCGCATCCTTTCGGCAAGCGACGACACAACAGTACATATCTGGCAACCAGGAAGATCTGCTGCCGATAACCTTTTCGAGATTTACCGAGGTCATTCTCGCTGGGTCGTGACCGCCGCCTGGTCACCTGATGGTGTCAGCATCGCTTCCGGAGGGAATGACGCGACAGTGCATGTGTGGGATACCGCCACTAAACGCACCTTACACATCTATCGCAATCACCTGTTTGGAGTAAACGCCGTGGCCTGGTCACCAGATGGCAAGTATATCGCTTCGTGCTGCTGGGATAACAACGTCCATATCTGGGAGGCTGCGACAGGGAACATACGTACCATTTATCAGGAGCATACTCTCGATGTGAAGGCTCTGGCCTGGTCACCTGATGGTAGGCGCATCGCTTCCGCTGGCAAAGACAATACTGTGCACATCTGGGATACGACTACGGGAAATACATGTTACACCTATCATGGACATTCTCGCTGGGTATATGCTCTGGCCTGGTCGCCTGATGGTACGCGCATCGCTTCTGGAGGTAGCGATAAAACGGTCCAAATATGGTATGCAGGCGAATAAAAGGAGTGTCACCCCGGCTTTGTCAGGGTGGCGCTCCCTTTATTGCCTACATATTTTAACTGCGGCGCATAGTCCGATCATTGTCTCCTTTGTGGAGGCCATGGCTGTTGCTGTTGACCCCAGCCTGGCTGCTGTTGAGGTTGTTGAGGCGGCTGTGCTGGAGAAGAAGGTTGATACTGTTGTTGACCCCAACCTGGCTGCCCTTGTGGTTGCTGATTCCAGCCCTGTTGCTGTTGAGGTGCAGACTGCTGATTCCAACCCGGATGTCCCTGTGCTTGCTGTGGGGATTGCGGCTGCTGATTCCAGGTCTGCGGCCCCTGTGGCTGTTGTCCCCAGTTCTGCTGGGAGACAGCCTGCTTTGCGGCTGCTTCGCTCTCTGCATGAGCGGCACGTGCAATGCGGTCATTGCGAATGTGGCGCCAGATATACAGGGCTACCAACACCACCAGGACAACAAGGATCACGATGTCAAAGGTATGGAAGTAAGGTGAAAGGGTGGTAAGGTTGCCGCCAATAACTGTGCCAATATATGCCAGGAACAGGGTCCAGGGAAACGAGCCCAGGAAAGTGTAGATGCAAAACTTTGCAAATGGCATCTTTGCGATACCCGCGGGGAGTGAGATGTAGGTACGAACCACCGGCAAAAGACGCGAGAAGAAGGCGGTGGCACTACCCCAACGTTGAAAGAAGACATCGGCCTTGTCGGCATCGTGTTGAGAGATGAGCACATAGCGCCCATATTTGAGCATCAGTGGGCGACCTCCGCTATAACCTATAGCATAGGCGGCAATTGAGCCAATGAGGCAACCAACCGCCCCTGCTAATGCTACCAGGACCAGGCCTAGCAAGAGGCTTGTACCAGAGAGAATCTTGCCACTGGCAAGCATAATACCAGCGACGGGCATAACAATTTCACTTGGGAGTGGTATACAACAGCTCTCGATAGCCATGGCAAGGACAATACCAAGCAGACCTGTCGAGATGTATAGATTTGTTATAAGGATTGTCAGTGAATCAGTTAAATGAGCTAACAAAGAGTTCGTCTCCTTCGCGTTCCAACACAGTTTGGACCATCATAACACACTTTGGCGAGGAGAGCTAGCTCTTTAGTACTTTGCTTTGCTCAAGCGACGCTTTGCTCAAGCGGCTTTAGTCTTCTTCTTCCTCATCATATTCTTCGTAACGTGAAGAACGACGACGCACCAGTGGACCTTCAATGTGCTGAGCCAGTTCCTGGCGCAAGGGATCATCCTCGTACATATAAGGAGCACGTCTCACCAGGGGATTCTTCAGGCTGCCTGAGATCGTCTCAGCATTGCGCTGCTGCCCATTAACCTGGCGATGACGGGCCAGGTGATCGGTCGTCTGCCGCCGTACTGGACCAGTTTGTGGGTAGCCTTCGCCAAGCTTATCTGTTTGGGCTTCATTGGCACGATGATTACGACCCTGAGGCCATTGACCAGTAACACCTTCACCGGCTCTTGGTAAGGAACGGTTGCTGGTACTTGACGCTGAAGAGCCATCAACGGTACGTCGCCGCTGGTATTGCTGAGGAGCCTGGGGCTGAGGCTGTAATTGACGCGCATGCCTTGGCACTCGCGGCTGCATAGATGGTTGCGGCACGGTGCGTTGCTCAGGACGAACAGTCGGTACGCGTTTCGAGGTAGAAGTTGGCATGATCCAAGTGTCGCCATCTCCATACTGCTGTGCAGCTTCCTGGCGAGCAACGCGCAAAGCTGCCATATGCTGAGCGCTGCGCTGGGCAGCAACGTGATACCCTGGAAAACCTGGATAGCGCAAGGGCTGACTAGTTTTGGGCTGCTGTCGTGGTGCAGCAGGCTGTTCCCTCGTTCGCCCAGGCAGCACATCTTTCTGCTGGCGATAACGGGATTGCTCTGCTGGCAGCGGCTGCTGTCGTGCTACAGGTAAACGCGGATAAGAAGAAGGCGCAGGGAGATTACGCCCTCTAGTTCCACGGTAGTCATCGGAAGGTTCGCGCCAATCATCATCCGCCGCGGAGGGAGGCATATAGGCTTCGCTTTCGTAGATTTCTACAGGTGGCTCCGGATGGTCATAAGAATCCATTAGGGCAAGGGACATTTCTTCCTGAGCTTCGGCTTTGGCACGTTCATCGTTACGGCGAGCAAGGTAGGAGAATAACATGAGGGAGATCGGAACACTTATCAGCAAAGCCGCCAATCCGCCAATCAAACCACCAAGAACCCAGGAGTTCAACGTATTACCATACCAAAGCACAACTGCAGCTCCAACTATCAACACCAACGCCACAGCGGCAGCTCTCATACGAGTGCTTTCCTTTCTGTGCTTCCACAGCTCATCATCAGGTATTAGGACAAAATAGATACGTTCCTATAAGGAATGCTTTATGTCATGAATATACCATAATTGAGTTAAGAGCACAAGGGGCCTATGTAGTAGAATGAGAAGTTACAGCGAAATTAAGAGATAAACGGGCAAGAACACATAGTCAACAAGAGGAAAAGCACTTGCTGAATATTTTTGAAAAGCAATCATCCTTGTTGTTTGAGGACGAAGCTTAGACATGTCATGATATTCTACCTGCGCACACATTACGCAAAATATGCGCTTCGTTGTCTAGCAACGAAGCGCATATTACGCGGCACGGCATTGGCGGAAAATCGCGACGACCTTGCCTTGAACTTGCCATTCCTGATCCCATTCGCTGCGAGGAACGAAAATAGGCTCCAGTTCGGAATTGGCAGGTTGCAAGCGTATGCGATCATGTTCTTTTTCCTGGAAGAACCGCTTAAGCGTAGCGCTGCCGCTGCTTCCCTGTTGAAAATGCACCGCAACGACGATATCGCCATTATTGCAGGTGGACTGAGGCTTAATCACCACGTAATCGCCTTCACAGATGTGATCTTCAATCATCGAGCGGCCTCTGACGATCAAAGCATAGGTGTTGTCGTGCTCCAATTCGCGACCAACATCGATCAGCTCACCCGGTTGCGTAGAAATTTCAAGCGGTTGACCGGCGGCAATTGACCCCATCACCGGAATTCCGGTCATCGGATTGCTCAGCTTAATGCCGCGACTCTTCTTGGACTGGCGTGTAATCAGCCCCTTTTTCTCGAGCATTGTCAGATGATAATCTACATGACCCGTGCTGGCAATCTGCAACTCGTGACCTATCTCACGGTTGGTAGGGGGCATACCCTCTCTTTTCATGTAACTAACGATAAAATCATACATCTTGCGTTGTATGTCCGTTGCTTGTTCTGATGACATAAGCTAGATTCCTGCCTTTCTGTAGAGGCTTACGTAATCCTACTCATTCTATTTAAAAAATAGAACGAGTATTCAACTTAATAATATCATAACAGCTAAGGCTTTTCAAGCTTTTTCTCGAACGTATATTCAGAATATTTTTTCACATGATATTTGTGCCTCAAGGACTTGGAATAATGGAGCCATTTTGCTATACTCAATTGATAGAGGGCCAGGCGAACTGCAAGCGTGATGCGCGACACTGCCCGGGATAGGAAGAAAATGGAGGCTAACCATTTGCGCCTTACCCCTTGATAAGTGTACAATAGATGCGTCAGACATTCGCTCGACCTATCCATGAGAGAGGAAGTGCGAGCCATGGTTGAGATGACAATCCAATGAGTGCGCATAAATTTGGCTACCCAACAGCGTGTAGTCATCTTGAAAGCGCGCAACCAGGAACGTTACCTGTTCATCTGGATAGCACACGTGGAGGCCTATGCCATAGCTGTTGAGCTCCAGGGGATAGTTTCGCCTCGACCACTGACACATGATCTGCTCAAGCATATGCTTAAAGGTTTAGGTGCAAAGGTCGCACGAGTTGTGGTAGCGGATATCGTTGACGATATCTTTTACACTCGCATTATCCTGGATGTTAACGGCAAAGAGCTTGAATTTGATGCCCGTCCTAGCGACGGTTTCGCGCTGGCTGTTCGTACAAAGGCCCCTGTCTTTGTAGAGGAGTATGTATTGGAGCGAGTTGGTGTGTCAGTCGACGATCGGCAGAACGAGGAAACTGTAACTGAGCTTTTCGAGGGGCGGCCACTCGTCTCGCCTCCCCACCCGGGAAGCATGCAACAGCCTTCAGACAACAAGACAGTGTCAGAACAAAACAGCGAAAATGTATAGGCAAGGGCAGTATATTAATAGAGGCGTTAAAGACTCGGCAGACCCCAGCCATAGAAGAGGGAGTTCAGATATATGGTTGAGATGACAGTTGAAAGCGTGCGCATCAATCTGGCTACGCAACAGCGCGTGGTCATCTTGAAAGCGCGGGATCAAGAACGCTATTTGTTTATCTGGATAGCACATGCGGAGGCCTATGCTATTGCTGTTGAGTTACAAGGAACGACTTCGCCTCGACCGCTGACACACGACCTGCTAAAAAATGTCATTAGTGAGCTTGGTGGAAAAATTATCAGCATTGTCATTTCAGACTTGATTGAAGACATTTTCTATGCACGCCTTGTTTTAGATGTCGACGGCCGACACGTTGAGGTCGACTCGCGTCCCAGTGATGCGATTGCCCTGGCAGTGCGCGTCAAGACATCTATCTTTGTTGAGGAGAGCGTCCTGGATCGCGCTGGTGTGGCATTGGAAACAAGTGAAGAGTCCACATCGCAAAAAATTGAGCACCGGAAAGACAAAAAAGAGTTTGACCAGGATAACCTGGATGCCTATCGCGACTTTATCAACAGCCTGGATGTGCTGGATGAGTTCGGGAAAGATTAACAAGGATGGATGGGCAGGAGCGCATTATACGGAAGCTGTTTACAGAAAAAAAGTGTCATCACTGCGGTCGAGGCTATGATCCAGCAGAGCTTCTGGTTCTAGCCCGGCGCAGCGATGTGTGGATGGTGATGGTAAGCTGTACAGACTGTGAACAGAAAGATACCTTTGTCGTTAAATTTCCGCCTCAATTGCAGGGACGTCGGCATGTGACCAGCTATCGCATCTCTAAACCTCCTGCCGAGACGCCCCTTCCAGCCGAGGCAGCAGAGCCCCCACCAACGCAACCAGCTATGCCAGAGACACAACCACAACCAGTCAGTGCCGATGATGTCCTGAACATGCACCTTTTTCTCAAGCATTTCGATGGAGATTTCCAACGTCTCTTCAGCGAAGTCGAATGATGCAGCTTCAGCGCAACAGAGCCTTTAAAAAGCGCACCAGGATACGCGAGAGCAAGCCATAGATAAGGATTGCCAGCAGCGTATACAGCTCTACTGAGCTTGGCAGAGCGGGGGCAAAACTTTGCAAAAGCAGGCGGAAAGGCAGCACAAATATGCTGCTGAAGGTGTAAATGGTGCCCACCCACGTCGTACTCGCGGGGAACGCCAGTAAGACGAGGACAAAGCGCGTCAGGAGCAAGAGCTGGACCAGCACAAAGAATATACCTACCAGTAGCGGCAGAGAACTGCGCCTGGCTCGCGACGTTGGTGCGGTTGCGTTGCCCCTATCGGACCCGACAGGATAACCTGGCATGGCCCCTCCAGGCGGTCGCCTATCGTTTCCCATGTTGGGAGTTGGCGGCAAAACCGGGTAAACCGGGGTTGCTGGCGCGGCATAAGGGGAATTACCATACGACATATCCTGGTAAGGGAAGGGATGATCATGCGGCTGGGGCACCGGTATATATTCATTGGCAACCGTTGGCACGCCATAAGTGATAGTCGGTGAAATAGGCGGCAGTACAACCGGCAACGCTGGTTCCGTTGGTTGATCGTGCTCATCTATATCGTCAGATCGCTGTCTTCTCATCACTAAGGAGTGCTTTCTAAGATCAAAAACAGTATCTTCTCACTATTACAAACGACTCTTATGTACGATTATCCAATACGACTACACTTAAAGGTAGACCTCAACGTCCTCGTAGGGGCGTGGGTGATGATGGGCTGGGTGGGGACCCTTGCGGTCGCCCTCGTAGCCATGGGACGATGGGCGACCGCAAGGGATGTCGTCTCCCCCGGAGACCGAGCCCCACGCCACATCCCAACCTCTCCCGCCCCTACGGGAACGAAATATGCATTTACATAATAAAGCAATTTACATATAGCGTGTCAACACATCATCATACGTTTCACGGCGTTCCATTACCTGAACCTGTTTTTCATCCACCAGTAGTACGGCTGGACGAGGCACAAGGTTGTAATTACTGGCCATCGGCAAGCAGTACGCGCCTGCAGTTGGTAATGCCAGTATAGCACCTTCATCCATGAAAGGTAATGCGACATTCTCAATGAGCATATCACCTGATTCGCAATAACGGCCAGCAATGCACACATCCTCTACCACAGGTGCATGGACTTGCGCAGCCGCGAAAGCCGTATATTGGGCACCATATAAGGCCGGGCGAATATTATCGGCCATGCCACCATCGACAAAGAGATAGGTGATGCCACCCGGCGTCACCTTACGCGCACCCACACGATACACTGCCACACCTGCCCGGGCGATAATCGAACGTCCCGGCTCGATAATCAACGTGGGCGCAGGCAGTGTACCCTTTGTAGCGGCTAAGGCCCGCTCCATACTCGCATGGAGCGCCTGGGCCAGCACATCTACCCCGGGTACAGAGCTATCGCCAGGCGTATCAATGGCCCAGCCACCGCCCGGGCTGATCTCCTCCGGCCACCATCCCATCTCCGCGTGCACCTCACCCACCAGCAGAAACAAGCGCTCCACACACACCTGGTAAGCATGAGTATCCTTAAGCATCGTGCCAATATGCGCGTGCACGCCTAACAATTTCAGCATACCCTCCTTAAGAATACGCAACAGGGCCGCCTTCGCCTCACCATTGCCCAGGGGAAAGCCAAATTTAGAGGAGGCATGCCCTGTTTGCAGGTAGCGATGCGTGTCCGTCTCTACATCCGGTGCCACGCGCAGCAGCACCCCTGGCTGCACATCCAACTCCCGCGCAATACGCGTCAAGCGTTCCAGCTCGCTCCAGTTATCCAACACAATCCGGCCCACGCCCAGGCGTAAAGCCAGGCGCAATTCATCCTCCGGCTTGTTATTACCATGCAACGAAACATGCTGCATAGGAAAACCCGCTCGCTGCGCCACCAGCAATTCTCCCCCCGAAACCACATCCAGGCCTAGCCCCTGCTCCGCCATCACCCGCGCCACCAATGGCGACAAATACGCTTTGGAAGCATACAAAATACGCGCCGGCGAAGCTCGATAATACTGCTCAAATGCATGCATATAATCCTGACACATATGTATTATCGTCGCGCGATCAAAAATATACAGGGGTGTACCAAACTCCTGCACCAGTTGCTGTATAGAGTGATTGGCTATATGAATTATCCCCTCGGGGGAGAAGGTCGCAGTATCCGGTAGGAGACGAGCCAGGGAATATGACGTGGTCATGGGCTGTGTTGTCCTTTTTGCGAGTTGTTTTGTGTTGTGTTGTGTTGTTTTGTGCCTATGGCTCTTGAAGCCAGAAACACTCGAGGGCATTATAACAGATTTTTGGTGAGGATAAGGATATTCCTGAAGTACTTCTTGTGTTACTCCTAGCTCGGTACACACGTCCTACTTGCTGAGAGGCAATCATCGATAAATACGATGAAACATCTCTCAATGGTGATGCCGATACTGCTTCCGTGTCTGTGTTGTGGGGAAACAACCCACAGGAATTCATCTCGATTGTCGTTTGGATTCATTTATTTTAAGGAGGAGTAATATGTTCATTCCTGGACTCGGTGCCGTTTTATTTGGTCTTGCAATCGGTTGGATCGTATATCGGGTTCTGCGATCGAGAGAAGGCGCTGCCGTGCTCTCGGATCTCATTACTGTGCTTGGGATCCTTGGTGGTGCTGCCGTCATCGCCTTATTCAAGAGCGATGTGCTGTTCGGCTTATACTCCCTTGGCCTCGTCATTGGCTTTCTTGCTTACTTTGCCATTAGCCTGAGACTGCACGGCAAACAAGAGCTTCAGCCCTGGGGGCTCGGGCGTATCGCTCCTACCCCTATCCCTACTCCTGATACTTCGATACATACGAATTCTACGGATGTCGGGGACGCGGGCTGAAAGGAGACATCTTCTACGCGATAGCGAAACCCAGAAGAGACACACATAATCTGAAATCCTGGCCTGAGCGCCTGGATGTATTATGATGAAGTGGAGCGAGTACCCAGATATTGGGTACCCGCTTTTTGTTTAGCTTTTTCTTGTTTTGAGAGGAGACTGAGGTGACAAACTCCAAGTGGTTGTCTCACTCACTTCATTTGCCTGTTTTTCGTCCGTACGCGGTCATACAGCTCTTCCATCACGCTGATGAATGATACATCTTTGTGCCAGAATGGTGGATAATCTCCTTGCTTCTTAATCAGCAGCGCCGAGACGCTTGCTTGCGATGCGGTGGCTAGCGGTGCAGGCGGCCTCTTCGCGCCGGTCCAGAACTCTTTGTGGCTGGTCCCGCTGTTGCCGCGACGAGCTACTGCTGCTGGTTTTTTGGTTGGGCGGGTGTAGTAAGACTCAACCGGTTCCACCGGAACATCGTTTGATTCCAGTGCGGACGTTAAGATCCGCCCTAGAGGCGACCGGGCCAGTTCGGCACGCAGAGCGTCTCTGGACAATCCCCGCAGTTCAAACATTATAAAGGGATCCTGGTCCAGGGCGGACGCCAGGAGATAGTAGACTCCGGCAATGTGCTTGCAGGGGTTCGCATAGTCCGGGCACGAACATTTGGTCACGAAATCGCTCTGGCTGTGCGGCAGCAGGTGCAGACCCAACTCGGAGAAAGCAGCCTCAATCGTATCGGGCATCTCTTTCATTAGCAGTTTCGTAACCAGGTCCGCCCGTGATGCAATCTGGCGGATGACCTTCGTCCAGTCGGCGGCGGTGATTGCTTTGATCGTAATGGAGGTCCGGTAGATGGGTTCTTTGTAGACGCCAAAGTATGGATTGATCGAACCTCGCACCCTGGCCGTGACCGTGCCATTGGCCAGCGTGTAGTCGAGGATGCGCCCTCCATGCGCGTAAGACCGCCCACGCCCCAGGCGGGCCGGATCGGTAAACTGTTCCAGGGCCGCGATAAAGCGCTGGCCCCACCAGGTGCGGCTGAACTGTGCCATTGTTGTCACTCCAGGACGGCGCTGCGGCGCAGCGCAATCAGATCTTTGAAGGTATCGTTATCAAGTTCCGTCAGCCAGGACTCATCGCTCCCCACAACCAACGAGGAGAGCCGTTTCTTGTCTTCAATCATCGCATCGATGCGTTCTTCCAACGTCCCCATGGCCACAAACTTGTGCGCGAAGACGTTTTTGCGTTGGCCAATGCGGAAGGCGCGGTCGGTGGCTTGATCTTCGACCGCGGGGTTCCACCAGCGATCAAAGTGGAAAACGTGGTTCGCTTTGGTCAGATTCAGGCCGACGCCGCCTGCGCGCAGCGAGAGGATGAACACCGACGGTTCGGTCTCGGGATCTTGAAACTCAGTAACCATCCGGTCGCGCCTGGCCACGTTGGTTCCCCCGTGCAAATAGTACGTATTATAATGCCGAACATGTTCGAGGTACCGCTCCAAAGCGCCTCCAATCTCCGTGAACTGGGTGAAAATGAGCGCGCTCTCGCCGCTATCAATCACCTCTTCGATCATCTCCCCCAGCCGCTGGAGCTTGTGGGAGCGCTCGGTGGTAAACGCGCTGCCATCCTGCAGGAACTGCATTGGATGGTTGCAGATCTGCTTGAGCTTCAGGAGGGTGGATAAGATCAAGCCCTTGCGCTGGATGCCCTCGGCCTCCTCCAGTTGCTCTTCGACATCCTTGACAACGGCCTCATAGAGGGAGGCTTGCTCGGGCGTGAGCGTGCAATACATCTTCTGCTCGATCTTGTCTGGCAGATCGTCGATAATGCGTTTGTCGGTCTTGACACGCCGCAAGATGAAAGGCTCCACCAGCTTCTTCAAGAGCGCTGACCTGGTCAGGTCATTATTCCTGTAGATGGGCAACTCGAAGGTCTTGCGGAACTGTGCCTCCTTGTCCAGGTAACCTGGATTGAGAAAATTGAAAATGGACCACAGATCACGTAGGCGGTTCTCGACGGGCGTACCGGTTAAGGCAAGCCGATGCGGTGCGGTGAGTTTCAGAATCGCGCGTGTCTGAGCGGCCTGTGGATTCTTGATATTCTGGGCTTCGTCGACCACGACGCGGTGCCATTTCAGGCTTTGCAAGAGCTTTTCATCCAGGCGGGCCAGCGCGAATGAGGTCAGGACGACATCATGCATCCCACACGTCTCCGCGAAGGTCTGCTTGTCTTTCATTCGCGTGCCGCCTTGATGCACCAGCGTACGGAGCTGCGGTGCGAAACGCTCAATCTCCTTGCGCCAATTGCCGAGCACGGATGTCGGCGCGATGACGAGAGTTGGCGGCACGCTCTCGGCCTCCTCCCGCTCCTTGAGCAGGCGGGCAATGACCTCCAGGGTTTTGCCCAGGCCCATGTCGTCTGCCAGGCAAGGGTTCAAGCCCAGGTTTTCCAGGTACTGCAGCCAGGCGACGCCGCGCTTCTGGTAGTCGCGCAAGGTCCCCTGCAAGGCCAGTGGATCCTTAATCGGGGCGAACGCATTCTTGTCATTGAGCCGGGACAGCATGTCTCGCAGGCTCTGGTCATGGTCCCATTCCAGGTCGTCCTCGGCACTGGCCCCAATCTTTAGCATGTCCATAAGCGTGATCTCTGGCTCCTCATGCTGGTGTGTCTGCCAGAATTCGAGGAGCTGCTGCATTTTGTCGCGATCCAGTTCCATCCACTGCCCCCGGAACTGGACCAGGGGTGTTTTCGCGTTGACGAGCTGCTGCCATTCCTCTTCCGTGACTGCCTGGCCCCCGATCGACAACTGATATTCGTAGGCGATAATCGCACTGAGATTGAAAAAGCCCCGAGAGGTCGCGTCTGTCCCCTTGGGCGAACGCAGAGCCGTTTTGAGGCGAACCTTCGCGCGCCGGCGTCCAGCAGGTGTCCACCACGCCGGGACGATCACGGCGTAGCCTGCGTCTGCGAGCACCCAGGCACTCTCCTTCAAGAATGCGAATGCCTCGTCCAGCGTGAGGTGGCACCCGGTCGGGTGGTCTGTGGCCATCCCATCCCAGATCGTGGGATAGATGCGAGCGGCATACCCCAGGGCCAGCAACAGATTTTTCTCGAAGTCCTGGCCGAAGGGCCGGGCAGCCTCAGCACGGGCCTGCGGCTTGAGAAGCCAATACTCATCCAGGCTCAGCTTGAGCGAGGGATCGTGCCTGGCCGCGGCGAGAAAGTGCAGCTGCCAGTTGTCGATATCGGTGGAGGATGCCTCCTCCAGGCGGAAACAGAGGGTAAAACCGGCCTCCGTGTGCGCTCTGGTTAAGTTCGTACGCCAGGTCAGCCAGTGTTTGTAATCCTCAAGTGTGACAGGGGAAGCTAGCGCCAGGGTTGGCCGGTACGGATAGACACACCTGTAAAGGAGCGTGTCCGCGATCTGCTGGTCGAATTTCCCCGTAAAGGGTGTCCCGGTGACAACATTGTACAAAAGGCTCTCTGAGAAATGGCGGAGCAAGGACTCTTTGTCAAACAACGCAGTTCCGTCCGGACTGTTCAGCCCCGCGGTACACGCTCCTGGCATGGCAGCAACGTAGCGCTGGATGGCCGTCTCATAGGTGTCGGACAGCAGCTCCCACGCGGGGTGGAGCTCGAAACTGGAGGCATTCTTCGCCCGCTTGCCTTTGGTCGGAGGAGACGAGGTTGCCTGATACTTCAGAGCGGGAATATACTGATCTTTGGCGATAATGCCTTTGATCGCCTGGGCGTACTGATGCCAGAACAGGAGATCTGCTCCCAGTTGGAAATCCTCGGCCCCATTCAGGGCGATAAAATGGATATCGTTCAGCTCTGAGATGATATCCGGCACCTGGAAGCAACAGACTTGCCAGGGCGCCAGGTTAAATTCTATCGGCTCCTCCTCATCCACATAGCGCAGCAATTCGAAAGAGGGGGAGGGCTTGCCCGCAACCGTTGGCAACAAAAAGTATTTCATACACATGGTACGCGCCAACGCGCCAGACATAGGCTCCTGCAGGCCCAGCTTCTCCATGAGAAACGTGGCCAGATCCGAATGCATCAGATGCCTGGGGTGAACAGCCTCGGCGCCGCGCCGCGACTTGCTCGGTGGCGTATCCGTCTCAACCCACAGATAGAAAGCCCCACTTTGTATGAACTTATGTTCGTCGTCGGGAATCCAGGTTCCATGGACAACGTGCATTTGGTACTCCTGGGGTGAGCAACGATGTAATGGATGTGCACCCCAAAGGGTCGTCCTCAGGAGGAGATGACCACGTCACGTACTCCTACACCGTACTCACCATGTATAGTTATGATATCTTCTCATACAGCATAGCACACTGATTCCGCTGTTGTCGAGTGCTCGCGCGAAAGGGGACGAGCGTTACATGTTTACAGGGAGATGGTCGAGGCGTGGGCAATGGTCGAGGCAAGCTCGATCACTACTGACCGCGTGGGCAGCGCGCCACTTGAACCCAAAATCTTGGCGTACACCTTGCGAGAGCGACCAGGATGATTAATAAGTCATGGTTGAGCCAGGAAGGTCAGCTTCCTATCTTCTCCATCCCCACATTGGCTTGAACGTGACCACATCTTTGAAGTCGTGCAGTGCCTCAATCGTGTCCTGGACAGGGAGCTTATTCTGGTCTATACGCTTCCAGTCAGCTCGATCCAATGTTCCGATCACCAGATACTTATTGCCAACGATTTCCGGGTTGAGAACAGTGAAGACTCTCGCAATCAGATCCTCTAACTCTTTCTGATGAGCGATGAGCAGATCACAGTGGGGACAGTAACGGCAGGTCTTATTCAACAGCAGTGGTTGCTTTGGGTCTATATGGATGAACAGCGGTAGCTTACGCTGCCCCGTCCTATGCGCGCACTGCGGGCACGTGCTAAACCGCACGTCCTGATATGGATTGAGAAAGAAGCGGTAACGCGGTGGTTGCTTGCCAAGCCGTGGTATGTTCTTCTCATCCTTCTTCCCCATTGTTACCTCGCTATTCTGTGAGAAATGTCATAAATTGCCTGATCTTGATATACTACCTTCATTAGGGAGAAAACAAACACAAGCTCTCCTACCGAATATCCTGTGCCATATACCGAATGAGAATACCTCTATCATTTATCCACTCGATCCATGCGACGGACTGCACCCATTCGTCACGAGCGGCTGTTCTGACTTCCAAGACGCCATTGCGCCTGCGGGCTCGCGTGATCTTCCGTCTCCTGGCCCACCCTTCAATTTGTGCATAGGTTTTGTAGTGCTGGCACAACAGGTTAATATCGCGGACTGTGACCAACGCATACGCTTTTTCCATGGTGTATCTTCCTCTTTTGCTCACTGACAGCATACCACACCAGTGTCCTCTGGGAGCAACCGTGTTGCAATCCTTCCATTGGACTTTTGCTTCTTCCAACTGTATCAGTTGTATCAGTTGTATCAGTTGTATCAGTTGTATCAGTTGTATCAGTTGTATCAGTGTTGCAAATCCACCATCTGCCTTTGGCCCCTGCCAACTGTAGCAGGTGTAGTCGGTGTAGTCGGTGTAGTGGTGTTGCATTCCTTCCATTGGGCTTGGGTCCAGTCCTACATTGTGAAGTTCTTCACGAGGCTTGTTTATCTCTGCAATATGAACCAAGGAAAAAAGCTAGATTGATCGGCGCAATATGCTTCAGAAAAGCGGCGAAATATGGCTCAAGTCGCACTATGGGTTTCATGTGTTTGCTTGGCTTGGAGTGCCTGGTGGGTAAATGCAGGTAGATCAGGCGGCGGGCCTCTTGCTCTCATCCGCTATGCTCGTAGTAGTCGTTGCATGTGTGAAATTCTCAACAATAGTGTAATTCAGCCTCCTGGCTGGTCTTTCGATCAGGCTTTTTCCACCCTTCGCACGGGAGATCCAGAATGCGTCTTTCGACCGTGTCCCACCGGTAGTCTGGTTGCTGCAGGGGACAGTCCTGAGGCGTCTCCACTCGCGGATCGAAGGGGATACCAGTCGCTCGCGAACAAGCACAACGGCGTTGCACGAGGAGGCGCGCAATGGAGGCATCCTTGGAGCAGGAAACGCACGAGAACAGAGAGGAAGAGCCGATGACACAAGCACAAGCACACATGACACCACCTCCTGCACCGTCAGGTCCCATCCATGTGGTGGTGGATCTCAATCGGTGCCAGGCCTATGCCCAGTGTTGTTTTTTCGCCCCTAGCGTCTTCACGCTGCATGGGGAGGAAGCACTCTGGTACGATCCTGAGCCAGACGCCTCGCAGCGTGAGCACGTGCGGCGCGCGGCAGCAGCCTGTCCCGTTCAAGCCATCGTCGTCCAATGGCCAGACGGCCGCCAACCGCAGATCAGCAGAGGTGCCGTATGAGCAGCCAGGGAAGCGGAGCCGTTTTCCCAGACAGCGGGCGCATCGTGATTGTGGGCGCTTCGCTCGCC
>WNFM01342048.1_pt1 | contig 20060 bp, 23 predicted proteins | sample 5400271 | NCBI WGS metagenome assembly WNFM01 (sample SAMN13153352, study PRJNA577476) | soil metagenome | isolation source: 60 cm saprolite on Douglas fir-dominated hillslope | place: USA:California | collected 2013-09-17
CTCGCCGAGATGATGAACTTCCCCGGCGTGATCAACGGTACGCCGTCCGAGCTCGCGAAGCTCGCACTCGCCGAGCACGTCGACGGTCACGCACCCGGTGTGCTCGGACATTCGCTGCAGGCGTACGCGGCTGCGGGCATCCGCTCCGACCACGAGGCGTACACGCCGGACGAGGGTCGCGAGCGGCTGCGCGCGGGGATGTGGCTGCTGATCCGCGAAGGCTCGGCCGCGCGCAACCTGCAGGCGCTGCTGCCGCTGCTGGCCGAGTACGGCCCCGGGCGCATCGCGTTTTGCACCGACGACCGCGAGCCCGAGCACATCGCCGCCGACGGGCACATCAACTCGATGGTGCGCGATGCGGTTGCCTACGGGATCCCGCCCGAAGCTGCGCTCGCCTGCGCGACGCTGAGTCCGGCGCTCTGGCACGGTCTCGCGCACCTCGGCGCAGTCGCTCCCGGCTACCACGCCGACCTGCTCGTGCTCCCGAACCTCGAGAGCTTCGTCCCCGACGTCGTCCTGAAGCGCGGCGAGCCCGTAGCGGCGATCCCGGAGGCCGACGTGCCGGACTGGGTGCGTCACACCGTTCGCATCGGGGCGTTCGGGCCGGAGATGTTCCGCATCCCGTGGGAGGGCGGCCCGGCGCGCGTGATCGGAATCGTCCCGGGCCAGATCGTCACCGACTCGCTCGTCGACGAGCCGCTGTACCGCGCCGGCGAGGCGCTTGCCGACCCGGAGCGCGACCTGGCGAAGATCGCCGTCGTCGAGCGCCACCTCGGCACCGGGCGCGTCGGCCTCGGCTTCGTTCGCGGCTTCAACCTGCAGCGCGGCGCGATCGCCTCGACGGTCGCGCACGACGCGCACAACGTCGTCGTCGTCGGCATGAACGACGCCTCGATGGCGGCAGCCGTGCGGCGCCTCGCGAACCGCGGCGGCGGAATCGTCGTCGTCGACGGCGCCGAGGTGCTGGCCGAGCTGCCGCTGCCGGTCGCAGGCCTCCTCTCGGATGCGCCACTCGACGAAGTGCTCGCGGCCTCGCACGCCGTGCTCGCAGCGGTGCGCGAGCTCGGTTGCACGCTCGACTCGCCGTTCCAGCACCTCGCGTTCCTTGCGCTTTCCGTGATCCCCTCGCTCAAGCTGACCGATCAGGGGCTGGTCGACGTCGACGCGTTCCAACTCGTCCCCTTGGCGGTCGCATGATCTACAGCAACGCGTGGGTGGTCACGATGGACGACGCCGGCACCGAGCACGAGCGCGGCTGGCTCGAGGTCGAAGACGGTCTGGTCACGCAAGTCGGCGCGGGCGACGCGCCCGGTGTCGCAGAGGATCTCGGCGGCGCGGTGGTCACCCCGGGCCTGATCAACACGCATCACCACCTCTACCAGACGCTCACGCGTGCCCGCGCGCAGCAGGCCGACCTTTTCACGTGGCTGAAGGCGCTATATCCGACCTGGGCGCGGATCGACGACGAGATGCAATACGCCGCTGCCCGCACGGGGCTTGCAGAGCTCGCGCTCTCGGGCTGCACAACGATCTTCGACCACCACTACGTCTTCCCGCGCGGCGTCTCCGGTCTCGTCGAGGCGGAAATCCGCGCGGCGCAGGAGCTCGGCGTGCGCATCGTCGCCTCGCGCGGCTCGATGGACCTCGGCGCGTCCGACGGCGGCCTGCCGCCCGACAACCTCGTGGAGGAAATCGACACGATCCTCGCCGACACTGAGCGGCTCGCCGCAGGCGCGGACGGTGCCGCGGTGCAAATCGTCGTCGCACCCTGCTCGCCGTTCTCCGTGACGACGCGCCTGATGGAAGAGTCTGCGGAGCTCGCGCGCAAGCTCGGGCTGCAGCTGCACACGCATCTCGCAGAGACCGTCGAGGAGGATGCGTTCTGCCGCGAGCTCTTCGGCTGCACGCCGGTCGAGTACCTCGAGCGTGTCGGCTGGATCGCGGAGGACGTCTGGTGCGCGCACTGTGTCCACCTCTCCGCGGGCGACGTCGAGTCGTTCGGCCGCGCCGGTGTCGGAGTCGCTCACTGCCCGACGTCGAACCTGCGCCTCGGGGCAGGGGTGGCGCCCGTGCGCGACCTGTTGAACGCCGGCGTGCGGGTCGGGCTCGGCGTGGACGGCAGCGCCTCGAACGAGCGGAGCGATCTCTTCGTCGAGGTGAAGAACGCGCTGCTCGTCGCGCGCGGGCGGGGGGGCCCCGACGCAATGACCGCGCGCGACGCCCTGCGCCTCGGCACGCGCGGCGGCGCAGAGGTGCTGCGGCGCGACGACATCGGGTCACTCGAGCCGGGCAAGCGCGCCGACTTCGCCGTCTGGCGCACGGACGGGCTCGAATTCGGCGGCGCCGAGGACCTCGTCGCGAATCTCGTGTTCTCCGGGCCGCACCGCGTCGATCGGCTGGTCGTCGGTGGGGTCGATGTGGTGCGAGATGGCCAACTAAGCAACGCTGTCGAGGAGGAGATCGCTTCGGAGCACCGCAAACAGGCCGGGAGGTTGTGGCAGTGATGACCGTTTCCACCCACGTGCTCGACACCGAGCGCGGCCGCCCGGCCGCAGGCGTCCGCGTCGAGCTCTTCGACGCCGACGGCGACCTCGTCGGCGAAGGTCTCACCGACGCCGACGGTCGCATCGCCGAGCTCGGCGACGCGAGCGCGGGCACCTACCGGATCGTCTTCCATCCCCCGTCACCGTTCTTCAAGCGCGTCGAGTTGGAGGTCGAGCTCGGCGAGGGCCATCACCACGTCCCGCTCCTGATCTCCTCGTACGCATGCGCGAGCTACCGCGGCAGCTAACCGCCGAGCAGCTGACCGAGCTGTTCGAAGGACGCACGCGCTTCGTCGAGCTGCTCGCAACCGTGCAGGATCCGCTCGGCCAGGCCCGCGAGCTGGCGTACGAGCTCACCGACGACGAGAAGAAGGACGTCCTTGATGCGCATCCGGCGATCGGTGCCCACGCGACGTCGGCCAGGTCAGAGCGGGAACAGGGCACCGATGATGACCCTGACGTGCTCGCCGAGCTCGCGGAGTTGAACCTGGCCTACGAGGAGAAGTTCGGCTTCCGGTTTGTCGTCTTCGTCAACCGGCGCGCGCGACGCGAGATCGTTCCCATCCTGCGCGAACGCCTCGAACGCACGCGTGCCGAAGAGCTCCAGACCGGCGTCGACGAGCTGATCCAGATTGCGGTGGACCGTTGGCGCAACTTGTAGGCCTCAGCGACTACTGGTGGGGCTGGGGCAACCTGCTCTTCCGCTGGTTGCATGTGATCGCTGCGATCGCGTGGATCGGCGGCTCGTTCTACTTCATCGCGCTCGACAACCACCTCGAGCCGCCGAAGGACCCGCGCGATGCAGAGCGCGGGATCGGCGGCGAAGCGTGGGAAGTCCACGGCGGCGGCTTCTACCGTGTCGAGAAGTTCCGCGTCGCGCCCGCGCGCCTGCCCGAAACGCTGCACTGGTTCAAGTGGGAGGCGTACACGACGTGGCTTTCCGGCTTCGCGTTGTTCATCGCGGTGTATTACTCGCACGCGTCGTCGTACCTCATCGACACGTCCGTCGCGAACCTCTCAGCGTGGGAGGCGATTGGGCTCTCCGTCGGCGGACTCGTCGTCGCGTGGCTCGTGTACGACGGACTGTGCCGCGCGCTCGGGAACGACGAGGGCCTGCTCGCGGTGCTCGTCTTCGCGTTCGTCGTCGCATCGGCGTACGCCTCGTGGCGTCTGTTCGCGCCGCGCGCTGCGTTCGTCCAGGTCGGCGCGATGATCGGGACGATGATGGTGGGCAACGTCTTCTTCGTGATCATCCCCGCGCACTGGAAGCTGATCCGAGCAAAGGAAGCAAACCGCGACCCGGATCCGCGCTGGAACGCCGCCGGCAAGACACGGTCAGTGCACAACAACTACCTGACGCTGCCCGTTCTGTTCGCGATGCTCTCGAACCACTTTCCGTTCACCTACGGGCACAAGAACGGTTGGCTCGCGCTCGTCGCGCTGATGGCGATCGGTGCAGTGACGCGCCACTACTTCAACCTGCGCCACCGCGGCCTGAACGTGTGGCCGATCCTGCTCGTCGCGGGTGCGGGGATCGTCGCGCTCGCGATCCTGCTCAAGCCCTGACATTGCGCCTCGTGTAGCTTTCGCGATCGTGCTCGAGATCGTTGCAGCGGGGATGCGCTTCGTGGCGCGGTGGGAGGAGGAGCTGGCGCCGGAGACGGTCGCCGCCTTCAGGGCGAGCCTGCCGCTCGACGACCGGATCATCCACTGCCGCTGGAGCGGCGAGTCGAACTGGATCCCGTGGGGCGACCGCGACTTCGGGATCGGCCCGGAGAACGCGACGTCGTATCCACATCCGGGCGAGCTCGCGCTCTACCCCGGCGGGCAGAGCGAGACGGAGCTGCTGATGCCGTACGGCTACTGCAACTTCGCGTCGAAGGCCGGCCAGCTCTGGGCGAACCACTTCGCCACGATCGTCGAAGGGCAGGAGCAGCTCCCCGCGCTCGGCAAGCTCACGCTCTGGGAAGGCGCGCAGCAGATCACGTTCCGCGCGCTCTAACCCGCCGCGTCACATCGCCGCGGCGACGCGCTTCGCGACGTCGGCGAGCTCCTCGTCGGGAACGTTCGGCAACACGTCCTCCCACAACGGCAGGTACATCCCGCTCGCTTCGAGCATCCCGAGCGGACGCGGGATCAGCCATACGTGGAAGTGCGCGCCGCCGTCTCCCCAGCGGTACACGTGCACACGGCCAACGTCGCCGAGCGACAGGATCGCGCGCTCGGCGCGCGCCACGACGCGGCCGAAGTCGGCTGCGAGATGCTCGGGCAGGTCGCTGAACGAATCCACGTGCTCGCGGCTCGCGATCCAGACCGCACCGGGCAAGCTCCCGCCGACGGGCGGGTGCAACGTCCAGTTGTCGTCTGACCAGACGGCCGATGTCGTCTCGCCGCTGCAGATCCTGCACGGTGGGCCGCCGGCCTCTCCGCGGCGCGGCGGCTCCGGGATCTGGCGCGCGGCAGGTGCGCGCGGAACGAGTGGCTCTTCGTAGGGAAGGCTCATGTCGACTCCTCTCTCGTATGGGCGACCCCGTCGAGCACGAGGCCGATGACGACCCGACGAGCGCGCTCGGGGGGCCAGTTGTGACGGCCGCGCAGATGGACGTACGGCCATGCGGTCGCGTTGAATACGGCATCGGCCGCCTCGACGACGTCGTCCCCGGGCGCGAGCGTCCCGTCCGCCGCGCCTTCGCGCAGAAACGTGATGAACGGCCGCAGGTAGTCCGGCGGCTGCCCCGGGTGCGGTTCCTGGTGGAACGCCTCATCGGTCGCGAGCAGCAGCGGCAGGTGCTCGTCGATCAGGCCGCACAACGCTTCGAGCCCGCGTCGGAGCCGCTCACGACCGGTTCCTTCGGAGGTGAGGGCCGGAAAGAGCGCCGCCTGAAAATCGTCCGCCAACCGGCCGAGGAGTGCCTCGAACAGCAGCTCGAGCGTCAGCCCCTGGCGCCAGAGCGTCGACCGGGCACGCCCCGATGCCTCCGCCACGCGCTCGAGCGTCAGGCCGCTCCAGCCGTGCTCCCGGAGAACCCCAATCGCTGCCTCGCGAACCTCCGCATCGATCTGCACCATCGACGTATCATATCTGCAACATCAGCGTTGCACAAGAGGGCTCTAGCGTTCTTCGCGGACGTACGCCGTGCCCAGCGCGGCCGGCGCGCCGAGGCGGCGACGCGCGCCGGCGCTCGAAACGAGCACCAGCACGACGATCGTCATCACATACGGCAGCGACTGGAAAAGCTCCGGAGGAATGCTCGTCAGGATCCCCCGCGCCTGGAACGTAAACGGAATGCCCGAGAACGCACCGAAGAGATAGGCGCCGATGAGACAGAGCGCCGGACGCCAGAACGCGAAGATGACGAGCGCGATCGCGATCCAGCCTGCGCCTGCGGTAATGCCGTCGACCCACTGCGGCGTGATCCACAGCGTGAAGCACGCACCGCCGACGCCGGCGAACGCACCACCCATCAGCGTGTGCGCGTAGCGGTAGGCGGTGACGTTGATCCCCATCGCGTCGGCCGCCTCGGGCGATTCGCCGACCGCGCGGACGTTGAGGCCGAACCGCGTGCGGTTGAGATAGAGCGCGACGACCGCGACGAGAACCCACGACGCGTAGACGAGCGCGGACTGCTTGAAGAGGATCGGCCCGACAACGTCGGCGGTCTGCCACGACGTCGGGAGGAACGGCGCAAACGCATGGCGCGCCGGCGCGTCGGAGAGCTTCAAATCGCTGCCCAGATAGGACGAGAGGCCGGCCGCTCCCGCGAAGATCGTCAGCGCGAGGCCTGAGACGATCTGGTTCGCGCGAAGCGTGATCACGAGGAACGCATGGATCAGCGCCATCGCCGCGCCGCCGACAGCTGCGACCACGATCGCCAACAAGAGCGAACCGGTGCGCTGCACCGCCCAGAAGCCCATCACCGCTCCGATCAACATCATTCCTTCGACGCCGAGGTTGAGCACGCCCGAGCGCTCGGTGAGCAACTCGCCGAGCGCGGCGTACAGGAGCGGTGTGCCGTAGGTGACGGCGGAGGCGAGCACCACGACCCACACGGAGTTGTTGATCATGCCGCGGCCTCGACCGAGCGTGCGCCGCGCGCGAAGCGCAGCCGGTAGCGCACGAGCAACTCGCCGCCGAGCGCGCAGAACAGGATCAGCCCCTGCATGACGCCGACGAGCCCCGACGGGAAGTCGACGCCTTGCAGCGTGTAGCCGGCGTTCTGCAGTCCGCCGAGCAGGAACGCGACGAGGCAGACCGCAAACGGGTTGTACCGCGCCAGCGCCGCGATCACGATCCCGGCGTAGCCGTAGCCGGCAGCGGTCAGGCCGCGCGGGTCGAGCAGGTGACGGATGTCGCCGTCCTGACTCGCGCCGCCGATGCCGGCGATCGCGCCGGAGAGCGCCATCACCGCGAGGATCTTCCGCCGGGTCCGCATCCCCGCATACGAAGCTGCGCGCGGCGAGTCGCCGATCACCTGCACCTCGAAGCCGAAGCGCGTGCGCGTATAGAGCAGCCACACAATCCCTGCGATCACGACGCCGATCAGCAAGCCAAACGGCAGGTACAACGCACCGACGTGTGATGCGGGCCAGCTCGCCGCGTCCGGCAGCGTCTTGCCCTGCGGGAACACCTTCGCGGTCGGGCTCGACGTGTCGCGCCAGTACGACAGCGAGTCGAAGATCAGGTAGTTGATGACCAGCGCGCCGACGTAGTTGAGCATCAGCGACGTGATGATCTCGTTCGTCGAGAAGAACGCCCGCAGGATTGCCGGGATCAGCGCGAGCGCCGCGCCGCCGACCGCGCCTGCGACGATCATCGCCGGCACCGACAGCCAGCCAGAGTGGTTGCCGAGCGCGATGCCCGCAGCTGCGCCGAGGATCGCGCCCGCGTAGAGCTGGCCTTCGCCGCCGATGTTGAAGAGCTGCATGCGGAAGGCAACGGCCGCGCACAGGCCGGTGAAGATCAGCGGTGTCGTCGAAACGAGCGTGTCGTTCAGCGACTGCGTGCTGCCGAAGCCCGAGCTGATCAACCGGCTGAACGTGTGCAGCGGCGGATGGTGCGTGATCAGGAGGACGACCGTCATCAGCCCGAATGCGACCACGACCGAGCCCACGGGAACGGCGAACAGAAGCCACCTCGGTTGCACGAGGCGCCGCTCGATCCGGATCATTCGCGCGCGCCCCCCGCCATCAGCAGCCCGATCTCCTCGACCGTCGCGCTCGCTGCGTCGAGCTCGCCGACGATCGCCCCTTCGTAGATCACGGCGATGCGATCGGCGAGCGCGAGGATCTCGTCGAGGTCTTCGGAGATGAGCAGCACGCCGACGCCGTCCGAGGCCGCGTCGCGCAAGTAACGGTGCACGGTCTCGATTGCCGCGACATCGAGGCCGCGCGTCGGCGAAGCGATCACGAGCACGCGTGGCTTCCCCTCGAACTCGCGGGCGATCACGACCTTCTGCAGGTTGCCGCCGGACAGCCGGCGCGCCGGCAGGTCGGGGCCGCCGCCGCGAACGTCGTAGCGCTTGATCAGCTGAGCGGCGTACTCGCGGATCGTGCGCAGCCGCAACAGCGGACCCTTGACGACGCTGCGCCCGCGGTAGGACTTGAGCACGACGTTCGAGGCGATCGAGAGCGAAGGCGCGACGCCGGTGTGCAGCCGGTCCTCCGGCACGTGCGCAACGCCCGCACGAATCGCCTCACGCGGGTCGCCACCGTGCAGCACCTTGCCGTCGACGGTGATCGTGCCGCGCGTCGGCGTCCGCATCCCTGTCACCGTCTCGGCCAGCTCGCGCTGCGCGTTGCCCGCGACGCCGGCGATGGCGACGACCTCGCCCGCGCGCACGCTCAGCGACACCCCGCGCAACGTCTCGCTGCCGCGGTCGCCTGCAGCCCACAGGTCGTCCGTCTCGAGCACGGGCTCGCCGACCTCTCCCGTGCGCGCCACGCGCTCGGCCATGTTGACCTCACGCCCCACCATCAGCGCGGCGAGCGAGCGCGGCGTCGCGTCCTTGGTCATGACGGTCTCGACGTTCTTGCCGCCGCGCAGCACGGTCACGCGATCGGAGACCGCTTTCACCTCGTGGAGCTTGTGCGAGATAAAGATGATCGTGCGCCCTTCGTCCGCCATCACGCGCAGCGTCTCGAACAGCGACGCCGCCTCTTGCGGCGTCAGGACGGCGGTGGGCTCGTCGAGGATCAGGATGCGCGCCTCGCGGTAGAGCGCCTTCAGGATCTCGACGCGCTGCTGCTCGCCGAGCGAGAGCTGCCAGATGCGTGCCCGCGGATCGACGGCGATGCGATAGCGCTCCCCGAGCTCGGCCACGCGGCGCTCGATCCGGCGCGGATTGACGACGAGCTTCTTTCCCTCGCCGCGGTGGTCGCCGAGGATCACGTTCTCCGCGACGGTGAACGGTGGGACGAGCCGGAAGTGCTGGTGCACCATGCAGATCCCCGCGTCGAGCGCATCGCGCGGCGAATGGAACGACACCGCGTTCCCGTGGAGGAGGATCTCGCCCTCATCGGGTCGGTAGAGGCCGGTGAGGATGTTCGAGAGCGTCGACTTGCCGGCGCCGTTCTCACCGAGCAGCGCGTGCACCTCTCCCTCGGCCGCATCGAAGTGGACGTCGTCGTTCGCGACGACGCCCGGGAACCGCTTCGTGATCCCTCGCAGTTCGACGGCGGCTGACATAAAAAGAGGGCGGGCGAGACTCTCCGTCTCGCCCGCCCTGTGAGGCGTTAGCCCTTCGGGCTCCCGATGACGCCCTTCACCAGGTAGTCCATCGACATGAGGTCGCCGAGTGACGCGCGACTTCCTGCCTTGATGCGCAGCTTGCCCTTCTGGTCGTAGATCGGGCCGCTGAACTCGAACCACTTGCCGCTGACGATCTTCGCCCGCTCCGAAGCGATGAGCTTCTTCGTCGCAGCGGAGACGCCGGAACCGTACGGCGCGAGCAGCGTGAAGCCGTCCTTGATGCTGCCGTAGTAGCTGCCGGTCTTCCAGGTGCCGTTCATCGCGGCCTTGGTGCGCGCGATGTAGTACGGGCCCCAGTTGTAGACGGCTCCCGTGAGCCACGACTTCGGCGCGAACTTCTTCGCGTTCGAGTCGTAGCCGACCCACGGAACGCCCGCCGACTCGGCGTACTGGCCGGCGGCCGGGCTGTCGACGTTCTGCCCGATCACGTCGGCGCCCGCGGAATGGAGGTTCTGGGCCGCCTTCGTCTCCTTGGCTGGGTCGTACCAGGAGTTCGTCCAGATGATCTTCACCTTGGCGCCCGGGTGCGCCTTCTGCACGCCGAGCGTGAACGCGTTCGTGTGACGGATCACCTCGGGGATCGCGAACGGAACGACGTAGCCGACGGTGCCGGTCTTCGTCGCCGCGCCGGCCGCGATGCCGGACAGGTAGATCGCATCCTCACCGGCCCCGTAGTAGTCAGCCATGTTCTTCGACGTGAGGTACCCGGTCGCCATCTCGAACTTGACGTCCGGGTGCTTCTTCGCCTCCGCGACCATCGACGGCTGGTAACCGAACGACGTCGCAAAGATGATCTTGTTGCCGTCACGAATCAGGCTCTCGATCACCTGGGTGACCTGCGGACCTTCGGGAATCTTCTCCTTGTAGGTCGTGATCACCTTCGATCCGAGGGCCTTCTGAACCGCGAGGCGACCCTGGTCGTGAGCCTGGGACCAGCCTGCGTCGTCATGCGGGCCGACGTAGATCCAGGCCGCCTTGAACGCGGCGTTGGACTTGGCCGAGCCGGGGGCGGTGCTGACGGCCAGTGCCACGGCCGCAGCCGCGATCACGACAAGAACCGCGGCGAGCGCGAGCTTCGTCTTGGTCAATGTGTTCCTCTCCTTGAAGCGCCTGTTGCGGGGGGAGGAACGAATCTAGCCGACCCTTCGGCCCCTATCTAGGCCTCCGAAGGAATGCCCTGCAGAACGGGGTCTTCTGCGCTCCACGGGAAGGTGATCCAGCGGTCGGTGCGCCGCCAGACGTACTCGCATTGCACGGTCGAGCGAGGCTTCTCGTAGAGGACCGCACAGCGGACCTCCGCCACCTTGCCGGCGCAGAACTCCTTCACGAGCTCGAGTGTCGCGCCCGTGTCGGCGACGTCGTCGGCGATCAGCACCTTGAAGTCGGCGAAGTCGACGAGGTCGGGCACCGGCGGCAGGATCATCGGGATGTCGAGCCGCTCGTCGACCCCGGTGTAGAACTCGACGTTCATCGTGAAGGTGTTCTTGATGCCGAGCGCATAGCCGAGGGCGCCCGCAACGAGCAGCCCGCCACGCGCGATGCCGAGGATCATGTCGGGGCAGTAGCCGTCGTCGGCGACGGCCAACGCGAGATCGCGCGCGCCCCCTCCGAGATCGTCCCACGACATGACTTCTCTGTCTTCGCTCACGAGACGAGCCTATCCAGTGCCGCGGTGAGCGCAACGACGGCAAGCGCGATGTCCTCGGCACTCGACAGCTCGTCGGGATGGTGCGAAACGCCGCCGTTGAGACTGCGCACGAAGAGCATCGAGCTGTTCGGGACGAACATCGCGTCGTGGCCCGCGCCCGAGACGAGCCGCGGCGCCGCCGGGAGAACCGACGCGAACGCGTCGCCCATCGGCACCGGATCGGACTTCCACTGCACCTCGAACCCGATCTGCTCGATCAGCGCGTCGAGCAGCTTCCCGTCGGCGGACCGTGCATCGACGGCGACCGTCGCCTTCTGCGGCACGACGTTCGTTGCGTTCGGCTCCACCTCGATCGCACCGACCGTCGCCACGGTGCCCGGGACCGCGCACTCGCGCACGTGGAGGATGAACCGCGCCGCCTCGACGAGCGCGTCGGCGCGTGCGTCCATCGGTGTCGTGCCGGCGTGGTCGGCGCGCCCCTCGAACACCTTGAAGCCGCGCGCCTGGCCTGCGATCGCCGTGACGACGCCGAGCGGCTCACCGAGTCCCGCGAGCACCGGCCCCTGTTCGATGTGCAGCTCGAGATACGCGTCGGGGGTCGAGGTGATGCGCTTGCTGCCCATCGGCCCGGTTTCCTCGGCGCGAAAGGCGACGACCGCGAGCGGTGCATCGGGCAGCCGGGATGCCGCCTCGATCGCCGCCGCGACGCCGAGCGCACCGTCGAACCGGCCTGCGGTCGGAACACTGTCGAGGTGCGAGCCCGCCCAGATGCGAGCTGCGCCGCGCGTGCCGAAGAGGTTGCCCGCCTCGTCGCGCGAGACCTCGAGACCCGCCGCGCGCATCCAGCCCGCCGCGAGCTCGTGAGCGGCGTCCTCCTCGGGCGAGTACGCCGCGCGGTGCTGCGCGATCGCGTAGATCTCGTCGAGACGCTCGAGCACCGTCATCCGGGCAATGCTCGCAGCACGCGCCAGCCGACGAGCGGGAAGAGCGCAACGACCGCAAAGCCGACGTGCCACGACGTGGCCGCGACGAGCGCGCCGAAGAGACCCGGATAGGTCGTCGACGGGAGGTTGAGGATCGTCTGTTGGAGGCCGATCGCCGAGCCGCTGCGGCCGCGGCCTGCGAGCTCGAGCGCGGCCGCAAACGAGAGGCTGTTCCAGCTCATCGCCAGCGCGCCGGTGACGACCAGCACTGGGATCAGTACGGGCAGCGGCGCGTCGAGGAGCACCGTGGTGACGATGACGAGACCGCCGACGACGAGTGCGATCGCGCGCAGCGGCGCAAGTCTGCTCGCACGCACGTCCGACCAGCGGCCTGCGGTGATCCGACCCGCGATCGCGAGTGCCTGCATCACCGCAAGCACTGCACCAGCAGCTCCAGGCGACAGCCCGCGGTGGTCGTGCAGAAACAGGACGGCGAAGCCGGTCACGCACAATTGAGGAGCGAGGAGCAGCGAGCTCCCGATCGAGAGCCGCCAGATGCGCCGGTCGCGGATGGGCGAAAGGCCAAGTGGCTCAATGGAGTGGCGATCGTGCTCGGGGCCTTCGCGGAGGACGGCTCCACCGACCACGGCGCCGGCAAGGCACCCGGCGCCGATCAGGATGAAACCGTTGCGAACGCCACCCACATGTGGCAGCACAAGGGCCGTCAGGAAGCCGCTGATCGGGATTGCGGTCTGGCGAATCGCCAGGGCAAGGCCGCGCTGTCCGAGCGGAAACCAGTGGAGCACTGCACGCCCGCTCGCCGACTGCACGCTCGCGCCCGTCATCCCGGCGAAGGCGATCAGGCCGGCGAGCGGCCAGAAGCCGTGCACGAACGCGGCCGCCAGCAGCGCGCCGCCGCAGAGCACAAGCCCGGTCACGAGCACGATGCGCTCGCCGAACCGGTCGGTCGCGAGCCCCCAGGGAATGAGGCTGACGAGCGAGCCGACGAGCGAGCTCGAGATCAGCAATCCCGTCTGCGCGAGCGAGAGATGGTCACGGTCGCGCAGCAACGGCGCCATCACCGCAACGCTGAACCAGATCGCCGAGTACGTCGTCTGCGCGAACGTCCCCGCCGCGAGAACGGCCCAGCGGTAGTTAGGTGTCAGAGGCCGAACGGGTTCGTCGGGCGCGAGCCGGTGTAGGTGACGACCGACTTCGTCTCGAGGTACAGGTCGAGCGTCTCGAGCGCGAGCTCGCGGCCGAAGCCGGACTGCTTGTAGCCGCCGAACGGGATGCCGGGGAACGCGGTGTAGGGCATGTTGATGCCGACCGTCCCGGACTTGATCTTCGACGCGATGCGGTGGCCCTTCGCGGGATCGCCCGTCCACACGGTCGCCATCAGCCCGTACTTGACGTCGTTCGCGATGCGGATCGCATCTGCTTCGTCGTCGAACGGGATCACTGTAACGACAGGCCCGAAGATCTCCTCCTGCGCGGCAGTCATCTGGTTGCCCGCGTTCGCGATCACGGTCGGCGGATAGAACGCACCGGGGCCGTCGCCGATCGCGCCGCCGGTCGTCACCTCCGCGCCTTCAGCGCGCGCGCCGTCGACGAAGCCGTGCACCTTCGCACGGTGCGACGGGGAGATGAGCGAGCCCATCTGCGTCTCCGGGTCGAGCGGGTCGCCGACCTTCACCTTTTGCGAGAGCTCCGTCACCTGCGCGACGACGACGTCGTACATCGACTTCTCGACGAGCAGGCGCGAACGCGCCTCGCACGACTGGCCGGCCGACGCGTAGATCGCCCAGACGCTCGACGGGATCGCGTCGGCAAGATTCGCGTCCGCGAAGAGGAGGTTCGGGCTCTTGCCGCCGAGCTCGAGCGTCACGCGCTTGATCGGGTCGGAGCACAGCCGCATGATCTCGCCGCCCGTCTTCGTCGACCCGGTGAAAGCCACCTTGTCGACGCCTGGGTGCTTCACGAGATACGCGCCGGTCGTCGGCCCGTCGCCGGGGACGATGTTGATCACGCCGGGTGGGAAACCAACCTCCGCGGCGAGCTCGGCGATGCGCAGCACCGAGAGTGGCGTCTGCGGATCCGGCTTGAGGACGACCGTGCAGCCTGCGGCGAGCGCGGGCGCGAGCTTCCAGGTCGCCATCATCAGCGGGTAGTTCCACGGGACGATCTGCGCGGCGACGCCGACGGGCTCCTTCTGCGAGTAGAAGAGGAGCGAGCCGCCGATCGGATTCGAGCGCCCGGCGATCGTCCCGATCGCCGAGGCGTAGTAGCGGAAATTCTCCGTCGCGCCTGCGACCTCAGCCTTGACCGAGGAGATCGCCTTGCCGACGTTGCGCGACTCGAGCTCGGCGAGCTCCTTGCGGTTTGCCGTGATCGCGTCCGCGAGCGCGTGCAGCAGGCGCGAGCGCTCCGTGCCCGGCGTCTTGCCCCAGGCGCCGTCCAGCGCGCCGCGCGCGGCTTCGACTGCGCGATCGATGTCTGCCTCGCCACCCATCGCTGCGCGGGCGAGCACCTCGCCGGTGGCGGGCTCCGGCACGTCGCGCAGCTCACCGGACGCGGGCTCGACGCTCTCGCCGTTGATGAACAGCCCGTGCTCGCTCGTCGCTACAGCCACGCCTGGACCCTAGCGAGAAGCGGCCAGCAGGTCGCCGATGCGCACGTGCTCGGTCAGCAGCGTGCGGAAGCGGGCCGGATCTCCGTCGACGTAGGCCCGGCAGAGGTCGCGCCCGGCGGAATAGGTGATCGAGTAGGCACGCCACGTCGGATCGGTGACGAAGCTGACGCCGTGCTGAGCTCGCTCGCGAGGCACGATGCTCCACTTCTCGATGTAGTCCGTCGCATCCTCGAGCGACACGCCCTCCTCGTGGATCATCAGCGCGGCGTTGACTGCAACCGTGCGCAACGGCTCGGACGCCGTGGAGATGCGCTCCGAGAGCTGCGGGTCGACCAGTGTGCCGCCGTGGCGGCGGATGATCGCGTACGCAGCCTCTTTCGAGGAATCGTCCAGCACCAGCTCGCCGCCCGTCTCGGCGATCCCCTCACTGAGCACGGCCTGGGGCGTCGGCACCAGCTGGATGCCCTCCTCGATCTTCCCCTGGTCGCGGATCAGCAGCTGTTCCTTGACCGCGTGCTCGGTGTGATGGCCGGGGAACACCTCGTGGGCCGCGAGGTGGATCAGCTCAGGCCCTGTCGTCGGCACGTCCACGTTCAGCACGAGGCGGCTCTGCAGGTTGCCGAGGTAGTAGTTGAACGCCCACCACGGCTCGTCGCTGACAGCCTCGACCGTGACGCCGTCCCCCGCCGGCAGGTAGAGCAGGACCGCTTCGGTGCGTGCGCGCAAGAGGGGCAGAAGATCGTCGAGCGCCGCCACCGCCAGGTCGCCCGGAATGAGGTGCACGTCGCGCCAGGCATCGCGCCGCTCGCGCAGCGATCCGCTGCCCGGGTAGAGCTCGTCGAGCTCGGCGTGCGCGGCCGCATACACGTCTTCGGCGACCTTGACCGGGCGCACGCCGTAACAGCCCTCGACCTCGTCCGAGTAGGAGATGCTGTCGCCCGCGAGGACATGCGCGTACGTCGTGCAACCGTGCACCTGATCGCGCAGCCAGCCGTCCGGTAACTCGTCGCGCAGCGCATAGCCGTCGGCGGCGAGCTGCTCCGCTGGGATCAGCTCCTCGGCGTCGACCTGCTCCTTCAGCTCGGGCGGGCCGCAGTACGAGTCGACGAGCCCGTCGACGTGCTTGCCGAGCCGGAGGCCGAGCACGAGGTAGCGCTCGGCCTGGCTCATACCTCGAAGAGGGCCGCCTGCCCCTGGCCAACGCCGACGCACATCGTTGCGACACCGTACCGCCCGCCACGCCGCCGCAGCTCGTGCAGGAGCGTCACCGTGAGACGCGCACCGCTCATCCCGAGCGGATGGCCGATCGCGATCGCGCCGCCGTTCACGTTCACCTTCTCCTCGTCGAGGCCGAGCTCGCGCACGACCGCGAGCGATTGCGAGGCGAACGCTTCGTTCAGCTCGACGAGGTCGAGCTCCTCGATGCCGATGCCGGTGCGCTCGAGCAGCTTGCGCACCGCCGGCACCGGCCCGACTCCCATCACGCGCGGATCGACTCCCGCGACCGCGGAGCCCACGAACGCGCCGAGCGGCTCGATCCCGAGCTCGCGCGCCTTCTCCTCCGAGGCGATCACGACCGCGGCCGCACCGTCGTTGAGCCCGGACGAGTTGCCGGCCGTAACCGAGCCTCCCGCCCGGAACGCCGACTTCAAGGACGCGAGCTTCTCCGCCGACGTGTCGGGGCGCGGGTGCTCGTCGCGCGTCACCTCGCCGACGAGCACGAGCTCGTCGTCGAACCGTCCCGCCTCGGCGGCCGCGGCCCAGCGCTGCTGCGAGCGGAGCGCGAACGCATCCTGGTCTTCTCGCGACACGGACCAGCGCTCCGCGACGTTCTCACCGGTCTCGCCCATCGTCTCGAGCGGGAAGAGCTCTTCGAGGCGCGGGTTCGGGAAGCGCCAGCCGAGCGTCGTGTCGTACAACACGCGGTCGCCGCGCGGGAACGCCACGTCCGGCTTCGCGGTGACGAGCGGCGCGCGCGACATCGACTCGACGCCGCCCGCAACGAACAGATCGCCGTCGCCTGCGATCACCGCGTGCGCCGCGCCGACGATCGCGGCGAGCCCCGATGCGCAGAGACGGTTGACGGTGACGCCTCCGATCGAGTCGGGCAGGCCGGCGAGCAGCACGGCCATGCGCGCGACGTTGCGGTTGTCTTCGCCGGCCTGGTTCGCGCAGCCGAGCCAGAGGTCTTCGATCTGCTCGGCGGGAACGCCGGCGCGGTCGACCGCCGCGCGGATCGCAACCGCAGCGAGATCATCCGGCCGCGTGCTCGCGAGGCCGCCGCCGTAGCGTCCGACCGGCGTCCGCACCGCCGACAGGATGACGGCTTTCGTCATACGAACTCTGGTTCGCGCCCGAGCAAGAGCGCGATCGCCTTGCGCCCGCGCTCACCCATGTCGAGCGTGAGGTCGTTGACGTACATCGCCACGAACTCGTCGGCGGTGCCTGCGTCGATCCCGCGGCCGAAGCCCATCGCGTACTGCATCGCTTCGTCGCGATTCGCGAGCCCGGCGTCGATCGCCTCGCGCAGCACCGCCGAGACGTCTGCTGCGCGCTCGACGTCCTTGCGGATCGCGACGAGACCGAGCGGCAGCGGCAGGTCGTGCTCCGCCTGCCACCATTCGCCCAGGTCGAGCAGCTTGTGCAGGCCTGCGTCGGCGTACGTCAGCTGGCCCTCGTGGATCACGAGCCCCGCCTCCGCGCGACCCGAAACGACTTCGTCGAGCACCGCCTCGAACCGCGACGCGGTCGTCAGCGGGCCGGGCGTGACGATCTCGACGTCGCGCAGCTCGGCGAGCGTGAGCTCGCGTTTCGCGACGACGATCGGCCCGTAGCCCTCGCCGAACGACGCGCCGTGAGGAAGCAGCACGTAGCGGTCGACGACCGACGGGTAAGCGCCGGCAGAAAGCGCCGTCACCTCGAGCCGACCCTCGAGAGCCCACTCGTTCAACGTCTGGATGTCCGAGACGACGGGCTTCAGCTCGAGGCCGCGCGTGTCCACCTTGCCCGCCTCGAGCGCCCAGACCATGAACGCGTCGTCGGGATCGGCGCTGTGCCCGATCTGAATTGCCACGGCGGCACGTTACCCTGACAACTATGCGCAAGCCGGGGCTCAGCGAGTCGATCCAGGATTACCTGAAGAGCGTCTACAAGCTGCAGTCGGAGCACGGGCACGTGACGATCGGAGCGCTCGCGAAGGACCAGGCCGTGTCGCCCGCTTCGGCATCCGCGATGGTCAAGAAGCTCGCTGCGCTCGAGTTGCTGGAGCACGAGCCCTACCGCGGCGCGCACCTGACGAACGCCGGTGAGCGCGTCGCGCTCGAAGTGATCCGCCACCACCGGCTCCTCGAGCTCTACCTCGCCGAGACCCTCGGCCTCTCGGTCGATGACGTCCACGACGAGGCGGACCGCCTGGAGCACGTGATCTCGGAAGAGCTCGAGGCGCGGATCGACAAGGCGCTCGGCTTCCCGACGCACGACCCGCACGGGGACCCGATCCCCGACGCAGATTTGAACTGGCCGAAAAACAAGACCTAAAGTCTCGAATCTGGTTCGCCAAACTGCGGCGAATCAGGTTCACCCGGTCTAGGTTCGTCCGAAGAAGAACTTCTCGAGCGGCTTCAAGAGCTCCGAACGATGGAACGGCTTCACCGTCTGCGGTGAGCCGAGCTCCTCGGAGACGACCGCGTCGTCTTCGAGCGCGCCGTTCGCGGCCTCGAGGCAATCGTCGAGCTCGTGCCCTTGCCAGAGGTAGTCGTCCTCACGCGGTGACTCGGTCTCGCGGTGCTGCGGGTTCACCTGGCGCCCCACGGCCCAGATGGCCCCGGGCCTGCGCTCGATCCAGATCACGACCCGCTCGGAACGACCGCCGTCGTCGCGTCCGTCCACGATCCGCTCGGCGAAGCGCCCGGCGCTTGCGGGAGCCTTCACGCACCCGACTATACTCGGGCCGCTGTGGGATTCGTCGACGCGATCAGGGGCGCGTTCTCGTTCCTCTCTGCCCGTTCGCAGGCGGAGGAGCGGATTGCGCAATACATCATCCGCGAGCACCACCGGGGGCGGCCGCTGGCCGAGATCCTGAACGACCACTACGTGACCAACCGCATCACGCCGGACCAGGTCAAGCGGCTGCTCGACCGTCCCGAGGTCGTCCACGAGCTCGGAGACGACCTGATCTTCGACGCGCGCCGCGGGCTCTAACGCTCCGCTAGTTCGACGACGCGCGCGGCGGCCGCGAGGTCCCACGCGGCGAGGCCGTTCGACTTGAAGACGACGATGTCGTCGTCGCGCTCGCGTCCGGTGAGCGTGCCGGTGACCACGTCCTGCAACTCGTGCAGCTCGACCGCGGCGCCGATCAGGTCGCCCGCCTCTGCAAGCGCCTGCTCGCGCGAGTCGGTGCAGACAAACGCCGCGCGGTCGAGTACACCGGCGTCGAGCTCACGTGAGGCCGGATCGTTGGCGCCAATCGCGAGCACGAGCACGCCCGGCCGCAGCCACTCGCCGAGGAGCACGGGCTCCGTGGCGGTCGTCGCGGTGACGACGACGTCGCAGGCGCCGGCCTGGTGCGGCTCTGCCGCGAGCTCGCAACCGTGCTCCGCGCAGAAGGCCGCAACCCGGTCCTCGTCGCGGCCGCAGACGACGACCCGCTCGAGAGCAGGCAGCACCTCGCGCAGCGCAACGACATGGGACGCCGCCTGGCGCCCGCAGCCGAATACGCCGAGCGTCGTCGCACCCCGGCGTGCGAGCAGCTGCGCAGCGACGGCGGACGCCGCGGCTGTGCGCAGATGCCCGAGCGTGTCGGCCTCGACGACGGCGGCGAGCTCCGCGCGCTCGATCGAAAACAGCACGACGAGGAACGGCGTGCCGCCCGGGAGCCACGCGAACGTCTTGAGGCCCGCGTAACCGAGCTCGCGGTCGACGCACGGCATCACCGCGAAGATTCCGCCGGGCAGCTCGGCGCGCACGCGCGCGGGGTTGTCGACGACGCCGCGCGCGAGGCGCTCGAAGGACGCATGTACTGCGGCGCGCGCGTCGGCCGGGGTCAGCAACTCGGCGACCTCGGCCTCCGTGACATACAGCGACACGCCGGTCAGCTTACGACGGTTACTTGCTGAGCAGGCTGCCGACGATGTTGATCGTGATCGCGACGATCACCGTGCCGAACACATATGAGAGGAGGGCGTGCCGAATCGCGCTGTGGCGGATCGGCTTCGTCTGGAGGTTGGTATCCGATACCTGGAACGTCATGCCGATCGTGAGTGCGAGGTACCCGAAGTCGCGGTAGTCCGGCTTGTCGTCCTCGTTGAAGTCGATCCCACCGACGGGATCGCCGTAGTAGAGGTCGCCGTAGCGCAGGGTGTAGACCGTGTGCACGAGGCCCCACGCAAGCGCGACGGTGACGATTGTGAGAGCGATCAGCGCGGCCTTTCGCCCATCGTGCGCTTGACCGGCCAGGACGAGCGTCATCGCGACCGCGCCAAGGCTCGCGACGCTCGCACCCAACAGGACGAGGTCCGCCGTGGTACGCGAGAAGTCATCGGAGCGCGCATGCTCGGCGGTGGCTTGC
>WNFM01241911.1_pt2 | contig 20037 bp, 13 predicted proteins | sample 5400271 | NCBI WGS metagenome assembly WNFM01 (sample SAMN13153352, study PRJNA577476) | soil metagenome | isolation source: 60 cm saprolite on Douglas fir-dominated hillslope | place: USA:California | collected 2013-09-17
GCGCCCGTGGTCGTGAGGGGCGGTGGGGAACTGGGGACGGCCGCCGCGCGCCTCCTCTTCCTGTCCGGTTTCCCGGTCGTCGTCCTGGAGCGGGTCCAGCCCCTGGCCGTGCGGCGGCTCGTGGCCTTCTCCGAGGCCGTCCTCACGGGCGAGAGCGTCGTGGAGGGCGTGGTGGCCCGGCGCGTCCCCGTCGCGCAGCTCGGCCCCGCGGCGGACTTCGTCGCCGTGGCCGTGGATCCCGAGGGCACCGTCCTCGCGCGCCTCCGGCCCTACGTTCTCGTCGACGCGCGCATGCAGAAGCACAACCGGGAAACCACGCGCGGCGACGCCGCCCTCGTGATCGGCCTCGGTCCCGGCTTCGTCGCGGGCGACGACGTCCACGCCGTCATCGAGACGCAGCGCGGCCCGGACCTCGGACGCGTGCTCTGGGCAGGATCGGCCGAGCCGGACAGCACGCGGCCCGCGGCCGTCCTCGGTTACACGGAGAAGCGCGTCGTGCGCGCGCCGGGTCCGGGCCGGTTCCTCTCCCAGGCCCGCATCGGCGACGTCGTGATCCCGGGCCAGCTTCTGGGACTCGTGGACGCCCAGCCGGTGCGGGCGGCCATCGCGGGCCTCGTGCGCGGCCTGATCGCGGACGGCGTCGAGGTGCCCGCCGGGATCAAGATCGGCGACATCGATCCGCGCGGCCCCGGCATCGACCCCGCCCATGTCTCGGACAAGGCACGCGCGATCGCCGCGGGCGTGCTGGAGGCCGTCCTGATCAGCCGACGCCGTAGCCTGGGCGAGACCACGGGACAGACCGTGCTCAGGTAACGCCTGAGCCGTACAGGCCCATTTGCCCGCCAGGGCGAGTTCGGCTAGTCTTCGCACACATCGCGAATGCGCGGCCCGGTCACCATTGCGTGGGATCCTTCCCGCAACCGGAGCGGGCGTGTCGTCGCGACCCTGCTCCTTGCCGCCGTGTCGGTGGTGTCCCTGGCTCCGACCGCGGGCGCGGGCAAGCAGCTTCCGCCGCCGCCGCTGCCCGCGCAGCATCGCCACCTCTCCGGCGGCTTTGCCTTCCGCACTCCGGAGGGCTGGAAGGTCGACAGCCCGCCCGAGAACCCGGAAGTCGTCAATGCGGCGGGGGACGGCGTGGCCGTGCGGTTCGTCTACCGCGACGGCGAGAACGGGTACGACAGCCTGCACGGTGTCTGCATGCTGGAGCGGCTGGCGGACGCGATGGACATGGATCCGGTCGTCCGCTACGAGTACGACTTCGTGGGCGGCGTCATCGGGGACCGCCGCGCGCTGGACTCGGCCTTCGTCGTGACCTACGACAAGCCCATCCTGGGCCAGCGGCAGTGGCGGCAGCGCAACGTGACGATCGTGGGCAACGGGTCCTCGCTGTGCGCGATCACCTACGCGCCGCTGCCCCTCTGGAAGAAGTCGGCCCCAACGCGGGCACTGCTCGACGCGGTGCTCGCAAGCGTGACGTTCCGTTGAGCGGGGCCCTCGCCCTCGCTCTCCCGCGCCCGGTACGGCGCCAGATCTGGTCGATCGGCGGCGGCAAGGGCGGGATCGGCAAGTCCCTGCTCGCCGCGTCGCTCGGATGGCAGCTCGCGCGCCTGGGCAAGCGCGTGGTCCTGGTCGACGCCGATCTCGGGGGCGCGAACCTCCATACCTGCCTGGGCCTGCCCGGCCCCTCCCGCACCCTGGGCGACTTCATCCTGCGGCGGGTGGAGCGCATCGAGGACGTGGTGGTGGACACGCCCTTCCCGCGCCTGCGCCTCATCAGCGGGGCCTCCGACGTCCTGGGCGCGGCCAACATCAATTACCAGCAGAAGGTGCGCGTCCTCAACAAGCTCCGCGGCCTCGACGTCGACATCGTCCTCATCGACCTCGGCGCGGGCACCTCGCACAACATCATCGACTTCTTCCTGATCTCCGACGTCTCCCTGCTGGCGGTGGTGCCCGAGCCCACTTCGATCGAGAACGGCTATCGCTTCATCAAGAGCGCGCTGTACCGGCGGCTCCGCAACGCCGCCCCCAACCCGGCGGTGCGGGAGGTGATCGACGCCGCCCTCGACCAGAAGAACACCCAGGGCATCCGCACGCCCCTGGACCTGCTGGCGGCGGTGGAGCGCGAGGATCCGGCGGCGGTGCCGCGTCTGCGCCGCGAGCTGGGCGAGTTCCATCCGCGCTTCATCGTGAACCAGGTCCGCTCCCCCGCGGACATCGCCGTCGGCCACCAGCTCGTCACCGCCTGCGCGCGCCACCTCGGCGTGCGCGCGAGCTACGCGGGCTACGTCCACTACGACGACGCGGTGTGGCGCGCGGTGCGCCAGCGGCGCCTCTTCGCGGAGAAGGATCCGGACAGCCCGCCCGCCCTGGAGACACGGCAGATCGCGCGCAGCCTGGTGGAGGGCGAGACGCTGGCCCTGACCTGGTGAGCGCTCCCGCCGAGACCCACTACGGCGTGCTCGGAATCGGCCCTCGCGCCACCCCGGAGCAGATCGAGCGCGCGTACCGCCATGCCGCCGGCCTCTACGACGCGGACGCCCTGGCCACCTACTCGCTGCTCGACACGGAGGAGCGGGAACAGGCGCGTGAGCGTGTCGAGGCCGCCTACGGGGTGCTGCGGGACCCATCGCGGCGGCACCATTACGACGTGGCCCTCGGCCTCGTCTCCGAAGCCAGCTCTCCGGCCCTCGCGGCGGTGCCCCCTCCGCCGCCCGGGACCGGGCGCGCTCCCGTCGTCGTGCTGCCCGACCCCGTGACCGGCCCCGACCTCAAGCGCTTCCGCGAATCGCGCGGGATCTCGCTGCGCGAGATCGCGACGGCCAGCAAGGTCGGCATCCGCTATCTCGAGTACATCGAGGCGGAGAGGAAGGACGTGCTGCCCGCGCCCGTCTACCTGCGCGGGTTCGTCCAGGAGTACGCCCGCGTCGTGGGCCTCGACCCGCGACAGACCGCCGAGAGCTACGTCGCGCGCGTCGTCAACGCGCGGTAGGGCGCACTCGCGGGCGCCGCTTGGGCCCGCCTAATACCCCGACGGACCGCTCGCCGCGACGGCCGCCCCGCGGCTCTCCTGGACGATCTTCACGCCCACGCTCGCGCCGATTCGGTCCGCCCCCGCGTCGAGCATGGCCTGCGCGGACTTGAGGTCGCGCACGCCCCCGGCGGCCTTCACGCCCATGTCGGGGCCGACTACGCGCCGCATGAGCGCGACGTCGGCGGCGGTGGCCCCGCCGGGGCCGAAGCCGGTCGAGGTCTTCACGAAGTCGGCGCCGCCCGCCTTCGACACCACGCAGGCCTTCACCTTCTCGTCGTCGGTGAGGAGCGCGGCCTCGATGATCACCTTGACGATGGCCCCGCCCCGATGGCTGGCCTCCACGACCGCGGCCACGTCGCGCTCGCACAGCCGGTAATCGCCCGACTTGAGCGCGCCCACGTTCAGGACCATGTCCACTTCGCAGGCGCCTTCCGCGACCGTGCGCGCGGCCTCGAAGGCCTTGACCTCGGGCAAGGTGGCGCCCAGCGGAAAGCCCACCACGGTGCAGACGCGCGTGTCCGATCCACGCAGCAGCTCGGCGCAGAGCGGCACCCAGGTCGGGTTCACGCACACGGTGGCGAAGCCGTGCTCGCGCGCCTCCGCGCAGAGCTGCTCGATCTGGGCGCGCGTGGCCTCGGGCTTGAGCAGGGTGTGGTCGATGGTGCGGGCGATCTCCCGCGAGTAGAGGTTGGTCCCGGCCTGCAGTCCGAAGCGGGCGGCCCCGTGGCCGACCAGCCGCCCGAGGCGGTCGGGACAGCAGCCCCCCGGCGCGGAGTGGCAGGCGCAGGGCGGCTCGTCCGCGCTCCCGCCCATCTGGGCGAGGACCGCGCGGACGATGCGGTCGACCAGGAACGCGTCGCTCACTGCCGCTTCGGCTCCTTCAGATACGCGTCCTCGATGGCCTTGATCTTGCCGACGCGCCGGGCGTGCCGTTCCTCCGTGCAGTGCGTGGTGAGGAACGCCTCCACGATCGCCTGCATGCGCGTCGCGTCCACGAACTTCGACCCGAGGGTGAGGACGTTGGCGTCGTTGTGCTCGCGCGCGTTGCGGGCGGCCGCCTCGTCCGTGCAGGGCGCGGCGCGCACGCCCGGCACCTTGTTGGCGGCCATGGCGGAGCCGATCCCCGCCCCGTCCACCAGGATACCGAGGCGGGCATCGCCGGCGCGGACCGCGCGCGCGACGGCCAGCGCGATGTCGGGATAGTCCACGGGCTCGGTGGAGAAGGTGCCGAGGTCGTGGAACCGGTACCCCAGGCGGGTCAGATGGGTCTTGATCTCCTCCTTGAGCGCGAAGCCCAGGGCCACCACCTGGCCGTCGGTGCGCGCGGGGCCGTGCACGATGCGCACGCCGCGCGAGGCCGCCATCTCGCGGGCCCAGGGCGTCACGATCGCGCCCGGCGCGGCCGTGATCTCGCCTCCCGGCGGCACGGACTGGACGTCTTCGGCGGTGACGATCTCCTTCATGCCGGAGCCGCCGATGTTAGCACGCGGCCACGATGGGGCTCGGGGTAAGATCGCCCGAGGAATGCGGCGCGCGGCGCTCACGACGCTTCTCGCGGGCGCGACCCTCTGGGCCTGCCGGTCTTCCGGCGGCTCCGCCTCCGTGTTTCCGGATGCGCCCGTCGTCGTCATCTCGATCGACACCCTGCGCGCGGATCACCTGCCCCTCTACGGATACGGGGCGGGGTCCACTCCCCACATCGACCGGCTCGGCCGTGAGGGCATCGTCTTCGACGATCTCTACAGCCACTGTCCCCTCACGTTGCCCGCGCACGCCTCGATGCTGACCGGCCTCCTGCCCCCGCACCACGGCGTGCGCGACAACATCGGCTTCCGGCTCTCTCCCGATCACGCCACGCTGGCCACCCGCTTCAAGGCGGCCGGCTTGCACACGGGGGCGGCCGTCTCCGCCTACGTCCTGCGGGCGGCGACGGGGATCGCGCAGGGCTTCGACTTCTACGACGACGCCATCGAGGTGGAAGGGGGGACGGAGTCGATCGGTAACCTCCAGCGCGACGGCGCCGTCGCCGTGGAGGCGCTCTCGCGCTGGATCGGGACCCAGAAGGGCGCGCGCTTCTTCGCCTTCCTCCATCTCTACGAGCCCCACTCGCCCTACACGCCGCCGCCCCGCTACCGCGGCCACGCCCTCCCCTACGACGGCGAGGTCGCCTATGCGGACGAGCTCGTCGGGCGCCTGCTCGGGGCCCTCCAGACGAGCGGCCTCTACGACCGCGCCATCATCGCCGTGACCTCGGATCACGGGGAGGGGCTCGGCGACCACGGTGAGGCGGAGCACGGCATCTTCCTCTACCGCGAAGCCGTGCACATCCCGCTCGTCCTGCGCCTGCCCCGCGGCGTCCACGGCGGCACGCGCGTGGCGGGCACGGTGGCCCAGGCCGACCTCGCGCCCACGCTGCTCGAGCTGGCCGGCCTCGAAGCGAAGGGCCTCGACGGCGTCTCCCTGCGCGGCGCGCTCTCCGGCGCGGGCTCCGGCCATCCCGTGTACTCCGAGACCTTCTATCCGCGCTATCACCTCGGCTGGAGCGAGCTGTTCGCGGCCACCGAGGGGCGGTACCGCTACGTGCGGGCCCCGCGTCCAGAGCTGTTCGACCTCTCCAGCGACAAGGCCGAGCAGCGCAACCTCGCGGCGGAGCGGGCGAGCGTGGCCACGGCCATGAACACGTGGCTCGAGCAGCGTGGCGCGGGCGGGGCCGCATCCGCCCCCGAGGAGGTGCCGAGCGACGTGCGCGAGAAGCTGCAGGCGCTCGGCTACGTGGGATCGGCGGGGGCGCACCTGTCCTCCGGCCCGCGCCCCGATCCCAAGGACCACATCCAGGCCTACGAAGACTTCAAGACCGGTCTGTCCCTCCGCCTGGCCGGACGCCGGGAGGAAGCGGTCGACCAGCTGCGCAAGGTGGTCCGCGCCAACCCCGACATGCGCGACGCCTGGGAGATGCTGGGGGCGACGCTGACCGAGATGGACCGGCGGAAGGAGGCGATCGAGGCCCTCGATCGCACGGTCGCGCTCGATCCCACCAGCGCCGAGCCGCACCTCGCGCTAGCCCGGATCTTCGTCTTGGACGGCCGGCGTGACGTCGCCCTGCAGCACGCCGACCTCGCCGCTCGCCGAGAGCCGGGCAAGGGGTACGAGATGCAGGCCCAGATCCTTCTCGATCTCAATCGGCCCGACGAGGCCGCCGCGGCCGCGCGGCGCAGCCTGGAGGCGGACCCGCAGCGCGCCATGAGCCACTTCGTCCTCGGCGTCGTGGCCCAGAAGGCCGGACGCTACGAAGACGCGCTGGCCGCCTTCGGCAAGGCGCAAGAGGCGAACCGGCTGGAGAAGGGATCGATCGTCCTCACCCTCCACGCGCGCATGGCCGATTGCCTGGCCCGCCTCGGCCGCGAAGCGGACGCGGAGCGGGAGTTCCTGGCCGAGATCAAGGACGTGCCCTGGTCGCGCGAGGGCCGCGTGGGCCTGGCCATGCTCTACCGCTCGCAGGGACGCGACGGCGAGGCGCGGGCGGCGGTCGAGGGACTGGTCGCGTCCAGCCCGCGCCCGGACCCCGAGGCCTACTGGACGGTGGTCAAGACCTTCTCCCTGCTGGGGGACCAGGCGGCCGCGCGCGAGTGGGGCACGCGCGCGCGGTCGAAGTTCCCGCGCGACCCGCGCTTTCGCTAGTCCCCGCGGAGCGCCCGCGCGGCCTGACGGCATCGCGCGGCCGCCGGAGCGTCCCTGGCCGCCTCGAATCCCTCGGCGAGGCTGAGCCAGGCCTCGGGGCGCCGCGGCCGCGCCGCCTCCGCGCGACGCAGCAGGGCCAGACCCTCCTCGCGCTGGCCGTCGAGGATGAGGACCTGTCCCAGCACGGCCAGGGCCCAGGGGTGGCCGGGATTGGCGGCCACGACCGCCCCCGCCTCCGCGCGCGCGCGGGCACGATCCCCCTTCCGCAGCCAGACGCGTGCGAGCTCGATGCGCGCATCGACGTCTCCGCTGGACGCGGCCGTGCCGAGGCTTCGGGCGGCGTCCTCGAGCTTGCCCTGGGCCGCGAAGAGCCGTCCCTGCGCGGCCAGCGCCTCGGGGTCGCCGGGCTCGATGCCCAGCGCGTCCCCGACGAGCCGGCCCGCTTCCTCCGTCTGGCCGAGCCGGATCAACGTCTCGGCCAGGCTCGAGCGCGCGCGCGCGTCCCCGGCGTCCGTCTGCGCGAGGACGAGGCGCAGCTCCTTCTCCGAGTCCTCCAGCCGGTCCATGTCGCGCAGCAGCTTGCCGTAGTTCTGGCGCACATCGGGACGCGCCGGGTCCAGCTCCAGCGCGCGATGGAAGGCCCGCGCGGCCTCGCCCAGCCGGCCCGCGCGGTAGGCGAGGGAGGCGACGGTCGTGAACGCGAACGGGTTTCCGGGGTCCTCTTCCGCGACGGCCGCCGCCTCCGCGGCCGCGCGCGCGAGCGGGATGTTCTGGGCCCTCAGGATGATCTGCATCCGCTCGAAGAGAGCCACGCGATCGCGCGGATCGGGCAGCCCGGGCTCGTCGAGGTCGCCGGCGCCGCCGGAGCCGCCGACGTAGCCGAGGCTCTTGAGGATCGCTTCCTGTTCGGGCGTGATGGCGGCGGTCCGGGCCTGGTCCCCGGCCGGCGCCATCCGGGCCATCGCGCTCCGCAGGGCCGCGCGCATGCGCTCGACGCGCGGGCCCTCCTCCTCCGCCCGGTTGCGCGTCTCACCCGGATCCTCGGTCAGATGGAACAGCTCGGTCCGGCTGCCCTGCACGAGCTTCCAATCCTCCGACGTCCAGGCCCGCAGCGACGACCAACGGCAGTTGAGGCGGCCGAACAGGCTCTCCGCGTACAGCGGTTCGGGGGGAAGACGTTCGCCGCGCAGCGCGGGACGCAGATCGCGGCCGATCATCTCCGGTCCCGGGGCCACTTCCAGGAGCCGCAGCAGGGTCGGCGCGACGTCGATCGTGGTGACGCGGCCGGCCACGGCCGTTCCGCGCGGCAGGCCCGGACCCGCGAGCAGCAGCGGCACGTGCAGGGTCGCCTCGTAGAGGAGCACGGCGTGGGTGACCTCGCCGTGCTCGCCCAGCGACTCGCCGTGGTCGGAGAGGACGGCCACCACGGTGTCCTCGTCGTGGCCCGCCGCGCGCAGCCAGCCGAGCACACGCCCGAGCTGCGCGTCCGCGAACGCGATCTCGCCGTCGTAAGGGCGGCCGGCGAAGGCGGTGCGATAGGGCTCGGGAGGGTCGTAGGGGGCGTGGGGATCGTAGAGGTGCATCCAGACGAAGAAGGGCCCCTCACCCGCCCGGGCCAGCCAGGAGAGCGTGTCGTCCGCCACGTCGTTCGCGGGCCGCTGCGCTCCCGCCCCGGGGACGGCGCTCTCCTTGAAGTTCTCGCTGAAGGAGTCGAATCCCTGCTTGAACCCGAACGCCGCCGCCACCGGGTAGGCGCCCACGAAGGCGGCGGTGCGATAGCCCGCGGCCTTGAGCCGCGTGGCCAGCGTGCGGTGACGCCCGTCGAGGGAGAAGACGATGTTGTCGCGGACACCGTGCACGGGCGGATAGAGGCCGGTGAGGATGCTGGCGTGGGAGGGGCCGGTGATGGGCACCGGCGTCTCCGCGTGCTCGAAGCGCACGCCGCGCCCGGCCAGGGCGTCGAGGGTCGGGGTCTGGACGTCGCGCCCTCCGTAGGCCCCGACGTGATCGGCGCGGAGGGTGTCGATGGTGACGAGGAGCAGGTTGAGGCGCGGAGGGCGAGACCGCGTCCACCACCACCCGAGGGCGAGTCCGGCGAGGCCGAAGGCGGCGAGGATTACGGCGGCGGGGGCCGTCCAACGCCCGCGCGCGGCGGGCGGACGGGCCGGACTCCGCTTCTTCGAGCGCGCCACCCCCGCATTCTAGAGGGTCGCGCGCGGAGGGCGGGAAAAACGAACGGCCCCGGGTTGGCCCCGGGGCCGTTCACGAATCGGCCGGCTGCGAACGCCTAGAACCCGAAGCGAACGCCGATACGGAGGATCCGCGGAGCCAGCACGTCCGTCGGCGATCCGAACGCGCCGGAGTTCGCCTGGCGGTTGCGCCCGAGGATCGTTCCGCTGTTGAACGCGTTGAAGAGGTCGGCCGTGATTCCGAGCGTGGCGCGCCCCCCCAGCTTGATGTTGTTCGCGAGCCGGAAATCGGCATCCCAGAGGTTCTTGTAGCGTTGGGCGTCGATCGTCGGTTGCGCCAGCGTTCGGATCGCGCCATCGCCGCCCGCGCTCAAGCGGAGGACGACCGGGTAGACGTAACCCTGGTGGCCGAAGAGGCTGGTGCCGATCTCGAAGTTGCCGGGGAGCTGGTAGAGGGCGTTCAAGACGACCTGCCACCGCGCGTTGAAGAAGATGTCGCCCTTGCCCGAGCCGCCCGAGCGGGGCGCGATCTGGCCTCCGTCCACCCCGGGGCCGGAGTTCTTGCTCTCGGCTGCGCCCGCCTGGCCACCCGTGGTGTCCGAGCGCGTCGGGCTCTGGATGGCGCCCGGCCCGATGTTCTCGTGCCAGTCCATGAGCGAGAAGGCCCCGCGCGCGAACCACTTGTTCGACATCCGTTTCACGAGCGTGAACTCGAGCCCGTTGTATCCCGTGCTGTAGTCCGGCCGGTTGGTGAGGATCTGGCCGCTGTTCGACGCGTTGATCTTGGCCTGGTTGGGCGAGAACGTGTTGGCCGTGTACCCGTTCTGGGTCACGGACGCGTTCGCGGTGTAGTCGGCCGACGTCATGCCGATGCGCGGGAAGTAGCTCGACACGTCGTTGATCTTGCGCCAGGTGTAGGCCGCGCCCACGCCGATGTTGCCGCCGAGCTCGCGATCGATCCCGACGATGACCTCGTTGTCCTTGCTCGCATGGTAGTTGGGATCGATGCGGTTGGGCGACACGAGAGCCGTGGGATGGGCGGGATCGACGTTGTTGTAGTAGAGGACGCCCTCGTTGAGCAGGATCTCGTCCTTCGTCGCGAAGTGGTCGTGGTTCTTGTCGTTCCACCGGTAGGCCAGGAAGGTCGAATAACCGCCGACCGGGTTCGCGACGGTGACGTCGTTCGGGAAGAGCTGGCCCGCGTACCGCGCATACGAGGCGCGGAGGACGGTCTTCTTCGCCTCGTCGAGCCCGACGTTGACGCTCACGCGCGGAGAGAAGTCCTTCCAGGTGATGGTCGGGCCGCTACCGTCGTAAACGAGCTGGGGCAGAAGCTCCGGGAAGAGCGGGTTGGCAGTGGCGGTGCTGGCCTCGTTGAAGGCGTGCTGCCAGTCGTAGCGGACGCCGGCGCTCAGGGTCATGCGTCCCTTGCTGAACGTGTCGCCGATGTACCCGCTGGCGATCTTCTCCGTGAAGCGCACGTTGCGCTGACGCGTGATCTGCGCCACGAAGTCGCCGCCGCCATTGTTGATGGCGGGGGTCTGGTTTCCGGCGTACGTCGTGGTCGTGCGCGCCGGATCCTTGCGGTAGGCGAAGCCGAACTTGAACTCGTGCTGGCCGCCCATGCCGTGCTTGAAGTAGTTGCCGTCCACGTTCACGACGTGCCAGGGTTTGCGCGCGGTGAATCCGAGGTAGGCGCCGAAGGCCTGGTCGAGGTCGTAGTCCCAACCGCCGCTCAGCGCCCCATCCGTGCCCTGGGCTCCGGGGGCGAACCCGTACCCCCAGCCGTAGTACGCGTACTTCGCGTTCAGGTTGAAGTTCGGGCCGAACGTGTGGTTCCACTCCGTCTTCCAGAGCCCGTGCAGACCGCAAGGGACCGTGCAGCCCTCCTCGGGATAGAAGTTGCCCTGGTTCCAGAGGAAGCTGTCGGGCTCGTTGGTGACGACGCCCGGGTCACGGCCGATCTTGACCTTCGCCCCGTTGAACCAGAACGCGGAGATCATGTCGTTGCCGCTGGCCTGCCAGTTCAGCTTGGCGTTCCAGTTCTTGAGCAGCGTCCGGTCCTTCGTCTGGGTGAAGCGGACGATGCGGATGTCGTTCTTGCCATAGGATCCCCAGAACCAGAGCTTGTCCTTCACGAGCGGTCCGCTCAGCTCGCCGCCCCAATCGAAGATCTGATCCGTGTGGTTCGCCTGGGCCCGGTCCGTGATCTCGGAGGGCAGGTTGTTGGACTGGAGCTTGTGGTTGGCCAGGAAGCCGCGCACCGAGCCGTGGAACAGGTTCGTGCCCCGCTTGGTCACGAAGTTGATCCCGAGGCCGCCCGACTGCACCTTCAAATCACCGCCACCCGTCGTGACGTTGATCTCCTCGAAGGCGTCGAAGTCGTAGTACGAGGACGAGGCGCCGTTCGAGTTGACGTCGGTGATGACGACGCCGTCCAGGTTCCACTGGGTATCGCTGGGGAGCGCGCCCTTGCCCACGAAGCCCGACTGCTGGCCGCTCTCGTTGCCCGCCACGTTGACGCGGTCCACGATGACGCCCGGAATCGTCTTGAGCACCGCCCAGGGATCGCGCGACTGCGGGGTCTGCGCCAGCTCTTCCTTGGTGAGCGTGGTGGCCGTCCCCACGCGCTTGGTGTCGACGACCGGCGTCTCGGCGGTAACGGTCACTTCCTCGGACTGGCCGGCCACCTTCAAGGCGAACGAGAGGTTCACGTTCTGGCCGGTGGTCACGACGACTTCCCGGTTGACCGTGCCGAAGCCCTTCATGCTCACCGCGAGCTTGTAGGTGCCGGGGTCCAGGTTCAGGAAGCGGAAGTCACCCTGAGTGCCCGACGTCGTCGTACGGCCGCCCGTGTTCGCGCCGGAAAGCGCGACGGCGGCGCCCGGAAGCACGGCACCCGACGCATCGGCGACGGAGCCATAGATGTTGCCGGTCGAAGCCTGTGCCCACAGCATGGGGACGGCACCCAACAGCAGGGCGAGCACGAGCCCAATGGGTCGTTTCATGAACTGCCCCTCCTGCCCGCTCGAGGCGGGCGTAACCGGGAAACCCTGGGATTGACGGAAAAGATGTCCAGTATTCTGAGTAGAACGTGCACTGATAGCAAGGCCCGGGCCCGGCCGCCTCACCGCGCAAGTCCTTTGTTTCTGTGTTTCCGTGGGCCGGATCGCCACTTGTGATCCAATCGATTGCATCCCGAATCCGGCCAGCCGCATCGGCGGGGTGCCGGGCGGGCCGTTCAGCGAGCGAGGGACGCGCGGAGCCGGCGGATGTCGGCGGCGTACTGCGAGGGGGGCGCGGTCTGCACGAAGCGCTCGATGTAGGGCCGTGCTTCGGCCTCTCGCCCCTCGCGCCTGAGCAGCTTCCCGAGGTTGAAGAGGGTGTCCCACTCCTTGGGGTTCAGCTCCACCGCCCGCTTCCAGTGCGCGATCGCTTCCTCCGGATGGCCCGTCTCCGCGGCGATCACGCCGAGCGCGTTGTGCGCGCGCGACACGTCCGGATCGAGGGCCAGCGCCTCCTCCATGATCGCCCGCGCGCGCGGGTAGTCGTTGATGGCGAGCGAGACGGTGCCGAGGTTGGCCTTGGCCGCCGCGTTCGAGGGATCGATGGCGAGCGCGCGGTCCCGCGCCATCAGGACGTCGAGGTCGGGATCCTTGCGTTCCGCATACACGGCGAGGACCGCGGCCGCCTCGCGCGCGCGCCCGGACTCGTTCAGGTAGGCGCCGAGGAGGGCGGCGGTGTCGGTGTCCTCCGGGTTCAAGGCGATGGCGCGCTTCAGCGTCGCGACCGCGTCCTCGAGGTCGCCCGACTCCCGTTGCAGGAATGCGAGGTGCTGCAGCGCGAGCGGCATGTCGGGCCGCTGCTTCAGGACGTCCTGGATGCGGGCGAGGCCGCCCGCGAGGTCGCCGCTCTGATACAGAGTCACGACGTCCTGGATGGCCGCGTCGAGCCCGATCAGCCGCTTGGGATCGTCGTCCTGCGTGTAGCGCGCCTTGGCGGGCGCGGTCGCGCTCGCGTAGCCGAGGCTGCGCAGCCGCTCGCGGGTCTCCGCGCTCTCCGCCCCCCGCGCGATCCCGCGGTCTGCGCTGCGCAACCGCGCGAGTTGGCCGCGGATCGCCTCCAGCTCGACGGGCTCCACGGCGGCCAGGTTCTTGATCTCGTGCGGATCGGCCTCCAGGTCGTACAGCTCCGGGATGGGCAGGTCGATGAACTTGAAGCGGTCCTGGGCCAGGCCGGTCAGCGGCGCCCACCCGCGGTTCACGGACGAGGAGAGGGCCTCGAAATAGCTCGGCGCCGGGGCCGCGCCGCGGCCGGCGGCCAAAGCGAGGAGGCTGCGCCCGGAGGCCTCCTTCGGCACCTCGAGCCCGAGGGCATCGAGCACGGTGGGGAGGATGTCGATGTGCCGGACCCTGTCCACCGTCACCCGCGGGCCGAAGAGGCGGGGCGCGTAGAGGATCAGGGGGATGCGCAGCGTGGTGTCGTAGGCGAAGATGCCGTGCGTCTTCTCCCCGTGCTCGCCCAGGCCTTCGCCGTGATCGCCGGTGAGGACCACGAGCGTGTGGCCCTCCTTTCCCGCGCGCAGGAGCGGCTCGAGGACGGGGCCGAGCAAGCTGTCCGCGTACGCCACCTCGCCGTGATAGGGAGACTGCGCATAGCGGGACGCGAAGGGCTCCGGCGGGACGTAGGGGAAGTGCGGCTCGTAGAGGTGGATCCACAGGAACGTCCGCGCCGCTCCCTGGACCGCGCGCCACTTCTGCGCCTCCTGCACCGTCCGCGCCCCCGATCGCTCCGGCATGAGGAACGCGGTGCGCGCCTCGGGATCGCCCAGGCGATCGTCGTAGACGTCGAACCCCCGGTCGAGGCCGAACCTCGAGTCGAGCGGGAACGCGCTCACGAAGGCACCCGTCACGTAGCCGGCCCGCTTGAGGAGGGTGGCCAGCGTGTCGACGCCATCGGGGAAGCGGAAGCCGGAGTTGTCGCGGACGCCGTGATCGAGGGGGTACCGGCCGGAGAGGATGTTGGCGTGCGAAGGCAGCGTCACCACGTTCTGGGCGTGCGCCTGCTCGAAGCGCACGCCTCCGGCGGCCAGGCGGTCGATCCAGGGTGTCTCGACCGTCTTGTTCCCGTAGCAGCCCAGAGCGTCCGCGCGGAGCGTGTCGACGGTGATGAGGAGGACGTCGAGGCCACTCTCCCGGCGCACCGGTCCGGGGCGGCGCCACCAGCCGACCAGAGCGGCGACGACGACGGCCAGTCCCACCGCGGCGGCGATCATCGCCACGCGCCGGCGCGATCCGGCGACGGGTCGCGCGTCCTTCGGTTGCCCCTTCCGCCGACCCAGTTCGCGCCGCACCGAAGCCGTCATATTAACCACTCCGGCCGCCCCGCTGCGCGGGGCCGCCAGAGTGCCGGGGAGGACTGCGGGGCGCCGTCACGCAGCTCGCTCCTCGTCCCCCCCGGACCCCCCGATGCTACGATAGCGGTCCCGTGCGGTCCGCCCTCCTTCTGGGACTCCTGGCCGCCTCCGGGTGCGCGCGCGGCCCGGCCCCTTCCAGCACCCCGCGTCCTTCGTCCGTCCTCCTGGTGACGGTCGATACACTACGCGCGGATCGCCTCGGCAGCTACGGCGACGAGGCGGCGCGCACGCCCGCGATGGACGCGCTCGCGTCGAGCGGAGTGCTCTTCGAGCACGCGTACACGCCCGCGCCCCTCACGCTGCCGGCACACACGTCGATCATGACCGGCCTCGTCCCGCCGGCGCACGGAGTGCGGGGCAATGGCGGCTTCGCGCTCGGTCCGGGGACGCCGACCCTCGCGGAGGCGCTGCGCGCCCGAGGCCTGGCCACGGCCGCCTTCATCGGCGGCTTCCCGCTGGCCCGGCGGTTCGGGCTCGCGCGCGGGTTCGAGGAGTACGACGACGCGATGGGCAAGTCGCCCGGCGTGAGCTACGAGTTCGCGGAGCGCCGCGGCGACGCGGTGGTCCAGTCGGCGCGGACATGGCTCGGCGTGCACCCCGGGCGCGTGTTCATGTGGGTCCACCTCTTCGATCCGCACGCGCCCTACGATCCGCCGCCGGCCTTCCGCGGAACCGATCCCTATCGCGGCGAAGTGGCGGCCGCGGACGCCGCCCTGGCCACGCTGATGACGGCCTGGAACGCGCGTCCCGGGCCGTCTCTCGTCGTCCTCGCCGCGGACCATGGCGAGGCCTTCGGTGAGCACGGCGAAGAGAGCCACAGCCTCTTCGTCTACGACCCCACGCTGCACGTCCCGCTGCTCGTGGATGGTCCGGGCTGGCCCGCGGGGAAGCGCGTGGCGACGGCGGCGGGCCTCGCGGACATCGCGGCCACCATCGTCGAGGCCATCGGGCCGGGCGGACCGGCCCTGCCCGGCCGCTCGCTGCGCCGGCTGGTCGAGGGCGCGCCCGCGGAGCCGCTGTATGCGGAGACGCTGGCCCCGCGGCTGGATTTCGGGTGGAGCGACCTCCGCGCCTGGCGCGACGAGCGATACAAGTACATCCGCGCGCCGCGCCCCGAGCTGTACGACCTCGTCCGCGATCCGACCGAATCGCGAGACGTGGCCGCCGCGCATCCCGACGTGGTGGCGCGGATGAGGGAGGACCTCGACCGGGCGATGGGCACGTTCGGTGAGGCCGAGAGCCGCCGCGCCGCCGATCCGGGGGCGGCGGAGCGGCTGCGGGCGCTCGGCTACGTTCAGGGCCCGCAGGCGAAGGGTTCGGGCGCCGACCCCAAGGACATGGTGGACGTGGCGCTGCTCATCGCGCGCGCCGCGGGGCCCTTCCGCGATCACGCGGCGGCGGCGGCGGCGTACCGGCCCATCGCGATGCGCGACCCGGCCAATCCGCTCGTGAACCTCCGGCTCGCCGACGCGCTGCTGCGCGCCGGGCGCGCGGAGGAGGCCGTGCCCTACTACCGGAAGGTCATCGCCGGCCAGCCGCGCACGGCGGACGCCTTCGTCGGCCTGGCCTCCGCGCACGCGGAGCGCGGACGGCTCGACGAGGCGCGTCAGGTCCTCCTCGCCGCCCTCGCCGTCGATCCCGCCAGCGGACAGGTCCACTACAACCTGGGCGAGGTGGCCCGCGTCAAGGGCGACGTCGAGACGGCCCGCCGCGAGTACACGGCCGCGCTCGACGACGCCGTGACGCGCGAGCGAGCGCAGGCTCGCCTGCAGGCGCTCCCCTGAGCCGGCGCCGGCCGATCCTCGTCCTGTCGTGCGTCCTGGCCGCGATCGCGCTGGTCGCCGCGGCCGTCTTCTTCGCGGGCCGGGCGCCCGCGGTCGAAGGCACGAGCGTCCTGCTCGTCACGATCGACACCCTGCGCGCGGATCATGTCGGAGCCTACGGCGCGAAGACGGGGGCCACGCCCCACCTGGACGCGCTGGCCGCGCGGGGGACGGTGTTCGACGAGGCCCTCGCCTCCGTGCCCCTGACTTTGCCGTCGCACGCGTCGCTGCTGAGCGGCCTGGAGCCGCCGCATCACGGCCTGCGCGCGAATGGCCGCTCGATCTTTCCCGCGGACCGTCCCACCCTGGCCACCCTGCTCAAGGGCCGCGGGTATGCGACGGCCGCCTTCGTCGCCGCCTATGTCCTCGATCGGCGCTTCGGTCTCGGTCGTGGATTCGATCTCTACGACGACCGCATCGAGCGCCGCACCATCGGCACGAGCGTGCTGGAGTCCGAGCGGCCCTGCACGGTCGTCGCCGCCGCCGCCGAGGAATGGATCACCCGGCAGCAAGGCTCCTTCTTCGCCTGGGTGCATTTCTACGAGCCGCACGCGCCCTACGATCCGCCCCCGCCCTACCGCGAGCAGCAGGCCGGGCGCCCCTACGACGGCGAGATTGCCGCGGCCGACGCCTGTGTGGGCCGCGTCGTCGCCGCCGCGGAGGCCCGCGCCCGCGGCCGCCTGGTCGTGGTCGCGACGGGGGATCACGGCGAGGCCCTCGGCGATCACGGCGAGCTGACGCACGGCTTCTTCGTCTACCAGTCCACGCTGCGCGTGCCCCTCATCATCGCCGGGGCGGGAGTCCCGGCCGCGCACCGAACGGGCCTCGCGCGGACGGTGGACATCCTGCCCACGATCCTCGCCCGCGTCGCGGTTTCCGCCCCCGGCGGCCTCGAAGGCGGCGACCTTCTCGGCCCGGCGCGGGGAACGGAGGCCTACGCGGAGACGCTCTACCCCGAGACGCTGGGCTGGGCGGGTCTGCGCGCGCTGCGGCTGGGCGCGCTGAAGTACATCGACGCGCCTCGCCCGGAGCTCTACGACCTCGGCGCCGATCCGGGCGAGATGCAGAACCTGGTCACGACGCGCGCGGCGGATGCGGATCGATTGAGGCGCGGCCTGGACGCGCTGCGTGCGACCGAGCGCGCCGCCGCCTCCACCGCGAACGATCCCGAGATCGCGGAAAGGCTGCGCGCCCTCGGCTACGTGGCCGCGCCCGCGACCGCGACGGCGAGCGGACCTCGTCTCGACCCCAAGGACGCCCTCGGCTCGTGGCGGCTCTTCGAGGAAGCGATCTGGTCCGACGCGCGCGGCGAGCACGCGGCCGCCGCGCTGGCCCTGCGCGGACTGGTCCGCCGCGAGCCCGGCAATCCCGCCTTCCGCCAGGCCCTGGCCACCGCGCTTCGCGCCCAGGGCCGCGCCGCCGAGGCGACGGAGGCGCTGGGGCCGCTGGAGACGATCGCGCCCTCGGATCCGGTGGCCTGGCACGAGCGCGCGATTGCCCTCGACGCCGCGGGCAGCGCCGAGGAGGCCATGCGCTCCGAGCGCCGCGCGATCGCGCTCGATCCGTTGCTGCCCGAGCCCCACAACCACCTCGGGTCGCTCCTGGCCCGCGGCGCCCGGACCGCGGAGGCGCTCGAGGAGTTCACGCGCGCCACTTCGCTCGACGCGAACAACGCGGACGCGTGGACGAACCGCGCGAACGCGCTGCGCGCGCTGGGACGCGGCGGCGAAGCGGCCGCGGACTACGAGACGGCGGCGCGGCTTGCCCCGCGCGATCCGGGGCCGCGCAACGGGCTCGGGGTGCTGTCCATCGACGCCGGCGACCTCGACCGCGCGGCCGCGCTTTTCACGGAGGCGCTGGCCATCGACCCGCGGTATCACGAGGCACGCCTCAACCTGGCCGTCGCGCAGGTGCGCCGCGGGAATCCGGCCGCGGCGCGGGCGACGTTGCACGCGCTGTTGCAGGGCCGGCCCGACCCCGAGACGGCCGCCAAGGCGGCCGCGTTCCTGCGTGATCTGGGCGGACCCTGATCGGCCGTTTTTGTCAGGCCGTCGAGAGCCGCCATCGGTCAATTGAATTCTCGATCCAAATAATTGTAGTTAGTGATGACCTAGATGCATGAGCCGCCCATTATTTTCAATGGGTTGGAGCGATCCACACATGGCTCCTCGATTGCAGCATCAGGCACCCCAGCAGTTCTCCGGAATCGTCGGCGGGCCCGTTTACGTCGGCGTGAGAACCGGGGAAGGAAGCGGGGCGAGCAGCCCCATCAAGAGACGTCATAAGGAGGACGCTTGATCAGACGATTTGCGAGGCTGGGCGTTGCCCTCCTCGTCGTCGCGTTCGCGACCGCCCCGGGCTTCGCTCAGGGCACCAACGGCACGCTGACGGGGAAGGTGACGGACGAACAGGGGCTTTCGCTCCCAGGTGTGTCGGTCACGGCCACGAACCAGGAGACGGGCTTCCAGAGGTCCGCGCAGACCGACGCATCGGGCGTCTACACCATCAACGGGCTACCCTTCGGCCGCTACGAGGTCAAGTCCAACCTCACCGGGTTCTCGCCGCAGGCGGCCAAGGGCGTGTCCGTCAACGTCTCCGCCACCACCAGCGTCGAGTTCAAGATGACGGTGGCGCAGAAGACCGAGGAAGTCACGGTCATCGCCGAGGCGCCACTCGTGGACGTGAAGGACTCCGGCGTCGGGGAGCTGGTCACGGGCACCCAGATCGAGAACCTGCCCCTCAACGGGCGGCAGTTCGCGAACCTGGCCGCGCTCGTGCCCGGCGTCAGCCTCGGCTTCCACACCGACCCCACCAAGTCGACGCAGTTCGCGCCGCAGGTGGCGGGCGGCGGGGGCCGGAACATCAACTACCTGATCGACGGCGGTGACAACAACGACGACACCGTCGGCGGGCTGGTCCAGAGCTTCCCGCTGGACTCGATCGGCGAGTTCAACTTCGAGACCCAGCGCTTCCGCGCCGATACCGGCCGCGCCAACGGCGGCACCATCAAGGTCGTCACCAAGGGCGGCACCAACGACCTCCGCGGCTCCGCGTTCGAGCTGTTCCGGGACAAGTCCCTCAATGGCAAGAGCCACACCGAGGAGATCAACAACCTGCCCAAGGGCGAGTATCGGCCTGGGCGGGCCGATCATCAAGGACAAGACGCACTCCTTCGCCGCCTTCGAGCGCATTCAGCAAGACACCACCCAGGCCGTGAGCACGAAGGGCCTCTTCCCGGACAAGGACGGCGCGTTCGCGGTGCCGTATCGCGAGAACATGGCGGTGGCCAAGCTGACCCACCAGCTCAGCCCCGATCACTACCTCTCGCTTCGCTACGGGTTCAACAACAACAGCCAGCCCTACGGAGCCAGCCCGTCTTCACCCCCGGAGAGCTGGGGCCTGAGCAAGAACACTTTCCATTCCGCGAACGCCAACCTGAACTCCGTTCTCGGCGGTGGAAAGCTCAACGAGTTCACGTTCCAGTTCTCGTACTTCCTGAACACGATCTCGGAGAACTCGCACCTGCCCACCGAGACCTTTCCCAACGGCGTGACGGTGGGACAGTCCGTCAACACGCCCCAGACCACCGAGCAGCACAAGTTCCAGTTCCGTGACGACTTCACCTTCAGCAAGGGGCGGCACGAGTTCAAGGTGGGGGCCAGCTTCATCAACGAGCCCGTGCTCGACATCACGTTCTCCACCGGCCAGTCGCCCAACTTCACGCATCTGACCGACAGCCGCACCTCCGCGATCTCGAACATCAGCTTCAACGGATCGATCGGCGGCTCCGGCGGTAGCCTGGCCAAGATCCCCAACAAGCAGTACGCCCTGTACGTGCAGGACGGCTGGCGCGTGACGGACAGACTGACCCTCGACCTCGGAGGCCGCTACGACTAC
>WNFM01025918.1_pt1 | contig 20036 bp, 21 predicted proteins | sample 5400271 | NCBI WGS metagenome assembly WNFM01 (sample SAMN13153352, study PRJNA577476) | soil metagenome | isolation source: 60 cm saprolite on Douglas fir-dominated hillslope | place: USA:California | collected 2013-09-17
GTGCGTAGATATGATCTGGCCGTAATAGCCCTCGGACGTATCGATGTTGTGGTTATAGTAATCCAGACCAGCCTCTCCCAGACGCGCGGCCTGCCCGCGGTCGAGCATACCAAGCGTCATGCATGTCTCCATGCCGAGCGCCTTGACGCTTTCGACCATGGCAACGACGGCGTCCATGTCGCGATCCTTGGGGCTGCGCCATGCGGCGCCCATGCAATAGCGGGTCGCGCTGGCGTCGCGGGCCTTGCGCGCCTCGGCGATGACGCGTTCCACCTCCATCAGCCTGGAGGCCTTGAGGCCGGAATCATGATGGGTCGACTGGCTGCAATAGCCGCAATCCTCGGGACAACCGCCGGTCTTGATGCTGAGAAGCCGGCTGAGCTGCACCTTGTTGGGATCGAAGTATTTGCGGTGGACGGTCTGCGCCTGAAACAGCAGATCATTGAACGAGGCTTCATAAAGCGCGAGAGCCTCTTGCCTCGTCCAATTGCCGCGGATGTCGCCGTGCAGCGGCGTTGCCGGCGCTTTCGTCTGGTTCGAGCGCGATACAAACGTCATATCCCCTCCAGTGCGAGAAGCGGGCCGCAATCCGGCCGATCGATGCAGCTATGCCCGATCGCCGGCCCCGTCGCAATCCCGGCCGTCAGCGGACGACGATTTGCCGGGCGAGCGGAAGGGGACCTAATTCCGCTCACGGCGAAGGCCACTAGATAATCCCCTGCTTCTTCAGCGCCTCGAGTTTTGTCCGATCGTATCCGAGCTTCGATGCCAGCACTTCCTTCGTGTCCGCTCCCAGCAGCGGCGGCGCGCGATAATCCTTCACCGGTGTTCCAGAGAACGTGATGGGATTGCGGATCAGCGACAGCGCCGGTTCAAAGGGATGCTCGACCTTGATCTCCATGCCGCGCTCGCGCACATGCGGATCGGCGAACACCTGCGCGAAATCGTTGACGGGACCGCAGGGCACGCCGGCTTTCTCCAATTCTTCCAGCCAATAGGCGACCTTGTTCTTCAAGAACAGCCCGGCAAAGATCGCCATGATCTCCTTGCCGTTGACGACGCGGTCGTTGTTCTTGATGAATTTCGGATTGGCAGCCAGCCCCTCGCTGCCCAGAACCGTGCAGGTCCGCGCGAACTGGGCATCGTTGCCGACCACCAGCATCAGCTCGCCGTCCGCGCAACGAAACACCCCCGCCGGCATGCCGCCATTGCCCCAGGTACCGCGCCGCGGCGGGGTGTTGCCGTTGACGAGGTAGATTTGCGCATAATGCGACAGCGAGGCGATCACGGTGTCGAGCAGGCAGACATCGATATGCTGGCCCTCTCCGCCATTGGCCTTGCGATGATAGAGCGCGGCCAAAATGCCGATCGAGGTGTTCATGCCGGTCATGTAGTCGACGATGGAGGGACCGACCTTCATCGGGCCCGCGCCGGGTTCGCCGTCCATATGGCCGGTGACGCTCATCAGGCCGCCCATCGCCTGAAAAATCGCGTCGTAACCGGCACGGGGGGCGTAAGGCCCGGTCTGACCAAAACCGGTCACCGAGCAATAGATGATCCCGGGATTGATCGCGCGGATCGATTCGTAGTCCAGCTTGTAACGCTTGAGGTCGCCGACCTTGTAATTCTCCATCATGACGTCGCAGCTTTTCGCAAGCTCGCGAATGATGTCTTGCCCCTCGGGCTTCGCGATATTGACGGTGACGGATTTCTTGTTGCGGTTGGCGCAAAAGTAAAACGCGTTGTTGTTGTTTTCCTTCCCCTCCGGATCGACCAGATAGGGCGGGCCGAAGGCGCGCGCGTCGTCGCCGGTGCCCGGCCGCTCGATCTTGATCACTTCGGCGCCGAGATCGGCGAGCATCTGCGCCGACAGCGGGCCCGCGAGCACGCGCGTGAGATCAAGAATTTTGATGCCTGAGAGCGGCAAACCCGACATGAATAGCTTCCTCCAGAATTCGTTGATATCGCTCGGGAACATCCTCCCAGCGCGCGGTGCGAAGCCAGCGGATACATCATTTTCTGGGCTGACAGCATTGCGTTCCGGGCATGCGGCCATCCCTGTCCGCGCGCCGACTCCGTTTGGCCCAGCGCCAGGGCCTACGGATCAATTGAAAGACGCATAACAGGCCCAAAGCCGCCTCCGTTGACATGGACCATTAAATGGTCCATTTTGTCGTTGACCGGTTCGTGGATCGAGAAGGCAAAACCGTGCGAATTTCCGTTACTGAAGCCAAGGGACAGTTGACCGAGCTGGTGCGCCGCGCCGAAGCGGGTGACGAAGTGATCCTGACCCGGCACGGACATGAAGCTGTACGGCTGGTTCCGGTGACACCGGTGTCTGACCGGAAGGCGCGGCGAGCGCTGCTCGAGGCAGCGCGGGCAAGCGGCGCGGCAAAGGCAACGCCCGGGCCGGGCGCCGCAAGGAGCCAGGACTTCCTCTACGGCGATGACGGCTTGCCCGGATGATTGCCGTCGATACATCCGCACTGATGGCCGTTGTGCTGAACGAGGCCGAGGCCAATGCGTGCATTGCGGCGCTGGAGATAGAAGACGAGATCCTGATCTCGGCGGCGACCGTCGCCGAAGCATTGATCGTGGCGGCACGCCGCAATGTCAGCGAAGAAATGGCAAACCTGATCGACGGATTAGGCTTCAATACCGTAGCGGTGACTGCAGCCTCGGCGCGACGGGTTGCGCTGGCCTATACGCAATGGGGAAAAGGCGTCCACGCCGCAGGCCTTAATTTCGGCGACTGTTTCGCCTATGAATTAGCTAAAGAGCACGACTGCCGCCTGCTTTACGTCGGCGGCGATTTCGCCAGGACCAATATCAAGGGCATTTCGTGATTTCGCCATCCCCGGCGCGAAGCCATCCGCCTGCGCCGGGCCGACCACAAGTGCGGTCCCGCTCATCGATGAGACATTGCCGGTCTGTCCGGTGCGAGAGCTGGCGGCAGAATTCCGCTCAGCCCATCCGATGCAGCGCGCAGAGCTTGTTGCCGTCGGGGTCGCGCAGATAGGCAAGGTAGAGTTTGCCGGCGCTGCCCTCGCGCACACCCGGCGGATCTTCGCAACTCGTCGCGCCATGGGCGACGCCGGCCGCGTGCCACGCGTCGGTTTGCTCGGGCGAGCTACAGGAGAAGCCGATGGTGCCGCCATTGGCAGGGGTTGCCGGCTTGCCGTTGATCGGCTCGGACACGGAAAAAACGCCGGTTTTGGTAAAGTAGAAAATGCGATGGCCGTCGACCTTCGCCGGCGCAACGCCGAGCGTCCCGAGCAGCACGTCATAGAACGCCTTGGCTTTCTCCAAATCGTTCGTTCCGATCATCACGTGTGAAAACATCTCGAATTTCCCTCCCCTGAAAGGGCTGCTGATCAGCCTCTTGTCGTCTTCCTATCGGTCATCGCCGGCATCGGTCAACATCTTAAGTCCACGCTGGTCTGCAGCGAGGCCGGTTGCCAATTGCCCCGATTTGATAACCATTGAGCGTTGATCAAATGCCCTGGAGCCCAAAGCATGACCGACCAAACCGACTATGTGCCGCCAAAAATCTGGAGCTGGAACAAGGATTCAGGCGGCAGGTTCGCCGCTATCAACCGTCCGATCGCAGGACCCACGCATGAGAAGGAGCTGCCGGTCGGCCGCCATCCCCTGCAGCTCTATCACGGTGATGCTGGAAGAACTGCTGGCGCGAGGCTTTGGCGGCGCCGAGTACGACGCCTGGCTCATCAAGATCGACGGCAATCAGTTCGGCAGTGGCTTCGTGGCGGTGAACCCGAACTCGAAGATCCCGGCGCTGATGGACCGCAGCGGGCCGACGCTGGTCAGAGTGTTCGAATCCGGCGCGATCCTCACGCATCTCGCCGAGAAGTTCGGCGCATTCCTGCCGACTGACGCGACACGCGCGGAATGCCTGTCCTGGCTGTTCTGGCAGATGGGCGCCGCGCCCTATCTCGGCGGCGGCTTTGGCCATTTCTACGCCTACGCGCCGACCAAGATCGAATACGCGATCGATCGATTCGCGATGGAGGTGAAGCGCCAGCTCGACGTGCTTGACCGCCGCCTTGCCGACAACGAATATCTCGCAGGCCACGATTATACCATCGCGGACATCGCGGTGTGGCCCTGGTATGGCGGCCTCGCGAAGGGCCTGCTGTATGGTGCGGGCGAATTCCTTGAGGTCGAGGCATACAAGAACGTGCAACGCTGGACCGACACGATCGCCAAGCGCCCGGCTGTGAAGCGCGGGCGCATGGTCAACCGCACCTGGGGCGAGCCCGCGAGCCAGTTGCACGAGCGCCACGACGCCGGCGATTTCGAGACAAAGACGCAGGACAAGCTCGCAAGCGCCGCCGGGGCGTGACCGCCAGGGGCGTGTGGCCTTGCGTTGGCAGCATGAAGCCATCTGCTAGCCGCTTGCGCGGTCGGCGGAAAAGAGGCCTACCCGGCCGTGGAGCTGCGATCGATCTCCGGTTTTCGCGCAAGGCGAATATCGAGCCAGCCGCGTCCGTTGACGTTAACCCCATCGCCGGCGTTGATCACCACGGTCGTGGTCTCGGCTTCGATGATGGCAGGTCCTTCCAGGGTATGACCCGGCCGCAAATCATCGAGCGCATAGACCGGCACCTCGCGCCACTCCCCGAACCATGCCTTCCGTCTGGAGCGCGGCGCGCAAGGCGTCGCCGCCTTGACCGGTTCCTCATCCTCTTCACCGGCGGAAACCGCCCCGACCGCGGCCACCCGCGCATTGACGAACACCACTTCCTGGTCGCGCGAGGCGTAGGTATAGAGTCAGTGCCGGCGATTTGAGATCGATGTCGCTCAAGGGAACGTCGATCTCAAAAATCTGCTCGCCATAGCGCATCTCGGCAGAGCGCTCGATCGCAATCGGTCCGTCGAACCAGCTACGCAGCCGTTCGACGGCCTGCGTCTCCAGACTAACGAAAATATCGCGCACTTCCGAGGCGGTGCTGCGCGCTCCGGTTTCGAAATGCGTGCGGCCCAGCTCATAACGCAGGTCGCTGGTCAGCATGCCCCAGGCCGAGAGCACCGATGCGTTAGTCGGCACGATGATCCGCTCGATGTCGAGTTCGCGCGCCACTTCGCATGCGTGCAATCCGGCCGCGCCGCCGAAACTCAACACTGCAAAGCGGCGCGGGTCGACACCGCGCCGCAACGTCATCATTCGGATGCCGTCGGCCATTTTCAAATTGACCAGGCGAAAGACGCCTGCGGCCGCCTGCGTGCGGGTGATCCCAAGCGATGCGGCGAGGGCGTCGACGGCGGCTTGCGCGGCAGCCGCGTCAAGCGGCCGGGCGCCGCCCATGAACGCGGCCGCATCGAGATAACCCAGGATCACATTGGCATCGGTCACGGTCGCAGCACTGCTACCGTTGCCATAGCAGGCCGGCCCCGGCATGGCGCCGGCGCTCTCGGGCCCGACCCGGAAGATGCCGCCGGAATCCACCGATGCGATCGAGCCGCCGCCGGCTGCAATGCTCGATATGTCGAGGCTGCGCAGGGCAATGCGCTGGCCGGCCAGTCCGCCATCAGCCGACAGCGACATGGCGCCGTCGGCGATTAAGGAAATGTCGGTCGAGGTGCCGCCCATGTCGAATGCCACGAGATCGGGAATTCCGAGCATGTCCGCGCAGCGCCGGCAGCCCGACATGCCGCCCGCCGGACCGGACAGCACAGTCGCCGCAGCCAGCCGTGCCGCTTCCGAAACCGGCGCCATGCCGCCATGGGACAGGATGATGAAGAGGCTGCCTCTAAAACCCGTTTCCGCCAAACGGCGCTCGAGGCCCGTCAGATAATGCCGGACGATCGGGCCGACATAAGCGTTCACGATCGTCGTCGAAACGCGCTCATACTCCTTGATCTGCGGCAGCACGTCGCTCGAACGTGACAGGCTGATATCAGGAAGTTCACGCGCAACGCGCTCCACCGCCGCGATCTCATGCGCAGGATTGCGATAGGAATGGAGGAAACAAACGGCGACCGAGGTGACGCCGGATTTTCTGATCGCGGCGATCGCCTCACCGAGCGAGCCCTGATCGAGCGGCGTCAGGACTTCACCATTCGGCCGCAGCCGCTCGCGCACACCGAAGCGCAGTTCGCGCGGCACCAGCGGTTCAGGCGGCGGTGTGCGCAGGTCGTAGCGATTGCCCTTCAGTCCTTCGCGCATTTCAATGACGTCGCGATGGCCCTCCGTGGTCAGGAGCGCGACCCTGGCCCCCTTGCGCTCGAGCAGCGCATTGGTCGCGACCGTGGTGCCGTGAACGAGCCGCTGTGTCTCAGCCAGCATCTCCGAACAGGAAAGACCGAGCCGGCGCGCGAGCTCCTCAAGTCCCGCCATCACGCCGATCGACTGGTCCTGCGGCGTTGATGGCGATTTCGCGAACACCGAGCGTCCCGTCGCATCGATCGCGACCAGATCGGTGAAGGTGCCGCCAACGTCGATGCCGATCGTCAGTTTGCTCAACGGAGGCGCGCCTTTGCTTCTTCGTCACCGACGAGGCCTTGATCCACGACGAGGCCTTGCACGCGATCGCGTTCACGCGCCTCTCGCGAGCGTTTGGCCGGCGGTCCCCATCCGCCGCCGCCAGCGGAGCGGACCTCGAGGCAATCGCCCGGCAGGATCTCGATACCGACTTCCTTGGTGCGCAGCATGCGCGGTGGCTGGCCGTTCGAAAGCAACCGATAGCGATGCGGCACGCCGTCCTCGCCACCCAGCATTCCGCAGGAGCCGTACCGCGTACCATCACCGGCGGTATTGCCGAGGGTTGGCTTTTCGGTTTCGAAAACGAGATCGAGCGCAACGCCTAAGCCCCCGCGAAACTGGCCGTCGCCGCCGGAATTGGGGAGGAATTCGTGGCGGCGGAAATGCAGGGGGAAACGCGCTTCCGCAACTTCGAGGCTGCCGAATTTCAGACCGCCGACCGAATGCCATTCCCCGATCGACGACCACCCGTCGCCGCCCGGTGAGGCCCCGCCGCCGGGACGCGCATGAAACAGGTGCCAGATGAAGCCGCGACCGGTGCGCGGATCCTCGCCCTGGACCGCGATGCGAAACCTTCGGCCCCATCCGGCCATGACGCGATCGGGACAGGACGCGGCGAGCGCCTTGATCACCGCCTCGACGATGTCGTTCGATGGATGGCTGGTGCACAGCGTCACCGGCCGTCCCGGATCCGCCCATACGATGGTGCCCTGCTTCGCCACTACCGTCAGCGGCCGCAACGCGCCGGAATTTTTGGGAGTGTCGGGATCAATCAGATAGGCGAACGCCATCACCACGGCGGCGTGCATATTGGCGTGCGAGGAGTTGACGAAGCTCGTAACCTGCGGATCGGAATCGGACAGGTCGACTTCGATATTGCTGCCGAGTTTTGTCACCTTTGCCGCGATCCTGATGTCATTGTGGCCGCGGCCATCGTCGTCGAGGAACGCCTCGCCAAAGAACACCCCATCCTTCCAGGTCGACACCACGGCGCGTGCTTGCTGTTCGGCCGCGTCGAGAATGGATTCGATCGAAGCCTCCACGACCGGCGCGCTCAATTCGCGGAACAGTTTTGTCATTCGCCGTTCGCCCATATGCGCCGCACCGATCATCGCGGCCAGATCGCCGCGAAAGTCGTGGGAATTGCGCACATTGAGCGCCAGCATGTCGAGGATGTCGTCGCGGACGCGCCCGGCCTCATAGAGCTTGATCGGCGGAATGCGCAACCCTTCCTGCCAGATTTCGGTGGCGGCGGGATTATAGGCGCCATGCGTCGCGCCGCCGATGTCACTCTGATGCGCGCGCACGATGCTCCAGAACAGTCGGCGGCTACCGTCGAAGATCGGCACGAACACGGTCAGGTCGGGAAGATGGCTGCCGCCGTGATAGGGATCATTCATCAGGATCACATCACCCGGCGCGACCTCCTTGAACCGTTCTTCAACGGCACGGGTGGCCCAGGGCAGCGCACCGACATGGACCGGGATGTGGTCCGCCTGCGCGATCAGCCGCGCGGTCACGTCGCAGATCGCAAGCGAAAAATCGCGGCTGGAGTTGAGGATCTGCGAATAAGAGGTGCGAAGCATCGCCTCGCCCATTTCCGCCACGATCGAACTCAGCCGATGCTGGACGACGGATCGCGTGATGGGATCGACCGTGTGGGACGTCATGCACTTGCCGATACCACTATTTTTCGGCGCCGGGCACTGCATTGGCGGCATGCCGCTATCCGTCTGGCGCCGCGCAGCGCGCCTCGGCCGGGCGGATCTGAGGGTGCGCGCGAAATAGACCGGAGATTTGGTCTTCTTCGTGCGTTGGATGGGCGTTCCCGGTGACTGAAGGAGTTTTCGGCCTCTTTTAGTCGGCGAGAACCATGCATGCTCTCGATCATGAAAGGAGCCAATGTTCATGACGACCCAAAATCTATTAAACAGAATCGCGCAACTGCCGCAGTGCAATTCCGACGTCCCAACAGTGCCTCCTATCGAGCTGGTGGCCTTCGTCGTACGATGGAATCGCGGACTGAGGCAGTGGAAGACCACGACTCTCGCAGACTTCGCCCGCGTCTCACTCTCGACCATCGAGCGTATCGAACGTGGCGAGAAAGTAAGCGACGAGGCTCTGGACAGGATCGCTCAGGCGTTCGGCTACGCGGCGGGATATTTCACGACGCCCCGTCTTCCGTTGAGCGCCGAAGAAACAGCCACAAGCGTGGTGGAGACCTATTCCAACCTTGAAATCGTCCCGGTCGGGCCGATGAAAACGCATCGAGCGGTTCGCGATGCCGCGCGATGTGATGGCATTCTTATCCACCGTCCCGAAGTGCCGGAAACGTACGATAGTGAAATCGCGAATCTTCGGGAGTGGCTTGATCTAGCGTCATTCATCCTGTCGGATATCCTCGAACACCCATCGTCTGAATATGGGAGGCGAGATCTGTACAATGACGTTCTCGCTTGTGTCGGTAGCCTGGAACAGCGAGGTCTCACCGTCCTTTCCGGGGTGATGTCGGCTCCACAAGATCGTTTGCCCGACTGGAAGGTTGCCGTCATCTCAATCACGCCGCGGCTCACCGACCCAGGCGCGGCGAAGCGGCGGCACTTGATAGTCGATCGCCGCGTCGTGGCGCTCCCATCCGGTCCGGCAACCAGGTGACGCCGGCAACGATTGCGAGCATGTTCACCACCCGACCAGGTCTCCTCGGCGCACAGCGCGGCGGTTCGGAAATCGGCGAAGCGCTTCTGCTGGAGCGCTAGCGTCCGCATGTCCTTTGAAAGAACCAAATTGAAAATGTGTTCTTTAGTTTTTCTTTTCCATTCGCAAGACAATCGCGGCTAAGCCCTTGCACAAAGGCCAGGTAGAAGGTACCTACCAAGGAACCAAGGAACCAAGGAACCACGCTTATGGCCCTGAGCATCAAAGACCCAGAAACCGAGCGCCTGGCGCGAAATCTCGCGCAGCTCACTGGAGAGAACATTACAACGGCGACCAAACGCGCCATTGAGGAGCGATTGCGCCGCCTTGGCGGCCATGCCCGCAAGGCCACCCTGCTGGAGGATCTGGCCGAGATCCGCAGGCGCTGGAGCGCGATGCCGGTCCTGGACGACCGAACGCCTGAGGACATTCTCGACTATGACGAGCATGGATTGCCGCGCTGATGGTGATCGACACTTCCGCAATAGTCGCGATCGCCATGAACGAAGCTGATGCGGCAGACCTCGAAGAGCGGATTGCGGATGATCCGGTCCGGCTGATCTCCGCAGCGACCGTGCTCGAAGCCACAATCGTGCTCGAAACGCGGCTCGGCGACGCGGGCGGACGGGAATTTGATTTCTGGCTGCTCAAGGTCGGAGCCGAGGTCGTCCCGGTCGATGCCGAACAGACCGATGCCGCGCGTCGGGCCTGGCGTCGCTACGGCAAGGGACGCCATTCCGCCGCGCTGAACTATGGAGATTGCTTTTCCTATGCACTGGCGCTCTCGCGCGGCGAGCCGCTGCTGTTCAAGGGAGACGACTTCGCCAAGACCGACATCAATCGACGCGGCGAAGGATGATGTCCACGTGACCGGGCGATCGGCCAATTAACTCATAAAATCGATTGATTTTACATTTATTATCTGTTGGATTGATGTATTGAGCTCCGCGATATTGGGTTGGAAACCGATGGAGCCAACCCATGACCTTTGTCTCAAACACCGAACTGGCGGGGCCGCGCAATGACGGTGCCCGCATTCCCTCCACCACCCGACGCCAGTTCAGCCGGCGCGCCGTCGAAATTCTGCCGGGCCTCGTCCTGAATTCGATCGTGGCGGGGGCGGCGTTCGGCGTCAGGCTGCTGCCGGGAATGTCGACGTTCAGTCCGATGATCCTGTCCATCATGATTGGAATAGCGTTCCACAACATCGTCGGCACCGCCGCCTGGGCGAAAGCGGGCGTGACATTCAGTCTGCGCTGGGTGCTTCGTGGCGCCATCATCCTGCTCGGGCTTCAATTGACGGCAAGTCAGGTCGTCGCGATCGGCGGCCGGGGTCTCGGCATTATCGTGGTGACATTGCTCGCCACCTTCGCCTTTACGATTTGGATGGGGAAACTGCTGGGCGTCGAGGCCAAACTCGCGCAGTTGATCGCGGCCGGAACGTCGATCTGCGGCGCGTCCGCCGTCATTGCCACCAATACCGTCACCAATGCCGATGACGAAGACGTTGCCTACGCGGTCGCGTGCGTAACCGTGTTCGGATCGATCGCGATGTTCGTCTATCCGCTGCTCCCGAGCCTGCTGCATCTCGACCCCTATGCGTTCGGGCTTTGGAGCGGCGCATCGATCCACGAGATCGCGCAGGTCGTTGCCGCTTCATTCCAGGATGGACAACGGGCCGGCGAATTTGCAACGATCGCCAAATTGTCGCGCGTCATGCTGCTGGCGCCGATGGTGATCGCGCTCGGATTGATGGCCGCGCGCAACGCGAAAGGCGGGAAATCCGGTGCCGGCACCGCATCGGCGCGTCCAACGATGCCGTGGTTCGTGCTCGGATTCGTGGCGCTTGTCGCGCTCAACAGCCTGGTTACGATCCCCGGTGATGCCAAGGCATGGATCGTTGCCGCGACGACGTTCCTGTTGTCCATTGCCTTGGCCGCGATGGGGTTGGAAACCAGCATCGGCAAAGTCGCCGCGAAAGGATTTCGGCCCGCTTTGCTCGGCGCATTCGCCTTCCTGTTCATTGCAAGCTTCAGCCTCGCGCTGATCAAATTGACGGGGTGACACTCGATGACGTTGGAGCAGCTTCGCATTTTCATCGCGGTTGCGGAAAAGCAGCATGTCACGCAGGCCGCCAGCGAATTGAATTTGACGCAATCGGCAACCAGCGCCGCGATCGCCGCGCTCGAAGCGCGTTACGGCATAAAATTGTTCGACCGCGTCGGCCGCGGCATCGTGCTGACCCAGACCGGCCGCGATTTTCTCAACGAAGCCCGCGACGTCGTGGCCCGCGCCAAGGCCGCGGCGCAGGTTTTGGACGATCTGGCCGGCCTCAAGCGCGGCTCGTTGAATCTGGCGGCCAGCCAGACAGTCGCAAATTATTGGCTGCCGCCACGCATCGAGACATTTCGCAGAACCTATCCCGGTATCGATCTGCGCGTGAGCATTGCAAACACCGAGCAGGTCGCTCAGGCCGTCAATCGAGGCGATGCGGACCTTGGCTTCGTCGAGGGCGAGGTCGACGATCCCTCGCTGGCCGTTCGAAAAATGGAAGGCGATAGCCTGGCCATCGTGGTCGGCGCGAGCCATCCATGGATCGGCAAGACGCGTATCGCCCCAAGACTTCTGACCGAGACGTGCTGGATTCTGCGAGAACCGGGCTCCGGCACCAGATCGATGTTCGAAGCCGCGCTGAAAAAATTTGACATCAAGTTGTCCGACCTTGATATCCGGCTTGCGTTGCCATCCAACGAAGCCGTGCGCACCGCTGTTGAATCCGGTGACTGCGCGACGGCGATTTCGGATCTGGTAGTGGCGCAGTCGCTGGCTGCGGGCACGCTTCATCGCGTCAAGATCGATCTGCCGAAGCGCCCGTTTTTCACGCTGCGGCACAAAGAGCGTTATGCCAGTCAGGCGGAAAAGGCGTTGTTGGCGTCGTTCCGGATCTAACGCCGACTCAAGGCGTGGGTGCGACAGAAGAGATTCGAACTCCTACCCCCTATTTGGCGACAGCGCCGTACTTCATGCCAGCGAGCGTGACAAGAATTCCGGCCAGCAGCATGGGCACTGCGGCCGCATAGAACAGAGACGCCGGGCTTAGGTGATAGCCCAACAATACGCCGACCAGTAGCGGCCCTCCGATCCCGCCAAGCCGGCCAATGCCGAGTGCCCATCCGACCCCCGTCGACCGGATCGTGGCCGGATAGAAGATTGCCGACAGAGCGATGACGCTCTTCTGGCCGCCGCTGATACAGAAGCCGGCGCAGAAGGTCGCGATCAGGAGCACCCAAGGGGGAGCCGAGACGGCTGGCCCAAGAAGTGCCACGAATACGACGCCCGCAAAATACACACTTGCAAGCGAACCGTAGGCGCCAAGCCTGTCCATCGCTGGTCCGATCGCGAACGCCGCAACGATGCCGCCGATCGTCGTGAGAGAGGTTGCCAGCGCGACGGTGTTCAGCGGATGACCCAGATTGGTCAAGATGGTCGGCAGCCAGCTCTGAAGCGCGTAGAATTCGGCGAGGTTGAGCCCGAACACCAGCCAAAGCACGATCGTGCCGAAGCTTCGACCGGATTGAAACAGACTCCCGACCGCACTTCTGCCTTCTGCGATGTCGGTGGTGAATTCGCCCGGACAATCATGCGGAAGGTTTTGATCCACGCGACGGACCACCCTCCAGATACTTCGAGGATCGGCGTTCGTCCGCACCAGGAAATCAAGTGACTCGGGAAGCAGCACGAAAGCGCAAGCAGCCAGTAATAGCGGCGCGAGCGCACCCATCCATAACAGGGAGCGCCACCCATACAGTGGGATACTCCATGCGGCGAGGCCTCCGGCCGCGACAAATCCGAGCGAGAAGCCACAATAGATGACAAGGACAAACGTCGCCCGCAAGCGTTTGGGACTGTATTCGGTGGTCAATGCCACCGTGCTCGGTATCGCTGCCCCCAAGGCCGCACCGGTGACTAGTCTGAGGATCATCAGCTGCGTGACGCTCGTGGCAAACACCGTTACCAACGTCAAAAGCCCGAATGCCACGGTGCTGGCGAGTATCAAACGCCGATGTCCGAACCGGTCCGACAGCGGCGAGAGCAAGAGGTAACCGAGCATCAGCCCGGTTAATGCCGATGAGAAGATCGGTCCCAGCAACTCTCGGGGCAAACCCCACTCCTTTGCGATCAGGGGCGTCATATAGCTGATGGCTTGGGTGTCGAATCCATCAAGAAACATGACGAGTGCGCAAAGGACGATGACCACCCACTGCACAGCGCCGACGCGTCGGGCGTTGATGAAGGCCGGAACGTCGAACGCGGCTTGGGTAATACTCATGGCTTCCATCCCGTTATATTATTTTTTATGTATCGAACGTGGCCTGCTATCCAGTCGCCGACGGCGGCGAGTTTCCCGACGGGACAAATGGGTCCGCAAAAAACTCACTCCCGGGAAGCCCCGCGAGCTTCTCAAAGTCGCGCCGCGCGCTGCGGATCATCACCGGGTTTCCGCAGGCATAAATCTGCCAGCCCGAAAGATCGCGGAGGTCTCTCAGGACCGCTTGATGAACCAACCCGGTGGCACCTTTCCAATCAGGATCGCCTTCCGAAAGGACCGGGACAAACTTGAACCAGGGCGCGCGTGCGGTCCATTTTTCCGCTAACTCCGCCATGTACAGATCCTGCCGCCTGCGGCCGCCCCAGTACAAATGCACCTCGCGTTTGTTTCCGCACTTGATCAGGTCCTCAAGAATTGACTTGAGCGGCGCAAAGCCGGTCCCTGTCGCAAGACACACAACAGGTTTCTCGGAGTCCGAGCGCAGGTAGAAATCCCCATAGGGCAACTCGACCTCGAGCTTGTCGCCTTTTTGAAGGCCCGCGAGGACCTGTTCGGAGAAACGCCCACCTGGCACACGGCGGATATGCAATTGTGCGCCGTCGCTCTCATGCGGCGGGTTCGCCATCGAGAAATTGCGCGTATCCCCGTCCGGCATGTTGATCCGCAGATATTGTCCCGCCCTGAACTTGGCGCGGACGCTGGCGGGAAACCGTAGCTGCAAAACGATGACATCTTCGGCCGGCCGGCTGACGCGGTAAACGCTTGCCGTCACGGTCTTGCGCGCCTCGAGATCGACACGCTCAATTCTTGTCGGATCGATCAGGATGTCGGATGTCGGCTTGGCCTGGCAGAACAGAACGGCCGTGTCCGGACCCAAGAACTCCTTCGATCCGACAGCGACGGTGCCGCGGCAAAGCTGACCTTCACACGTAGAGCAAACACCCTTCCTGCACGAATAAGGTATCGAATAGCCGGCGCGTTCGGCGGCGTCGAGAACGGTTTCACCGGCGTCACAGGGAAAAGCGACATCGCTTTTGTCGACGGAAACGCTGAATGTCATGAGATCGAAGCGTCCCCGAAACGAGATGCCCCGCCGATGAGTTGGAGGGATCGAAAGATCGCCTCCGGGTCCGCGATGCCGCGGCCGGCGATGTCGAACGCGCTGCCATGGCCCACGCTTGAGAAAAGCAGGCCAGCGCCGATCGAAAGCGCCGCCGAGTTCCTGCCCGCCAGCAGCTTGACCGGGATATGGCCCTGATCGTGATACATCGCGACAAAGGCGTCGAACTCGGGCCGCCCCAGCATCAGATCGGCCCCTAACGGTCCCTCCACATCAAGACCTGACGCCTTCAACTGCTTTACCGCGGGAACGGTGATCCTGTCGTCGTCGTCTCCGAACAATCCCCCCTCGCCCGCATGGGGATTGATCCCGAAAACGCCGATCCGCGGTTGCCTGACGTTGAGCCGCCGCAGCGCCGCGTCGGCGGTTCGGGCCGCCCGCTCAATGAGCTCCGGCGTGATGCGGGCCAATGCGGTATGGAGCCGCTCATGCAGCGTCACGTGAACGATGCGCAAGCCCCCGCCGACCAGCATGAGGAAGACTTCATCCTCCGGCACTTTCATCAACCGCGCCAGCAGGCTCGGGTAACCCGAAAAGGCAATGCCGGCCGCATTGACGTTGGCCTCGGAATGCGGACACGCAACGATCGCGGAAGCATTTCCCGACTTTACGAAGCTCATCGCCGCCGCAACATAATCGACGGTCGCTTGTCCCCCGGCAGCCAGCGGCGTGCCGGGGTTGAAAGATTGGCGCGGCAGGGAATTGACGGGCAGGAAATGCAAGACACCGCGAACGCAGCTATCGCCGTCGAAGGGTTTTAGCGTGACGTCCTTGGCGCAAAGCTCGCCATAAAACCGGATGACGAATTCATCGCCGACCAGGACGACATTTGGACCACCCTCCCGCAACAGCCGGGCGGCGGCCTTGACGGCGATCTCCGGACCGACGCCATTGGGATCACCGATTGTCAGGGCGACGGTTGCCGCCGTCATAATGGTATCGCCAGAAGCGTATCGATACGGGAACTGTCACAGACGACGGTTCGCTCGTTCAATTTCGGTTTGCCGTCTTCTACCTTGTAGAGGTCGAGATATCGTCCAGTTGCGAAGATGTCGGTGTCACCGTCCTGCACGATCCGGGCAACCAGAAACGGCGTCTCGCTTCGGACTTCTCCGTTTGCTTCAGAAAGAATGCAGGGTTGTCCGATGATATGCCGGTAGGATTGGCGCTCGTAGATATTCGCCTCGCGCAACGCGGATACCCGGTCGAGCAACATGCCGCGCGAATTCGCAAAGATGATCGCGGCCTCGAAACCCTCGCGATGATTGGCGGCGGTCGTGATCTTGTAGACGCATCGGCCGTGAAAATGATCGGGCCACTCCTCGAGACGGTCGTCGTCGATACACCGCGCATATTCGGCCTGGGCGCGAACGATCAATTGATAGACGCTCTCGGTCATTGTGTCGGTCATCGTGCGCACCTTGTCCTAGACGCCCATATTGCTGCGATAGGCCTTCCAGAAGCCGCGAACCGACGCCTCCGTCACGCGGCTTTCGCTGCTTTGGGCCTGGCTGCCGCCCATTTCGAGCACCGCCTCCTGATCCGATGCGCCGGCTATACCACGCTGGACGAATCCTCCGACACAGCCGTCTTCCATGGAGATGTAGCCGGCAGGGCCGACAAGGTTGCCCTGCTTGATGCGGGTGAGCCGTTGCTCGGGCGTATCGTCTGAAAATCCGAGGTAAGTCCAGTTCAAGTCCGTCTTGTCTGTTCCGCGCGGCACGATCTGCCGAACGGCGATGGCGTTCTGGATTTGCTGCAGCACGAACGTCGGAAACACCGACAGGATCTGCAGCGTTACGCCGTCGTGATACTCGTCGAACCCTTGCAGCAGCGAGGGGTCGGCAAGCCGGTATTCGCTCTCCGACCGCAATTGCTGCTTGGAGTATTCGGAATCCTTTTGCGCGTCGGGATCGATGGCGGAGTAGCTGACATGATGGCCGCCGCTCTCGTCCACGATGATCGCGCCCTTCTGCGAGAGCTTGTTCAACTCGAAGGTCGTAAAAAACAGATGCAGGATACTGGCGTGGTAGGAGTCCTTGACGTTCTCCATGTACAGCTTCCAGTTATTGGGGAGCACCTGGGTAAAACGTCCGAGAACAACCGGTGTCCGGCCGCCAAGCACCCGCTCGATCCGGCTTACGATCTCCTCGCCGAGATACTCGTCGATCGGCGGAACATCCTCGGAGAACGACCCGAAGATCAGCCCGTGCAGCGTTGCGATCCGGAGTTTCCGCGGACCGTGTTCCTCCATCCGGAAAGTATCGGGCATTCCGCCCTTCCCCTTCACGCCGTCCTTGAACGCAATGCCCTTGAGGTTGCCCTGCCTGTCGTAGGTCCAGGCATGATAGACGCAACTGAAGTCCTTCTTGCCCTTGCCGTGGGTATCCAGACAGATCAGCGCACCTCGATGGGCACACCGATTTTCGAAGGCGTAGATCTCGCCATCCGCATCACGCGTGACGATGACCGGGGTCTCGCCGATCTTGGTGGTACGGAAGTCGCCGGGCTCGGGAAGTTCAACTTCGAGGGCAAGGTAGTGCCAGATCGGTCCATGAAAGATGCGCTGCTGCTCCGCCCGGTAAGCCTCGTCGGTCTGGAACACACGATAGGGAACGCGCGTCAGCCCATCGCTCGGCCATGGTTGCCCTGATATCTCGTTCAACGCGGAGTGCTCCGCCATGACCACATCTCCCTGGTTACCGGACGTCTGATGATCGGACGTTTGACATCCGATCTGAAGTGTTCGAATATCGAACAAAGGGTTCATTTACGAACAAAGCTGGACCGGTTCTAATTCGCTGTCAAGAGCAACGCAGATGCCACAAACCACCGGACGCGCAGAACGGACCAGCGAAGGAATGGGAGGCCTTGCCAAGGGCCTGGCGATTATCGAAGCATTCGCGACCCACGGCGTGCTGAATATCGCGGACGCCGCCCGCGCCTCTGGCGCGACCCGCGCAGCCGCGCGGCGTTGCCTGATCACGCTGACGGAACTTGGCTATGTCGAGCAGTCCGGTCGCGAGTTTCGGCCGCTGGCGCGGCTCCGCGAATTAGGCGGCGCGACGTCGAAACGCGATCAGCTTGCCCGGCTCGCGCAACCACTGCTTGAACGGGCGCGCGACCAGCTGACCGAATCGGTTTCGCTCGCGGTGCTCGACAATGACCGGACATTCTTCATCGCGCGCGCCGAAGCGGAGCACATCGTCTCCACCGGTGTTCGGGTCGGAGCCTATCTTCCAGCCTATTGCTCGGCGACCGGCCGGGTGCTTCTCGGCCAATTCTCCGACACCGAAATTCTGAAACGGATCGGCCCAAAGCCGTTGCCTCAGCGAACCCCACACACATTGACAAAGCCATCCGATATTTTGGAGGAAATTCGATCCGTTCGCCAAAAGGCCTACGCGACCAGCGATGAAGAACTTGCGCTAGGGCTGCGGGCATTGGCCGTGCCGGTGGTCGGCCCCAACGACGAATTTGTTGCGGCCGTCAGCGTCAGCGCGGCATCGGCACGTGTCCGCAAATCCGAACTGACCAGGCACTGTCTCCCGGTTTTGCGATCATGTGCCCTGTCGCTTGCGCAAGCGCTCATCGAGGCGCGTTGATTTTGCGGCCCGGCCCCGGTCCACGCCATGCCGACAAACAACCAAAGGAAGCCCGACTGCAATGCCTTGCGAACGGAGAACCCATGTTGCGTGCCCAATCCGATCTAATATGCGGAGGCATCGCCGACGAGGGCCCGGCCCGCGTTGGGCCGAGGACGCACCAGCAAATAGAACGCGACGACGTGCGTGATCATCAGCAGGGGCACGTAGATGATCGGGATCGCGTAGGTGGCGCCCAACTCCCCCGCCAGCGCCGGAAGGCCGACCTGGTTGCCGTGATAATAGTCGATGATGATGTCGGCCGCCCCAACGAGATTGAAGGCGACGACGAACAGCCAAAACAGCGGACGTATTCTTACCGTGAGCAGCGCCAGCATGGCCAGCACCCCGGTCGCGAAGTCACCATAGGCGGCGAAGACGGCGAAGTCAGACGGCAGATTGGCACCGACGACGCCCGGGATGATGAAAACGAGCCCGAAGAAGCGGAAGCTGTGCAGCGTAGCGATGGCGCGCTGCGCTGCCACGTGGTCCATCGCCTTAAGCCTGGGCCAGACGTACACGCCGAAGCAAAGCAGCCACGGGACGTAACCTAAAACGAGATGTATCTGGAAGATGATTTCCGGCGACATCTGGCCTCCGATCAGCAGTTGGTTCACGCGGCCTCGAACACCGCGGTCAGGATGCCGAGCCGGCCTTCCATGAGATTTCGTCCCAGGTTGGCAGCAAGCTGAGCGAAGTCCGGCCCCATCACCACGCCGAGATTGAGCGAAGGCGGCGGCCCCGAGGCGCGTAGTTGGGCGAAGAAAGCCTTGGCGGCCTCAGTGTCGTCTTGCCATGTCAGGGTGCGGAAACCGGCCGGTTCGATTGCCTCGCGCGTTGCGATCGCCGTTAACAGAAAACTCGTTGCCGGCGTCCGCGCCCAGGGGACGGGATAGTGCGGCTCACCGCTGTTCAACACGACGTCGAAGTTCGCAAACCTGCCGCCTGACTTCAGCACGCGGCGGATTTCGCGGTAGAGCCGTGCCCGGTCCGAGATGTTCATCGCCACATGCTGCAGCAACACGACGTCGAAACGGCGGTCGTCGAATGGAAGCTCCAGCGCGCTGGCGGTCTGGAACGACACCTGCCCGCTCTGTTCCAGGAATGGCTCGCTGAGGTCGAGGCCCGTCACCCGACAGCCATAGGTCGCAGCCAGAAAGCGTGCCGGCCCGCCGACGCCCGAGCCGACATCCAGAACCGACAAGTCGGCGGTGATCCCGGCCAACTCGGCAAGCTCGGCGGTCGCAGCGAGCCCGCTTGTGTGAAACTGGTCGAGGGCACCCAGTTGCTGGGGCGTGAGCCGCTGATCCTCCGGCCCAAGGACAGTGAGCGCCGTCTTCAGCCGCTCGGTCAGGCCGGTCGCGCGATAATGGTCGCGCACGCCATCAAGGACATCGGTCATTGCAAGGTTTCTCCAAGGCTTCAGGGTATGGCATCTCGTGACTTCTGATTTGCAAGTTAGATACGACCGCTTCCCGCGAGCGGCTATTCGCGATAGAAGCCACCCTCTCAGCTCGTCGACGTGGAAATGCCCGATGCAGGCGATCGCGTATCCCGGAGCAGGGTTGCAATGGCACGGATGGCGAGCACGTGAAGCGTGACAGCAAGAGGGGCCAAGAAGCCTGGAATGAAAGTGTAAGGGAATATCCCCATCGCCACGTTCGGCACCTCGGTGCTGATCAGTTTCAAGGGGCCAGTGAGCACGGAGCTTGCCGCGACGTTGGCGAGAGACAGCAGCCCGAGCAC
>WNFM01207077.1_pt1 | contig 20034 bp, 17 predicted proteins | sample 5400271 | NCBI WGS metagenome assembly WNFM01 (sample SAMN13153352, study PRJNA577476) | soil metagenome | isolation source: 60 cm saprolite on Douglas fir-dominated hillslope | place: USA:California | collected 2013-09-17
TCGCAATGCGAAGTGACAAGACAGACGGCAGTTTCGAAGCGATGATTTACCTCGCCACCGCCGTCATCCACTCCAGATGAATCTCAACAGACCCTAGATAGTTTCTACCCACCACGGTGCTTTTCCCCACGCGCGAGTGACCAACCCCAACTACATCACGCGGGAACCGAAATTTCGTTCCGTTGGAACTGTACAAAATTGGACATAGGCGTTTTGGCGCAACACTGCGGCGTCCAGCGTAATTGTAGGGCGGATTAGCGCTGGCGTAATCCGCCGTTACGCCGGCCGAGATGGCGGATTACGCCTTCGGCTCAATCCGCCCTACGACTCCCCGCCCTACGGACATGCGCGCACAGGCTAAATTGTTGAGCTGGATCAATGTGATTTGCCCTGTCCAGTCCCGTCTGCAAAAATATTTCCGTTCCCTCTTTATCCAAATCACCTCTATATCCGCACCCGTCCCACCCCCCAGAGGGGCGTATCGCGATCGTCACGGACGCGGGGCGGGATGCGGTGGACGCGGCAGCGTTGGGCGCGCGAGGTGATCGCAGGGTGGGTTTCGGCCTGTGAGCGATCAAGGCGCGCTGACGAGAGATGTTTGCTGCGGACGGCGAAGTCGTGTGGTCCTGACGCCTCGACGCTGGCGTCAAGTCCAGCGGAGGTTTTGTTAGCCCGACCGGGTACTGACAAAACCATATCCGCTGGGCGACGGTGACAAAAAAGCCCGATCACCGGGGAGAGCACGAAGCAAACCGTTAAAACCATTGTGTGCGGGAATGCCGGGTTGTTCTGGTGTACCTGTGGTGACTACTCGTGTGCTTTCTACCTTTGCACACGAGGCTGCGGGTGCATTGGGCGCCCGGCATTCCCCACGCCCTCGCATGTCGAGGCGGATGGTTGACGTACGACTCGGGCGCATCGCGCCGCGGGAATGCGAAGCTGCGTCTGGAATTCAGTGTTTGAAATTGAAGCGGTAGCCATCATCACCATACCCGTCATTCCGGGCTCGTGCTACGCGCGCCCCGGAATGACGAGTGGTGGCTCCGTGGCTCACCCCGCCTTCTGATAGCCCGCCAAAAACATCTGCGTCGCGCTTTCGACCACCTGCGCGATGCGCTCGGCGGAAGGCGGCGGAGCGGCCTGGAAAATGAAGGGGAGAAACAGCGAGGCCTGGCACATATTCATGAATTGCGAGGCCGCCAATTGGCGGTCGGGAATTGCAACATCGTTCTTCTTTACCCGCACGTCGAGATAGGCGGCGAGGCGGTTGATGGTGTTTTCCAGCACATGCTCATAATAACGCCGGCCGACATCCGGCATCCGCTCGGCAATCGACATCACGGTGCGGATCGCCGATCCGCCGCCCGGCCGGCACAACAGCTGGATATAGGCCTGGCCGAATTCGCGCAGCGTCGTCGCGACGTCGCGCTCGGGGTCGAAATTGAAATTAACCTTCTTCTGGTCGAGCATTTCCTGCTCGACGATGGCTTCGAACAGCCGGCTCTTGTCGGCGAAATAAACGTAGAGCGTCCCCTTGGAGACGCCGGCGGCGCGGGCGATCTCGCCCATGCTGGCGCCGTCAAAGCCCAAATCCATGAAGACTTTGCTGGCGCCGGCCAGAATTTGCCGGCGTTTGGCGCTGTCCTCATCGACGAGATGGAGAGGTGTGCGATCGGTTGCAACCATTGGTTTAGCTTTTCCGGAAAGATTCCCGTCCTGAAAACGCCACGGAACGAAATGACCGTCTATGTTCGATACACAACAATATATCTTGACCGAACCGTTCGGTCAATGCTAATTTCAAACTTGCGAAGTGGTAGGCGTGTCCTTTGCCGTGCCTGTATCGCGCTATTGTCATGAGGAGGCCGTGATGGCCGCAGCGAGAGACCAGGCCGCACGCATCCTTCGCACCGAGCCGGATAAGGCGGAAGGCGAAGCCGCGCGCGACACTTCCGCCGCTCTCGCCGACCAGCTTCGTTCACATGTGTCGGATGAAACGGTCGCGCGCCGCCCGGTGGAGACGCCGGCCAAGCCTTCGATCGAAAAGCCAGCGATCGAGAAACCGCCCTCCGCACCCGCTGTGTCAGCCGCGCCGAAATCCGGCAAACGCAAACTGGTCCTGATGGGCATCGTGACCTTGCTCGCGCTCGCCGCGGCAAGCTACGGCGTACATTATATTCTGGTCGGACGGTTTTACGTCTCCACCGACGACGCCTATGTGCGCGCCAACAACACCACGCTTGGCGCGCGGGTGTCGGGCCACATCGCCGCAATCCTTCCCGGCGACAACACCGTGGTCCGCACCGGCGACGTCATCTTCAGGATCGACGACGGCGACTACCGCATCGCGGTGGATGCCGCGCGCACCAAGATCGCAACTCAACAAGCCACCATCGACCGCATCGGCCATCAGGTCACCGCGCTGGAAAGCGCGGTCGAGCAGGCTCAAGCGCAAATTGTCTCGGCGGAAGCCGGCTTGAAGCGGGCAGGCCTCGATTTCGACCGTCAGCAAGCATTGAGCACCAAGGGATTTGCTTCGCACGCGACCTATGAGGTGTCCGAAGCCACGCGTGACCAGGGCGTGGCGGCGCTGAAGGCGGCGCAGGCGGCCTTTGACGCGGCACGCGACAATGTCGAAGTGACAAAAGCGCAGCAGGCGGAGGCCCGCGCCCAGCTGGCGGAACTGGAGACGTCGCTGGCCAAGGCCCAGCGCGATCTCGATTTCACCTTCGTGCGCGCGCCGGTTGACGGCACCTTCTCCAACCGTCTGGTCAATACCGGCGACTTTGTCGTGGTGGGGCAGCGGCTCGGCAATGTGGTGCCGCTCGACGATGTCTTCATCGACGCCAATTTCAAGGAAACCCAGCTCAAGCGGATTCGTCCGGGCCAACCGGTGACGATCTCGGTCGACGCCTACGGCCATCGCAAGTTCGCCGGCATCGTCGACAGCATCTCGCCCGCGGCCGGCTCCGTGTTCACGCTGTTGCCGCCGGATAACGCCACCGGCAATTTTACCAAGATCGTGCAGCGGCTGCCGGTTCGCGTGAAAGTGCCGAAGGATGTCGCCAGGCAAAACCTGTTGCGCGCGGGCATGTCGGTTTATGCCACCGTCGATACCAGCAACGGCGCCGCGGACGCCGACAGCGACGCCGACCTCGACGCGCCGACCATGATCCATCCGCAATAATTTTTGCGGATCGGGCGAGGGCGCCCGATTCCGAGCACGTCCCGAGCTGAAGCAGATTATGGCCGACGCCACCACAGCCCCACCGGGCATGATGAACGCCGCAGTGCCGTCCGAGCGCATCCCGCCGCGCCGGCTGATTGCGTTTCTCATCATGGTGTTCGGGATGTTCATGTCGATCCTGGACATCCAGATCGTCTCGGCGTCGCTCACCGATATCCAGGCCGGCCTGTCGGCGAGCTCAACCGAGGTATCCTGGGTTCAGACCTCGTATCTGATCGCGGAAGTGATCGCGATCCCGTTGTCCGGATTCCTGTCGCGCGCCTTCGGCACGCGCTTGTTGTTTGCGATTTCCGCCTCCGGCTTCACGGTCGCGAGCTTCCTGTGCGGTTTCGCCTCCTCGATCGAGCAGATGATCCTCTGGCGCGCGATCCAGGGATTTTTGGGCGCCGGCATGATCCCGACGGTGTTTGCGTCGGCCTATACGGTGTTTCCGCGCTCGAAATTCCACATCGTCGGCCCGATCATCGGCCTGGTCGCGACGCTGGCGCCGACCATCGGCCCGACGGTCGGCGGCGTCATCACCGACTGGATGTCGTGGCATTGGCTGTTCTTCATCAACGTTGTCCCCGGCATCGGCATCACCATCGGCGTGCTGGCGCTGGTCGATTTCGATCAACCGAATTTCAGACTGCTCGAGCGCTTCGACTGGTTCGGCCTGATCGCGATGGCGGGGTTTTTGGGCGCGCTCGAATATGTGCTCGAGGAAGGGCCGCAATATGAATGGCTGCAGGATCCTTCCGTGGCGATCTGCGCTGCGGTCTGCGCGGTCTCGGCGATCGCCTTCTTCTACCGCGTCCTGACGGCGGACGAGCCGATTGTCGACATCCGCGCCTTCACCGATCGCAATTTCGGCATCGGCTGCCTGATCTCGTTCTGCGTCGGCATCGGCCTTTACGGCCTGACCTACATGTATCCACGTTATCTCGCGGAGGTGCGCGGCTATAGCGCGCTGATGATCGGCGAGACCATGTTCGTCTCCGGCGTTACCATGTTCCTCACCGCGCCGTTGGTCGGACGGCTGATGCTCAAGATCGACATGCGCTACATCATCGCCGCCGGTCTCGTCATCTTCGCGCTCGGCTCCTATCAGATGACCTGGATCACCCGCGACTATGATTTTTACGAGCTATTGCTGCCACAGATCCTGCGCGGCATCGGCATGATGTTCGCGATGGTGCCGACCAACAACATCGCGCTCGGGACGCTGCCGCCGGACCGGGTGAAGAACGCCTCGGGGCTGTTCAACCTGACGCGCAATCTCGGCGGCGCCGTCGGGCTCGCCATTATCAACCAGGTGCTGAATGAACGCACCGACCTGCATATCTCGCGGTTGCAGGAACGGGTGACCTGGGGCAACGCCACCGCGACCGAAACCCTCAATAATTTCACCCAGCGCCTGCAGGGCATGGGGGATGCCGCGCTGATGGCGATGAAGCAATTGTCCCAGATCGTTCATCGCCAGGCGGTGGTGATGGGATATGGCGACGCCTTCTTCATGCTGACGCTGTTTTATTTCGGCCTCAGCCTCCTGGTGATGCTGTTGAAGAAGCCGGCCTCGGCGGCGAGCGAGCCGGCGCATTAGGCCTGACGATATTGTCTGCCGCAACGGTTCATGCTTGAACGGCGCGCATGATGAGCAGCCCGTCCTCACCAACGCTCCGGCGCGTGCAGGCGGCGTCCGCGCGATGGATCGCGGGCGCGCTGGCGCTGACGGCTGCGGTGTGGCTGGTGGCGCTCGCTGGATTGCTCGCGATCGCCGATCGCATCCATGACGACGTGCCGGCCCTGCTCGCCGTAAAACTGCCGCTGCTGGCCTCGCGCCCCGAATTGATCTTCGCCGGCGAGAGCCGCACGCTCTATCAGGTCGATGCGGCTCTCGCCGCGCAACTGATCGGCAGACCTGTGGGTGCCGCGGCCAATATCGCCTACGACGCCGGCGAGCCGCTGGCGCTTCTGGCTGCGATGCACCGCGCGCCCGCTTCGTTCCAGAAAGCCCATGTCGTCGTCAGCGTCGCGCCGTTCCTGTTCAACGAGGGCGTGCGCTCGGCCGCGGTCTATCCGCAGGATGTCGCCGCCCGGCTCGGCGTGATCGAACAGATGACCTCGTTGCTGCCGCTGCGGATCGGCACGCTGATCCGCTTCATCCGCGAAGCCTTCAATGCGCGGCTCGCCGCCGACCAGCGTGTTGCCGATCTGGGCTCGCAGCCTACGGCGCTCGGACTGAAGATCATCGACCGCACCCAAGGCGACGACCGCTGGCCCGCCGATATCGGCTCGCATGCGCATTATGCCGACTGGGATCTGTCGGGTCCAAAGGCGCGCTTCGGGATCGCTGCGCTCTGCGACATGGTGCCGTTGACGCGAAAGCTCACCGTCGTGATACCGCCATGGGCGCCGCGCTATGACCGCGCCGGCGATCCGGCGTGGCGTGAAAAAGACGATCAATACGCAAACCTGATCATCGACGCCGGCCGCCGCTGCGGCTTCGACGTCCTCAACATCCAGTCCATCCCAGGATTGGAGCAAGGCAACTACGCCGACGAGATGCATGTCAACGCCTCGGGCGTGCCGATCTACACGCGCTATCTCGTGTCGCGGCTGAAGCGTTAGCCGCGCGCGATGCTGTTCTCCTCCTACACGTTCCTGTTCCAGTTCCTGCCCGCCACCGTGCTGGCCTTCGCCGCCGCGCGCCGCCACTCGCCGCGCGCCGGCATTATGGTGCTGGCGGCGGCGTCGCTGGTGTTTTACGGCGCCTGGCGGCCGGTCTATCTGCTCTTGCTGCTGGCTTCCGTCGCGGTGAATTTTGCGCTGGGCCTGCGGATGGAAGACCCGCTGCGCCGCCGCGCCGTCGGCACCTTCGGTGTCGCGCTCAATCTCGCGGTGCTGTGTTACTTCAAATACACCAACTTCATCTTCGATGCCGTCAACACACTGACCGGCGCGCCTTTGCCGTTCTTCAACATCGTGCTGCCGCTCGGCATCTCCTTCTTCACCTTCCAGCAGATCGCCTATCTGGTGGATGTGATGCGCGGCGCCAAAGTCGAGCGCGACATCGTCAGCTACACATTATTCGTGTCGTTCTTCCCGCATCTGATCGCCGGCCCGCTGGTGCATCACGCCGAGATGATCCCGCAGTTCAAGCGCGGCCGCACCGGCCGCTCATCGGTGCTGGCGGCGCGGGGACTGGCGATCTTCGCCGCAGGCCTGTTCAAGAAAGTCGTGATCGCCGACAATCTGGCGCAGTTCGTATCGCCAGTGTTCGCGCATCTCGATGCCGGCGGCAGCGTCACCACGCCCTGGGCGTGGCTTGCGACATCGGCCTATACCTTGCAAATCTATTTCGATTTCTCCGGCTATTCCGACATGGCGATCGGGCTGGCCCTGTTGTTCGGCATCCGATTGCCGGTGAATTTCCGCTCGCCCTATCGGGCGACCTCGATCATCGAATTCTGGCGGCGCTGGCACATCACACTGTCGCGCTTCCTGCGCGACTATCTCTACATTCCGCTCGGCGGCAACCGGCTCGGGGAGCAGCGCCGTTACATCAATCTGATGGTGACGATGTTGCTCGGCGGGCTCTGGCACGGCGCGGGCTGGAATTTTCTGATCTGGGGCGGCCTGCACGGCGTCTATCTCAGCCTCAATCATCTCTGGCTCGGTTGGCGCGGCGGCAAGGCATCCGCCTCGGCAACCGGTTTGGCCGCGAAAGCACTGTCCTGGGTCATCACGTTCTTCGCCGTGGTCATCGCCTGGGTGTTCTTCCGCGCCCGGACCATGGCAGGCGCGTGGCAGATGCTGGGCGGCCTGTTCGGCTTTGAGGCCGGCAGTTCCGCTTACGCATCCTCCGGCATCCTGCGGCTGATGGATTTGCCGGTTCTGGTCGGCGAGGAGCGGCTACTATTGATCGGCGGCGGCGCGGTTGCGCTGGCGCTCGCGATCGCGCTTTTCCTGCCCAACGTCCCGCAACTCTTCGGCTATCGCGAATACCGCCACGCGCCGGAGAAGCGAGCTTGGCTGCGATGGCGGCCGAACGGGTCATGGGCGCTGGTCACGGCACTTGCATTCGCGATCTCGCTGTTTGGCATGTGGCAACGGCTCGAATTCCTGTATTTCCAGTTCTGAACGCACGGTTCATCCCTGCGGCCAACTTGCAAATCAGCCGCGATGCATTTATAAGCAACGCATTGTCGCTCGAACCGGGGAGATTTGCATGATTTCGATGTATTCGCAGATCGTACGCCCGCGTCCGATGCCCATGCTGGACGCCTGTTTCGCCCTTTGAGGGCGGTTTCCGTCAGCATCGATCGGGCCTGACGTCCCGGTCACCCCAAAACTTCCCAGTAAGTTACCTCACTTTTTTTCAATGACGCTTGCGTTCGGCTCGCCGCCCGCGCGTCAACCAACGGAGCCGGCGTGCGCGAAAGGCGTAGCCGGATGACGCCATGACCGCCTCTCGCAACAAGCGCCCCGCCGCCATTCGCGTAGTGTTGCCGTTCGTCTGGCTCGATCAGCCGGTGATTGCCGCGACCACTGCCGCCGGTCTTCTCGGCGCGACCGTGGCCGACCTGTTCATGCCGGTGTTCTCAGGCCACCTCGTCGATGCCATGACCTCGGGCGCATCGGACCCGGCCGCGCGCCGCGCGGCGTTCGCGGCTTTCGGCGCGATCGTGGCACTGGGGCTCGCCTCCATCATCCTGCGCCTGATCGGGCTGTATGCGATCGTGCCGTTCACGCTGCGGATCATGTCCGACGTGGCGCGCGACGCCTTCACGCGGGTGCAGCGATTTTCGACCGACTGGCACGCCAACAGCTTTGCCGGCTCGACGGTGCGCAAGATCACCCGTGGCATGTGGGCGCTCGATCTGCTCAACGACACCATCCTGATGGCGCTATTGCCCTCACTGGTGGTGCTGTTGGGGTCGATGATCCTGCTCGGGCTGCACTGGCCGTCGCTCGGCCTCGTGATCGCCGTTGGCGCGGCGATCTATATCCCGATGATCATCTTGTTTTCGACGCGCTACATCGCGCCGGCGGCACGCGTCTCCAACGCCTGGGACACCAAGGTCGGCGGCACGCTGGCCGATGCCATGACCTGCAACGCGGTGGTAAAATCCTTCGGCGCCGAAGCGCGCGAGGACGCCCGGCTGGCGCATGTCATCAGCCGGTGGAGCGCCCGCGTGCGGCGCACCTGGCTGCGCTACACCTACACGGCCACGGCCCAACTCGCGGTGCTGCTCTGCCTGCGCGGCTCCGTGATCGGCGGCGCGTTGCTGTTGTGGATCGGCGGCCACGCTTCGCCGGGCGATGTGACCTATGTGCTGACGAGCTACTACATCATCCACGCCTATCTGCGCGACGTCGGCATGCACATCAACAATCTGCAGCGCTCGGTCAACGACATGGAGGAGCTGGTCGCGATCCATGACGAGGCGATCGGCATTGCCGACGCGCCCGGTGCGCGGCCGATCGACATCCAGGGCGGACGCATCGTGTTCGAGGACGTGACGTTCCATTACGGCGGCCATCGCGCGCCGCTCTATGACGGTCTGTCGGTCGATATCCGCGCCGGCGAGCGCGTTGGCCTGGTCGGCCGCTCCGGCTCCGGCAAGACCACTTTTGTAAAACTGGTGCAGCGGCTTTACGATGTTAGCGGCGGACGCATCCTGATCGACGGTCAGAATATCGCGAACGCGACGCAGCAATCGCTGCGCAGCCAGATCGCCATCGTGCAGCAGGAACCGATCCTGTTTCACCGTTCGCTGGCCGAGAACATCGCCTACGGCCGGCCCGGCGCCAGCGGGGCTGCGATCGAGCAGGCGGCGCGGCTCGCGAACGCGCATGAGTTCATCCTGCGGCTGCCGAAAGGCTATGGCACCCTCGTCGGCGAACGCGGCGTTAAACTGTCGGGCGGCGAACGGCAGCGCGTCGCGCTGGCCCGCGCGTTCCTCGCCGACGCCCCGGTCCTGATCCTAGACGAGGCGACCTCGAGCCTCGATTCCGAATCGGAAGCTTTGATTCAGCAGGCGATGGAGCGGCTGATGAAAGGACGCACCTCGATCGTGATCGCGCACCGGCTGTCGACGGTGCGCAGCCTCGATCGCATCCTGGTGTTCGATCGCGGCGAGATCGTCGAGCAGGGCACCCATGCCGCGCTCGCCGCTCGCGCGGGTGGAATCTATCGCGGGCTGTTCGAGCGCCAGGCGACGGAATTCGACCGTGTCTCGGCGGCGGAGTGACGACGGCCGTCGTCATTCAAATGTAGGCATTGCAGCATGTCGGCCGCTTACGCTAGCTTTCGTGATCCGTCTTAGGGCGTGCAAGGGGCCAAGATGACTGAAGCCGTGAGAAGAGAGCCCGGTCTTTCCGGGCTCGCCCTCGTCATGTCCGCCCGGCACGATCCGGCCGCGCGGATTTTGAATGTCGATCTGGTCACGGTTCTGATCGCAATCCTGTTGCCGTGGTCGACGACGGGCGTCGTGATTGTCGCGGTGCTCTGGATTATCGCGCTGGTCCCGACGATCGAGCTGCGCTCGTTCGTCCAATCGCTGAAGCGCCCGGCCTGCGTTCTGCCGATCGCATTGTTCGCGCTGGCGCTGGTCGGAACGCTGTGGTCGGACGCCTCCTGGGGCGAACGGCTCTATGCGGCCGGTCCGACTGCAAAGTTGTTGGTGCTGCCGTTGCTGCTTTATCATTTCGAACGCACAGCCCGCGGGTCCTGGGTTTTCCTCGCCTTTCTGGCGTCCTGTTTGCTGCTGATGGCGGCGTCCTGGCTGGTCGCTTTCAATCCCGATCTCTCGCCAAAACTCTACTTCTCGCGCGGTCCCTATTTGGTTGCGAACGGGATCGCCGTCAAAAACTATATCGACCAAAGCCAGGAATTTGTCTTGTGCGCGGTGGCGCTCGCCTATCCGGTCATGGCGTTGCTGCGCGCGAATAAAATCTGGCTGGCGGTGCTGCTCGCGGCCATCGCCGCAAGTTTCCTTGTCAACATGATGTTCGTCGTCGTCTCGCGCACCGCCTTGGTGACTATGCCGGTCATGCTGGTGCTATTCGCGCTATTACATTTGAGATGGCGGACGGCGATTGCCGCATTGTGCGCCGCTGCATTGCTCGTGGCGGTGGCCTGGAACGTATCTCCCCAGTTGCGCGCCCCCGTCTCAAAATTCTTCACCGACTATCAGCACACCTCCGTCCAGAACAACGAGACCGGCATCGGTTCGCGGCTGATATATTGGCAGAAATCGTTGCGGTTTTTTGCCGCGGCTCCCATCATCGGACACGGCACCGGATCGACGCGCGGCCTGTTTGAACAGGCGGCGATCGGCGAGGTTGGCGCGCGCGCCCAAATCGTCGCCAACCCGCACAATCAAACATTAAGCGTGGCGGTGCAGTGGGGCGTGATCGGTGTCGTTTTACTCTATGCGATGTGGCTGGCGCATTTGCTGCTGTTTCGCGGCGACGGCCTGGCGAACTGGATCGGGCTATTGGTCGTCGTGCAAAATATCTCCACCTCGCTGTTTAATTCTCACCTGTTCGATTTTCACGAAGGCTGGATGTACGTGCTGGGCGTCGGCGTCGCCGGCGGCATGGTCCTCGGCGCACAACGAGATATTGTGTCCCGCACTGACGGAGGACTACCGCAATCCAAGACTGCTCCAGACCAGACCGACCCCCGATAGAAACAACAGGCCGAGCACGACATCGCGGAAATTTTTGTCACTTAACACGTGATAGGTGCGCCCACCGAGCGAAGCGCCGATGACGGATGCCGGCAGCGCGACCAACGCGAGCCGGGCGACTTCGGCGGTGATGAACCCGGTGCCGGCCTGCAAGCACAGCGCTGCGGACAGCACCGTCCAGTTGAAGGTCTGGAAAACACCGCGCCGCTCGTCCTTGCTCCAGCCGCGTACGCTTGCCCAGAGTGTGGGGATAGGGCCGGACAAACCGGCGAGGCCGCCGAGGATTCCGCCGGCAAATCCGATTACCGCGTCTGCCGCCCTTCCGCCGAAACTCAACGCAATCGGATTGCGGTTGAAATAGAGTGCGGTCGGAAACACCAGCAGCAGCACACCGACGCTCAATTTGAACACGCGAGGATCGGCATGCGCGACCAGCATCGTCCCCAGCGGTACGCCCGCGAGCCCGCCAAGCAGAAACGGCCAAACCAGCTTGAAGTCGAAGGACCGCCAAAACGAAGGCGCGTTGAGGTCTGCGCGACGATCGAACAGATCAGGACCAACGGCACCACGGTTGAAGGCGGCAACACGTAGAGCCAGATCCCCAGCACCACGAGTGCCGTCCCGAAGCCGGCGAGGCCGGTCACGAAGCCGCCGGCGAGCGCGCCGAGAAACAGAAGCAGATATGCGGTCGTGCTCATCGCTCAGGATTTCTGACGCTGAATTGGATGTTGCAGAGTTGGCGAGCATTGGTTTTTGTGCCTTATAGCGTTCCAGTCGCGATAGCCAGTGAGGAAAAATCATGGGAGCAACCTTTCTCGTCTGCCACGGCGCCTGGTCGGCAGGATGGGCATGGAAGAAGATGCATCCGCTGATGGCTGCCGCCGGGCATCGCCTGGTGACGCCGACCTACACCGGCCTTGGCGAGCGGGCGCATCTCGCCAACCCCACGATCGATCTCGAAACGCACATTCAGGATGTTCTGAATGTCATCCGATACGAAGACCTGCGCGACGTCGTGCTGATCGGCCACAGCTATGGCGGCATGGTCGCAACCGGCGTCGCCGACCGGGCGCGGGACCGCATCGCGCAGTTAGTCTACATCGACGCGTTCGTGCCTGATCACGGACATTCGCTGCTGGATCTTAACGCGCCGGCGCGCGAGCGCATGCAGGAGCTGGCGAAGACCGGCGACGGCTGGCGCGTGCCGCCCAACCCGACGCCGCCGGATACGCCGCCAGCCGATGTGGAATGGCTGACCGAGCGCCGCGTCGATATGCCGATCAAATGCTTTCTGACGCCGCTGAAGCTGCACGGTGGAAAGCTGACATTGCCGCGCAGCTATATCTACGCCACGCGCATCACGCCCGCGGACACTTTTGGCTCGTTCGCCAGGCGTGCCAAGAGCGAGCCCGGCTGGAATTATTATGAGATCGACGCCAGCCATTCGCCGAACGTGACAGCGCCGGAAGCGCTGATGGCGCTGCTGCAGAGGATCGTCGCAAACTAAACGTCGCCCGTGCAAGTGCATGGCGCTCGCGAGGCGGGGGGCGATCTTCATTCCAGGTATTTGCGCGCGATCAAATGGTCGAGCGATAGCAAACCGGGCCCCCGCGCGATGACGACGAGAAAGCAGGTGCTCCATACGCCATGGGTCGGCCAAGCGCCGGGATAAACGAAAATCTCGATCACCGCTGTCATGAATAGCAGGGCCAGGGCGGAAAACCGCGTTGCCAATCCGATAACAAGCAGGACTGGAAAGAAATGCTCGGAAAAGGCCGACGCGTAAGCTGCGATCGTCGGGTCGATCAGCGGAAGCTGATACTCATTCTGGAACAGCGCGATGGCGCTGGGCTTGAGATGCCAGCCGGCTACCTTGGTCTGGCCGGACTGCCAGAACACCGCAGCCGGAAAGATACGAGCCGCAAGAGCGATGAACCAATAGGGGATGCAATCCAGCGTGGCGATAACCTTCTGAACGGCCCGGGCCGGAACGGATCTGACCTGCGCAACTGCTGGGGATGCTTGGGTCATGGTTGCAGGTAGCTCTCCGGTTCCGGAACAACGATGTCGCGCACGAGGCCCGAGCCGATCAGTCCCGCGAGGTTGCAAGCGAGGTCGAAATCCGGATCATCGGCCAGCGCAGCTTCGGCCGCCGCGCCGAGCGGCCGGCCTGCGGCAAGCGCGAGCAGGAATGCCGCGCCGCCCTGCGGCAGCGCGCGTACTTGCACTTCGAGATATGGACGGGCGACGAGCGCATCCTCGCCGCGCCAATTCTCGATGGGCGCCAGCTCTTGCTCGCCGCTGTTCATCGCCCAGATCGTGACGATCGGAAAAGGCGAGCGAACGATCTCGGTTGAGGGGTGGATTTCGATGCGGATGTCTCCGAGAGCCTGGCTATCGAGCGTCGCAAAGTGGCCCGGCCCGAGCGGCGTGGCGTCGGCCGCGTGATAGGCGCGTGTCCGCGCGGCCTCGAGCCGCGCTGCGTCTGCAAGATAGGGAATTTCGCGCGCCGGCTCGAACGCGGCGACGAATTCCGGAAAGTCGTCGCCATAGGCTGCGAGCAGGGGCGAGCGCGGCGGCTGCGCCATCACGAAGACTCGCGCCATCGCGGCGAAGAATTCTTCGCCTACGATTTTCTCGACGACAGGGAAACGGCTCTTGAGCGCCTTCACCAGGCCTGACGCCACATTGTTGCGGTAAACTCCAAAGCGCCGCGCGGGAACTGCCGCATTATGAGCCATGATGCCGCACGGAATCGGCCGATTGGCATTTAGCAGCGCATCCGCAAACGATGTCTCGAACGATGCCAGCATTGTTCCTCTCAAGCTGCCGATGGGCGAGACGCATCAGAAAGGATATTCTGTGCCGCGACCGCTTCTGCGCGCAGCGTCGGCCAATCTGGAACGTCATTGTCCCACTCGATCAGGGTCGGAACCGCCCCGGTGCGGGCGATAACATGCGCATAGAGTACCCAGACCGCTGCCGAAATCGGCGATCCATGGGCGTCGATCAATAGCGGCGCGCCGGCGTCGTCGGTTTCCTCATGATGTCCGCCCAGATGAATTTCCTTCACCCGATCGAGCGGAAACGAGTCCAGATATGGCAGAGGCTGCGTGCCGTGGTTTTTTGCCGACACGAAGACGTTGTTGATGTCGAGCAACAACCCACATCCGGTTCGCTTCGATACTTCGGTGAGGAATTCGACCTCCGGGATCGTACTTTCGGAAAAACGAATGTAAGTGGATGGATTTTCAAGCAGCATCTGGCGTCCGAGCACCGTTTGCACCTCGTCGACATGCTCGACGACCCGTGCCAGCGTCTCTCGCGTATAGGGCAGCGGCAGAAGATCGTTTAAGTATATGTCATCGTGCGACGACCAGGCGAGATGTTCGGAGAAACTATCCGGAGCGTAGCGATCGCACAATTTTCTGAGCCGCGCGAGATGGTCTTGATCGAGCGGTCGCATCGAACCAATCGACAGCCCGACACCATGCACCGACAGCGCATGGCGCTCGCGCAACGCGCCGAGCTGCGCATGCGGCGGGCCGCCGGCGCCCATGTAGTTCTCTGCGTGCACCTCGAAGAATTCGACCGGCTGCGGAGCAGCGAGAATATCGCGAAAATGCACAGGCTTGAAGCCGACGCCGATACTCGCGGGAAGATGAGAAGCTTTGAACATAGGCAGGTTCCGGCTTTGCGTGTTGCCCGCGGAACATGAGGCGCACGCGGGATAAGCGCGCGCCTCATCCTGGCTCAGGACTTGATCGGCTCCAGCGAGCCCGTGCCCTTCGGGGTCTTGATGGTCGAGCAGGTGCCCTTCGCCACATACTTCCAGGCATTGCCCTGGTAGTCGGCACTCGCGGTGCCGGCGCAGGTGGTGCCGGCACCCGCCGCGCAATCATTGTCGCCCTTCAATGCGATGCCGTAGCATTTGTCCATGGTGGGCTGGGGCGGCTTCGGCGCGGCAAATGCCGGGGCAGCGATCATGGTGAGAGCGGCGGCGAAAGAGCCGGCGATCGTGGCGTTGGCGAATGCATTCTTGGAATTCATAGCAATCATCCTTTCCCGGGGACTGTCAGACGTGGTGTTCCGACGGCGCGAACATGGCTTACGCCATCGGCTTGCCGGAGAATCCGGCGGCAGGGTTCAAGCCAACCCCGATGCAAGTGTTACGGGCGTCCTGCTTTTCAGATTACGGCCCACTTCGTCACGATTCCGTGACCGGAATCGCTCTTTGCAACATTCATTGGGTCCAAATACTTGGGATGCAAATAGGTGCAGAGCAGCATGCCCATGCGCTGTCGAGACGCTATGGCTGACGTGCGGACCTACTTCGCCTTCATGGCATTCGTTGCTTCCCAATCCTCTTCCGGCGGCGACTTGAGATATCGGCTGCATCGTTCGAGCATCATCTGCGCGGGTTGGTCTGCTGCCCTTACATCTAAAACCCTCCGAAAGAAGGTTGCGGCAGCCGCGAAATCGCGCCGGCGATAGGCCGCAAGACCGAGATCATAGAGCGCCACCCAGTCCGGAGGCCTGGCTCCGTGTTCGGCGAGGTCAAGCAATTCGTAGATGGCAATTCCGCCGGTGCGTCCATAGACCATCAGCCGGTCGAGTTCGCGCACATGGACGCGATCGCCGGCAAGGCGGCGCGTTTCCTCTCCGATGATGATTTCGGTGTCATATTCCTTGTTGGCGCCCTCGAGTCGGCTGGCGACATTCACGGCATCGCCGATCACCGTGTAATTGAGTCGGAACTCCGATCCGATATTGCCGACCAGCATGTCGCCGGAATTGACGCCGACGCGTACCCTGAGCGGCCGGCCGCTATCATCGGTCAGTCCGGACGCCCGAAGGGCGCGCTGGCAGGCGAGCGCCGCCCGGCAAGCGTCGACCGCGTGATCGGCGTTTGCTGCGGGCGCGCCCCAGAACGCCATTACCGCATCGCCGATGAACTTGTCGATCGTGCCGCCGTGGCTGTTGACCTCGCGCGACATGGTGTCGAGATAGCTGGAAAGCAGCGGGATGATCTGATCGCCGAGCCGTTCAGACAGCCCGGTAAAGCCGGCAATATCCGCGAACAAAACCGTCAGGTTTCGGATCGAGCCGCCGGGGCTTGGTTCGATACCCTCGCTGACCAGCATCTTCACGAGATCCGCGGGTATGTATTTCCGAAAGGCGGAAAGCCCGCCGGCCATGTCGGCGATGGCATTCGACAGATTTTCGATCTCAATCAGGCGCGAGGCGTGCCGCCGCACCTTTTCGAGATCGAAGCGCGCGACGTGCTTGAGTTCATCGACGACCATGATCAACGGGGTGGCGATCACGCGTCGAGCAAGCCACGCCGAGATAATGCCGGCGGCAACAATCAGGATCGCCAGCCCAATGAGGAGTTGCCGTATCGTCCTTTCGATTGGGCCAAGAAACTCCGCTTCCGGAATAACGGTCGCGAGCGTCCATCCGGGAAAAGCGAGCGGAGTCAAACTCACCGCATAGGCATTACCGGCGGCGACCAGCCTGACCTGGCTCGCAATCTTCTTGTCGCTGTCATAAGAGCTCTTGGCCTGTTTCATTGCGCCCTGTGCAATCGGCAACAATGGCTGATCCGATCTCTGCATGTTGACTTCGTCGGCATCCGGATCCGGCGCGGCGATGATGCTCCCGTCGCGCCCCAGAATGAACGCCGCACCGGATTTTCCGACCGAGAGGTTTGAGAGAAACTGGGCGAACCGGGTGTATTCGATGATGATTGCGAGAACACCCTGGCGTTTCTCATACACGTCGATCGAACCGGCATAGGCAATCGACGGACGCAACCCCACCGGATGAACCGACACATTGAACCAGCGCGGTTCGTCAGTTCGCATTCCGCTCCGGTACCATTCCTGATCGGTGACGACGTAGTCGGTATTTTCGAATCGACGTTTCTCGAACTGGATGTCCCCGACCACCACGCCATATTGGTCGACCCGCCGCTTGATCACGCCGGCGACGGGCGCGATTTCCATCATTTCCAGCCCGAGATCGCCGAGCTTATGCGCGGCGAAGAAGGCTCCGTCCGGCCAGCCGAACGCGACCCACGATATGTTCTGCTGCGACTGCAGCTGCGACAGAAAGACGAATTCGCGTTTGTCCGCTTCGCGGGTCTCAAGGACGTGCTGAACAAATAGCGTCCGGATCGCGGTGTGCGCCGCGCGCGCTTCCGTGGTGATGGTGGCAAGTTCCTTTTCCACCGTGGAAACGATTTGCCGGTTGATGGTGTCTGCAAGCGCGTGGCTGTTTGCCTCCGCCGTACGCCACCACAGGATGTGGACGCCGATCGCGCTCACCATGATCGAGGCGAGGACGAGACCAGAAATTGCCAGGCGAATGCCAATCCGCATGATTGGTTGAGCCTCCCATCGCATTTATCGAAGAAAGCGGCGTCGAAGCAAATGCCTTCGCTGGCGGCTAAAATGGCGAGGGGTCCGGCGCGCTAACGCCGAACCCCTCATTCTCAGTAGGACGCGTTTTCTTCGAAAACGCTTTCGCTTAAGAACATCAGCCGGCCTGTAAGCCGGGTTCTGTAGGGCACCGCCTGCTTGTGGGCATGCGATACGTGACGGCCATTCCTCTGGGACAATGTTTGCACATTGCCTCGAGCAACCTACCCGGACGGCGAGCCTGACATCGCTCCCGCGGTGTTATCGCTTTCGCGAACGATCCCGCGTTGCCGTCCCTATTCGGTCTTGCTCCCGGTGTGGTTTGCCATGCCGGTTCCGTTGCCGGACCCGCGGTGCGCTCTTACCGCACCTTTTCACCCTTGCTACCCCCTCCCTTTTGGGGTNNGGGAAGCGGTTCGTTCTCTGTGGCACTTTCCCTGGGGTTGCCCCCGCCGGATGTTATCCGGCACCGTATGTCGATGGAGCCCGGACTTTCCTCTCCAGCCACCTTTCGGTGATTGCTGGAGCGGCCGTCCGGCCGACTGACGCCCCTGTGATGGGGGCTTAGGCCCGTCGCGTCAAGCCGGCATAGCGTTGTCGAGCGAAGTGGTTACCGGTTCGCGTGAAGAAAACGCGTCAGAATAAGGAGATAACGCGGGCTTACGGCCGCCCAAATAAATTATCCTGAAGATGTCGTTTTGCGGTTTCGCCGTTCGACTGGATGCCGGCGATCAAGCCGAACAAAGGGAGCTAACCATGCAGTATTTGCTGATGATCTATCAGAACGAAGTCGAGTACGGCAAAATCGACGCCGCCACGAGCAAGAAGATGCTGGAGGAATACGGTGCCTTCAGTCAATCCATCATCCAGAGCGGCAATTTCAAGGCCGGTGACCGGCTGCAGCCGACCACGACCGCGACCACCGTGCGGGTCCGCGACGGCAAGACGCTGACCACGGATGGTCCGTTTGCGGAGACGCGCGAGCAACTCGGCGGCTACTACCTGGTCGAAGCCAAGGATCTCGATGCCGCGATCGGCATTGCGGCGCGGATTCCCGGCGCCAGGTTTGGCTCGATCGAGGTCAGGCCGATCTGGGTGTACAACTGACGGCTAGGCCGTCATTCCGGGGCGCATCGGAGATGCGAACCCGGAATCTCGAGATTCCGGGTTCGACGCTTCGCGTCGCCCCGGAAGGACGATTACCAAATTGGCGCAACCCCATGACCCCGATCGAGATCGAAAAAATATTCCGTGACGAAGCGGGCCGGGCGCTGGCAACGCTGATCCGCCTCGTCGGCGATTTCGATCTCGCCGAGGACGTCCTGCAGGAGGCCTTCGCGGTGGCGCTGGAACGCTGGCCCGCGGAAAATCCGCCTTCCAATCCGCGGGCGTGGCTGGTCAATGTCGCGCGCAACAAGGCGATCGACCGGGTCCGCCGGCAGATCGCGTTTCGCGGCAAGCAGGGGGAGCTAGTGCACGAGATGCTGCACAACGCGGCAGCTTCCGGCGAGATCGCGGACCCGGCGCTCGATGACGACATGATGCGGCTTATTTTCACCTGTTGCCATCCCTCTTTCGCCGCCGAAGTCCAGGTTGCGCTGACGTTGCGCACGGTCTGCGGATTGACCACCGCGCAGGTCGCGCGCGCCTTTCTGGTGACCGAGGAGGCGATGGCGCAGCGGCTGGTCCGCGCCAAGCAAAAGATCCGGCTCGCCGGCATTCCCTACGAAGTGCCGGAGCGCGAAGCGCTCGCGCCGCGGCTGCGCGGGGTGTTAGCTGTGATCTATCTCGTCTTCACCGAAGGCTATGCCGCGACATCGGGCGAGGACCTGATGCGTCCCGACATGGCGCGCGAAGCGATTAGGCTTTGCCGGCTCCTGGACGCCCTGATGCCGCAGCGCGGCGAGATCAAGGGATTATTGGCCTTGATGCTGCTGCACGACGCGCGCCGCGCCTCGCGCCAGACCGCGGGCGGCGACATCGTGCTGCTGGAAGAGCAGGACCGCGGGCTGTGGGATTTTTTACGGATCGCTGAAGGTTTGCGGCTGGTGGAAGAGGCGTTGCGGATGCCGGGCCGGCCGGAAGCTTATGCGGTGCAGGCCGCGATCGCCGCCCTTCATGCGCGGGCGCCGAGCTATCAAGATACCGACTGGCCGCAGATCGCCGGCCTCTATGAAGTGCTCTTACGGATCAGCCCGTCGCCGGTGATCGAACTCAATCACGCCGCCGCCGTGTCGATGGTGGACGGCCCGGCGCGCGCGCTCGATTTGATCGACACGCTGGAGGCGCGGGGCGCGCTCGATGGCTACGAGCTGATGCCAGCGGTTCGCGCCGATCTATTGCGCAGGCTCGGCCGGAAAGAGGCCGCGCGCGAGGCGTATCTGGCGGCGACGGCCGCGACGCAGCTCGAGCCGTTGCGGCGGCTGTATGCAAGGCGGCTGGCGGAATTGGATGAGGCGAAGTAAGGGGCAGGACGCTTCCTAACCTCTCCCCGTTCTTTACGGGGAGAGGTCGCCGCGCGCATCGCGCGGCGGGTGAGGGGCAGGGCACACTGCTCACCTCGCGTCTCACCTCTCGCGGATAGAAGAGCCCCTCACCCCAACCCTCATATGCGCTAGGTTAAGCGTGCGTTGAGATAGTCGCATTGTTTTCGGCGGCGGCGCGGCGGCTCACAGAGGTGGCGACG
>WNFM01313235.1_pt1 | contig 20032 bp, 16 predicted proteins | sample 5400271 | NCBI WGS metagenome assembly WNFM01 (sample SAMN13153352, study PRJNA577476) | soil metagenome | isolation source: 60 cm saprolite on Douglas fir-dominated hillslope | place: USA:California | collected 2013-09-17
CTGGGCCCGGGTCGGGCGCCTGACCTGCCACAACTGCGGCCGTGCCGTCTCGCAGCAGTCGTCGCAGCAGATCGTCCACGAGATCGAGGAGCTGCCCGCGGGGACGAAGTTCCTCCTCCTCGCCCCTCTCATGAAGGAGCGGAAGGGCGAGCACCGCGACGTGATCGAGGCGGTGCGCAAGTCGGGCTTCACCCGGGTGCGGGTGGACGGGATCGTGCTGTCCCTGGAGGACGAGATCCGCCTCGACAAGAAGAAGAAGCACTCCATCGACGCGGTGGTGGACCGGCTGGTCGCGAAGCCGGGAATGGCCCAGCGACTGCACGACTCGGTGGAGACCGCGCTCAAGCACGGCCAGGGCACGGTCATCGTGGCCCCCGAGGGCCAGACCGAGAAGGTGCTCTCGGAGCACCGGGCCTGCCATCATTGCGGGATCTCCTTCCCCGAGCCCACCCCGCAGCTCTTCTCGTTCAACTCACCCCAGGGCATGTGTCCCGAGTGCTCGGGGCTGGGCACCCGGATGGAGATGGACCCCGAGATGGTGGTCCCCAATCCCGACCTCTCGGTCAACGAGGGGGCGGTGAAGCCGCTGGGCGCGGTGGGCGAGGGAACGAGCTGGGGCACCGACATCGTGCGGGCGGTGGCCCGCGAGCGCGGGATCGACCTCAACAAGCCCTGGAAGTCGCTGTCCGCCGCCCACCGCAAGGTCCTCCTCTACGGCACCGGGGACGAGCGGGTGCGCATCCAGATCAAGGGATCCTGGGGCCAGGGCGCGTTCAAGATGCGCTACGAGGGCGCCATCAACTCGATGATGCGCCGGATGCGCGAGACCCACTCCGAGGAGATGCGGCTCTACTACCAGAAGTTCCTCTCCAGCCGACCCTGCTCGGCCTGCGCGGGACGGCGCGTGCGGCCCGAGGCCCTCGGGGTGAAGCTCGCGGGGAAGAACATCACGGAGATCACGGCCCTCTCGATCTCCCAGGCCTACGAGTTCTTCGGCGCCCTCGAGCTCAAGGGCGCGGACGCGAAGATCGCGGTGGAGCTGCTCAAGGAGATCCGCTCCCGCCTGCGGTTCCTGCTCGACGTGGGCCTGAGCTACCTGACCCTGGAACGCCCCGCGCCCTCCCTCTCCGGCGGCGAGGGCCAGCGCATCCGCCTGGCCAGCCAGATCGGCAGCGAGCTGACCGGCGTCATCTACGTCCTCGACGAGCCTTCGATCGGCCTGCACCAGCGCTGGTGGTGGAGCACGACCGCGAAGCCATGGAGGAGGCGGACTGGCTCATCGACTTCGGCCCCGGGGCGGGCCGCCACGGCGGCCAGGTGGTGGCGGCGGGAACGCCGGCCGATGTCATGAAGGCCAAGGAGAGTCTGACCGGCCGCTACCTGAGCGGCGCCCTGGAGATCGAGCTGCCGGCCGAGCGGCGGCGTGGCGACGGCCGGAAGATCACCCTCGTGGGCGCCCGGGAGAACAACCTCAAGGACGTGACGGTGGACCGGTGGCGCGCGCCCTCCACGACTCGGACGTTCCGGTGGGCGCGCACACGAAGGTCGAGGGGCTCAAGGAGATCGACAAGGTCATCGACATCGACCAGAGCCCGATCGGCCGCACTCCGCGCTCGAACCCCGCGACCTACACCAAGCTCTTCGACCTGATCCGCGACTTCTTCGCCCTCCTGCCCGAGGCGCGGATGCACGGCTACACCCCCGGCCGCTTCTCGTTCAACGTCAAGGGCGGCCGCTGCGAAGCCTGCGAGGGCGACGGGGTGAAGCGGGTGGAGATGCACTTCCTGGCCGACGTGTACGTGCCCTGCGAGGTGTGCCACGGCAGGCGCTTCAACGAGGCCACCCTGCAGGTCAAGTACAACGGCCTGTCCGTGGCCGACGTCCTCGACCAGACCGTGGACGAGGCTCTCCAGCTCTTCAAGAACCACCCGCAGATCCGGCGGGCCCTGGAGACCCTGGCCGACGTGGGCCTCGGGTACATCGCGCTCGGACAGTCGTCGCCCACCCTCTCCGGCGGCGAGGCGCAGCGGGTCAAGCTCTCCCGCGAGCTGTCGAAGCGCTCGACCGGCCGAACCTTGTACATCCTCGACGAGCCCACCACCGGCCTGCACTTCGACGACATCAAGAAGCTGCTGGCCGTCCTCGATCGCCTGGTGACGGCCGGCAACACGGTCGTGGTCATCGAGCACAACCTCGACGTCATCAAGACCGCCGACCACGTCATCGACATCGGCCCCGAGGGCGGCGACGCGGGCGGGCGCGTGGTGGCGACGGGCACCCCCGAGGAAGTGGCCGCGGTCAAGGAGTCGTACACCGGCCGCTTCCTGGCCGGGCTGCTGCCGAAGCCGGCCCCCCGGCGGGCCGCCCGCTAGCCGCCTCCCGGTTTGACGTGCCGGTCGGCGCCCGCTAACGTTCGCCCGTGGGCGCCACCACCCTCCGCGCGTATGTCTTCCTCGACAAGATGCAGGACCAGCTCGCGGGGTTCATCGGCACGACCGCGCGCGGCTACCTGCCGGTGGGCGGGGTCGCGGCGTATTTCATCGAGACGGCGCCCGGGCTCATCATCAACCGCCTGACCGACGTGGCCCTCAAGGCCACTTCCGTGACCCCCGGCATCCTGGTCGTCGAGCGGTCCTTCGGGCTGCTGGAGGTGCACCACCCGGACCAGGGACAGGTTCGCCTCGCGGGCACGGCGGTGCTCGACCACCTGGGGATCGGCGAAGCGGAGCGCTTGCAGCCGCGGGTCGTCTCGCAGGAGGTCATCCGCGGCGTCGAGCCCTACCACGCCCAGATCCTCAACAAGATGCGCTTCGGCGACATGCTGATCGCCGGCGAGTCGCTCTTCATCCTGGAGGTCGAGCCTGCCGGCTACGTCGCGTTCGCGGCCAACGAGGCGTTGAAGGCCGCGCGGGTCAAGCTGATCGACGCGTCACTCTTCGGAGCCTTCGGCCGGCTCTATCTGTCGGGCCCCGAGGCTCAGGTGGACGCGGCCCGCGAAGCCGCGCAGCGCGCGATCGAAGGGATCGCCGGACGCGAGATGGGCAAGCCGGGGGCGTAGTCGCCGTTCGCGCCGAAAATGCCGAACTCCGAGACGACGGCGACCAGGACGAAGCGGCCGCGCGCGCCCCGTCGCCGGTGGATCATCGCGGGCGTCGCCCTCCTGCTCGTGGGCGCCGGGTCGTGGTTCGCGGCGCACCGCGATCCGGAGCCGACCCTGGTGCAGACCGCCAGGGTCGCTCGCGAGGACTTGCAGGCCAAGGTCACCGCCAACGGCAAGGTGCAGGCCCAGAGGAAGGTCGACATCTCGGCCACCATCGCGGGCCAGGTGACGCACCTCGCCGTCAAGGAGGGCGACCGGGTCCGCAAGGGCCAGTTCCTGCTCCAGATCGACGCGGCCAGCCCGCGGGCGGCCGCGCGCAGCAGCGAAGCGTCCATGCAGGCGCTCCTCCGCGACCTGGATTCGGCCCGGGCGAGTCTCGAGCAGGCCCGCCTCGACTTCCGGCGGGCCCAGGAAAACCACAAGGCCAACATCATCGCCAACGCCGATCTCGACCGAGCGGCGACCGGGCTCGCGACCGCCCAGGCCGCGGTGCAGGGCGCCGAGCGGCGGGTCGACCAGGCTCGCGCGACCCTCGAAGGGATGAAGGACACCCTCTCGAAGACCACGGTCATAGCACCCATCGACGGCATCGTGACCGCCAAGCGCGTCGAGGAGGGCGAGGTGGCGGTGATCGGCGTGCTTAACCAGCCCGGCACCGTGCTCGTCACCGTGTCGGACATGTCGGTGGTCGAGACCGAGATGGAGGTGGACGAGACCTCGATCCCCACCGTGGCCGTCGGCCAGGAGGCGCGCATCCGGGTCGACGCCTACCCGAACCGGACCCTGGACGGCGTCGTGACCGAGGTGGGCAGCAGCCCGATCATCAAGAGCGCCGGGCAGACCCAGAACGAGGCCATCAAGTTCAAGGTCAAGATCCAGATCAAGAACCCCCCGGAGGGGATCAAGCCGGGCCTGTCCGTGCAGGCCGACATCCTCACGGGATTCCGCGGCCAGGCGCTGGTGGTGCCGCTTCAGGCTCTCGTGCTCAAGGACATCGAGCGCAAGCCGGGCGCGCCCCCCGCACCGGGTGCGAAGCGCGACGAGGAGGGCGTCTACCTCATGGAGGGAGCGAAGGCCCGCTTCCAGGCGATCAAGACCGGCCTGCTCGGCGAGCTCTCGGTCGAGGTGGTCGAAGGGCTGAAAGGCGGCGAGACGCTCATCACCGGCCCCTTCAAGGCGCTGCGGACCCTCAAGCCGGGGGACGCGGTCAAGCTCGAACCGGCCAAGAAAGACAAGCCGGTCCCCTCGCGCTAGCCAGAGGTGAGCCTCCGGGAGCTGACGAGCGAGGCCCTTCGGGCCATCCGGGCCCACACGCTGCGGAGCTTCCTCACCCTGTTGGGCATCATCATTGGAGTAGCGACCCTCGTGGGCGTGGTCTCCGTGATCACCGGCCTCAACGTCTTCGTGCGTGACCGCGTCATCCAGCTCGCCCCGGACGTCTACGTGGTCCAGAAGTTCGGGATCATCCGGAGCCGCGAGGAGTTCCTGGACGCCGTCAAGCGGAGGGACTGCGACTGGAACGACTACGAGCGCCTGCGCGACACCCTGACGCGGGCCGACGCCGTGGCCGCGCAGGCGGTGGGAAGATCCGCGGTCAAGTACCGCGACCGGCGGCTCGGGGACATCCAGGTCGAGGGCACCACTGCCAACTTCGGCCCCCTCGTACGCCTCGACATCGCGGCGGGCCGCTTCTTCACCCCCGCCGAGGACGAGGTCGCACTCGCGGTCACCATCATCGGCGCCGACGTCAAGGACGAGCTCTTCGGCCAGCTCGATCCCCTGGGCCGCGACGTCCTGGTGGGCGGCGCGCCCTACCGTGTCATCGGCGTGCTGGAGAAACAGGGCCGAACCCTGGGAGAAGACCGCGATGCCAAGGTCTTCATTCCCATCCAGGCCTACCGCCGCGGCTTTGGCAGCCGCAGCTCGCTGAACATCCTGGTCAAGGCCTCCGGGGGGGTGGAAGGCCTCGACGCCTCGGTGGACGAGGTGCGCGCGGTCATGAGGGCCCTGCGCCATACCTCGTTCAAGGCTCCCGACCCCTTCGGGATCGTCACCGCGGAGAGCCTGCAGGCCCTCTGGCAGCAGATCTCGGCCGCCGCCTTCATCCTCTCGCTGCTCATCGCGTCGGTCTCGCTGGGCGTGGGCGGGATCGTCATCATGAACATCATGCTGGTGGCGGTGGTGGAGCGCACCCGCGAGATCGGGGTGCGCATGGCCCTCGGCGCGAGGAAGCGCGACATCCGCCGGCAGTTCCTTCTGGAGGCCGCCTTCCTCTCCGTGGCGGGGGGCCTGGTGGGGGTCGTCCTGGGGGCGCTCGCCGCCTTTGGCGTGCGCGGCCTTCTGAACTTCCCCGCCTCCGTCACTCCACCCATCGTCCTCGCCGGGATCGCGCTCTCCGCGGGAGTGGGTCTCCTGGCCGGCTACTGGCCGGCGCGCAGCGCCTCGAACCTGCCGGTGGTCGACGCGCTCCGGACCGAGTGATGCGGCTCAGGCTCTTCAAGGTCCCCTGGACGGAGAACGTTGGCTTCGCCCTGACCGCGATGCGCAGCCAGAAGCTGCGGAGCTTCCTCACCCTGCTGGGGGTGGTGGCGGGGGTCGCGACCGTCATCATGATGGTGAGCTTCGTGGTTGGCTTCAACAACCAGGTGACGAAGGCGTTCACCGCCTTCGGCACCCACCTCGTGCAATTCCAGAAGTACGAGCCGCGCTTCGGCGGCCCCGGAGGCGTCCCCGAGGAACAGCGCAACCGGCGCGACCTCACGATCGAGGATGCCGAGGCCTTGAAGCGCCTCTCCACCCTCGTGCTTGCGGTCTCGACCGAGCGCTACCTGTTCGTCGGGGTGACGGTGCGGGCGGGACGCGAGGAGGCGAACGGCCCCCTCGTCCTCGGCGCCAACCCCGACTACGCGACGGCCAACACGCATTTCGTCCAGGACGGGCGCTTCGTCACCGACGCCGACCTGAAGCACGCCGCCCGGGTCTGCGTGATCGGCACCGACGTGGCCGAAGCCCTCTATCCCCACCGCGACCCGATCGACCAGGAGCTGACCCTGAACGGCCGGGCCTATCGCGTGGTGGGCCTCTTCGAGAAGAAGGGCTCGGCCTTCGGCGGCAGCAACGACAACTTCGTGGCCATCCCCATCAGCGCATTCGACGACCAGTTCCCGGAGGTCAAGAACGGCGGCGGCGACACCATCCACATCGCCACCGTGCCGACGCGGCCCGAGGACTACGAGGCGCTGATCGACGAGGAGACGGCGATCCTCCGCGTGCGCCGCGGCCTGCGGCCGGGTCAGCCGAACGACTTCGCGATCTTCACGAGCGTGGGCCAGCTCCAGAATTTCCAGCAGATCACCGGCGGGGTGGCCGCCGCCATGCTGGTCATCGCCGGCATCGCCCTGCTGGTGGGCGGCGTGGGCGTGATGAACATCATGCTGGTGAACGTGACCCAGAGGACGCGCGAGATCGGCCTCCGAAAGGCGCTCGGCGCCACCCGCCACGACATCGCCGTGCAGTTCCTGATGGAGGCGGTGACCCTCACCGGTGTCGGGGGCGCGCTCGGCATCGCGCTGGGGCTGGGGGTGGCGCTCCTCGCCCGCCTCCTTTTCGACTTCCAGGCCGCGGCCCCGCCCTGGTCGATCGCGCTGGGGTTCTCGGTCTCCACCGTCGTCGGGCTCGTGTTCGGCATGTGGCCGGCCTTGAAGGCGGCTCGCCAGGACCCGATCGAAGCCCTGAGGTACGAGTAATCACGGCCGTCGGACGCGGGGGCCCTCCGCCCGGACCAACCTGTCGCTTGCCGCGCGCCAGAGATGGAGCACCGCGTACCCCCGCCAGGGCCGCCAGACCTCGGCCCGCGACGCGAGCGCGCGGGCCGTGAGGGGCGCTCCACCCGCCGCCGCCGCGCGTCTCAACACGAGGTCCGCGGCCGGGAATGCGTCGGGCTCGCCGAGCGCGCGCAGAGCGACGTATTGCGCGGTCCAGTCACCGAGCCCCGGCAGCGCGACGAGGGCCGCCGTCACCTCCTCCACGGGCGCGGTGAGATCGAGCGCGCCCTCGGTCGTTGCTTGCGCCAGCGCCCGCAGCGCGCCCACGCGCGCACTCGTGAGGCCGAGCCCGTCCAGGTCCGCGACCGCCAGCGCTTCCGGAGCGGGGAACAAGTGCGTGAGACCGTCGCCGTCGGCCGCGATCCTCCGGCCGACGCGCGACACGAGTCGCGCGGCCAGCGTGCGCCCGGCGGCGACGCTGACCTGCTGGCCCAACACCGCGCGCACCGCGCACTCGAACGGGTCCCAGGCACCGGGGATGCGCAGCCCGGGTCGGAGCCTCACGAGCGGTCCGAGCAGCGGGTCGGAGCGGAACGCGCGGGCGATGCGCGCCGGGTCGGCCGCGAGGTCGAACGCGCGCCGCGCCGTGGACGAGAGCTGGAACAGGGCAGCCGGCTCGGCGCCGCGCACGCGGAGCTCGAGCGCGTGCTCGTCTTCGAGCGCGCGCACGCAGACGAACGTGTGCCCACCACCCGCGGCGGCCACGGTTCGCGCGTAGCCGCGCGCATCCACGCGCTCGACGCCGGGCACCGCCCGGGTGGCCAGGAAGTCGCGCACCTGGGGCCAATCGTAGGGTGGCCGGAAGGCGAGCCTGAGCACGACCTCGCCTCCGCCCGCCGCCGCGAGGCCGCGGCCACGCCGTCTCCGCAGCTCGCGCGGCGCGCGCCGGTAGGCCCTCTGGAACGTGTCGTTGAAGCGTCGCAGGCTCCCGAAGCCGGCGGCCAGCGCGATCTCCGTCATCGGCAGGTCGGTCTCGTCGAGCAGACGCTTCGCGAACTGCAAGCGTCGGGTCTGGGCGACCGTGATCGGCGCGGCGCCCACGTGCTGGATGAAAAGGCGATGGAGGTGGCGTGGGCCGATCCCCAGCCGTGCCGCGAGCGCGTCCACCGACGCGTCGTCCAGCGCGCCCTCCTGGATCAGCCCCAACGCACGTCGCACCACGGCCGATGTGCCCAGCCAGGCCGGGGTGCCCGGCGCTGCCTCGGGGCGACAACGCAGGCACGGCCGGTAGCCGGCCTCGGCGGCGGCCGCCGCCGTCACGTAATACCGGATGTTGACGTTCTTCGGGCTGGGCACCGGGCAGACGGGCCGGCAGTAGATCCCCGTGGACGCCACCGCGATGAAGAACTTGCCGTCGAAGCGAGGGTCTCGGCTGACCCGCGCTCGATCGAGGGCGCTGCGGTCCAGGCCGAGGATCCCCTCCACGGCCCGACTATATGTCGAGGTTGCGCCCTCGACTAGCCGTTTTCAGACCTGGGTCACATCACCGGAAGCATCCGTCAGGACAGGGTTCGGATACACTGACCCCCCGATGGCGGCGACCAGCAAAGAGCCGATCCTTGCCTTTGACTCGCCGCGCGCGTGGGAGGCGTGGCTTGCCAGGCATCACGCCGGCTCCGAGGGCGTCTGGTTGAGGATCTACAAGAAGGCTTCCGGCAAGGCCTCCGTCACGTACGCCGAGGCTGCAGCGGTTCGGCCGGCGCCGCGCGAAGAGCGGTTGGTCCCGCATCAACACGCGGAACGCTGAGCGCTTGATCGCGGCGGGAAGGATGAAGCCGCCGGGGCTGAAAGAAGTCGAGGCGGCACGAAAGGACGGCCGGTGGCAGCGGGCCTATGACTCCCCCAGTGCCGCGGTCATCCCTGAAGACTTTCTCAAGGAGCTATCCCGCCATCGACAGGCGCAGGCCTTCTTCGAGGGTCTGAGCAAGGCGAACACCTACGCCATCGCCTATCGCCTTCAGACCGCCAAGAAGCCGGAGACCCGCGAAAAGCGCATGCTGGCCATCCTCGCCATGCTGGCAAGGGGTGAGAGCTTTCATCCCTAGCGTCGCTTCTCATTCGCCTCGTGCTTCCGCCGCTCACTCGCATCGGAGCGCCGTCATCGGGTCGAGCCGGGCGGCCCGCCGGGCGGGCACGAAGCTCGCGCCGACGGCGATGACCGCGAGGAGCACCACTGCCCCGAGCAGCGTCGCCGGATCGTGCGGACTCAAGCCGAAGAGGAGCGAGCCGGCGCTGCGCCCCGCCGCCAGCGCGAGCGCGGTTCCGACCACGACGCCGGCGACGAGGAGCTTGCCCGCGTCGCGCATGACCATGGCGACCACCTGGCCCCGGCGCGCGCCCAGGGCGAGCCGAATGCCGATCTCGTTGCGTCGCCCGGCGACGAGGTACGAGACGACACCGTAGAGCCCCACCGTCGCGAGCAGAGCGGCGAGCAACCCGAAGAACCCGGAGAGCATGGCGAGGAGCCGCTCCCGCACGAACCCGTCGCGGATGCGGGCCTGGAACACCATGAGCTCCATGACGATCTCGGGGTGCCCGGCCGCGATACGGCGCCTGATCGCAGCGATCGCGGCCTCCGGAGGAACGTCCGCGTGGATCATCATTGCCGCCCAGGGAGTGAGGTGCGGGAACTGGGAGGCGGGCGCGAAGGCCTGCGGGGGCGCGCCGCCCCGCAGATCGTCGTATCGGGTGTCGGGAACGACGCCGACGATCTCGTACTCGGTCGCGGGATAGTTCGGCTCCGGGTGGGTGCGAACCGTCCGCCCGATCGGATCGGCTCCGCCCAGCAGCTTCTGGATGAACGCCTCGTTCACCACGGCCACCCGCGTCGAGCTCGCGGTGTCGCTCCCCCCGAAGTCGCGGCCACGCAGCAACGCGATGCCCATGGTACGGAAGTAACCGGGGCTCACCCAGCTGAACTTCGAGCTCCCCTCCGTGTCCCCGGCCGTGATGCCGTGGCTCCAGGAGCCTCCCCATAGCGGCACGTTCGTCGTGGTGGCGGCTTCGAGCACTCCGGGCACTCCGCGGACTTCGTCGAGCAGGCCTTGCTGGAAGTCGCCGAAGCGCTCGGGCGGCACCTGAGACCGGTGGTACGCGAAGAAACCGACCACGATGCCGCTTTGCCTCATCCCGGGATCGAAGGTCATGAGCCTCTGGAAGCTCCGGACGAAAAGGAGCGCGCCGACGAGGAGCACGAGGGAGACCGCGATCTGGGTCACCACCATGAGGCGCTGCACGAAAAGCCGGTCCCGACCGGCGCTCACCCCGCGGCCTCCCGCCTTCATCGCCGACAGCGGCTCCACCCGCGTGCCACGGATCGCGGGCAGGGCGCCGAAGACGACGCAGGTGAGGCCCCCCGCCGCCGTCGCGAACACGAGCACGCGCCAATCGGTGGCGAGGGACAGGCTCACGGAGCCGCTCTCCGTGGAGAGCGCCGATGACCGCGCCCAGAGCCGCGAGGAGCGCGCTTTCCGCGAGGAGCTGCCGGAAGAGCCGCCCGCGCGAGGCCCCGAGGGCCGCGCGCACCGCGATCTCGCGCTCGCGGGCGGCGGCCCGGGCAAGCATGAGGTTGGCGAGGTTCGCGCAAGCGATCAGCAGCACGAGGGCCGTGACCCCGAGCAGGAGCCATAGCGAGGCGTCGTACTGGCTCCGCAGGGCACTGACCCCGCCCGAGGCCGGGTACACGGCCAGGCGGAAGCTCCGGTAGCGCTCCACCTTGTTCGTGCTGTAGCCGGTGATCGCGGTTTCGGCGAGGAGGCCCGGGCCGATCGCTCCGAAATGGGCGGACGCTTTCTCGACCGTCCAACCGGGGCGCAGGCGTCCCATCACGGAGACGTCGAAGAGATCCCGCCGCAGCTCCTCCTTCGGTCTGCAGAACGCGGTCGCAACGTCGAAGCCCTCGCCCACGGCCAGGCCGAAGAACTCGGGTGGCGCGACCCCGATGATCTCCATCCGCGCGCCGTCCACCACGAGCCGGCCATCGCCGCCCAGATCGCGACCTCCCAGCTGGCTTTGCCAATAGGCGTGGCTGACGATCGCCCGCGTCGACGGACAGGCCCCGGCGTCTTCCGGAAGGATCAGCCGGCCGCGCTCGGCCCGGACGCCGAGAACGCGGAAGAAGTCGCCGCTGACCCACAGTCCCCTCGCGTGCCGAAGCTCGTTCCCCTCCCCGACGGGCACCTCGTTCACCGCCCAGGCGAAGGCGCCGGAGAAGGCCTGCTGGTGCTTCTCGATCTCTTCCCAGAGCGGACGGGTCAACTGGCCGTAGGGCCCGGCATTGATGCCCATCCCGCCGTTGCCGCCGACGATCCGTACCTCCGCCAGCTCGTGGGGCTGTGCGATGGGCAGGCTGCGAAGACGGACCGCGTCGAGGAGCTGGAAGATCGCGGTGTTGGCCCCGATCCCCAGGGCCAGGGAAAGAACGGCGACGAGCGTGAACCCGGGACTGAGCCGGAGCAGCCGGGCTCCATGGCGCACGTCCTGCCCCAGGCCGTCGACCCAGCCGCTCACGTCCCTCATTGGACCCCATTATGAAGCCAGAGACGCAGGGTCTCGGGGCCGTTGAGCGGTATCATCCCGCCATGCGGGGGAACGTAGTCGTGCGGCGGCCGGCTCCACGGTTTACGCGCCCGCTCTCGTTCAGTTGTCCCGATGGGTAGGGGCACGCGCCAGAACCTGTTTGCCGCGTGGCTGCCAGTGGCGTTGTCCGTGCCGGGGGTCGCGCGAGCCGAGGTGTGGCGGGAGGTCAAGACCCAACGCTTCACCCTCGTGAGCAACGCCGAAGAGAAGGACGCCCTGCGCGTGGCACGACAGTTCGAGGTCATCCGGTCGTTGATCGGCAGCGCGAGCGACCTCCATCTCGATCCCAGATTGTCGATCACGATCCTGGCCGTGCGTGACAAAGCTGGTCTGCGGTCGCTTGTACCCTGGGGCTTCACGGGGAAGGGACACACGGGCATCGGCGGGTTGTTCATGAGGGGCGAAGGGCGTCACTTCATTGCGCTTAGGACCGACACTTCGGGCCCGAATCCATACTCTGTGGTCTACCACGAGTACGTTCACCTCCTTGCGGAATCCAACTTTCGCCACCTCCCGCTCTGGCTGAACGAGGGACTGGCGGAGTTCTACGCGGAGACGGAGGCGGACGAAAGGGAGGTTCGGTGGGGACGCCTGCGCGAGCGGCGGCGGAAACCCCTTGATCACGGGAAATGGCTACCGCTCGAGGCACTCTTGAGCGCCACGCGCGAGTCCTCCTACTACAACGATGCAAGGTGGATTCCGACCTTCTATGCTGAGGCAGCCGCGCTTACCCACTATCTACTGCTGGGACCCGCGCCAGCCCGGCGCAGCTTCGAAGACCTCCGGCGGAGTCTCGAACAGGCCGAAGCCGGTGAAGAGTCGCCGACGAGCGTCTTTGGCGATCTCGGAGTGTTCCAACGAGCGCTCGAGTCCTACGTCCGGGGAACGACATTCAGCAGCCGACGCACCCCCGTCTCCGAGCAAGCGCCGGTTGATCTGGCGGTGCGCGAGCTGTCGCCAGCCGAGGCCCTGGCCGTACGTGGGGAGTTCCTGGTGGAAAGCGGTCAACCGGCCGAGGCCCGGCCAATTCTCAAGGAGTCACTGGCCTTGAACCCGGGCCGCGTCGTCACCCAGATCGCACTGGGGCGTGCCTACCTGGAGATCGGACGGAGGGACGAGGCGTTCGCCCTCCTCAACGAAACGCTGCGCACCGCACCTGACAACCCATTCGTCCATTTCTGGTCGGCGGTCGCTATGCCCCGATACGGGGAGGCGCACTCGTTCGCCGCCAAGGAGGAGCGGCTGCGCCGCGCGATCGCGCTTGCCCCTGAGTTCGTGCCCGCCTATCTACACCTCGCGGAATGCCTACCGGGAGGAGGGGGTGAAGGTCGAAGAGGGGATCTTACTGGCCCAACGCGCTTGTGAGCTCGAGCCGCATTCCTTCGGGGCCCGACTGACTCTCGCCAAGATCCTGGCGAAGGCGGGGCCGTCCGACGCGGCAGCGGATGCGGAGCGAGAGGTTGTCAGGCTTGCCCGCGCCAATCCATTACTCCTACTCTCCGTGGCCCGCCTCTTGAGCACCAACGGTCGGCCGGACGCGGCGGAGGCGTTCCTGCGGGAAGAAAGAGCACGCCGCCCGAAGGACGTCACGACCTTGACAGCCCTCGGAGACTGGCTGTACCGCGAGCGTCGCCATGACGAAGCGGAGGCCGTCTATCGCGAGATACTGGCCATCGACCCGGACATGCCCGGGGTCCTCAACGGTCTCGGCTACATGAATGTCCTCCGCGGAATCAGGCTCAAGGAGGCGCTGGACCTCATCCGGCGAGCGGTAGAGCGAAGTCCGCTGTCATCCGACTGCCTCGACAGCCTGGGCTGGGCCCTCTTTCGCCTCGGACGGTTGTCGGAAGCCGAGGCGGCGCTACGGAAGGCCGTAGCGCGCGACGAGCGTCCAGTGTTGTTGGACCACCTGGCAGAAGTGCTGGGCGCGCGGGGTGAGACTGCAGAGGCCCTCGGTGTCTGGCGTCGGGCCTTGGCCGGAGGCGACGCGGACGAAAAGCTTCGGAAGGCCCTCGAGGAGAAGATCGATGCCACCGCGCACAAGCCCATCGATCGCCCATGAGACTCCGCCGAACACGTTCACGACAGGGCTCGTATACTTATCCAATCCTGTACTTATCCAATCCTGCCGTTGATGTCTTACCGTTGAAAGGGGGCCGCATGGCCAATGTCGCGACCAAGAAGCTGATCCTCGTTCCCGCCGTGATCACGCTCGCCGTCAGCCTGCTGCGTCTGCTGGGCGAGCTGAATCACTGGTCGACCCGGCTGTTCAACCCGGCGCCCGGCGGAGGGGGCGCGATCGTCGGCATCGCCTGGCTCGTGCTCGTATTCGGCATCTACTTTGCGCTGAAGCTCGCCGCGGCGGGCGAACGACCGTCCGGCGTGGGACCGGCCATCGGCTATCCCCTCCTGGGCTTCGCCCTCGTGCCCGCGGCGGGGTTCGCGGCGAGGGCGCTCGGCGCGCCCCCGGCCAGCCCTCCCCTCTTCGGGGTGGTCGTCGTCACCTCGATCGTCGGAGCGTTCGTCGCGTTCCGGGGCTGGCCAGCCCTGGGGCGGACACTCCTGGCCTACGCCCTGGCGGCGAGGATCCCGGTGGCCGTCATCATGCTGTTCGCGATCCTGGGAAACTGGGGCACGCACTACGACGTGGCTCCCCCCAACCTTGCCACGATGGGACCCATCCCGAAATGGGTGCTCATCGGCGTCGTGCCCCAGCTCACGATCTGGATCTGGTTCACGATCGCGGTCGGCGCTCTCTGCGGGGGGATCGCCCTGGCGATCAGAGACCGGGTTGGGCGGCCCGCGACGGCGTGACCCGTCTCCGCTACTCGGACTTGTCGGTGAGGCCGAAGCGCAGGCCGAGGAGGGCGCGGTTGCGGAGCTCGGGGACGAGCAGGTAGACGTCGTTCCGTCGCTCGTAGGCCGCGAAGACTTCGCACGAGCGCGGCCCGCGGCGAATGCGCGCGCCGCCCTCCACGCTCACGTCCACGAAGCCGCTCCGCGCCAGAAGGGCCCTGGGCTCGGTCTTCATGCCCCGGACCATGGCCGAGAGGTAGAAGGCCCCCCAGGGCTTCTCCACCAGGTCGGCCTCCAGGCGGGCGACCACCTCGAAGCGATACTCCACGAGCGAGGAGCGCGTCGTGGGGCCGGCGCTCACGAGGAAGCGCGTGGGAAAGGGCGTGCGGGTGAGCGGCCCGAACAGGCGAAGGCCAAGGATGTTCCAGTCGACGGTCTGGGTCTTGGGGCGGTCCACCACATGGCGGGAGACGTGGCTGAAGAAGAGCTCCACCGTCCGCGGGCCCCAGGGCCGCTTCAGTGCGCCTTCCAGGTGGTAGTTGGCCTGGTTCGCGTCGAAGGCGCGCAGCTCGTTGCCTAGTATCGTCTCCACCTCGGCGTCGGCGAGGACGGTCGTTCCCAACCAGCGCACGAGCCCGATCTCCCCGCCCACCCAGGTGTCCCACTGGAAATCGCGCTCCGCGGGCTCGTAGCGCGCGCCCATCAGGCGCAGCGAGCCCTCGGGCAGGAACTTCGCGGGCTCGGAAGCGGCGGCGGGGGCGGCGCCCAGGAGGACCCAGGCCGCCAGCGGGAGACCGGAGCGGAGAGCGTTCAACCCTCGGCTCGCGTCTTGATGTGCGCCAGCACGCGCTGGTGGATCGCGTGGATCAAGGCGTCCGACCAGAGGGCCCAGTACGCGGCGGGGGCGACCTTCATCTCGTAGAACGTGCGCCCTTCGAGCCGCGTGCGCGCGCCGGGCAGATCCAGCAACCGGAACTCGCCGCTGCGCACCACCAGGTAGCCGTCGAGATGCGGCGCGGCCACGTGGCGATAGGGGCTCAGCTCGGTCATCGTCGGAGGCTGCCGGACCACGTCGAAGGCGAGCCGCCGCGGCTCGTCCCAGACCGTAATCGGCTCCACGAAGGCGCCGGTCGAGAACTCGCAGCGTCTCACGGCGCCGGCACCCCGCCCCACGATACTGGCCCTTTGTGGATAGGCGATCCCGAGCCGGAAGATCCACGCCGGCGGTTCCGGCACTGTCGAGAAGGCCAGCACGTGGCGCCACACCACCTCCGGCGGCGCGTCGATCTCCACCACGGTCAGGACCACGTGTGGCTCGAGCCGCGGAGGGGCGGCGCCCTGAAGCCCCGCGATCAAGGGAAGCGGGAACACGAGAGCGGCCAGGCCCGGCGAAGGCGCGGCGGAGCGCAGCGCGAGCGCCCTCCCCGCGACGGCTCCCATCAACGCAAGCACGATCGCGAGCGGCGCCGCCATGGCCAGGCACAAGACTCCCTCGAGGGCGAAAAGCAGGATGGCGAAGCCCGCGAGCACGACCGCGCCGGTGGCGACCAGGAGCGTCGTTCCGAGGGAGCGCCGCGCACCGGCGTTGTAGACGAACGCGCTCGCCGCCCCCATCACGAACGGGGTGGCCGCGAACAGCGTGGTGCCGTAGGCCCCGAACACCAGCACGCTCGCGCCGGTCATCAGGAGCGCGATGGCCGTCCCGAGGGCCGCCCCGAGCAGCGCGCTGCGCATGCCCTCACGCGCGCCGGCGGCCACCGACCCGGGCCTCTCCGTCGAGGGGCGCAGCCGCGACGGGAGCCCGCAGAGCGTCAGCATCAGCAGGTAGTTCAGGAGCGGCACGAAGTAGAGCGCCGCCAGCAGCGGAGGGCATCCCGCGTCCTCGAGGCGCCGCCACGTCATGGAGACGCCGATCCAGAGAAAGGGCAGGGTCCAGACCGCCATCGCCGCCAGCAGCCAGTCGTTGCCGGCGAGCGCGGTCTGGCGCGCCGTGAGCAGCGGGTTCAGGTAGTCGAGCGGAGAGAACCAGCGGCCGGTCACCTGATGAACGACCAGGGCCTCGATGACGTACTTGAGCGCCATCAGGCCGAAGCCGCTCGTCGCGTAGGCGCGGCGCGTCACCGGCGGCGAGCCGAACCACAGAGCAAGGTACTTCACTGCCGCGTCAGGACCATGGGCTGCGGCGGGCCGTCCGGATGCGTGTAGGTCCCCGGGATCTGGAGAAGGTCGCTGGTCGCCGTCCCGTCGATGACGACGACGTTGCCGTCGCAGGCCCGGAAGTCGAACCTCAGCGTGCGGGGGCTGGTCATATTGCCCTGGAGATCGCCCAGGCACCCCTTGTCCGGTTCGCTGTAGGGCCGCCCGCTCAGCGCCGAGCTGGTCTGGGCGATGTCGAAGCCCCGCTCATAGAACCGCCCGCCGCCCTCGGAGAGGAGCCAGCGGGCGCTCAGACTCCCGACCGTGATCGAGCTGCCGACGGTGGTGACTCCTCCGTGGTTGTCGCTGACGGTCAAGGCCACCGGGAACACACCTTGCCTCGGGTAGACGTGGACGACCGACGCCCCCGACGCCGTCTGGCCGTCGCCCAGGTCCCAGGTCAGGGTGAGAGCATCGCCGTTGACGTCACTGGCGACGGCGGTGAAGACCACGACCGTCACGCCGGAGATCGGCAGCCCGTCCGGGGTCCGCGAGACGCTGACCGTGGGCGAGGCATTGGCCGGGCTTCCCTTGCGACAGCCCGGCAACATGAAGGCGATCCCGCAAAGGAGGATCGCCCACCCTGTCGCCGGTATGCGCATTCCTTGACACCGTAGGCTCTCGGCGCGAGCAGGTCAAGCACGCCTCGATTCATCCCCACCTCGACTTCAGCGCGTCGACTCCGCGCGGGCCAGGCCTGCCTGGATCTCCGCGATCGCCCCCGGCGGCAGCGGCACGCCCCCGAAACGCGCGCGATAGTAGGCGTCCACCGCGTGCTGTTCCGCCGTCCGCAGGGCGGGAGGCAGGCGCGCGTTTTCGATCTGCTGTACGTGCTCGAGCAGACCGCGGGAGGGCGGACGCGGCACGCCCCGCCGAGCCCACGTACGGTCCAGGCCGGCGAGGAGTCGTGCCAGCTCGGGGGCGGCGTCGGTGGCTCGAGCGAGGGTCGCGGGCCGGCGTTGCCGCGTACGCCACGCCATCACGGAGAGCAGGAGAAGCAGGGCGCCGCCGGCCAGGAAGGCCCCCGTGCGCACCGCGGGCTCGCGGAGCAGCGTCCGCAGCTCTTGCCACAGGAGCGCCGGCATCGCTCCCCACGCGGCCGCCCACACCCGGCTCACCAGGCCCTTCACGCGCTCCCACGCCTGCGCGAGCCACCCCTCGTCGAGCACCCCGTGCGCCGCCTCGTATCCCGCGGAGGGCGTGGGGTCGGCCTCCACCCAGCCCGTTCCGGACAGCCAGACCTCGATCCACGCGTGGGCGTCCGCCTCACGCACGACGTAGTGGCCGCCTCGCAGCAGGCCGGAGCGGAGCCGGAAGCCGGAGACGAATCGCGTGGGCACGCCCTCGAGGCGCAGCAGGAGGGCGCCCGCGCTCGCGAAGTACTGGCACCAGCCCTGCCTCTTCTCGAACAGGAACTCGGCCACGGGTTGGCGCGAGCGAAAGGCTCCCATACGGAGCGAGTAGGGGTACTCGCCCTGGAGAAACTCCATCGTGCGGGCGACCCGGATCTCCGGCGTGGCCGCACCCGCGGCGAGGCGCGCCGCGAGATCGCGGATCCGTGGGTCGGTGTCCGGGGGGACCTCCAGCATCGCCGCGGGAGGCTCGGAGCCGGCCTGCGGGCCGGGAGCGTTGAGGACGCCGTAGACCTTCCCTGCGGGCGCCGGAGGGTTCAGGATCCCGTGCTCGTCGACGACCAGTCGGGCCTGAGGGCCCCGGACGAGGACGACCCCGGGAGGGGCCACGAGGGTCCCGGAGAGGGGGGCCACCTGCTGAATGCGCATCGCCACCAACGGGACGCCGGGCTCGGGCCGGCTCACCAGAAACGTCGTCCCCTCGACGTCTTGAAGAGAGGCGAGGAGTGGGTCCGTCGCCGGCTCGGCCGGAGACACCGGCGCATTGATCCCGAGATACGGAGTGTGCCAGACCCGGCCGTCGAACTCGGTGGCCACGGCGCCGCGCAGGTTCTGCGGCCGGTCCGTCCAGACGCGGAGCACCACGCGTGGGGAGAGCCTGAGCTCTCCGACGTCGCCCAGCCGGGTTTCGAGCGAGAAGCCGGTCTCGGCGTCGGGGAAGGCAAACTTCGCGGCGGCCTGCAGGACCTTCGGCTGGGCCCAGGGGAGCAGCCATGCGATGGAGACCGCGACCGCCGTCGCCGCCAGGCCAAAGGCCGCGATGCGGGCGACGCGCGCGACCGCGCCCGGTCCACCGCCGCTCGGCGCGGCCAGGAGGGCGACGGCCGTGATGGCGCAAAGCCCCACCGTCACGCGCATGGAGGTCGTGCTCTGCGAGGCGGCGATGACCAGGATGCCCAGGGCCGCCGGCACCGCGGCGCGGGCGGGCGGCCACGGCACCCGGGCCGAGAGCAGGAGCGCGGCCAGCAGCGCCAAGCCGCAGCCCGCGGCCGCCGGCAGGGGCGGGGCGGGTTCTCCCTGCCCGGCCGGCGAGACGAGCCAGTTGAGAACCACCGCCGCCACGAGGCCGAGGGCGAGCCAGGCCGCGCGCTCGATCGCCGAGCAAAGGAGACGCGGCGCGCGGACGATGCGGAACGCGACGGCCGCCGCCACCGGCAGGACGGCGAGCCAGGCAAAGGCCTCCGCGCGCGCGCGTGCAAAAGCGGCCACCGCGAAGAGGAGCAGGAGGGCGAGGGCCCCCTCGTCCAGGCCGAGCCGGCGGGCCCGCTCGATGACGGCGCCGTTCGTCTTGCTCACGCGACTCCCCGGGCGAGGGCACGCTCCACGTCGGCCGTCGTCATCAGGCTGATCTCGCCGAGGTCTGCCCCGGCCGCCCTCCAATCGCGCCGGGTTTCTCCGTCGCGCACGATGAAGACCCGGACCGCGGTCCCGAGCGCATTCACCTGGCGCAGGAACCCTTCGCGCGCCTCGTCCCAGTCCTGCAGCACCGCCACCACGGTCGTGATCTGGCCGAGCTTCTCGAAGAGGAGCGGGCCGATGGAGCGGAAAGGCGGCTCCGGGCAGGGCTCGAGACAGGCGAGCACGTCGAGGATGTTCTCGAGATAGGCGAGGCTCCTCCCCGCGCTCACCTCGTAGATGTCCGGGCCCGCGGCCAGGATGTCCACGATGTGCTCGCTGCGGCTGAAGAAGTCCGCGATGGAAGCCACCACCGAGATGGCGGCCTCGAAGGCGCGCGCGTCACGGGCTCGGGGTCGGCGTGGCACGAAGGTATCGAGGAGGACCGCGATCCTGCAGAAATACTCCTCCTGGTACTCCTTCACCACCGGCTCCCCGCGGCGCGCCCAGGAGCGCCAATGGATGTTGCGGACGGGGTCGCCGTCGCGGAACTCACGCGTACCCTGGAACTCGATGGCGTCGCCCAGGCTCGAAGACAGGGGGATCCCGCCCGGCTGATAGCGGCGGCCCACCGGGACCAGGAAGTCCTCCATGCGATAGAACCGCGGGTAGGCCAGGAGCACCTGGTCCGGGTGGCGCAGGCTGTTGCCGGCGGCCAGCCGGAGCGGATCCGTCACGCGCAGCCGGGGGCCCGGGAGGACGTATCGGCCTCGCCTTGGCGCCCGCAGCTC
>WNFM01109855.1_pt2 | contig 20030 bp, 20 predicted proteins | sample 5400271 | NCBI WGS metagenome assembly WNFM01 (sample SAMN13153352, study PRJNA577476) | soil metagenome | isolation source: 60 cm saprolite on Douglas fir-dominated hillslope | place: USA:California | collected 2013-09-17
CCATCAAGGTAGGTGGCGGTTTCCTCGACCAGCCCCATGCCGTCCCGAAACAAATCGGAGAATACCTGCGAACTGGCGAGCCGCTCGCCGAACGACACCGGCTGCGTTTCGCTCAACAATTTCTCGGACATAACGCAACGCCTCTCCCTGCGGTGCAGATACACGCCCCGTAAACGATTGGGTAAGCATGGCGCGCGCGAGCAGGCCCTGTCCAGACGGTGGTATGGTTAACGTTGGGATATTGCCGAGCAAACTTAAGATGCGCACCGGCGCATTCAAAGTTGACCCATATTGATACAAAAAAGGAGCCGCCGTTGCCGGCGGCTCTAAGGTGATAACAGGGAGGCGTCAAACAGAGTGGACAGGAGCCACTCAATGTCCACATGAAGATGGACAATGCCAGTAATGATCGAGAAAGCTTAACGACACCTTAAGGAGGCGCGCGCAATGCCGAATATTTTTTCGAGACTGTCGTTCTGCGCGCAGCGAAACGATTTTGTCTCACCGCTTAAAAAACTGATCGGCGGCTGCGCGCGACGCGCGCTTTTGCGTCATGTCGGCCTCGAGCCGATTGATCTCGTCACGCATCAATTGAACGCGAGATACGAGTTCTTCCACCGACAACAGTGTGAGGTCCTGCCCGATCTCGTGTGAGACCTTCTTTTTCGGTTTGTCGTCTTCGTCAATCGCTGGCATCGCGCGCCTCCTGGGGCGAAACTTAGCCACAGCGGTTCCGGTTGTCACATCGATAAGGCACGCCTAAACAAGCCCTCACATTTGCAGAAAAATAGAGGAACCGATGGCCGCGCTCCCAACTCAAATGATCGTAATCGGCATTAAGGCCGCTGGCGGCCCGGACATGCTCGTGCCTGAACAGCGTGCGGTTCCACACCCGGGCAATGGCGAAGTGCTGGTGAAGGTCGCGGCCGCCGGCGTCAACCGCCCCGACGTCATGCAGCGCATGGGTCTTTATCCGCCGCCGGCCGGCGCACCGGATATTCCCGGACTGGAGATCGCCGGCGAAGTCGTCGCGTTAGGCGCCGGCGTCAAGCGCTGGAAGGTTGGTGACCGCGTCATGGCGTTGGTGGTTGGCGGTGGCTATTCCGAATATTGCCTTGCTCACGAAAGCCATGCGTTGCCCGTGTCCGGCCTATCAATGGTGGAAGCGGCAGCGATTCCCGAAACCTTCTTCACAGTTTGGCATAACGCGTTTGAGCGGGGCGGACTCAAGAGCGGCGAGACACTTCTGATCCACGGAGGCTCGTCCGGCATCGGCACGACTGCAATTCAACTTGCCAAAGCGTTCGGTGCGCGCGTGATCACCACTGCCGGCTCCGCGGAAAAATGTGAAGCATGCCGCAAGCTCGGCGCCGATGTCGCGATTAACTACAAGACCGAGGACTTCGTTGCCGCCACGAAGGCAGTCACTGGCGACAAGGGCGCCGAGGTTATAGTGGACATGGTCGGCGGGGACTACATCGCGCGGAATTATGAAGCGGCCGCGGTGGAGGGGCGCATTGTGCAAATCGCATTTCAGGGTAGCCCGAAGGCGACGGTGGATTTCCGCCGAATCATGCTCAAGCGGCTGCATCACACCGGTTCGACGCTGCGCTCGCGCTCTATCGCCGACAAAGGCGCAATTGCGCGCGCGGTCGAGGATAACGTGCTGCCCCTCATTGCGGCTGGTAAGGTCAAGCCGATCATCTATAAGACCTTCGAATTCAAGGCTGCGGCCGCTGCCCATGCGCTTATGGAAACCAGCACTCATATCGGCAAAATCGTGCTAACACTTTGAGTGGATGTCCATTTCTTCAAAAGCCGCGAAATCGGCGCAATGTCTGACTTAAACTGAGCAGGGTGCGATTGTTTGCAGATTTTCATCGTCGGCAATGCCGGAGCCGCAGGCTGCAAGGTGTTGCCGCGGGCGGGAGTTTTATTTTGACTATGACGCGTTGCCTCACGGCCGCCGCGGTTGTGATCACCGCATCGCTGCTGACGGCGCCAACTGCGCGCGCGGTTGAAGCGGTAAACGTACGGCTCGATGCCGCCGCTATCGATCTGACCGCCGCGACGGAATTGCAAAAAACCGAAGGCGATCGCATCCAGGTGTCCACGGCACCTGGCCCGGATGGCATCGTACGGCGCATCGAGGTGCGGGCACGAGAAAAAAACAATAATTGGGCGGTGCTGGCACTCACCAATAACAGTGACGAGCAGATCGACCGCCTCATCGTCGTGCCGCATTACCGAATGGTCGGTTCCGGCCTCTTCTGGCCGGATCTTGGCCTGTCGCGTATCGCGGCTATCACGCCATCGACCGGCGACAGGCCGGTGCGTCAGGAAGGCAGCACGGCTGACATTTTCCGCATCACTCTGGACCCGGGCACGGTCATCACCTTGGTCGCGGAATTGCGCACCAACAACCTGCCACAGATCTATTTGTGGGAGCCGGACGCATATAAGGACAAAGTCAATTCGTTCACTTTGTACTACGGCATCGTCATCGGTATCGCCGGTTTGCTGGCGCTGTTCCTCACCATCCTGTTCGTGGTGAAGGGCTCGATCATGTTTCCAGCTGCCGCCGCACTCGGTTGGGCGGTTCTGATTTATATCGGCATCGATTTCGGCTTCTGGGGCAAAGTTTTCGACATGTCGGCCGGCGCCGAGCGCGTTTGGCGCGCCTGCGGCGAAGCAATCCTGTCGGCGACATTGCTGGTCTTTCTGTTTGCCTATCTCAATTTGTCGCGTTGGCATGTGCGTTACGCGCACATCACCATCGCCTGGCTCGCGGCGCTGGCAGCGCTGATCGCCGTCGCAGTATTCGATCCCGCGGTTGCCGCCGGCATCGCCCGCATGTCGCTTGCCGGAATTGCCGTGCTCGGACTTGCCCTGGTCATCTATCTATCCACGCACGGCTTTGACCGCGCCGTGCTGTTGATCCCGACCTGGTTGCTATTGGTGGTGTGGACGACGGCTGCAGGTCTCGCTGTCACGGGGCTGGTGACCAACGACATTATTGGCCCGGCGCTGCTTGGCGGCCTGGTGTTGATCGTCATGTTGATTGGATTCACCGTGATGCAGCACGCTTTCGCAGGCGGCATCACGCACGGCATTGTTTCCGATGTGGAACGCCGCGCACTTGCGCTGACCGGTGCCGGCGATTTGATCTGGGACTGGGACGTTTCCGCCGACAAGGTATTCACCAGTCCGGAAACCGAGCACATGTTGGGTTTGAAGCGCGGTACTCTGGAAGGACCCGCGGCAGCTTGGCTTGAAGTCCTGCACCCCCTGGATCGTGACCGCTTCCGCGCTTCGCTGGACGGTGTCGTCGAACAGCGGCGCGGCCGCCTGACCCAGGATTTTCGGCTGCGGACCATCGATGGGCACTATCTTTGGTTCGCCCTCAAGGCACGCCCAGTGGTCGGCTCCGACGGTGAAGTTGTCCGGGTGGTGGGCACGCTTACCGACGTAACGGATTTCAAGAATTCCGAAGAACGGCTGCTGTTCGACGCAGTTCATGACAATCTTACGGGCCTGCCCAATCGCGAACTGTTCATCGACCGGATGGAAGCGGCTTTCGGGTTTGCCCGTGCCGACCCGCAAATTCGGCCGTCTATCGTGGTGATCGATCTTGATCGCTTCAAGCAGGTGAACGACTCGGTCGGCATTGCCGTCGGCGATTCCATCCTGCTCACCATCGCGCGGCGGCTGTCCCGTCTGCTCAAACCGCAAGATACACTGGCGCGCTTGTCGGGTGATCAGTTCGCTCTGATCGTCCTGTCGGAGCGTGAACCCGCGCGCATTGTCGCTTTTGCCGAAACAATACGGCGGACCTTGCGCGCGCCAATCGCATTCAATGACCGCGAGATCTTCCTCACGGCCTCGATCGGGTTGGCGCTCGCGGAAAATCAGGCGCACCGCACCGAAGAGGTCCTCAAGGACGCCGAACTTGCGATGTATTACGCCAAGCGCATTGGCGGCGACCGTATCGAGATCTTCAAGCCGGCCATGCGATCGCGCAAAACCGACCGCTTGACCATGGAATCCGAGCTGCGCCGCGCGATCGAGCGCGAGGAAATCAAGGTGCTGTTCCAGCCCATCGTGCGGCTGGAGGATCGTGCTATCGCCGGATTCGAAGCATTGGCGCGCTGGGATCACCCCAAGCTCGGCCGTCTGTCCCCGGCGGAATTTATTTCGATCGCCGAGGAGATCGGACTGATCGTCGATCTCGGTCTATTTGTTCTCGATCACACCGCCAAGCAGCTCGCCCAATGGCAGGCAGCCACGCGCGCACGCGAGCCGGTATTTGCAAGCGTGAATGTCTCGTCGCGGCAATTGCTGCGGCATGACTTGATCCAGGACCTCCGGGGTGTCCTTTCGCGGACGACGCTGGCGCGCGGCAGTCTCAAGCTTGAGATCACTGAATCGTTGGTCATGGAAAACCCCGAACACGCTGCTCAAATGCTGACGCGCATCAAGGAGCTCGGCGCCGGTCTATCGCTCGATGATTTCGGCACCGGCCATTCGTCCCTGGCCTATCTGCAGCGGTTCCCGTTCGACACCATCAAGATCGACCAGTCGTTTGTGCGCACCACCACGCGTGGCACGCGGCCGGTCATTCTACGGTCGATCATCGCGCTCGCGCATGATCTTGGAATGGAAGTCGTCGCGGAAGGCGCCGAGACCGATTCCGATGCGGTCGAGCTGTACCAGCTCGGCTGCGAGTATGCGCAAGGCTTTGCTTTCGGCGAGCCGATGACGGCCGACGCCGCACGCGATTTGCTGATCGACAAGCCGACAAGACTACGCGCGCTGAAGATCGCGTCGGAATGACCGTCGGATAGGTTTTAAGGATTCCCAAACGCACGATCAGGCGTGACCGGCTTCGCTCGAAAGCATGCCCGGGTCTATGCCGATCTTGCGCAGCGCTTTTTCATACTTCAGGTCGGTATCGGTGCCAAAGATCAGCTCGGGATCGGCGGCGCAATGCAGCCAACCATTTTGCTGGATTTCCTGTTCAAGCTGACCGGGCGCCCAGCCGGCATAGCCGAGTGCAAGAATGGCACTCTCCGGACCGTTACCTCGCGCGATGGCCTTCAGGATGTCGAGTGTTGCAGTCAGGCAAATGCCTTCGTCGATCGGCAGCGTCGAGTTCTCGATGAAGAAATCGGCCGAGTGCAGCACAAAACCTCGACCCGTCTCCACCGGCCCACCCTTGAGAACTTTTACTTCCTCAGCACGGTTCGGCAATTGAATGCGCTCGGCAGCGGGAATGACTTCGAGCTGCACCAACAGATCGGGAAATTTAATGTTGGCTGCCGGATGGTTGACGATAATGCCCATCGCGCCTTCAGTCGAGTGCGCGCAGACATAGATCACGGCGCGCGAGAAACGCTCATCGTTCATCGCCGGCATTGCAATCAGCATTTGCCCGTCAAGATAGCCGCGGCTGGGGGCAATCTCCGCTGATTTGCGAGAAGTCTTCATGACGAAAGGTTACCCCAACAATCCACCATTGCAAACGAAGCTTGGGGCGGAAAGTTCAATGGTTCACTGTCATATCCAACACGACAATTGTGGCAGTGGCCCGCCCAGATGATGGTCAATGGCTGCTCACAATGAATTCAGTGGCGCGGCATGCGATTACCGACTAGATCGCCGCTGATGAACGATATTCACAGATCATTGGCTTCCACGCTGGCTGCGTGCGGAATTGCCGTCATTATGAGCGCCCTGGCGCAGGCAGCCGACGAATCATCGTGGACTCAGGACACCCGGTCGGCGATCAGGTTAATCGCTGGCAGCAGCAAAAGCAGCGCCACAGGCCTACGCGCAGGAATCGAAGTCAAATTGCAGCCGGGATGGAAAACATATTGGCGCTATCCTGGCGATTCCGGCGTGCCGCCGCATTTCGATTTTTCAGGCTCGGAAAATGTGAAAAGTGTCAAAGTGCTTTATCCGACGCCGCATTTGTTTTCCGACGAAACAGGTCAATCGCTCGGCTACAAGGACAGGGTGATCTTTCCACTCGAAATTTCACCACAGCAGCCGGGCAAGCCCGTGCGCCTGCACGTGAAGATCGAATATGCGGTTTGCGAGAAATTGTGTGTCCCGGCCGAAGGAAGCGCCGAACTCACGCTTGCTGCGGGCGACACTGCACAAGATTCCGAACTGAAGGCGGCTGAAGCGCGCGTGCCCAAACCCGCCACCGCCGCGCAAATGGGATTGATCGCGCGCCGCGTCAGCAATGGACCAAAGCCGCTGGTTGCCGTCGATCTGCTTGCACCTGCGGACCAGCCGGTCGAATTGTTTGTCGAAGGGCCGACGCCGCAATGGGCTCTGCCCATCCCGAAACCAACGCGAGCCACGCCGGCGGGCCGCGCCCAATTCAGCTTCGATCTTGACGGCTTGCCACCCGGCACCGACCCAAAGGGGCAATACGATTTGACCTTTACAGTCGTTACGGGCGAGCGCGCGGTCGAGGTCAAAACCCATCTCGACTAATCGGCGCCAAGAGCGTAATTACCCAGCCAAGAAAAACAGCCATCCGCAACGCGAGAGGACACCCATGCCCATCAAGGTCGGCGATCGTTTGCCCGAAGCCAAATTCCGCGTCATGACCACCGAAGGTCCGGTCTGGAAGACGACCGATGAAGTTTTCAAAGGCCGCAAGGTTGCGCTGTTTGCAGTTCCCGGGGCATTCACTCCGACCTGCAACAATCTGCACATCCCGAGCTTCCTGAACAACGCCGCCGCCATCAAGGCGAAGGGCGTTCATACGATCGCAGTGACGGGCGTCAACGATGTGTTCGTCATGGAAGCCTGGAAGAAATCGACCGGTGCCGACGGCAAAATCGATTTTCTCGCCGACGGCAACGGCGAATTCGCGAAGGCGATCGACATGGCCTTCGATGGCTCCGGCAACGGACTCGGAACGCGCTCGAAGCGTTATTCGATGCTGGTTGACGATGGCGTCGTGAAAAAACTCAATCTCGAAGACGCGCCGGGCAAGTGCGACATTTCTGGCGGCCAGGCGCTTCTGGCGCAACTGTAGTACTCACGTATCCGTTTCAGAGAATCTCCGGTCCCCGCTTTCGCGGGGACGAGCGGAAGATGGTCCCGAGATAATTATTTTATCTTCATCGCACCAGTTGCGCCGGCACGCGCGGCGACGAGACCCGCGCGGGCAAGTTCGTCCGCGCGTTCATTCATGTCGTGACCGGCGTGGCCTTTCACCCAATGCCATTGCACCTTGTGGTGGCCAAGCGCTTCATCGAGCCGTTTCCATAAATCAACATTCTTCACGGGCTTTTTGTCGGCGGTGCGCCAGCCGTTTTTCTTCCAGCCGTGGATCCAGGTTGTAATGCCGTTCTTGAGATATTCGCTGTCGGTATGAAGATCGACGATGCATGGCCGCGTCAGCGCCTCCAAAGCGGAAATTGCAGCCATCAGCTCCATGCGATTGTTGGTGGTGTGTCGTTCGCCACCTTTGAGTTCCTTTTCACGGTCGCCAAAAGTGAGGATGGCGCCCCAACCCCCGGGCCCCGGATTTCCGGAGCAGGCGCCGTCGGTGTGGATCGTGACGCGCTGCTCACTCATGGCAGGCCGTAATCCTGCAGGTTTTTCACCGACTGGTGGAACCGCAGCTTACGGTAATATTCCAGCGGGTCTTTCGGCCGTACCAGCGCGCCGTCCGGTATGGCCAGCCAGTCCACCAGCCGCGTCAGGAGAAAACGCATGGCCGCGCCCCGCGCGAGCATGGGGAGTGCGTCGCGCTCGTGCACAGCGAGCGCCCTCACCTTGCCGTAGCCACTCAATAGCGCCCGTCCCTTCGTGACGTTGTACGAGTGATCCGGCTCGAAGCACCAGGCATTGAGGCAAATAGCGACGTCATAGGCGAGCGTATCGGTGCAGGCGAAATAAAAATCGATCAGCCCCGACAGTCTGTCGCCGAGGAAGAACACATTGTCCGGAAACAGATCGGCATGGATCACGCCTTGCGGCAGCGCGCGCGGCCAGGATTTTTCCAGCACGTCGAGTTCATTCGCGATTTCCGCGCACAGCCCCGGCCGCAGGCTGTCGCCGCGCGGTTTCGCGTGTTCGTACAGCGGCCGCCAACTCTTCATCGATAAGGCATTCGGACGCTTGGCTTTGAAATCGCTGCCCGCGAGGTGCAACCGCGCCAGCGCCTCGCCGACCGCCGCACAATGTCCCGGGCTCGGCCGGCGGATCCACACCCCATCGAGAAATGTGACGATTGCCGCGGGCCTCCCGGCAATTTTGCCGAGCACGCCGCCCTGCTTGTTTTTCACCGGCTGTGGACACGTGATGCCGCGTGCCGCCAGATGCTCCATCAGCCCCAGAAAAAACGGCAGATCGTCTTCCGCGACACGTTTCTCATAGAGCGTCAGGATGAAATTTCCGGCGCCCGTGTGCACCAGAAAATTGGAGTTCTCAACGCCCTCGGCGATGCCCTTGTAGGAGAGCAGCCCGCCGATGTCATAGCCGGACAGGAAGCGGGTGAGATCTTCCGCCGAAACGTCGGTGTAGACCGCCATAGAGCGTCACTCCGCCGCCTCGTGCTCTCGCAGCGGGCGAGGCAGCGGGAAGAAGACGCCCTCCTCCGTCGCTGTGACGGTGTCGATGTCGAGCGCATAGCGCTCGGCGAAGGCGCCCATGATTTCCTCGACCAGCACTTCGGGCGCAGATGCGCCGGCGGTGATACCAAGCCGCGCCACGCCCTCGAAGTCGGCCCAGTTGATGTCGGCGGCGCGCTGCATCAGCACCGCGCGCGGGCATCCGGACTTCTCCGCGACTTCCTTGAGCCGCTGCGAGTTGGAGGAATTGGGCGCTCCAACCACAATCATGGCGTCGACGATTGGCGCAACGCGCTTGACCGCGTCCTGGCGATTAGTCGTTGCGTAGCAGATGTCCTCTTTGTGCGGGCCGGAGATATCAGGAAAGCGCCGCTTGAGGAGTTCGACCATGGCTGCGGTGTCGTCGACCGACAGCGTCGTCTGTGTCACGTAAGCCAGCCTAAGGGCGTCGCGCGGTGTAAATTTTTCCACGTCGTCGAGCGTCTCAACCAGCGTGATGCTGCCGGTCGGCAATTGCCCCATGGTGCCGACAACTTCCGGATGGCCAGCATGGCCAATGAGCACAATCTCGCGCCCGCGCCGGTTATGGATTTCGGCCTCGCGATGCACCTTGGTCACCAACGGACAAGTTGCGTCGATCGTAAACAGGTTGCGCCGCGCAGCCTCTTCAGGGATCGCGCGCGCGACGCCGTGAGCCGAGAAGATCACCGGTGCGTGGTCATCGGGAACCTCGCTGAGTTCCTCGACGAAGATCGCGCCCTTGGTGCGCAGGCTGTCGACGACATAGCGGTTGTGCACGATTTCGTGGCGCACGTAGACCGGCGCCCCATAAATCGCGAGTGCCCGCTCCACCGATTCGATGGCGCGCACCACGCCGGCGCAGAAGCCGCGCGGTGAGCACAGCAGTACCTTCAGGGTGGGCTTGGGCGAACCAGAAACCATTAACGTCCTCGAACCGCGCGGGTTTAGCGCGCATTTGTGGCCTCGACATGGGGTGTGCCGGCCTTTCCTGTCAAGCCGGAACGGTTGCATGCCCCTGTTTCAGCCCCTATATTCCGCCCACTTTCCGGTCATCACCGATGATCTGAAGCTTCGCCCAGGGGCGGGCGGAGCATAGAGGAGATTTAGCTATGGCGACCGCAGCACCCTTGATGCCAAAGGCGACCGCCGTCTGGCTGCTGGACAACACTGCTCTGTCTTTCGACCAGATCGCCGAATTCTGCAAATTGCACCCGCTCGAAGTGAAGGCAATCGCCGACGGCGATGCCGCCCAGGGAATTAAGGGTCTCGATCCGATTGTAACAGGCCAATTGACGCGCGAGCAGATCGCCGACGCCGAGAAAAACCCCGACAGCCGCCTGAAACTGACCGAGTCGAGAGTCTCGATTCCGCCGACCGAGCGCGGCAAGAAAGGCCCGCGTTACACCCCCGTTTCACGCCGCCAGGACCGGCCGAATGCGATTTTGTGGCTTGTGCGCAATCATCCGGAACTCAAGGACAGCGCGATTATGCGCCTCGTCGGCACCACGAAGTCGACGATTGCCTCTATCCGCGAGCGCACCCACTGGAATTCGGCCAGCCTCACGCCAATGGACCCTGTGACACTCGGTCTCGCCTCCCAAACCGATCTCGATCTCGAGGTACAGCGCGCCAACAAGGAAAAGCCCGCACCGGTCGATACCGGCGCAACTTTGCTTCCGGCCGCCGAGACCACTGCGCGCAAGGAAGCCGAGGTCGCCGCTGCGGCAGCCGCCGCTTCAGGCGAGCCCGTCAAAAAGCCTGGCGAGCTCGATGTCGGTGCTGTGTTTGCAAAGCTCAAGCAGCTGGGCGGCAAGAGCGACAAAGACAGCGAATAGACGCGGCGGAAATTTTTCGCCGCTGTCACGAACATTTCGACACAAATTTTTTCGGCTGCCGCGCGCGCTCGGGTAATTCGGTAAGGCCTCGCGCGCTGATCGCAATAAGTTGATTGCGCGATTTGCGCGTGTTTTACGCGGAATCACGCGCGAAGTTCCTCATAAGTATTGTTGCGAATTCGAAATTAAATCCGTCTTCATCGGTGAGGCATCAACATAGTCGCACATGTGGCAGTGATGTCGCGCCCCTAGGGGGCGTCACTCACCCGGCCGCGCAGCGTGCCGCTTCCCACCCGGCCGCTGCGCGGCCGGATCAATTTTGGGACAGCGTCGTCCCCGCGAAGGCGGGGACCCATAACCACCGCTCTCTCGATTGATTATAAGGTCGATAACAGAATCTCATATAAACGAAACGACACGGAGTATGGGCCCCCGCCTTCGCGGGGGCGACAATCTTGCCTCAATACCCCCTCGTCCCGTTGACCGCGGCAACGTACCGCGCGACGGATTTTTCCAGCACCTGCTTTGCATCTTTCGCGATCACCCGGTCGAAATAGTGGCCGTAGATGATGTCAAACTGGAATGGCGCCAGCGCCTTGCCGATGTGCTCCACCTCGCGCGCTGACAGTGGAATGAAATTCGGATAACTCCGCATGAACGAAAGCCACTTGCGATCGGTGGCAACGCTAAGGATATCGCCGGCGCAGACGATGCCGCGGCCTTCGGCGCCGCCCGCCCAATGCAGCACCGTGCCGCCGGGAAAATGCCCGCCACATCGCACCAAAGTGACCCCGTCCCAAAGCTTGAACGTGTCGCCGTTCCACAGCTTGATCGCGGCATCCTTGCGCGCGATCCATTCACTATCGGCGGCGTTGAGATGGATTGGGCAATGAAAGGCATGCGCCCACTCCACCATCGTCGTGTAGAAATGCGGATGTGAGATCGCGATCGCGTTGAGGCCGCCAAGGCCTCTGATCATGTCAACGGTCGCCGCATCGAGCGTGGCGATGCAATCCCACAACACGTTTCCGCCTGGCGTGCGGACCAGCATCGCGCGCTGGCCAATCGCGAACGAGGGCTGCGAGCCGATGCCGATCAGCCCAGTGTCGTATTCGTGGAAGCCATTCATGTGGCTTTTCGCGAGCACCTCGAGCGTGGTCCAGGTTTGCCCGCGCGGCGGCACGTATTGCCGTTCTTCTTCGCAGACGGCGCATTGCGCAGGCGGTTGCGCGCTTTCCGGATATTGCGTGCCGCAGGCTGTGCAGATGAAAAGCGACATGGACATTTCCAAACTTCAGCCGAAACTCATCGACCTGCCCGGCGCAGATGATGGCGGCTCGATATTTGTCATGGCGAAACTTTTCCCGGCAAGCGTTGCGCATTGTCACAGGTCGCGAGACGTTTGCAACGTGGCGAAAGTTGGCACTTCTCGCCTCATAGTGAGGAGCGCTCCGAAGGAGCGCGTCTCGACCGTGAGGCCGTTTATCGCACCATTGTTTTTCCCGTCGTCCCGGGCGAGCGTCAGCGAGACCCGGGACCTATACTTTCCGCTGTCATGCCCGCGCTTGTCGCGGGCATCCACGTCTTGGCGGCCTTGCAGGATCAAAAGACGTGGATGGCCGGAACAAGTCCGGCCATGACGCCGAGTGTAGCGACACCCGCTTTTCTCCGATTCAATTGTCAAACAGCCTTAGCCAACGCTCCGCCACCCGTATTCTTTGTCGAGGCCCCGGGGAGGCCCGTCTTCCTTCATCCCCGCCAAGAGCGAGGGAGATGGCGCGCCAAGTGGCGCAACCATTGTTCTTTGATGCCGCGTTCCCTCTCGAGAACGCGGGCGCCTCTCGGCGCGCCATCGCGGCGTTCTCCTTCCGGCGCCGGGCCGCGCTTTTCGGGGACCGTCCGGTCCAGCCCTCGTCCCCGTCAGGTTTGCCCCTTGTGGGCAGCCTAACTGACGGAGCCTCGGGCCAGCCTCAACGGCCGCCGTCAGCCAAGCTCCTGGCAGGCAGCCCGTAGTGGCCAGCCGGGCGGAGCCCCGACGCCGCCCGAGTGCGTGCTTGCGAAGCACGCCCGCAGGCGCCGCATCCGGCTCCACCATCAAGACGCCTCTAGATGACGCCCTCACTTTGAGCCGAACAAATAGGATTATAGTCGTGATAGGATTAAAGTCAATACCTCAATCGGCCTCATTGTGAGGAGCGCTCGCAGAGCGCGTCTCGAACCATGGGCCATCCTTCGAGACGCCGCGCTGCGCGCGGCTCCTCAGGATGAGGCCGTGAGAGGTCGGTGCCGCGCGCCTTCGCGGGGACGACAGCAGAGCTGCGCGGCTCCTCAGCATGAGGCCGTGAAGCTGCTTCCACTCATTTGCACCATCTGGACTCCACCGTTTGGAGGATGCGGTGCAGGCCTGATGAAAACGCAACGCCGCTATGACTCGGGGTGCAGATCGTGCTTCGGCGCGGCGGAATCGCCCATTTGCACGGCATCGCAATATTCCAACAAGTGGTTACTTTCATGGAACAATTAAATGTGACTGCCAGCAATCTTGTGCACAGCAAAAATTTTGCTAACTCCCCCATATGAGAAGCGTACGGAATCACGAGGCACTAAAATGATATCGCGGAAAAGAAACTTGCTTTCGGCGGCCGTTGTCGCCGTGGCGTTGATCGCCACGGTCGCAGTCGCCCGCACGGTCCACACACATACGGCGCCAGCCGACCAAGTCCACACTGGCAAAGTCATCGGTACGGTTCCCGACGAAGCGGCGCCCTACCCGCGGCATGGGATTATCGTCTGTGGCGGTGTAGCGACCGCCTCGGATTGCGAAAAGATCGAGATGATGTTGCCGATGTAATTGCGGACAGGTCGACATAGACCGGCTTGAACAGCCGGGAGCGACCTCGGTCTCGCACACGCTATCTCCGCAACTTTCAGCAAAATCTCTGGCTTGCTTCACCGGCAAGGCTGAAATGCATTGTCGCGCTGCGACCTCGTCCGCCGATCGGCTATATGCCACAATCGGCGGACGGGGCGATGCAATGACGAGTTTCAGCAACATGACCGTTCGTCGTTTCGATTTCGGATTTATCCGCACGCTCATCATTGCGGTCGCGGCGATCCAGCTTCTGTCGCCGCCGGCATTGGCGCGCATCGAACCGTTTCCACCCGACTTCAGGGTTGAGACGATCGCCACGAACGGCGCAAAAATTTACGTTCGCGTCGGCGGCAAAGGCCCGTCGGTCGTCTTGCTGCACGGTTTTGGCGACACGGGCGATATGTGGGCGCCCGTCGCGGCAGCGCTTGCGCGCAATCACACCGTGATCGTTCCTGATTTGAGAGGGATGGGTCTCTCGTCACACCCGGAGACCGGGTACGACAAGAAAACCCAAGGCGATGATATCGCACGCGTGATGGATGCGCTGAAAATCACAAAAGCGGATCTTGTGACGCACGATATCGGAAATATGGTGGGCTATGCATTCGCGGCCCAATTTCCCACGCGTGTGAACCGCTGGGTTATTATCGACGCGCCGCTGCCGGGAATCGGGCCATGGGATCAGATCCTCCTCAGCCCAGCCTTATGGCATTTCAATTTCCGCGGCCCGGACGTCGAGCGGCTCGTCAGCAGACGCGAACGTATCTACCTTGACCGTTTCTGGAATGAGCTTTCCGCCAATCCCAAAGCAATCGACGAGGCGACGCGCCGGCACTACGCGCAGCTCTATGCGCGCCCTGGCGCCATGCATTCGGCATTCAACCAGTTTGCCGCATTCAATCAGGATGCCATCGACAACAAGGCATTTGCGGCAAAGGGCAAGTTGACCATTCCGGTCCTGGCCCTGGGCGCCGATCATTCTTTTGCCACTCAAATGGCCGACATCATGCGCCTGGTCGCGACCGATGTGACGGGTGGCATCATCACGGACTCGGGCCATTGGGTGATGGAAGAACAACCGCAGCAGACCACCGCCGCAATCGTGAAATTCATCGACAAGAACTGACCTGTTCTGAAAACAAAGCCGAAGTGAAACGCAGGGATTGGCGGCTGGGTCCACCACGATCGTAACCAGGAGGGACAGGCACCATGTCGACGATCACAACGAAAGACGGAACGCAGATTTATTACAACGACTGGGGTAAAGGACAGCCCGTTGTCTTCAGTCACGGCTGGCCGCTCAGTGCGGACGCCTTCGAAGACCAGATGTTTTTTCTGGCGTCACACGGGTACCGCTGCATCGCGCACGATCGCCGCGGACACGGCCGTTCGAGCCAACCGTGGAATGGCAATGACATGGATACCTATGCCGACGATCTCGCCGAGCTCGTGCAAAAGCTCGACCTGAAAGACGCGATCCACATCGGCCACTCCACCGGCGGAGGCGAAGTTGCCCGCTATATCGGCCGCCACGGCACCAAACGTGTGGCAAAAGCCGTGTTGATCAGCGCCGTGCCGCCTTTGATGCTCAAGACCGCGGCCAATCCAGCCGGTACGCCGATCGAGGCCTTTGACCAGATTCGTGCCGGCGTCGCTGCCGACCGATCGCAATTCTTCAAGGATTTGAGCATGCCGTTTTACGGCTACAACAGAGCCGGCGCCAAAGTGTCCGACGGCGTTCGCAATTCGTTTTGGCTGCAAGGAATGCTAGCCGGCTTTCCTGCATGTTATTTCTGCATCAAGGCCTTTTCAGAAACCGACCAGACGGAAGATCTCAAGAAGTTCGATGTCCCGACACTGATCCTGCACGGCGATGACGATCAGATCGTGCCCATCGCCGCTGCGGCAATGCTTTCGTCCAAGCTCGTGAAGAATGCCCAGCTCAAGATTTATAAAGGCGCTCCGCACGGCATGTGCACAACCGAAAAGGACAAGGTGAACGCCGACCTCTTGTCGTTCATCAAATCATAAATTCGCGGCCGACCCTCACCGATGGTCTCCGGAACCCACAGTAGGTATTTGGGTTGATGTACAGATCAAAATTGGGAGGGCCGTTATGGGCTTTGGACGAGGCGCGTTGCTCTGGCTACTCGGCGTTCCTTTGCCGATCATCATTCTGCTGGCGTTGTTCTGGCATCACTAGATTCGTATCCCGTTACGTGAAACCTGGCGTGCGTACGCGTATGCAGACCTGAGGGCGCGGGCGAATGCCCGTGCCCTCTTCTATTCACTAAACACCTCGACAGATCGGGTACGGCTGAGGTGTTCTAGGCACCGGCAGATGCCGAGCTTGCAAGACCGGGAGCGCGACATGAAATCCAGCCGACGAGTGAAAACCCGCGTGCGTACCAAGAGCGATCGTCCGTCGCGGGCAACAGCCGAAACTGCCGTTCGAACGCTCATTCAATGGGCCGGCGACAATCCAAACCGGGAAGGACTTCGCGGAACGCCAGCCCGCGTTGTGCGCGCTTATGAAGAGTGGTTCGCGGGATATTTCGACGATCCGCGTGACTATTTGCTGCGGACCTTCGAGGAAGTGGCCGGTTATGACGAAATGGTGTTGTTGCGCAACATCCGTTTCGAATCTCATTGCGAACATCACATGGCGCCGATCATCGGCCGCGTTCATATCGGCTACTTGCCGCGCAAGCGCGTTGTCGGCATTTCAAAGCTGGTGCGGCTGGTCGACGTTTACGCCAAGCGGATGCAGGTGCAGGAGAAGATGACGGCCGAAATCGCCGCCTGTCTCAACAGCGTGCTCAAACCATCAGGCGTGGCGGTTGTCGTCGAAGGCGCGCACGAGTGCATGACGACGCGCGGAGTCCATCGTCCGGACGTGACCATGGTGACCAGTCGCATGCTCGGCGTCTTCCGAACAAATTTCAAAACACGGCAGGAATTTCTGACCGCAATAAAGCTCAAACATGGTGGTGACGACGGTTCGATTTAGTATGCACGACATGCACGGTTCCACTTCTTTCAAATAAGGCAGCTGCTGAAAATATATCGACGGAACACAGCTGCAGCGGCTTGTTATCTCCGCCGCGAGTCCACAGTTGCACAGAGTAGCTAAAATTCGTACTTAGAACCTTTTGAGAGGATTCATACTATGACAGATACTCCTTCTTCCAACGAGACACAGAAGCCCGCATCGCCTGCTCCGACTCCGCAGCAGCAGACCCAGGGCGATCCCAAGCAGAACAGCGACAAGCAGGGCGGCCAGCAGCAGCAGAAGTAAACTGCGCGACCGTTCGAGAGCGAAAGCCCGGCCGAGCGCCGGGCTTTTTTATCGCCGATGGGGAAGACAACAATGCTCGCCTGGTTCGTGCCGCCGGTCGTTGTACCGGCAATGATGGTCATCGCCGTGATCGCTGCGGCGTGGCTACGCTAGCGGCGCCTTAAAATCTCAGCTTCTTCAGCATCTCTTCGAGGGCCGCCTTGCCCTCCAGATTCGCCGTGCTTCGCGACTCGAAATAACCATCCGAATGCGCGATCGGGCTTTGCCGTCCGGCGCGGTAGATTTCCCATCGCCAGGGCTTTGGCATGCGGGCACGGTTCTTCACCACCACCGAGTAATCGGTGCGATCAAGGCCGCCCTTCATGACACGTGCGGGTTCATGGTGAGGATTGCTGTCGGTCACACCACACGATCCAGCTTATGGGCCGTCGCAAGATCGGCGGGATCGACGGTCACCATTTCAATGGACGAGCGGCGCGCGTCCTTCGGCAGCATGATCATTGTCGCTACCCGGCGATAGACCGGGAACGACAACTCCTCGATCAGTTCCTCGTCAGTCACCACTTCATAATCCCCCGGTGTCAGCAGCCGGTCGACGCTTTTGAGTGAAAATGGATGCTGAAACGTCAGCGTCACGCGTTTCGTACGTGTAACCATGATGATTGTCCTCGATGGTGGACCGACAGCACGATCGCGAGCCACGCCGGCGGCGCCCTCACCAAATCATGATCGCGAGGACTATTCCGGCGGAGATCAATATGCCCAGCCCCCAGAAGGAATAGGTCATCATCCTGTCGATTGCGTCACCATGCATCGTTCCACTATGCGCGCTTTGAGCCGCGATTGATACAGATATCTTGGGAAAGACGCTCTTCCCAGGCGGCTTCAGCGCTCAGGCCAAATGTCGTCCCACCAGTAGCGCCGGCTAGTGAATGACGTCGAGCTTCACCTTGGCAATACCGCGGTCGACGATCCCTAAACTTTCGGCCGCAGAGTACGAGACATCGACGACGCGCCCGGAAACGAACGGACCACGGTCATTGATGCGAACCGTGACGGACCGGCCCGTGGACACGTTCGTCACGCGCAACCGGGTGCCGAATGGCAAGGTCGGATGGGCAGCAGTCAATGCGTTCGGATTGAATTTTTCGCCGTTCGCCGTCAGTTGTTCGTCAGTGTAGAAGCTCGCAACCCCGTAAGATGTTGCCGGCGTCGCGGCTGTGCGTTTGTAAGGCGTGTGCTTGATCGTTCTGATCGCGACGCGCCTGTGCGTCACCGGCGCTTCCTGGTTCTCTTCCGGCCATGCCTGTTGGCTGCCGGCGCGCAAATCAGACTTGTTGGTGGCGATTGTCGACTGATTGCACGCGCCCAGCGATGCCGCCGTGATCGCGACGGGAACCAGTCGAACAAAGTTCCAAAACCAAGCGGATATGGCCAAAGGCGTCGTGTCCCCCATCCGATGAAATCCGACAGCCAATCAGGGCGTGACCATGGCAAGATGACAGTGAACCATGGCATCAGTTAATTTTCATTTTGCGTGTGGCCCATTTGTCACGTACGGGAACACTTGAGCCGCTGCATTCACGGTAATTGCACGGTAATTGGCAACCGGCATTGCGCACGCCGCGCAGGCTCTAGTCGGGGTTTTTACCCACCCCATGCCCCTTCAGCGCGCTGCCGATCTCTTCCAGCACCACCGGATCGTCGATCGTCGCCGGCATGGTCCAGGGCTCGCCGTCGGCGATCTTCTTGATCGTGCCGCGCAGGATTTTTCCGGAGCGTGTCTTTGGTAGCCGCGCAACGGTGATCGCCAATTTAAAAGCCGCCACCGGGCCGATCTTCTCGCGCACCAGCGCAACGATTTCCTTTTCGATCTCTGCCGGCGGCCGGTTGACGCCGGCCTTGAGCACGATGAAGCCGCAGGGCACTTCGCCTTTCAGATCGTCCTTGATGCCGAGCACGGCGCATTCAGCAACATCCGGATGCGCGGCCAGCACCTCCTCCATGCCGCCGGTGGAGAGCCTGTGACCGGCGACGTTGATAATGTCGTCGGTGCGGCTCATCACATAAACGTAGCCGTCCTCGTCCTTGTAGCCGGCATCCGCCGTCTTGTAGTAGCCGGGAAATTCCGCAAGGTAACTTTCCTTGAAGCGCGCATCCTGCTGCCACAACGTCGGGAAGCAGGCGGGCGGCAGCGGCAGCTTCACCACAATCGAGCCGATCTTGTTCACCGGCTGCAACTTGCAAGTCTCGTCGACAATGTCGATGGCGTAGCCCGGCATCGGCACGCAAGCGGAGCCATAGCGCACGGGCAGCGCGCCAAGGCCGACCGGATTGCCGGCGATGCACCAGCCGGTTTCGGTTTGCCACCAGTGATCGATCACCGGCACGTCCAGTACTTCTTCCGCCCAATGGATTGTCGGTGGATCGGCGCGCTCGCCGGCGAGGAACAGCGTCCGGAATTTCGAGAGGTCGTATTTCCTGATGAATTCGCCCTTGGGGTCTTCCTTCTTGATGGCGCGAAAGGCCGTGGGTGCCGTGAACAGCGACACCACACCGTGCTGCGCGATCACGCGCCAGAATGCGCCGGCATCGGGCGTGCCGACTGGTTTGCCTTCGTAGAGGATCGTCGTGCAGCCGTGGAACAGCGGCGCATACACAATGTAGGAGTGGCCGACGACCCAGCCAACGTCTGAGCCCGACCACCACACCTCGCCGGGCTGGATGCCGTAGAGATTCGGCATCGACCATTTGAGAGCGACCATGTGGCCGCCATTGTCGCGCACCACGCCCTTCGGAATTCCCGTGGTGCCCGACGTGTAGAGAATGTAGAGCGGGTCGGTGGCGGCGACCGGCACGCACTCGCTCGTCTTGGCGTAGTTGACCGCGCTCTCCCACACCTTGCGCCAGTCATGGTCGCGACCTTCCGTAAGCTTCGCCTCGCATTGCGGACGCTGAAGGATCATGCAGGCCTGTGGCTTGTGCCGGGCGAGATTGATCGCCTCGTCGAGCAGCGGCTTGTAGGGCACGACGCGCGCACCCTCGATGCCGCAGCTGGCGGAGAGGATGACCTTCGGCCTGCAATCATCGAGGCGGGTGGCGAGCTCCTTTGCGGCAAAGCCGCCGAAAACCACCGAGTGGATAGCGCCGATGCGCGCGCAAGCGAGCATCGCGAACACCGCCTCCGGCACCATCGGCATGTAGATGATGACGCGGTCGCCTTTCTCGACGCCGAAGTCGCGCAGCATGGCGCCGAGCAATTGCACCTCGGACAGCATGCGGCCATAGGTGAAGGTCTTCACGGTGCTGGTGACGGGAGAGTCGTAGATCAGCGCCGGCTGGTCATTGCGGCCGGCGAGCACGTGACGATCGAGCGCGTTGTAGCAGGTGTTGCAGGTGGCCCCGGT
>WNFM01300171.1_pt1 | contig 20026 bp, 21 predicted proteins | sample 5400271 | NCBI WGS metagenome assembly WNFM01 (sample SAMN13153352, study PRJNA577476) | soil metagenome | isolation source: 60 cm saprolite on Douglas fir-dominated hillslope | place: USA:California | collected 2013-09-17
AGGCTTCAACCATCTGCGAAGGAGTTGTGTAACGGTCGCCACGCTCCTTCGCCAAGGCTTTGAGCAGTACGCGTTCAACGGCAGGCGGCACCTGCGGATTGACCTTCGAGGGCATGGGTAAGGGTGAATAAATATGGTCATGTACGATAGCATAAGGGGTATCCGCGTTGAAGGGCACCCGTCCCGCAACCAGTTCGTAAAGCACAACGCCCAGGGAATAAACATCAGTCGTGCCGTCAAGGTCTTTGACACCCTGAGCTTGCTCCGGCGAAATATATTGCGGGGTGCCAAGCATCATGTCCTGGCTCAAGGTCGATTCGCCCGCGCTTGCCATGCGCGCCAGCCCGAAATCCGCCAGGTAGGGCGTAACACCTTTTTCAAGCAGGATGTTCGAGTTTGGCGACAATCTGTGCTTCGCGCTGGAACCGCGCCAGGAACGTGGGATCCTCTTTGAAAGCGGGGTGCAGCACCTTGATCGCCACATACCGATCCAGGTTGGCGTGATAAGCGCGATAAACGGTTGCCATTCCGCCCTGTCCAAGCTGCTCAGTGATGCGGTATGGACCAACTGATTCCCCTATAACAAAGGCCATGACTGCTCCTTGTTCTCAATTGCGCTAGTGTCACAACTGTTCGCTATTATCGCGCCAATTTGTAAAGTACACGTAATCTTTTTTCCAAAACACGTAAAATCCAACGCGCATTCCTAGAGTAGCGATAATGCGAACGGCTCTAGTTTTTGCCTTGGTCATCAAAGGCCTTTTCATCGAGTGAAAGCTGTTCCAGTACAAGCTGTTCCAGATGTTGAACCTGTTTCATCAGGCCTCGCACTTCGATTTCCGCCCGCAAATTTACTTCATATTCAATATCGTTCCGCACTTTTTCACGCTCGGCCTGACGGTTCTGGCTGATCAATACGAACAGCGACAGAAAGATCGCCTCCAACGATACCACCATCGTTAGCAAGCCAAATGGAAATGGGTCGAATGGCTGAAGTCTGGGAATAATTCCAATATTCAGGACAATCCAGACAAAAAACCAGACAAAGCTGAAGTAGACAAAACGGATGTCTCCGGCCACATTAGTGAGTAAATCGGACAAGCGCTGCCCCAGATTAGCAGAAACAGCGATCTCTTCGTTTACGTTACGTGTCACGCGGTCGCGAACCAGAATGTCCGCTTCGCGAATGCGCCTGCCGAGCATTGCCATCATGTCAAGCGCGGCAAGTGGATGAGCGGTGATCAACACTTGCAAGTCGTGACGGTCTACGATGAGGATTGTTGAATTCTCCACGGCAACTGCATTGGCGGAGCGCGGTTCATTGTCGAGCAATCCGAGTTCCCCAAAAAGATTTCCCGGCTCGATAAAGCCTAGACCCACCCGCTCGTTGGAAGCATCTTGCAGATATAATTCGACTTTGCCTGAGTGGACAATATACATCGCGTCGCCCTTGTCCCCGGCGCTGATGATGATTTGCCCCGCCAGGTAGCGTTTTTCGTCCAGGTCGTTTGCCAACACAGTCAACTCTTGGTCGTCCAGAAGGGCGAATAGTGGAATCAGGTGCAAGGCTTCGGGATCGATTTTCGGCATAAAGTAACGGCTCCTCAAACTCAATGATAGGTTACCTGGTAGGGCAGTCTTACGACGCACCAAAATATACTGCTATTCACAGCAGCAGCACAATCCTACAGCCGATGCATAAATCGCGAAACTAGGAGCCAGCCCAAAACGGTCAGGAGGTTTTCCCGACTGCCGGGACTTCAACTGCGGCGGTAGCAACTGCCGCAACGGGGTCGCTGCGGGCGTCAGCACGGTAATCGATGTTCATTTTGTGTATATATTCGGCGAAGTCACGCAGGCGTTCTTTTTGTTTGGGACTCATACTGATAAACGGGCGGCGTTGTTCTACAAAATCGGTTGCTTTTTCTACACTGGAACCGCGTGTCATTAAATACGCGATGACTTGTGTCGGCGAACGCCCTAGTCCTGCCGCGCAATGGACATATACCGAGCGATTTGCTACGGTTTGCTCATGGATAAACTTGGCTCCGCGCGCTAACTGCTCGACAGTTGAAGGAGTGCCATCAATTGTCGGTAGCCATAGATAATGTGGGGTTTGAATACCAAGCTTCCGATCATCCCACTCAACACGCATATTCAACAATGCGCCTACTCCCCAGCGCTCCAAAGTGCGCCAGCCGTGCAGGCTGATTTGACCTCCCAAGAAAATATAGTGTGTAATGTGTGTCAGTCGCCGCAAAGGGGTGAAGCGACCGAGATCAGTCGCGCGCGAGGCGATATACCAAAGGGCCAATAACGGGCGTTGAAGTGCCCAGGGTGGCAACGGTTCAGGGTCCGGTAAGGGAGGCGGAGGCGGTGTCGCTACTTTGGGCAATTGTCCGTCACGCGCATTTTGAATGTCTGTTGACACTGGCTGATCGCTCATGAAAGAAATCCTTGCATTTGGACACCGGGACTTTCGAGGATCATAACTCGTCTGGCAAAAGTCGTACCGGACCAACTGACCAAACTCACCATTGGAAAGCGCTGGCTCCACTGCTATAATCGCCCTCGCTTGCCATGAACCCGTAGCTCAATGGTAGAGCATCGGACTTTTAATCCGTTGGTTGAGGGTTCGAGTCCCTCCGGGTTCACCTAAAGGGATGATAGACGAACCAGTAGCGTATCTTCTACTGGCAATGCGTTTCGTAGTCCTGGAGCCGTTTTGTGGCTCGTTCGGATCGGCTTCACCCTTCGCCAAGGTCACTAGACCTTGTAAGTAGCTGAAGGGTGGTTGCAGATCCATCCTTAGAATCTGACCCTCCGGGTTGATGACAACCCGCTTGACCATGTGCCGTAGTAGGTCTTGTTGGCCTGACTCCGGCAACTTATCGAACAGTATACCAGCTTTTCCAATAAGCCTGAGTGCCTCATCCAGCGTAGCGATATGAGTCTGGCAATTACGATCCATTGCTTCGAGATTGGCCTTTATCGCGCCACGTTGATCCTGCCATTCTTTCCATAGGGGTGCCCATGTCTCATCGGATACTTGCTGTTTTGCGTGAAGACGGGCGCAGCGCAATTCTTCTTCAGCGAGATCTTTAAGTGCTTTTTCCAAAGTGGCACGCTCATCTGTATTAGGCCTTCCAACAAGATCCTCAAGTTGGTGAACATAAAGCTCTCGGATATGTCGGAGGCACTTTTCATCGACTTGAATGTTGTGCATCCTATTTGGAATCTGAATATCGATCTGACCACAAAGGAAATGTATTTTGCTGCTCGGTATGCAGTAATATGCGACCCCTCCACGATCGCGATTTGCGTTCGGCATGGAGCAGATCAATTTCACAATGCGACCATCAGGCTGTTGAAGAGAAATCAATCCTTGCAATAAATAAAAATGTTTTCGCTTGTGGCGCTTGGTTTGATCTCTTTTGGCGAGGATGGACATGCCAGCTTCAAGCTCTTCTGTGCTAACAATTGGCATCCAGTTCCCTTTGAGCGTTTTGGGAGCAATTGTGGCCCAGTTGGTATCGATTACTACCCATCCTGCATAAAACCAATTGTGAAAAATGCGCCCAACAATATTGATTGCGTATGAGTACCTTCCGTTGCTATCGAGTTTCACGAAAGGGCCACCACTACGGAGTCGATACCCTTTGGCATGTAACGCTTCGCAAATTTGCCGGAGCGACATCGTATCTGTTAGCAATAAATCCCAGGCATATCGCCACACTTTGCTTTGTTCGGGGTCAATTTCAATCCAGCGCTTATATTTCGCGTGTTTTAGCTTGTCTTCAAGGTTGGCACTTGAGAGCTTTTCCTCGCGGTTTACATAGCCATCCGGGGCTTTCCAGGCCCAGTCACCTCCTAGCAGTTTGCTGTGCATACCTTCACGGCACCTTTCACTAATTCGTGCTGCCTCAAACTGGGCAACTCCGAAGAGCATGGTCACAATCATCCGCCCATCCGCCATGGCAGGGTCCAGGCTCGGATACGTTGCAATGCGCACCTTAACACCTAACTTCGTCAGCTCATCGAAGGCACGAATACCCTCTACGTCGTTGCGTCCAAAACGATCCACGAAAGCAATCGCAACGTGCGAAAACTTCCCGTCGCGTGCATCGGAAAGTAGTAGCTGGTAGTTTTTCCTATCAATGGAACGGCCAGAGTAAATATCCTTATACTCAGCAAGAAGCTCCATTCCTGAGCCTTCAATCAATCGTTCCGTGCATAATCGGCGCTGGCTTCCTAAGGAGCGCTCCGGAGCCTGCGCATCTTCATCGCTAGTGCGTCCATAGAAAACCCAGCCTGGCGTCATAGGTGGTGCTTTGGTTTTTGCTCGACCCATCACTGAATCCTTATCATATGGCGTCAATAGTTAGCTTGCACATCATAAAGCTATTTTTCAATTCTGTGTTTTTGCGAGCCTAGTGCTTTAGCTGTTTTTGTTTCGGATCCTCATTTCCTTCGACAAACTCATCCTCGAACTTTCTGCTCGTATTCTCACCAGAGTTTGCCTCAAGTTCGTTTGATTCGACTGTGGCGAGAAGTTGACCAACCCGCATTACCCTTCCAAGCATTTGCACGGGCAATTCTTCGTGAGTCATGTTTACTATTTCCTTCTCCGGGGCCTATATTTCCAAGCGATCAAGATGATTGTTCAAATCACAGCTCTGGCTGTGCTGTACAAGTCATTCATCACTTTGTCAGCGATCGTGCCGTCGGGTTGAATGATGCCTTCCGCAATAACGCAACTCATAAGTGCCCGTGTTGAATGTACACAGAAGCGCAGTCTAAGTTCCCTCATTAGAAAGTAGACATAATGCCGAGAGAAGTGCAGCTCCTCCGCCATGCTCTGAGGTGTGTAGCCACAAACTAGCATGGAGAGAACCTGACAGTCTATGGGTTTTAGCCCTATAAGCCTCGCGTCTATCATGATTCCCTCCCAATCCATTGCTTTTGCTTCCAGGCTCGTGTCAATATTCGCTGTCGGAAATTCAATGGAATGTAGGAATCCTACCAAAACAACGGGAAATATTGGGCGAAGATTCGGTGAAGACTCGGTGCAGGCTATGAAAGTGATATTTCCACTCAGCAAGCCAAGCCTTTCGATAAAATCCATCTCACAGCAAACAATAGTGAAGATACGGGGGAGTTTTGGTGAAGATTTCAGCGGGGCCAACAGATATAGCCCTATAATGTCAACGAATGTCCAGTACAGGATTGGGGGGAATTGATGGACCTCGCAACGAGTGAAATCAACCGTGTGGATTTACTCAAAAGCGCGATTCATGAGCTGCGTTCACCCCTCGCAGCCATCTTCGATCTCACCGACACTATCCTCGCAACGAAAAGCAATATTCTCGATGAACAAACCGTTGCAGATGTCACAGAAATCCAAAGTTCAGCTCAACGTGTTTTGTCGGTAGTTGACACGGTTGTGGAACTCATGAGAGTGGAAATCGCTGATCGACGGTGTGTAAACACGGACGTTAGGCTGCCAATTCAGGAGGCAGTAAGGCGCACCAAGGAAACGTTTGACTCCCACAACCAACGTTTGCGCGTCAGCGTTGCACCAGAACTACCGAACGCTGTCATCGATCCAGATTGCATCGTCCAAACTACGGCTATTCTCTTGTCGCACGCTTCTCAGTTTATGCCACGGGGTGAGGAATTTTCACTGTCGGTACGCCTTAGTGAAGCGTTCATCACAATTTCAATCGGTGCAACGACAGCTTCGGAGTTATGCGCGTCTGAGGGCGCTATTCAGATTCCAGCCAAATATGTTAAGGGAGTATTCGGATTGGAGCTGCTCACCGTTGACCGTGTCATGGCACTACATAACGGCAAGTTTTGGCTAAACAAGGACGCAGATGACAGTCTCCGATACCACTATCGTTTGCCTGTAGCTTTGGTTGAAAACCAGAATGAAGGGTAAAGCCTTGAAAATCTTGCTGATCGAAGATAACCAGAGCAACGCTGACATCTATATCAAAATGCTCGACAAGAATGGTTTCAAGGATGTCGCTCATAAATTATCAGGTGTCGAGGGGCTGAACACTGCCCGGCAGGAACGGTATGAGCTGATCCTTATTGACTTTGATCTGCCAGATATTCATGGACTGCAAGTAGGGTTGTCACTGGCAACGCTGATGCAAAAACAGAGTATCAAGGCTGTTCCATTAGTGGCACTGACCGCTCAATCAGATGTAGCCAGCCAAACGGTTGCGGAACGACTTGGGTTTGATGGTTTTGTGGGGAAACCTTGTCTCGAAAATGACCTTATTGAGGTAATTCGGCAGCTATCTGCGGTGGGCTAAGTTTTGAGGTATATGACATGCTATCTCCATTTCAAGGATTTACGCTGACCTATCACCTGGTTGCTATAGTGACCTGTAGTGCGCTGGCGATGCTGGTGATTTCCCAGCTACGTCAAGATATTACGAGTCGGCTTTTTGTGTTACTTATGGCAACCGTCGCCGTAATTGCTTTTTGGGGCACATTGGCGAGAATGGCTAACACGCTAGACCTCGGTAACTCGTGGGTATTTCTCATTTTTACTATCTCGTCGTGTTTTACTGCTTTCCTGCCAGCATTAGTCTTCATCTTTTACACAGAATTTCTTCAGATATGGACTCCCTGGCGGCGCAGAACAGCGTTTGTCCTGGTGCTGGTCGCATTCCTTGCGGATGTTACCTTCTTGCTTGGCTACGGATTCTTTTATTTCCAGATGAGCCAGGAAGGGTACGTAACCTACCAACTTACTCCGTTCGTAAATTTCTTGCTGGCAATAGGCGAGGGGGGAATACTCCTCACTCTGCAAAGCGCATTCGTACAGTACCGAAGCCGCCAGAACAAGGAAACTAAACGCCTTTTGATAGGCATCATCATCATGTGCGTTGGTTACTTATTGATTGCGGTACCCGCCGCAAATAAGTGGGTACCACAAATCGCCTTTTTCTCACTAAGTGGCATCGTCATTGTTGGACCAATATTGCGCCAACGCCTGTTCGATCCCTTGACCCAACTCAATATAAAGCTTACCCACCAGGCCGAGCAACTCAACATTATCATGCGCGTCGGACAGCAAGCCAATTCCCTTTTAGATTTGGGCGCACTGCTGAACGTTATCGGAGAGAAATCCAGCAAGCCTTTAACTACTACGCGGTAACTATCTATATCTTTGACGACAAAACCAAATCCTTAGCAGCTAAGGGCGCAGCAGGCATATCTGCCGAAGATTTCCTGAAATCTAATACCCAACTGGTGCTGGAAAGCAATACGTTGATTGGCGCAAGTGCAGTAACACAGCAAATAGTAAATGTAGGCAAGGTCCACGAGGATAGACGTTATTCGGGGCATGTGCTTCGACCCCGTACGCAATCCGAAGTCAGTGTTCCGCTGATGGTCGGTTCCACTTCCAATCAGGGTGGAGAAACCTTGATCGGCATCCTGGATATTCAAAGTAGCGAACCCAGTTCGTTTGCTTCGGAGGATTTAGATGTTTTGCAAATCCTTGCACAGCAAACCGCTACCTATATCCGAAACGCTCAGTTGTTTGAGGAGACGCAAGCCGCGCGCTTGACCGCAGATGCCGCTAATAAAAAGAAGACACAATTCCTTTCGGAAATGAGCCACGAGCTTAGAACGCCTCTTCAGACGGTTATTACCCGCAGCCAGTGGATGCTCGGCCACCCCGAGATGTACGGTGATGTGCCGTTACCCAGAGAATATCTGGACGATATGCGGAGCATCGCAAAATCGGGCAAACATCTGCACAGCTTGATTAACGATGTGCTTGACCTCAGCAAAATAGAGGCTGGTGAGTATGAGATCGTGCGCAACAACATTGAGCCAGTGCCCCTTTTGCATGATGTGGAAAGCACTTATACCGGGTTACTCCGTGAGGGCGTGGCATTCCAACGTCAGTATTCCAACGATCTCCCTCGAATATATGGCGATGATCTTAATATCAAGAAAATCCTGGGCAATCTTATTGGCAATGCCTGTAAGTTTACCGACCAGGGTGCCATCACCTTGAATGTAACATTGGGGCCGTCGGAGATGTGTTTCTCGATAGCGGATACCGGACCGGGTATTTCTCCAGAAGCACAAGCAAGATTGTTCCTGGCCTACTCTCAAGGTGATAGACGCACAGCCCGTGATCACGAAGGCACGGGCTTAGGCCTGTTCCTTTGCAAACAGCTTGTGACTCTTCACAATGGTCGAATCTGGTGCGAAAGTGTGGTAGGACTGGGATCAACATTCTATTTTACAATTCCGCTTGCACTGGCTGAAAGCGAGCCTACAGCCCAAGAAGGTGTAAACCACAACTCATCGCGGGCAGTAGTTTTTCCAAAGTCTGAGCGTAAGGTACTGCCAGTACAAATTCTTGTACTTGATGTCGAACCCACTACGCGGAATCAGTTGGACAATATCCTATCTGGCGCTCAATATGAAGTGGTAACGACCACCACAGCAGATGAGGCTAGGGCTTATGCGACGGCCACCTTGTCGGCAGGGGTTATCGTGGCGGTCCACCCAGATAGTTCAAATGAGATACTTGAAGTTTCCCAGTTGCTGCGCAAGAATGCCGATTTACTGCATACGAAGGTCGTTGATTTCAAGATCGCCGTAGATGGCTCCATTCTGGAGTCAGAATTACTCAAAATGTTGGCGCGTGAGTTAGCCATATTAGAGCCAAATCCGCTTTCTAATCAAGTCATAATTTAACGGAAAATACTCCCAATGATGCGAACTAATCGCTTTGAAACGTGTGTGGAATATCAAGTGCGTCGTGCTGAAGTTGATGTGCGTGGATTGGTCCACGAGTCGGTCTATCTCAATTGGCTGCATGAGGCATTCCTGCAACATCTTCAAGCCCAAGAAATTGATCTAACTAACGTCGAAGGAACCGATTACATGCTGAGGCTGGCGGAATTTACGGGGAAATACCTCATGCCAGCAAGATTGGCAGACCTCATTAAAGTATGTTGCTGGATCACCGCAGTTGACGAAATGAGCATTGGCATGAGTTATGAAGTTCTTCGAGGAGATACAACGCTTATGAAAGGCGATACTCGATATGCGTGCGTTAGTAGCGCTTATCAGGCAGTGGCGATCCGCTCCGATTGGAAATTCAAGATGGAGGCTACACGCAATGCAACTCGTTGAGCGGATCGCCATCGTTACAGGCGCAAGTCGTGGCATTGGACGGGCAATTGCTCTCGAACTTGGAAAACGCGGCGCGACGATTATCGTCAACTACAATGCCAGTATCGATGCTGCCCAGGAAGTTGTAAAGACTATTGAGGCGGCAGGCGGCAGGGCGGTTGTTCTGAAGGCTGATGTGAGCAAGACTGACGAATCGGATGCGCTAATACAATCGACTGTCGAACAGTTCGGGCGACTAGATATCCTAGTCAATAACGCGGGAATTGTCCGCGACAGCATGTTAATTGCCATGAAAGAGGACGCGTGGGATGCAGTCATTGACACCAATCTCAAGAGCGTCTGGAATTGTTCAAGAGCAGCGGTTAAGGTCATGATTCGGAAGCGCTACGGGCGCATTATCAATATCAGTAGTGTCAGCGGCATCGTCGGGCAAGCAGGCAACATAAATTACAGTGCCAGCAAAGCTGGGATGAATGGCTTTACTAAGGCATTGGCACGCGAGGTAGGGTCGCGGCAAATTACTGTGAACGCGGTGGCACCCGGCTTTATCGACGCCGGAATGTCGGAAAACATACCAGAGGCGGTAATCCCTGAGCTTAAAAATCGTATCGTGTTGGGGCGTCTGGGGGCTGTCGAGGATGTGGCTTACGCAGTGGCATTTCTTGCCTCCAATGAGGCAAGTTATATAACGGGCCAAGTGCTTTCAGTTGATGGTGGCCTGGGAATGGCCTAAGACGCGATTTTGAAGGAGTTGTAAGCAATGCTGCCGGATAATATTGCCCAAAGAGCGCTGCTACCTAGTCAGGCAGCGATTCTTGTTGTAGAAGATAAGATCGATAGTTACGTCACAATAGTGCGACTACTCGCCTATTGTGGTGTGATTCCACAAAACTCTTTCTGGAAGTCCTCCGGATGGGGCGTAGTCCAATTCGCTGACTCCCTGCCACACATCAATCTTATTTTGCTTGACATTGGTTTGCCCTACGAAGATGGATACCAGGTCTTTGAAGCGATAAAGAAGCACGACCGCTTCGTAGATACGCGGATTGTAGCCGTTACCGGTCATACAGATGAGGCGGAAGTTCGGAAGGCTAGGGCTTCAGGCTTCAACGGCTTCTTGAGCAAGCCGCTGGACACCGAAAAGTTCCCAGGGCAGCTTTCCAGGATATTGCGCGGGGAAGCTGTGTGGGAGTGATAACGAGTAGCAGCACCCCTACTGAAGCTGCTCTACTGACCTTAAAGGTCAACGAAGCGCTGCTGCTGGCTTCGACTGAGCAGGAAATCCTTGCGGCGGTTGGCTTGTGTGCCAACAAAGACGCATCGTTATATCTCTTCTATGTGGATTGGAAACGATCTGACGCTTCTGGCGGTTCAATTTCTATCATATCCCAATGGAACGTTGCGACAGCGATACCAAGAGAAGATGTAGACAAGGTTTATCCGATAAATCAGAATCCTGGGATTAGTGCTTTTGTGAGTTCGCTCGCGTCGTGCGAGGATCCAGTTTGGCTGGCCCACGATATAAATATTGGCGATGAGTTAAGCAATACGCCCTTTTTTGGGCAGATAGGTAGTTTGGCTGGAATCAAGCTGCAAAGTATGGGTTCCAGCAGCCAGCACAGATGGCACTCCGTTATTTGCTTCACATGGCCGACGGCGCACACTTTTTCACCAGACGAAATGTACTTATTCACAACTGTAGCGCAATTTGCTTCTGTAGTGGTCTCGAACCACCGGATGCACCGCCAAATTGTTGCCAACGTCGCGCGTTTACAGGAATTGGATCGATTGAAGGATGAATTCCTATATTCGATATCGCATGAGCTGCGAACCCCATTATCTTCAATCATCACGTTAACTGAGGGAATCTTGGCGGGTGCGGATGGTGAGCTTGTTGACAATCTACGTACTGACATTGAGTACATCAATGATTCGGGCCTGCACCTTTTCAGCATGATCTCTGACCTCTTGGATTTCGCAAAAATTGAGGCTGGTAGCATTAGATTGGAACAAAAGCCAGTTCAGATGCTGGAGATAATCAATCAGGCGGTGCGAGAAATAAGGCCACTGATTGACGAGCAGGCAAAGAGCTTCACAATAAAATTAAGTGCTCCTACGAATTTGCCGATGGCATGGGTAGATCCCACACGGATGCGACAGGTAGCGCTAAACCTGCTTTCAAACGCTGTAAAGTTCAGCGACCAGGGAAGCATTGAAATCCAGGCACGCGAGGAACGGGGACAGTTGGTCGTATGTGTGCGAGACGAAGGGATAGGAATTGAACCAGACCAACAGGCCATCATTTTCGAGAAGTTTCGACAGATAAACGGATCGCTTACCCGCAAGGCAGGTGGTGGAGGTCTTGGACTGGCAATCTGTAAACAGCTTATCGAGCTTCAAGGCGGAAAAATCTGGTTGGAAAGTTACCTAGGCCAAGGAAGCAGTTTTTATTTTTCAGTCCCAATATTCGTGGAGAAGGAATATGAAACTCCTGTACATTGAGGACATGCCGATTCATGTTCATGTCATGCAACGTATCACGGAACATCTGGGCGTTGAATTGGTACATGCTTCTAATGCCTCCGATGGACTTTTGTTGCTAGCGACACATCCCAACGTTATTCTGGTTGATATAAGCCTACCTGACCTCGATGGTCTAATGTTGGTCAGGAGTATTCGTAACGAAATGCCTGATGTGCCCATCGTTGCTGTAACAGCCCATGCCATGCCGGATGATAGGGAACGCTGTCTCTCAGCGGGCTGTAACGAATACGTTACCAAGCCCTTTGGTTGGGAGTTGATGCTTAATTTACTCAGAAAAATTCAAGCAATACATGATACTGATGCTTAAAGTTCCTACGAAAGTATCTTGGCTCGGAAGCAGTTAGGGGCATGGTCATTCACCATGCCTATGGCTTGCATAAAAGCGTAACAGATGGTCGCTCCTACAAATTTGAAGCCGCGCTTCTTCAAATCTTTACTCATGCGCTCACTTGCTAGCTGCGCCTCCTGTACAGCGCCTGTCAAAGTTTTGCCAGCCACGAACGCCCAGATGTAGGCATCGAAACTTCCAAACTCGCGCTGTACATCAAGAACCGCTTTAGCGTTTTCGACAACCGCATTGATCTTCAGGCGATTGCGTACGATGCCTGCATCTTTCAGGAGGGTGTCCTTTTTTACTGTGTCGTACATTACGATTTGCTCAGGATTGAACTGATCGAATGCCTTGCGATAGTTCACACGTTTTCTGAGGATAGTCAGCCAACTTAATCCCGCTTGTGCCCCTTCAAGATTGAGCATCTCAAAGAGCCGCCGATCATCATGGACTGGGACACCCCACTCCTCATCGTGGTACAAGCGGAGGAGTACATCGGTCTCTGCCCATTGGCAGCGCACTTTATTAATCTCGCTCATTCTGCAATACTCAACTTCACGCTCTCGTCGCCTTTAACCGTAAAATGAAAAGGAGGCTGGATCGGGCTTCCGTCAAAGGTGCCAGAGACCTGAACGGTGCAAATGCTCTCGTCGCCTACCTCGGTGCTGTTGAAGATAGCGAGGGCAACCTGGAGATGCTCAGTGACCTTATTTGACCATTCTCTGATCTCGTCAAGGGCATAGTAATCACGCCCTTCGTCAGTAACTCTAGCGTCAGCTGCGAAATTGGTAAGCAACGAATCGGTGTCACGGGTATTGCCTGCTTCAATATAAACGGAAATAGACTGTGGTAATTTCGTTACCATCGTATTTTCCATGACGTAGAAACGGCCTTTCTCTCCACTTGCAGGAATTCACTTTTGATCAAATCCGCTTTTATGTCCACAGCAGCCTAATTTCTATACCTCGTCAGATAGTTGGTCAGTCACTAGCTGATCGCCATTGCCCCATTTATATCCTTCACCTCGGACCGCACAAATGGGGGAAGACGAGCCTTCACGTTCTAGTTTTCGGCGCAGATTCTTGACGTGTGTTTTGAGAACAATACGTGCGTCCTCAGGAGAAGCCATGTGCCCTTTGTTAATCGCGGTCGCTAGGGCTGTAAACGTAAGGATGTTCCCAGGTTTTGAGGTTAGTAGCGATACGATTTGATACTCCGCTGGGGTTAATTGGAGCGGCTGTCCATACCATTCGACCGTCCGTCGCGACCGTTCGATTTTGAGGTTAGGAATTACCTCAACTGGGGCTTCTTTTTGCGGTAACCAGACTCGACGACGTGTATAAGCCTGGTAAATGCGCTCTACCAGCTGCTGTCCAGTGATGGGCTTCTGGATGAAATCATCGGCATTCAGGTGAATGGCTTTAACGGCTTCTTCGAAGTTCGCATACGCGCTAATTAGAATGATGACGCAGTACGGATAACGATGCCGAACGTGTTCAGCGAGCATCAACCCATCAGGATAATCGCCCAAGCGGTAATCCGTAAGTACAACGTCGGGTTCATTGCAATCCAGATAATTCATAGCATCCATCGAGTTGTCAAACACGGCGACAACATGGTTTGCTGCTTGAAGTTTTCTGGTAACGGTGCTGCGGCTGCCTAGATCATCTTCAACGAACAGAATTTGCATTGTCAACTCTCAATACAGGCAGTGCAAGGTTTTGGGGGTTGCAAGCGTGTACGACAATGTTATCGAATAATGTTGGTTGCGACGCTTTTCTGCACTTAGGAACGGGCCGGGAAGTATATTCTATCATTCCCTATTTGGGAGCAAAAGCATTTTAGTGAAAATTGTAGTGTCAGTTTGACCAAATTCGGCTAGCTTCAGTCAATCAAGCTATCATTTCCGGCAACATCAGGAGATCGGTTTTGACGCGCAGCAGCCGCAATTGGAAGACCACGCCCGGCAACTTTGACGCGCTACACGCTTCTTTGCTATATCCGACGGATGGCAATCCATACGGCATTCCCACCGTGCCCCACGCGCCTATCGCTTATACACCAACTTGGCTCGTGCCCTATCGGACGCGGCTGCGTAGGCAACAGGGTACCGCAGGCGGTGCAGTACATTTCTTCCTGGATGACTATCGCTTTGAAGCCGTGTGGAGCAGGCCCAAGAAGGCGCTTCAGGCGCTCCAACCATACCGCACCCTACTAACACCAGATTTCTCACTGTATGTAGACTTTCCACTGTCGCTCCAAATCTAGAATACGTATCGGTCGCGCTGGTGTGGAGCATATTGGCACTCACTTGGTTTTCAAGTCATTCCCACGCTGTCGTGGAGTAACCCTGATTCCTACGCTTTCTGTTTTGCAGGTATTCCACAGAGAAGTCTGGTTGCTATCTCCACGGTAGGCGTGAGAAGACAAGATAAGGCCCTGTTCACGCAAGGTTATCGGGAACTCATTGCCTGCCTCTGTCCAAGCCGCGTACTATGCTACGGCAGCTTGGTCCCAGACCTTGAAAAGTTGGTCGAAGTCAAATATTATGCGCCCCAGGCGGAGCGCTTCCGGAGCGCTTCGGAAGGCTGATGGGCGGGCGAGGCACGTCATCGAGATCGTGGCATACCCGTTCATCACGGCAGTTTGTCCGAGTTGTTCTGGGGCAAGCTGGTAGCACTACGGGCGCAGGCTTCAGCAATAGTAATCAGCCAGAGCATAACGTGGACGTGCTACCTACTGGCATCCTGGTTCCGCAACTGGAGTCTCCGGCGCTGGCAACAATACAGCCCATAGCAATCCAGGACACCGCTCAAACTGCCTCAGTAAGCGCGCCCAGCAATAGCGGAGCATCAACTGCAAGCACCTCACCGGAGGGATCGTCTCCACTCGATGCCCCGATCAGTGGAACCGCAATCGGGAGTTCGCAACCAGATAGCCCACTCGAATATACGATCATAGATCAGGAGACTGCGATGGGTGGTGCCATTTATCCCTTTCTGGAAAACACCGGGCGCGCCTGGCGAATTATTGAGAGCAATGTCAAAGACCCCGCTGAGTATCCCAATCCCCACACCTTTGGTATGGCAGAGCCGACCCTGCGCTATGTGAATGGCAGCAAGGTTGAGGACATTTTCGTGGACGGCCTGACCACCGAAGAATTTCTGGCCCGAACTGGCCTGGAACTGAGCATGAATAAGGGCGGTTTTGTCCTATCGAAGCGACTCTCGCGCATCATGCGACCATACTTCGCGTCTGGTTATTTCTCAGAGGATGATGTCACGGTGAAGTACATGGACAACCTGACGGACGACGAGGTGAAAGTGTGGGATGGAGCAGGACTCATCAGCCGTGCCATGCTGGAACGCCTGGTCATTCCCGCCGGAACTCCGCCTGCGAAACGAGCCGAACTGCTCGAAGAACTCAAAAGCTGCAAACGGGTTGAATTTACCCTCATGTCCGGTCTGGGTCAGGATAAAGGCCATGCTATTGTCGCCGACCACCTCGATGCCGACTTCGTACTGCCAGTGGATACCAAGAAAGAAGTCCGGCTCACGAACGGGCAGAAGTTCGTGGGCGTAAACTTCGTCCATGCCCACGACAAAATTCGGATTGACATTCAATCGCTCATCAACCTGCACCCGTTCTTTGATGAAACCAAATATGCGCAGTGGCTCGATGACGAAGGTAAATTGTTTGCCCATGCCGTTGAAAGTGGCGATGTGGGCGAAGCCATGAGCCGCATCGATCCCTTTGCCACGATGAAAGACGTGGAAGCATGGCATCTGCGCGAATACTTCATGTCCGGCGGGCATCCGATGTGGTTTGCCAGTGTGTCGCGTAACCTGATGAATCAGCACCTCGAACGGCTCAACCAAACCACCCTGGAGAAGATGCGGTTGCCAATTCCTGGCGGGCGCTATTACGTCATGCCCACAGGCGTTGGTCAGTCTGCCGGGATGGATCACACCGTCCCACGCGGACAAATCCGCATTGACAGAGAATACGGCACGGCCTGGGTCAATGATGAAGATTGGGTACAGATGGAAGACTCGCCGACTGGGGCAGGCATTCGCAACATCCTGGGCGGCGCAGATAATGACGACGCGCTGTGGCTGCACCCCTTCACTGATTACGATGGTGTGCAGAAAGTCATCGCCTGGCGCAGCCCGAACCAGGCCGGGGAATATGTGGTGCTTCAACCGACGCTCGGTTCACGCATCCTCGACTGGAAAACCGTCGAGGGCAGCGTCACTTTCCCACCAGCAGATAGCCGTCAGCTATTTCCCCGAACCGATGCCCAGAAGCGGCAGTATCTAGGCCTGGTGGATCCAGACAGCGCCACCGGGCTGGGAAAAGGCCAGCCGTACAGCATCGGGGTGATGAACGAGACAGTGCAGCGGGCCGTTGCCAATACGGGCGCGCTGGGCATGTATTGTAATCTGCTGATGGTGACCAAGGCCGTGTACAGCGGCCTGCCCAACCATCCCCCGGCACCGCTCGAAGATTTCATTGACGCTTCGGTAAAAACCGGGGCGGACCTGTCAGCGGGTGCAGCCTGGTGCTTTGATGCCTCGCGCCAAATTGCCGAGTCGGGCACACCCGTCCCGATGTTGATGCAGGGTCGTCTGGCACTAGGTAAAGATGCGCCACCCGTGACCAGCACCAGCGATCACTGGATGGATCGGCTGGTAGGTATTGTCAAAACCCATATTGACTGGGTAAGGACCAAACGAGATGAGCTGGTCAAAGCGTCAGTGCCACCGGCGCTACTATTCAATCATGCCTTCAACCAGACAGATCACTCTATGCTAGACATTGGCGCGAGCCTGAACCGGGTCTACAAAAACACCCTGAATACAGCCATACGCAAGCAAGGCCGACTCATGCCAGAGAATTATGAAGCTGCCCGGATCGCCACTGAAGGCTATCTGAATCAGTTTCCCGCCGAGGAACACGGCGCGATTGTGCGTGGAGCACTGGTCAGCACCTATCTGTCGGACAATCCTTCAGATGCAGGGTTATGGATGCGTGGAGCCAAGACCGAGACTGGCTACGCGCCCGGTATGGCTAATAAGACCTTAAGCGCATTGCGTGAAATAGGGGTGCTCGACGAGCTAGGCCAGGTGTCTGGAAAGGTGGTCCGCTATCCGGGTGCTGTGGTCAGCGAACCGGACTTCAAGCGCAGCATCGGCATTTCTGCGGTGTGGTTCAACTGGTATCGCGTCTGGCAGCAGGCCAATGGTCAGCAGCCAGCAGACAGGCCAGGCGATGTATCCAAAGAGAATGCCGAATGGGCCAAACAACAAGTGGAACGCCTGAGCCAGTCTACCTTTCAAAATATGTCGCTGCATATCCGGCGTAGCCTCGTGCAAAGTCAGAAAGGCGAAGAGCCTCGCCTGGTCGCCTATACGCCAAGCGGCAACATCTTCGGGCTGATCAGTCGGGACAGCGAAAAGGATGTCCAGGAAGGCTCGATCCAACTCGGCTATGCAATTTCAAAGGATGGCAATATCAGAGCTGTTTACCAGCCAATTGCGCAACTTGCATCTGAAGAGAGTTAACGATTCGCAAAGCTTTGAAATTTATTCGGCGCAGGCAGACAAACCTAACCTAAAAGCAGCACCTATTTTCCTGCATTCTTCCAGGCCTTACTAAGCAGATCTGCTAAAAACATCGCTGCTTGGTCAAGAATATCTTGGTTTGATTCCATTTCATCGTGTGTTGCTAACGGATCCAGATTTAACTTGTTAGCATACTCTTTCAGTTTTTCTTTGCGAAGATCAAGCATTACGCTTCTGGCAAAGGACAAGTGCTTTAGCCCGTGACGTTGTTTTTCTGGGACTATTGGGTCTGCTACTGGTATCCACGCATCATATTCAGCTTTTGCCGCACGCAGAACGTCTTGTTGCTTACTTAAATAGTCTACCCAACGTTGTATATTTCCTTGGCGTGCCAGAAAAATATATGGCAAAGTAGCAATTACGATCGCAACAACTGTAGCCAAGATAAATATCCAAACTTCATTACTCATTTGCTTCAACCTTTAGTCGATCATGACCGTGTCGTTACTGTACTGCAAAAGAAGCAGCCAACTTTCTCCACTTTAACATGTTGCAGGACTTGTACACTAAATCGTGACTGCTCACGCTAGTCTAAGCGTGAGCAGTCACGATTTTCCGAACATTTACCAAGAAGTTGGGGTATAGCCCAGATTCGGAAAAACCGGGCCAGATCGGATTATAAAGCAAGTCGGGGCGTGGCTCTATTGCCCACAACTTGTCGATGGCAGTACCAGCGAACAAGAACTAGGTGTCTATCAAGCTATAAACTCAGCATGGAGCTATCGTTGGTCTAACCCTGGTCCACTTTGGGAGTGAATCTTTCTGCTGGACCTCACTGTTTCATTAGTGCGCCAATAATCCAGCCTTCTTGAGTTTCACAAACGGTCTTAGCCTCTTCGGATAAACCTCGCGGCAGCGCGAATTATGTGCCGAGTTTCTCAAGCCTGTCTTGCTCTGCCAGATATTGAACTACAACCCGAACCTGCGCTTGATCATGGATCGATATATACGGGAAATTGGGCAAAGGATTAATAATCCCAGGTCATATCTCGACGTACTGTCTCTGTCGTTCGGGCGCTGCCGTGGAGTACCTGTACCATAACTGTTCCTTTTGTGTACTGGAAACTGTACCACTATACTTTGAGACTAAACACCCAGTGTCTTATATTAACAACCATTTCGCCGTGAGGTGACAAGTGAGGGTTAGGAATACCGAATATGCCAGAGAAATATAAATCGCCAAAAGAATTTCTTGAACAACTTAAAGTTGAGTTCTCCAAACCTATTCAGCCAGGCAGCACAATTTCTGAGGAATTTGAGACGATTACTCGCAATCAGCTTAGTGAGATGGGATACATCGAGTCGCTAGACGAATTAAGGCTTTATGATCCAGTTATTGAACAACTCGTAAATACGATTTATGCAAATATACCTTCCCAAATAAGTAAAAGAATTCAATCTTCTGTAGCAATTGGCCCATTAAACACAGGCGAAGTTAACGCTATGTGTGTTAAGAGTCTGGACAATAAATATGCAGTTCTAATAAACTACGGACTGATGACCTTATTCCACAAATTTTATAAGCTACAATTGGCCAAGTCAAATCCCAAGTCAGTAACTTTTTGCAATCGGAAGAATGCTGAAGAACTGACTTCAAACGATCTGGAGACGTATGCACGAGAATTGATCGAAAACTACAAAAAATACCGAGTTCCATATGGCGCATTAATAAAACTAGATATGCAATACCAAAGCTCGATAGCAATCACTCAGTGGGCAATGGTATCGATTTCGGAAATTTTTACTATTTGCCATGAGCTTGGACATTTCTTGAATGGCGATTTGGATCGAGAAGAAAACTTTTCATTGTTTCATCGCGGAGGAGATAAAGCCCTAAAACAGTTTAATGAATTGAGTTACTTAATGGAATTTAATGCGGATATAACCGGCTATACATTGTTTGAACCAAGTGTAATAGAGGGTTTGGGCATAAAGGATAAAAGGTTTATCATATCAACATTAATTATCTTCTTCGACATTCTCTATAAGCTCTCCGGGAAAAACTCACCCTCCCATCCTAATCCGCTCTCGCGCGCTTTGTCAATTTGCGAACATTTCTACGGCAAGGAACTGGCTGAAGCGGTAGCCCAATCCTACAATCATGATTGGGACAATTTTCATACAATCTTCTCCAAACCCATCGACCTCAACCAACAGGGAGTCAACTACTACAATCGGGGTAAATCTTATGCCCGGCTGACCGAATACGACAAGGCTGTGGCCGACTTCAGCAAAGCCATCGACCTCGACCCGCAGAACGCCGACTACTACGACATTCGGGGACATGCTTATGCCCGGCTGACCGAATACGACAAGGCTGTGGCTGACTTCAGCAAAGCTATTGACCTCG
>WNFM01010534.1_pt1 | contig 20025 bp, 18 predicted proteins | sample 5400271 | NCBI WGS metagenome assembly WNFM01 (sample SAMN13153352, study PRJNA577476) | soil metagenome | isolation source: 60 cm saprolite on Douglas fir-dominated hillslope | place: USA:California | collected 2013-09-17
CGCCACGGCCGTGTAGTAGATGAGCAGCATCACGGACACCGCGATGGCGGAGACCACCACGTCGACCTTGAGCAGCTGGCGGAACGGCCGGTGCAGCAGCGCCCCGATGTCGAGTCCCTTGGCCCGGGCCTCGATCAGCACCCGGTCGCGCATGCTCACCATCAGCTGGTCGCGCAGCTGCGGGGACAGCTCCCGCAGCCCGAACAGGGTGATGGCGAACACGATGAGGCCGACTGCGCCGCAGATGCGGTACTCGTGGGTCCAGGTCCGCGGATCAACGACGACAGCGGGGAGGGTGTTGCTGGCCACGACCGTGACGACGAGGCTGCCCAGCACCGGGCCTGCGGTCCAGAAGCCCATGGCCGTGGCCCGGCCCACCTGCGGGGAGAAGTCGCGGATCAGCGCCGGGGTGGCCACCAGCGCGATGCCCTCGACCACGCCGACCGCGAAGCCCTCGATGCTGAAGACCCACTTGTTCGTCGCCGCAGGCAGCACGTAGGTCGTGAAGATCCCGGTGAGGAGCAGCCCGAAGACCACCAGGTTGGTGCGGCCCAGCCGGTCGGCGAGCCCGGCGAACAGCGACCCGAACGCCCCGATCAGGTTCCCGAAGGCCAGGACCACCACGAAGAACGTGAAGCTCATGTGCAGGTTGACCAGCAGCAGCGTGGACACCGACCCGCCGACGTACAGCTCGTAGTACAGCGTGACCGTGGCGAGCACCGTGATGGCGAGGTAGGCCACGCGGGGCCCGGTGTTGGGATAGGTGTCGAGCTGGCGGCGCCACAGCCAGCGGAACTCCTGCTCGGATCCCTCGCCGCCGGTCCGCACCAGGAGGCCGCCGAGCGCCAGGAGCACGAGGCCGGCGATCAGCCCGATCAGCGGAAGGATGTTCTTGGCGAGGTTGATGTCACTGCGGCTGCTGTTGTCGACGTTGACAACTCCCTGAACGCTGGCCGGCGTCTCGGCGATCTTCAGGTCGGCGGCGACCACGCGGGTGATCCCGCTGGAATCGCGCAGGGTCACCTGCTGGTTCCGCGTGACGTTCAGGGGCGCCCCGGTCTGCGGGTCCACGAAGTACGTATTGTGCGCGGTGTAGTACTCGTCCAGGGTGACCTCGGCCTGGGACGGGATGCCGGCGATCGAGCCTGGCACCTGCATGCTACCGATCTTGGTCGGCGCCACGCTCTCCACGAAGCGGTAGACACCGATCCCGTCGACGGTCCCGGTGCCCGCGTACTGGACCGGCTCCGCCCGGCCTGCCGCGACGTCGAACCACATATAGGTCTGCTTCTGCACGCCGGTCGTCGGCCAGCTGATCCCGAGCCCGGTCATGGGCACGGAGGTGATGTGCCTCCCCGCCGGGTCGGTCACGTACTCGCCGCAGCAGCGGACGATCTCCCCGGTCTTCCTGTCAAAGGCCACGCGGTACCCGAAGTAGGAAATCGGCTGGTGGTTCCAGACGTCCTGCACGCTGCTGAAAATGTCATAGACCGCGGTACCGTCGCTGCCGGCGAGGACGTCGCCCTTCGTGGTCGTCGTGACCTTCACCGGGACGCCGAGGATCACGGTGCCCGTGGCCTGGCTGAGGTAAGAGCCAGTACCGGTGAAGGTAGTGATCTGGTACTGGTTCAGCGGGATCTTGACGTTGTCGGGCGCTATCCAAAAACGCAGCAGCACCGCGAGCAAGAGAAGGAAGGCTCCGAGGAGCGTGAGTACGAACCCGCTGACTCTGCGCATCGATCCCTCCGGGACAGCACTGACCGTCAGAGCTGTAACCCAGGAATGGTAAAGGCGGATGGTGGCCCAGGTCTACTGATGAGTAGGAAACGTAACGGTAACAATTTATCAGTTGCGTATAACCGCGCTCTACGGTGCCAGCGACCAGCGCGGCACGGCAAACCGAGGACCACGAAGATTGCGTCCAGAAACTCGCTGAACGAGGTCAGCGGGGGAAAGCAGCCGGATCCTGCCCGGCGAAATGAGCGCGCGTATAGCCCACTTGCGGAGGGCCTCGCGTGACGGTCAACGCTCGGGCCTGCCGGCCGAGCGCGGGCCCGAACGAGCGCTCGCCGGCGGGACTGGCCCCGCTGCAATCGCGATCCTCCGGCACCGGCTGGGCCATGAAGGCGGCCGACGCCCTGCCGATCCCGCGTCCGGGACTCGTTACGATCGCGACCCGGCCGCGGGTCCGGCCCATCGCGGCTCACCAGCCTCTCAGCCCTGGGGCTGCGGTCTTGATTCCTAGAATTTTCTTCTGGAATTGGCTTCGGGGCGGGTGGCTAGGCTGTCAAGGGTAGCCACCCGGCGCAACGGATCGGTGAGCCATGGAGAAGCAGCTGAGAAGCCGGTCGGCCAGCGGCGGCTGGCAGTGGGGGCGCACCGCGCATACCCAGCGCGCGCTCCTGGATGCCGCCCGGGAGGTCTTCACCTCCCGCGGCTTCGCCGACGCCAGCATCGCCGACGTCGTCGAGCGGGCCGGCTCCAGCGTCGGCAGCCTGTACCACCACTTCGGCGGCAAGAGCGAGTTGTTCCTCGCCCTCTGGCAGGAGCACCAGCTGGCGCACGAGGAGGCTGCCAGCAAGGCGGTGGCCGAGGCCAGGAAGGCCGGCGTCACCGACCCCGGAGAGCTGTTCGCCGCCGGTGCCCGGGCCTTCCTGCAGGGAAGCTGGCAGCGCCGCGACCTGGCGCTGCTGTTCCTGTCCGGGGACGGGCCACCCGGGTTCGAGGTGATGATGCGGCAGCGCGGCCATGAGTGGGTCGGCCAGAACGATGCCCTGCTGAACCTCAGCGACACCGCCCTGGACCGGCTCTACGCGTCCGTCCTCACGTCGCTGATCGGCGAGGGCGCCCGCGAGGTGGCGGTATCGAAGACCCGCAGCCAGGCCAGCGACGTCATCAACGCCGTGATCGAGTACGCGCGGCGGCTGATGGCCGGCGGCCCCTGGCAGCCGGATCGCGCGCCGGCAGCAGCTAAGGCCCGAACGCCAGGCGGGGTCACGAACAGCCCTGGCTGATACGATCGAGGCGGTTCTTCCCGGGACGGCAAGAAGGGAGGTGCGGTCGATGTCACGTCCGATTCCCGCGCCTCCCGCCGTCCGCTGACGCCGGCGGTTGGCGCCCGCGACAGAGCGGAGAACAGCATGAGCTCCTCCATCCTTAACGTCACGTTCGACTGCGCCGATCCCCGGGCGCTGGCCACGTTCTGGGGCCAGCTCACCGGGTGGCCGGTCATCGAGGAGCCCCAGCCGGGCTACCCGGATTGCGCCGTGGGGACCCCGGGCGAGGGCCGCCCGAGGCTCTATTTCGTCAAGGTGCCCGAGGGCAAGACCGTCAAGAACCGGGTGCACCTGGACATGGTGCCGGCCGACCGGACCCAGGACGAGGAGATCGCCCGGCTCCTCGGACTCGGCGCCACAGTGGTCACCGACAACCGTCCCGAGTTCGGCTGGGTGGTGCTGGCCGACCCGGAGGGCAACGAGCTCTGCCTCGAGCCCGGCGGCCCCGGCGACTGAGGTCTGAGCCCGCCGTGGTGAGGCTCCAGGTCTCGCGGAGCTTGCTCCGTGACGGGGGGTGACCGGTTGACACGGCGATCCGCGCCCAACCATAATTTTAGAACTTAATTCTAATAGCAGCGGCATCGGCCGTCCCCTGCGATCCGGAGGTCAGGATGTCTCTCGACCACAGCCTCGTCGGCGTGCCCAGCGAGCCGCAGGAACGGTCGTGGACGTCCGCGGACGCGCTGCTGTACGCGGTCGGCGTCGGGGCCGGGCTCGGAGACCCGCTGCAGGAACTGGAGTTCACCACCGAGAACAGCGAGGGCGTGACGCAGCAGGTGCTGCCCACCTACGCGGTGCTCATGGCGCAGGCGCGCATCGGCCGCAGCCTGGGAGACTATGACCCGGCGCTGCTCGTCCACGCCGAGCAGGGGTTCGAGCTGCACCGGCCGCTGCCGGTGGCGGGCACCGTGCGCACCGTCTCCACCGTGACCGGGATGTACGACAAGGGCTCGGGTGCGCTGGTGGCCAGCGAGAACGTGGCCGTGGACGCGGCGACCGGGGAGAGGCTCATAACGTCCCGGAGCGGCCTGTTCATCCGCGGCGAGGGCGGGTTCGGCGGCGACCGAGGCCCGAGCGACGGCTGGCAGCGGCCCGACCGCGAGCCCGATCACCGGGTGGTCCAGCCGACCCGGCCGGAACAGGCGCTGCTGTACCGGCTGTCCGGCGACAGGAACCCGCTGCACGCCGACCCGAAGTTCGCGGCCCGGGGCGGGTTCAGCCGGCCGATCCTGCACGGCCTGTGCACCTACGGGGTGACCGGCCGGGCGCTGCTGCACGCCGTGTGCGGGTCGGATCCGGCCAGGTTCCGGTCGATGTACGGCAGGTTCAGCCGCCCGGTCCTGCCCGGTGACACGCTGGTCGTGTCGATCTGGCTCCCGCAGGACGCCAGTACTGACCAGCCCGGTGGAACCGCCCTGTTCCAGACGGCCACCGAGGACGGGCAAGTCGTCATCGACCGCGGCCGCCTGCAGTTCCTGGCGCCCGGAGCCACGGAGGCGTGATGGCGTCTGCGGCCGCGGCGATTGCGGGTATCCACGAGTTCCCCAAGCGCTCGGCCGGCGGCCTGAGCGCGCTGCAGATCAAGGCCGAATGCGCGGCGCGTGCGCTGGAGGACGCGGGCCTGAGCTGGGGAGACGTCGATGCCGTCTACGACGCCGGCGAGGCGGGCCGGATGCAGGGCCTCACGATCGCCGAGTACTTCGGCATCACCCCGCGGGTCGTCGACACCACCGCCGTCGGCGGCAGCTCCTACGAGTTTCACGCGGCGCACGCCGCATCCGCGATCGCCGAGGGCAAGGCGAACGTCGCCCTGCTCACCTACGGATCGACGGCCCACAGCCAGGCGCGCGCGATCGGCACCGGCGGGCGGGCCGCTCCCGACCCGCAGCCGGCCGGCAACATGGAACGCCCCTACGGCCTGACCCTGGTCGGCAACTACGCGATGGTGGCGCGGCGCCACATGGCCGAGCACGGCACCACCCCCGAGCAGCTGGCCGAGATCGCGGTCACCACCCGCAGGCACGCGATGCGCAATCCGCAGGCCGTCGCCGGGCTGGCCGATATCGGCTTCCGGGACGTCCGCGAGATCACCGTCGATGACGTGCTGGGCTCGCGGCTGATCGCCGACCCGCTGCACCTGCTGGAGTGCTGCATCGTCTCCGACGGCGGGGGGGCGGTCGTGATCGTGTCGCCCGCCGTGGCGGCCGGCATCGCCAAGCCGCCGGCCTGGATCCTCGGCACCGGCGAGGCGGTCGGGTACCCGGCCGGTGGCGCCGACCTCACCACGACCGCCGCGATCCGGTCCGGGAGGGAGGCGTTCGGCCAGGCCGGAATCCGCCCCGACGAGATCGACGTCGCGATGATCTACGACTCGTTCACGATCACGGTCCTGGCCATCCTGGAGGACCTGGGCTTCGCCAAGAAGGGCGAGGGCGGGCCGTTCGCGGCGGGCGGCCGCCTGGCCTTTGACCGCCCCGGCGGTCCCGCGCTCAACACCGACGGCGGGGGCCTGTCGTCCAACCACCCCGGCATGCGCGGCATCTTCCTGCTCATCGAGGCCACCCGGCAGCTGCGCGGGGAGTCGACCGCCCAGGTGCCCGGCGCCCGCCTGGCCGTCGCGCACGGTAACGGCGGGCAGCTCGCCACGCGGCACGCGGCCGGCACGATCGTGCTGGGCCGGGGGTGAACGGCGATGCCTGAGCGCCCGCTGCCGCTGTTCCCCGAGCCTGACACCGAGCCGTTCTGGGCGGCGACCGCCGACCACCGGCTGACCTACCAGGTCTGCACGCACTGCGGCCAGGTTGTCTTCCACCCTCGCCGGCACTGCACCGGCTGCACCGAGGGTGAGCCGGAGTGGCGGGACTCGGCCGGCCGCGGCACGGTGTACACGTTCACGGTGATCCGCCAGCACGGGCAGCCCTTCTTCGCCGGCCGCGTTCCGTACGTGGTCGGCCTGATCGACCTGGACGAGGGCTTCCGGATGCTCGCGGAGATCGAGGCTGACCCCGAGTCGGTGCACGTGAATCAGCGCGTCGTCGTGGGCTGGGAGGATCACGCCGAGCTCAGCGTTCCGGTATTCAGCCCCGACCCGCTGGCCGGGCCCGACTGAGCCCGCGGCCGACTTCGGCCCGCTGGCCGGGCCCGGCCTGACTCGCGCGCCGCCTCCCTGCCTCACTCGCGCACCCCTGGCGCCGGGCGGACCGGAGCGGGATTCCATTCGCCCGCCATCGGCGGGTGCCCTTTGTCCGCCAGCGCTTACGCAGGCCGGCTTCTTGGATGATCGCGGCCATACTCGCCGCTGAATGGTCGGCGCGCGGCATTAATTTCATATCCTGGTTGCTCGGACACGCATATCGCGCCCAATCAACCACGATCATGGCGGGCCTTAGGGATTGCGTGTGAGAGGCGCGAGAAGGGGCCGGCCCGGCGGGGCCGGCTCCTTCTCGCGCGGGGTAAGGTCAGGCGGCGCGCGCGGCGCTGCTCTCGCTGGCCGCAGGAGTCTCGGTGATCACCAGCCGGTGCACCACGTTCTCCGTGGTGACCTCGTGCGCGGTCAGGTCTGCCAGGGCGATCACGCCGAGAGCGATGGCGTCAGCGAACACCAGCCAGGTCAGGACGGTTCCGGAGAACACCAGGGCCGCGACCAGGGACCACAGCCCCACGAGTCCCAGGATGCTGTGGCCGATCTTCTGCCCGGTCGCGCGGGCGGCCACCGCGCTGCCGAAGGCCAGCACGGTCAGGCCGGTCGAAACACCGAACCCGATCCAGCCGGCCACGGACGCCGTGAACGCCATGGCCGCGACGGCCAGGAATGCCCCGCCGACCACGAACAGATTGTCCAGCACGAACCGAGGACTGAGCTTCATGACGAGCACCTCCTTGACGCCACCACGGTGTGGCGCCAGCCGATTTCTACGGCGGGTCGATGCGAGCACTCCTCACAGGCCCGTACCGGCTCGTCGGGCTCTCCACTGTGGATTTCTGAAAGCCTTTTTTTTCAACACAAAGGATGTCATCCGCATGCCCGGCGGCAATGTCTGGTAGATCACATTCTCCGAGTTCTGGCGGTCAGCTCAGCAGCCGTCGGAGGAGCTCGTCGATGGCGTCGGCGCCTGCCTGCATCGCGGCGGCCGGATCGTCCGACCGGGCGACGAGCAGCGCGACCTCGTTGACCGAGGCGAGCAGGACGTGGGCCAGCGTGCCGACCAGGTCGGGCCGCAGGCTCCCCTCCTCGGCCGCGGCCTGCAGCGCCGCCCTGATCAGGCCGAGCGCGTGGCGTTCCTCCATCGCCCGCCACCGCTCCCAGCCGAGCACCGACGGGGCGTCGATCAGCAGGATCCGCTGCACCACCGGATCGCCCGCGATCCGGATCCAGGCCAGGCATCCCGCGCGCAGCGCTGCGCCCGGCCCGGCCGCGCCCTCAGCGGCCGCGATCGTCTCACTGCCCACCCTCGCCTCGACGTCCTCGAGTACGGCCTCGAACAGGGCCTCCTTGCCCGCGAAGTGGTGATACAGCGACCCGCGGCTGATGCCCGCTTCCCGCAGCACCGCCTCGATCGAGGTGTCATCGTAGCCGCGGGAGGCGAACAGGCTGGTGCCGATCGCGATCAGCTGAGCCCGCGTCGCCTCCCCGCGGGCGACGTTCTTGTTCGGTCTGTCCATCACGGCTCCTGGCCCCGATTACCTGAATGTTACCTTGACAAACCGACTGTCGGTTTGTTCATATAGACCGACAGTCAGTCTACAAAGCTTACCCGCGGAAGGAAGGCGAGCACGATGCACCTGCAGGAGCTCGACGCGCACCGGCGCGTCATCCGGACCCGCTCCGGAGAGATCAGCTACATCGACATCGGAACGGGCCCGGTCGCGCTCTTCGTCCACGGCATCGCCACCAGCGCCTTTCTGTGGCGCAACGTCATCGAAGCGCTGACCACGCAGCGTCGCTGCATCGCACTCGACCTGCCGCTGCATGGCCAGACTCCGGTGACCGCCGAGCAGGACCTGTCCGTCGCCGCGATGGCGTCGGTCCTTGACGACTTCTGCGACGCGCTCGGGCTCGCCACCATCGACCTGGTCGCCAACGACACCGGCGGCGCCATCGCCCAGATCTTCGCCGCTCGCAACCCGCAGCGGCTGGCGACGCTCACCCTCACCAACTGCGACACCAGCGAGAACCTGCCGCCCGATGCCTTCAAGCCGGTGGTGGAGCTCGCGATCGCTGGCACCCTCGCGCCGACCTCGGTCGCGCTGCTCAAGGACCTCAGTGCGGCCCGTGACGTCGCGTTCGGCACCGCTTACGAGCACCCGGAACGAGTGGATCCCGAGGTGGTCCGCGCTTACCTCGAGCCCTGTTTCGGCACCCTGGAACGTGCCCGCCAGTTCGAGAGGCTGCTGATAGCACTCGACCCCGGCGACCTGAAGGCGGTCGAGCCGCAGCTCAGGACGCTCACGGTGCCCACCCTCGTGGTCTGGGGGACCGGCGACGTGAACTTCGACGTCTCCTGGGCCTACTGGCTGCAGGACACCATCCCGGGCGTGACCCGCGTGGTCACGGTGGACGGCGCCAGGCTTTTCTTCCCCGAGGAGCGAGCCGCGGAACTCGTCGCCCCGCTTGAGCAGCACTGGGCCTCAGTACCCGCCAGCCTGAGCAGCACAAGCCCAGACCGCCGCGGGGCCTGAGCGCCGCGGGGCCTGAGCGCCGCGGGGCCTGGTCAGCCGGGCGGCCGCAGCCGACGGCGGAGGCCCGGCACGTCGGCGAGCGGCCCGAGGTGGCGCAGCTTGTCTGGGTTGATCACCGAACGGACGGCCTGCACCTGCCCGTCGGCGATGTCCAGGACCAGAACACTGATGAGGCCTCCGCCCGGGTCCAGGAACAACGCTCCCGCCTGCCCGTTGACCTCGGCGGGCCGGATCACCAGCCCGAGCCGGCGGGCCTGCTGGGCCAGGCCCAGCAGGAGCCGGACGACGCGGTCGCGCCCGACGATCGGGCGCGGCCAGGACGGGGGCGTCCCGCCGCTGTCACCGTAGACCACGACGTCCGCGGCCAGCATTGCCACCAGGCCGTCCATGTCGCCGTCGCCGACGGCGCCGAAGAACCGGGCGGCCAGTTCCTCGCGCTTGTCGCGGGAGGCCTCGAAGCGGGGCTTGTGCTCGCCGACGTGGCGCCGGGCCCGCGTGGCCAGCTGACGGCAGTTGTCCTCGCTCTTGCCGACGATGCGCGCGATCTCGTCGTAGCCGTAGCTGAACACGTCGTGCAGGAGGAAGACCGCTCGCTCCACCGGCGACAGCCGCTCCAGCAGGAGCAGGAACGCCATGGACAGCGAGTCGGCCTGCTCGGCCAGGCGGGCCGGGTCGGGGCCTGTGGCGCCGGTCAGAGGATCGTCGGTCAGCAGTGGCTCCGGCAGCCACTCGCCCGAGTATGCCTCGCGGCGGACCCGCGCGGAGCGCAGGTAGTCGATGCACAGCCGGGTGGTAATCGAGGAGAGGTAGGCCTTCGGCGAGTCGATCCCGGCCTTCCCCGCCTCCCCGGACTGCGCACGGTGGTAGCGCAAGAATGCCTCCTGGACGACGTCCTCGGCCTCGCTGGCCCGGCCGAGCATCCGGTAGGCGATCGAGAACATGAGCGGCCGGAGCTGCTCGTAGGCCTCGGCTGCAGTCATGCTCTGTCTCCCGCGGCCGGACAAAACGTATAAACCCGCCGATCCTGCCTCATGCCAGGCCCTCCGGGTGGTCTTTGTGTGCGGAAATGGCTGTTCCCGCAACCACTTCCGCACACGCTTGAGACGGGGACTGTCGCAAAACGGGCCTACCGGGCGCGCGGCAGGCCCGGCTGCTGTGCACAGCCCGCACATCGCCGACTGTCCGGCCTGACGCCCCAGCACCACGCCCGCGACCAGCGCGGATATCGCGGTCAACGATCAAGGCGCTTTTAGGCCCTCCGGCTCCTTCAACGCCTTTCTCCCGCTCGCTTCCGGAGCACCTTGCCGCGGCCGTCCAGCTCATGTCATCCCGCCCTTCCGCTGGCTATGCGCCCCGGCGCGCCGGCTCGGCGTCGTCGAGCCCGCGGGAGAAGCCCTCGCGCCAGCTCGGCCACGCGGGCTGCCAGCCGAGCTCCCGCTTCGCCTTGGCGTTGGACGAGCCGCGGATCTGCGTCATCATCGAGACGCCCACCTCGCCCGCGGCCAGGCGGCCGAGCCAGGCCGGCACCCGGCGCGGCGGCTTCGCGCCCACCGCCTGGGCCACGTACGGCAGCCACTCCGCCACGCTAGCTGGATCGTCGTCGACGACGTTGTAGACGCCGGGCGCTCCCTGTTCCAGCGCGGCGGCCGTCGCGGCCGCGGCGTCGCGGATATGCAGGAACGACCAGACCCCGGCCCCATCGCCGATGATCGGCACCCGCCGATTCCTGATCAGGCCGACGAAATCGTCGGAGGCGCCCGGCCCGTAGAACGAGCCGTACCTCAGCACGATCCCCTGCATCGGCGCGGCCGCCAGGACGACCCGCTCCAGGTGACGGATCGCGGCGAGCGACTCGCGCTGCATGGCAGGCGGGCTCGGGTCGAGCGGGTCGTCCTCCGTCTTCACCGGGCCGCCCTCGCGGATGTTCGTCCAGCCGGTGTAGCTCTGCGCGATGAAGCGCCGGACGCCCGCGGCGGCGGCGGCCGCCAGCAGGTGGTCAGTTCCCTGCGTGCGCAGCTGGTTGGTGGCCGCGAACATCTTGTCGAAGCGGCGCAAGCTGAAGACTCCCGCCAGTGAAGTCATCTGGTGGATGACCACCTCGGGCTCGGCCCGCGCGAGCGCCTCGCCGACGGCCATGGCGTCCAGCCCGTCGACCACCGTCGGCTCGGCGCCCAGCTCGCGCAACATCGCGGCCTTACCAGGACTCCTGGTCGACGCCGTGACCTGGTGCCCCTGCACCGCCAGCCGTGGCAGTAGCTGCCGGCCGATCGCGCCGGCCGCCCCGGCGACGAAGACCTTCATCGTGCATCCCTCCTGACTGTGCCGGTCTTACCGGGCTGGCCGGTCCCATCCGGGCCGGCTGCCCTCTCAGACGAGATGCGGCCCGGGCCCGTGACACCCGGGTCCGCGCGGGATCGCGACCGGCCACACTTGACTGGTCAGGCAGGACTGACCACACGCCCGGGCCGCGGACGCACGGTCGCGCCGGACGGCCCGATACGGCCTCGGGCGGGCTGGGCTAAAATTGCGGCTCGTGACGGCGCCGTACCGAACGCGCGCAGGCCGCCGTCTGTGGCGCCGCATTCTCCTGCTCGTCACCCTCGCGGTCCTGCTGGCCGCGCTGTTCACAGTCGGCCCGCCGAGCCCGCCGGCCCCTCTGGCTCCCGCTTCGGTCCTGTCCCGGTTCGAGCGCGCGGGCAACGTCACCCTGGCCCGCGACTGCGGCTACAGCGCTCCGCTGCCGGCCAACCCCCGCCGCAGTCTCTGGCTGTTCTGCGATACGCCGGTCTGGGTCCGCCAGACCGCCAGTGGCCACGTCACCTGGGCGCTCAAGCGGTTCATCCCCGGCTCGACCGCTGCCGTGGGCCGGGCCGTGGTCGGCTCGAGCCCGGCTTACCGGGTGCCTGGCCAGCTCGGCGAGGTGGGCTCGCCCGCCCCGAATGCGTCGGGCGCGGGAGCCAGGCCGGCGGCCGGCGGCGCACCCGCGCCTGGTGGCGGGCCTGCGCGGGGTAGCGGGCCTGCCTCGGGCGGGCCCGCGCCCTTCCTTCCGGCGCCCGCGGGGCTCGTCACATCGGCTGGCCTGCCGTGTGGCTCCGGCGGCGGCAGTTACGCCGCCTCGTGGGCCAGCGGCATCACCCGGATTCCGGCCGCGCCGGACCTGCTGATTGCCTTCAACAACTACTGCGTGCTGGGCGGAGCCGGGGGCCTTGTGCCCGAGGGCTTCGGCCTGGCCGAGTATGACCCGGCCACGGGCACGCTGAGCAATGACGTGACCGTGTTTTCCGGGATGAAGCCCGGCAGCGTCGCCGCGAAGCTGCTGGGCTCCCCGGTCTTCTCCGGCGGCTACCTGTACCTGTTCGGGCCCACCTGCACGGCGCTCGCACACGGCGGGTGCGCCACCGGGACACTGTTCGAGGCGCGGGTGCCCGCCAACCCGCTGGCCTGGACCGACCCGCTGAGCTACCAGTGGCAAAGCCGCGGCACCTTCGGCTCCTGGACCCCGGATGCCGCCGCGGCGACGTCCATCATCACGGGGGCCAGACCCTCGGCGGTGAGCGTGGCCGACTTCCCGGCCGCAGGACGCCACTTCGTCCTGGTCGAGCAGACGGATATCAGCGGCGCGTTCACCGTGTACGAGTCGCAGGCGCCCGCCGGCACCTGGAAGTGGATCACGTCCGGGCGCGTGCCGTGCCGGCTGGGCGCCGGCTACCTGAACTTCTGCCGCGCGATCATCGCGCATCCAGAGCTCAGCACCTCGACTCAGCTGGTCCTGTCGTACTTCGATCCGGCCGCCGGCGCTCGCGGTCACGTGATGGTGGCGGGGTTCCACTGGTAGCCGGTCACAGCGCTGTTCTGGTCACGGCACCGTTCTAGTCACAGCACGGGGGAGCAGTCGGGCGACTCAAGCTCGGCCGCGTCGCCCTCCACCGCGATCTGCGCGGCGGCGGGCCGCCTCCGCCGGGCGGACAGGCCGCCGAGCGCGATCGCCACGCCGAACGCGGAGATGCCGGTGATGACCTCGAGCGCAGGGCGGTAGGCGGGCAGGGCCTGCGACGTGACGACGCGGTTGGCCCCGCCCGCGTCGACGACCGCGGTGACGATGGCGAGCACTATCGCCCCGCCCACCTGGAACGAGGTCTGCAGGATGCCCGACGCCAGGCCCTGCTCCTGGTCGGCTACGCCGGCGGTCGCCTGGATGTTCAGCGAGGAGAACCCGAGCCCGAACGCGGCGCCGATCAGCAGGACCGCGGGCAGGATCACCGCCGGGTAGTCGGGAGCTGGCCCGATGCGGAGGAACCACGCGTAGCCAGCGGCCAGGCAGACGAAGGCGATCGCGATGATCCGCGGGGGCCCGAACCGGTCCAGCACCGGCCCCATCCTGGTTGATGCGGCGGCGACGAGCACGCCTGCGGGCAGGAACGCCAGCGCGGTCGCCAGCGCCGACCAGCCCGCCATGATCTGCAGGTACTGCGTCACCAGGAACTGGAAGGCCACGTACGAGCCGAACAGAACCATCGCCGCGAGATTGGCGCGGGTCAGCGCCGCCGAGCGGAAGATGCCCAGCCGGACCAGCGGATCGGGGCTGCGCTGCTCGATGACCACGAACGTTACGAGAAGGACGGCGACCGCGGCGAACGAGCCGAGAGTCCGCGCCGAGGCCCAGCCGGCCTGCGGGGCGCCCACGACCGCGTAGACCAGCAGCAGCATCGCCCCGGTCACCGTGGCGGCCCCGGGCAGGTCGAAGCGCCGGCCGCGGCGATCCGGCCGCGTGGCGCGCGGGATGAGCCGCGCCGCGGCGACGAGCACCACGGCCGCCACCGGGGCGGGCAGCAGCAGCGTCCACCGCCAGTTGACCTCCGTAAGCAGCCCGGACAGGACGAGGCCGAGCGAGAACCCGCCGGCGCCGAAGGCCGAGTAGATGCTGAGCGCCCGGTTCCTGGCCGGTCCCTCGGTAAACGTCGTGGTGATGATGGACAGGCCGGCCGGCGCGGTGAACGCCGCGGCCATCCCCTTGATCAGGCGCGCGGTGATGAGCAGGCCGCCGCTGCTGACCAGGCCGCCGAGCAGCGAGGCCACCGCGAAGACGGCGAGGGCCGCCAGGAAGACCCGGCGGCGTCCGAGCAGATCGGCTGCGCGCCCGCCGAGGAGCAGCAGCCCGCCGTAGCCCAGCACATACCCGCTGACGACCCACTGCAGCGAGGATGTGGAAAGCCCGAGATCGGCGCGGATGGACGGCAGGGCGACTCCCACCATGGAGACGTCCAGGGCGTCCAGGAACAGGGCGCCGCACAAGACCACCAGAATGCCCCAGAGGCGTGGGTTCCAGCGGTACTCAGCGGCAGGAGCGATTGTCGTTGCGGTCATGATCGCAACTGTATGCATGTACAAGCACTATGTGCAAAGTAATTTAATGCGTTTGCATCTAGCTTCGGCCCAGCGCTACACTTCCCTCATGACGCCACGGCAGGCGGGCGCGGACCTGGCCGAGGCCGGCGCTGGGCTGGCCGGTGCCGCCGAGGCCGGCGCTGGGCTGGCCGGTGCCGCCGAGGCCGGCGCTGGGCTGGCCGGTGCCGCCGAGGCCGGCGGGCCGCCGCTCGTGAGCGCGTGGCGATCGCTCGCCGCTCGCCACGCCGCGGTCTCTGCCGCCCTCGAGCGCGAGCTGGGCGAGCGGCACGGGCTCGGCGTCAGCGAATTCGAGGTGCTGGAGCGGCTAGCCGAGAACGAGCAGCACAAGTTCCGAGTTCAGGAACTGGCCGAGTCCGTGCACCTGAGCCAGAGCACCCTGTCCCGCCTGATCGGCCGGCTCGAGCAGCATGGCCTGGTCCAGCGGTCCATGTGTGACTTGGACCGCCGCGGCATCGACGTGTGCCTGACCGACGCCGGGCGGCAGCGCCATTCCGAGGCTCTGCCCACCCACCGCGCCGTCCTCGCCGCGATGATGCCCGCCGCCAGCGCATCCTGACCCCGCCCCTCAGCATGATCACGATAGCGGGGACGCCTGTCAGGCCTATTCGCTGACGGACGTCCCCGCTCATCTGGATGGGGTCAGAACGCTTCCTCGGCCGGCTCCAGGGCCGAGTTGGCCGGCTGCGGGGCTCGGTCGGCGGGCCGCGGGGCACGGTCACGGATGATCAGCAGGACGATCAGGAGCGCGAGGACGTCGAACACCACCGCGAGCGTGAAGGCACTGGACATCCCGTGCACGATGGCCTGGTGCTGCTGGGCCAGCCGGGTGAGGTGTGCCACCGGGTGCCGGGCCGAGTTCTTGGTGGCGGTGCTGTACGCGGTGACCAGTATCGCCAGCCCCAGTGACCCGCCGATCTGCTGGGTCACGTTGACCATGCTGGACGCGGCTCCTGAGTCCTGCGGCCGCACGCCTGCCAGCGAGGCCATGGTCAGCGGCACGAAGACCACCCCCATCCCGCCGCCGATCAGCAGCATCGGGCCGAGCACCCCGGACAGGTAGTCGGTAGCCGGGGAGATGCGGGACAGCCATGCCATCCCGGCCACCACCGGCAGCAGGCCGGCGATCATGAGCGGCCTGGCGCCGAACCGGCCCAGCAGCCGCGGCGACAGGCGCGACACGCCGAACAGCGCGGCGGTCATCGGCAGGAACGAGACCCCCGCCTGCAGTGGGCTGAATCCCAGGATGTTCTGCACGAACTGGGTGAGGAAGAAGAACATCCCGAACATGCCGGCCACGATCAGCAGCCTGCTGACGAAGGAGCCGGAGCGGCCCCGGTCGGCGAACAGGGGCAGCGGGGTGATCGGCTGCCGGGCGCGGGCCTCGTTGAGCACGAACAGGAGCAGCAGCGCGGCCGCGGCCCCGAACGCCCCCAGGGCCATGCGGTTGCTCCAGCCGTCCGACGCGGCGCGGATGAACCCGTACACCAGGGAGGTCATGCCCGCGGTCGAGGTGACCGCGCCGGTGATGTCGAACCGCCCGGGCTGGCGCTGCGATTCCGGGAGGAACAGCGGCGCGGTCAGGGCCACGGCGATGCCGATCGGCACATTGACGAACAGGACCCAGCGCCAGGAGACCCACTCGGTGATCACGCCGCCGAGCACCAGGCCGAGCGAGCCGCCGCCCATCGCGACGGCCGTGTAAAGGCTGAGCGCGCGGGTGCGCTCCCGGCCCTCGGAGAAGCTGGCCGTGATCAGCGCCAGCACGGCGGGCGAGGCGATCGCGCCGCCGACGCCCTGGATCGCGCGGGCGGCGAGCAGCCACGCAGCCGACGTCGCCAGGCCTCCGGCCAGGGACGCGGCGGTGAACAGAGCGATGCCCGTGATGAAGACCCGCCTCCGGCCGAGGATGTCACCGGCCCGCCCGCCCAGCAGCAGCAGGCCGCCGAACGTCAGCGTGTAGGAGTTCAGCACCCAGGACAGGCTGGGCTCGGAGAAGTGAAGGCCGCGTGCGATGCTCGGCAGGGCGATGTTTACGACGGTCATGTCGAGGATGATCATGAGCTGGGCGCCGAGCACGAGGGCCAGGGCGATGCCGCGGCGGTCAGGTCGTCGCGCGGTGCGCTGGCGGCCTGCCGTGGTCGTGATCGGCGCTATCGACGAAGTCGACATGAATGCCTTTCCGGAGAGAAGTTGCGGGCGGGCCCGTCCCGCGGGGAATGTCCCCCGGCCTGGCCTGCGTTGGCTACCATGTAAGTGGAGGCAACCTCCGATAACTATACGGAGGTACCCTCCGGTTTGCAACTCGAATTCAGGTGAGGGCTGATGAGCAGGACCGGTGGGCCGGCACCGGCGGTCGCCGGGGAGCCGCGTGCGATGCGCGCCGACGCGCAGCGCAACTACGAGCGGCTGCTGAGCGCGGCCATGGCCGCGTTCACCGAGCACGGCGCCGACGACGCGTCGCTCGAGGAGATCGCCCGGCGGGCCGGCGTCGGGATCGGCACGCTCTACCGACATTTCCCGACCCGCCAGGCGCTGCTGGAGGCCGTCTACCGCGATCAGGTCGACGCGCTCCGCGCCAGAGCGGGCGAACTGGTCGGATCTGACGCGCCCGGCGAGGCGCTGGCGGCCTGGCTTCGGGCCCTGGTGGCGTTCAGCAGCACTAAGCACAGCCTGACCTCGGCGCTGCTGGCCACCCTCGGCAAGAATTCTGACCTGCTGTCATCATGCAGCACAGTGATCTGCGACGCGGCGGACACCCTGCTCAAGCGCGCGCAGCAGGCCGGGGTGGTGCGCGAGGACGCCGACGCCAGGGACCTGATCAGGCTGGTGCACGCGGTCAACATCGCAACGCAGCACGCGCCCCGCGACCCCGGCCAGACCGACCGGCTGCTCGGGCTGGTCCTGGACGGCCTGCGTCCCCAGCCGCCCGCTGCGAGCTGACCCGATGCGCCACCCCCGCCCGGGATCGCGGATTCCGTGGCCGGCTTACCAGGCGACGCGGCCGAGGGCGGGATTCAGGACCACGGCGCGGCCGGCCGGCTCGATGACGGCGGGCAGGTCCTCGGCCGGGACCGGCTGGCCGAAGACCAGGTCCGCGGGTATGTGACCGGCCCAGACCGGCCAGGAAAGATCGGGCTGCGGGTCGATCGTCGATCCGCTGCGGGCCTTGACCGAGGCCTTCTCGATCGGGACCTGCCACAGGCCGGTATCGCGCAGTTCGTCGAGGACGGGCTGGCGGACCTGCTCCCACCGTCCCGGCGCGATGTGCTCGACCAGCGCCCACAGCCCGATGATCACGTCGTCGGGCTCGGTGACCTCGGTCGCGTCGCCGTGCACGGTGACGCTGCGGTAGTTCACCGAATGGGTGCGGGCCGACCGGCCCAGAACCAGCCCGTCGAACAGGGTGGCGGTGACGCAGACGGGGCTGGCCCGGCGCATGTCGCGGAACAGCCCCGCTGCCGCTGAGCCGTGCAGGACCAGCCTGTCGCCCAGGCGGCCATGCACCATCGGCAGAACCACCGGGCGCCCGCGCCGCACCGTGGCCACGTGACAGAACGGCGCCGAGTCCAGAACCGCGTGCACGGCCGCGGTGTCGTAACGGGCCCGGTCCGGCTTGCGGCGCACCCGAGCGATATTCCGGGCGATATTTCGCGGGAACGGGGACGGCTGATCCGAACCCGGAGCCGCCGAGCCGGCCGGAAGGGCGCTCACGGCCGTGTTCTCAGGGCCGCGGCGCTGACCTCCGCTCGGGGGGCGAGCATCTCCTCGAGGAGGCGCTTCACCCGCGGCCATTCCGGTGCCGTGATCGAGTAGCGGGCCGAGTCCCGCGGGAGGCAGTCGGTGGCCAGCCGGTGCGCCCGCAGGATCCCCTCGAACTGCGCTCCGATCCGTTCCATCGCACGGCGCGAACGCTCGTTGCGCGCGTCCGCGTGCAGGCATACGGACTTCACCTCCCAGACCTCGAAGGCGTGGCCGAGCATGAGTCGTTTCATCTCGGTGTTCGCCGCGGTGCGGATCGCGGAGCGAGCGAGCCAGGTGGACCCGATCTCGCAGACGTCGGGCGCAGCGATCCCGTACCGGGGGTGGCCTTGGGGCCACGGCCACCACACCAGATCCCAGAACCTGGTTGAGCCGATGACCGCGCCGTCGGCACGTCGGAGTACCGCGAATGGCACGGCCGTGCCGGCGTCGCGCTGGGCCAGCGCAGCCTCGATGTACTCCGCGGCGGCGGCTTCGCCCTGCGGCACGGGGCTCAACTGGTAGAGGGCGGGGTCACCGCTGGCCGCCTCGGCCAGGCCGGCGGCGTGCCGTTGCTGCAGTGGCTCGAGCCGGACGTGCCGCCCGTCAAGGCGAGGGAGCAGCGTGGACATCGCTAGGGCCTCCGTTCGGGGGAGCGGCAGAGCGCTTGACGGCATCTGCGCTTGACGGCAACTACGTTACAGAACATAATTCATTTATGCTGATACAATATCGGCCTACCGGACGGAACGCCAGCGAGATTGCCCGTGACGTGGAGACTGCGGTGCGCGAAGGCCGGATCGCGGCCGGCGTGGCGCTGCCCCCGGTGCGGGGGCTGGCCGCCGCGCTCGGCCTGAGCCCGGTCACGGTGGCCGCCGCCTACCGTGAGCTGCGCGAGAAGGGGATCGCCCGCGGGAACGGCCGGGCCGGGACCCACATCACCGCGGCACCGCCCATCGGACCCAGGCCGCCGCTCGCAGTGCCTGACGGAGTGCGCGACCTGATGGTCGGCAGCCCCGATCCGGCGTTGCTGCCGCGGCTCCCCTCGGTGACGCCCCCGCCCCGGCTCTACGGCGATCCCCCGGTCACCCCCCGGCTGGGGCGCGTGGCGGCCGAGCGGTTCCGGTCGGACGGCATCGACCCGGCTCACCTGGCCGTCGTCGGCGGGGCGCTCGACGGCGTGGAGCGGGTGCTCGGGGCGTGGCTGCGCCAGGGCGACCGGGTCGCCGTGGAAGACCCCGGGTATCCGCCCGCGGCGGACCTGCTGGGGGCGATGGACCTGCGGGCCGCGCCCATGCCGATGGACGAGTTCGGCGTGCTGCCCGATGCGCTGCGGGGGGCGCTCGCCCGCGGCTGCCAGGCGGTGCTGCTCACGCCGCGAGCGCAGGCCCCGACCGGCGCGGCGTGGGACCGGGCCCGGGCCCGGGAGCTTGCCGAGGTGCTCGCCAGCCGGCCAGACGTCCTCGTGATCGAGGACGACCACGCGGGGCCGGTCTCCGGAGCCACCGCGTACAGCGTCGTCGGCGGGGCCCAGCGGTGGGCGACTATTCGTTCGGCATCTAAATCACTCGGGCCTGACCTCAGGCTCGCCGTGCTGGCCGGCGACGCCGTCACCGTGTCCCGGGTTGAGGGACGCCAGGCGCTCGGCACCGGCTGGGTGAGCTTCCTGCTGCAGGAGACCGTGGCCGAGCTGTGGCAAGACGCAGCGGTCGGGCGCCTGCTGGAACGGGCCGCCACCGCCTACGCCGAACGGCGCGGCTACCTGCTCGACGCGCTGGCCCGTCGCGGCATCCCGGCCACGGGACGATCTGGCCTGGCGGTCTGGGTTCCGGTGGCCGACGAGCCTGGCACGACCACGGCCCTGCTGCGGCGCGGCTGGGCGGTGGCGCCCGGCGAGCGCTTCCGGATCGCCAGCCCGCCCGCTATCCGCATCGGTACCGGCACGCTGACCAGCGACGAGGCATCTAGGCTCGCGGCCGACATCGCCGACGGCCTGACGTCCAGGCCCCGCCGCAGCGATTGATCTCGCATCACGGTCTGCACTAGCCCGAACAGCAGCGCGGGCCGGCCCATTTGTGTGGGCCGGCCCGTGCTGCGGGGTGCTGGTGTCAGGCGGCGATGGCCGCGGGGGTGGTGGCGGGCTCGA